>Ga0187810_10000834_pt1 | contig 11109 bp, 9 predicted proteins | sample NC_wetland_sal_i_9_FD_132963 | JGI IMG/M metagenome (GOLD analysis project Ga0187810, IMG submission 132963) | Wetland sediment microbial communities from Neuse River Estuary, North Carolina, USA - ASW_5 | ecosystem: Environmental > Aquatic > Freshwater > Wetlands > Sediment | place: USA: North...
GCTTCGCTCGCCGAAACTCCCACGCCGCGCAGCGCGTGATGATAAATGGCGGGCGCGGGCTTGCTCGCAGAGACGCGGCACGAGTAGATGCGCACGGGAAAATGGCGCACGAACGGAAACGCGGCCTCCATGTGCGCGACATGGATCGGGTCGGTGTTGGAAAGCAGCGCGAGCCGGGACCGCGCCGACAGAGCCTCGAACAGCGACTCTGGAAGAATCGTTTCTTGGTCGAGCGCCGCGTTCCAGGCCGCGCAGAAGTGCTCGAAGTCGAGAGTCACGCGAAATTTCTCGCAGACGTGCGCGTGCCAATTGGCTGGTGCGATGCGGCCTTCCTGCCAGTCCTTCCAGAGCGGATCATGGTTGAGCGCGGCCCAGACTTGTTCGGAGGTAAGCCCAAGTCCGCTGCCTATGCCGTTCAGCACTCCGGCCACGTTGACGCGAACGATGACGCGGCCAATGTCAAAGATCACGGCTCTGGGCGTTGCGGAGCTTGCGGGGCCGAAGGCGGGCATGATTACTCGCGTTCCGGTGAAGCGGCAGGGGCCGGCGGCGCCTTCCTTGCAAATCGCGCCCGCAGAATGCCGATGATGGCGGGAAGCAGCGAAAGGAAAATAACGACGGCGATGACGTAGTGAATGCGGGATCCGATGTTTGGCACGACCGAACCGAGCGAGTAGCCAGCCAGGATCATGCTCCAAACCCACAGGATGCCGCCGGCGGCATCGTATGCGAAATAGCGCGCGTACGACATTCCGGCCGCGCCGGCGACGGGCGGGCAAAACGTCCGAATTATGGGCACGAAGCGCGCGAGAATCACTGTCTTGCCGCCATATTTTTCATAGAAATTGTGGGCCCGCTCGAGGTGACGCCTGTGGAAAATCAGTGAATCTTCACGATGGTAAAGCGCCTGTCCGGCTTGGCGTCCGATCCAGTAACCGACCTGGTCGCCGGCGATGGCGCAAAGCGCTACCAGCGTTAGCAGCGTCCCGACGTGCAGCGAGCCCACGGCTGCAAATACGCCGGCGGTGACCAGCAGGGAATCCCCCGGCAGAAAAAATCCAACAAAGAAACCGGTTTCGATGAAGACGATGATGCAGACGGCCAGCGTACCGCCCCACTCGATCAGGCCCTGTACGTTGTAGACGAAATGGAAGAGATTCTTGAGCGATTCCATCATGGATGCGAGCTGCAGGCGCCGATGCTTCGACGAATGCCAGGCGCGAGCATGCTCCATCCCATACGGTAGCAGAAAACCAGCGGATTCTCGCCGCAGAGTTGCCACTCCAGCGCCAACATCGCAACGATCGGACCGAGCCAGCTTGCGGGCGTCATGGAAGCTCCACTCTCACGGCCCGAATGTGCCTCGGCATCACGGAAGTGGCTTGCGGCTTCATTCAAAGATCATCGCAGTTCGCGCCTTACGGCGATATCCCACAGAGGGACTAGAATCGCAGTACCCGCGTACTTTGTGCCGAAGCGGTGCACTCCCCGGGGCCTGTGCCTGCAAGTGTCTATATTTCAATGCCCTAGATATGTGCGAGTGCTGGCCGGGTGGCAGGCCGCGATGTTACCGCGGCTTGCGCTCGCTCAGTTGATTTGGCGTCCGGATGCCGCCAAGTCCAATCTTCGGGCGGAAAAGTTGCGTGCCAAAATTCCGGATGAGGCTCAACGAATTGAACGCTAACGTGCGCGTATCCATTGTCGGCGGGCTCGAGGTAGGCGACCACGCAATCTTTCTGCTCCCGGCTCCTGCCGTGCTGGAGTTGGAGACACTGGCCCGGATGGACTTTCATGCGCAACAATAGCAAACCGCCACGTGCGTGAACCACAAGCGCGAAAGTTTGCTCCTCAACCGCCTCTGCGCCTTCGCGTTGCGCATGTACGCTCACCGGGACGCGCGCCAGGATCCGATGAGTTCTGCGGCGGAGGACTGGATCTGATCTGAGATTTTTTGCCGTTGCGTAAGCCCCTGGACGCGCCTGGTCCTGCTTCGAAATGGTTGCGCTTGAATCCGGCCGGTTCATTTTCACCGTCGTCTCCTTGCATGAAATCAACTGCCTAACTGTCTGTCATCTGCGCCGGCTTGGCGATTATGCGCAAGCCAGCAGCCGCTGCAGCAGCGCTTTGGCCTTCTCGTCGGGAAGCGCACCGCTGTGCATCAGCTCGACAATGAGATCTTTCAAAACCCAGCGCGGGTCGCTCTCCAACCTTGTCGCCGCCGGCACTTGCTCGGCGGGCTTTGTCGCGACGGCTGGTTCCGAAGTCGCTTCGCCGGCGAGCTCTGCAATCCAATTGTCGATGACGGCTTCGTGTTCGGATGTTGCGGCGATGAATTTCAATCCCATCCCCAAACCAGGCATCGAGTAAGTGACCTCAGCCTGCGCTTCGAAGGAGCGGTCTTCTTTACGGAGACGAATTGTGACCATCGTCTTAGCGGGAAATGGGCTCATCGTATCCATGTAGCATCCACCGCGGCCCAAGTCGGCCGTGCGCCCTTGAATTCCGGCATGAGAATTGAGCTCGACGGCTTCAGCACTGGCGATAAATGAAAACCGAGTGTGGCGCCGGCGCTCTGCCCCCGGCGCGAGTGGCGTTTTGTCGGCAGCGAATTCTGAGTTTTCCATCATGTTGGACCCTCATCGCGATTCGCTTCATGTTTCATCACTATGTATTGCACGCGCCGTGCCCATTCGCGCGCCTCGTTAACTGCAGCAGAATCAGCTATATACAGGGGGCCAAATTTTGTTGGGGTGGCTGTGTGTTCGCAATGCGTACGTGCTGTACGCAGCGCTTACAGTTGCGCACCTGGATTCGGTCTAAATCAGGAGAGTTCAGGAAACCGCAGATTGCCCCCAAACTTGTAACTCCTGACGCGCGTGCGAGATACGGATGATGTTGCGCGCCAGGCGCCGATTGGCGCACCGATTGCTTTCTTACCCGCGGGTCCAAACTTCAAGAGGAGATCACATGCGAAACAAACAGAGAGGTTTTTCACTCATCGAGCTTCTGATCGTCGTGGCGATTATTCTGATCATCGCGGCGATTGCCATCCCGAACCTGATGCGTGCGAAGATTGCCGCCAACGAAGCTTCGGCGGTTGGTTCGCTGCGAACGCTGAACACAGCCTGCGTGGCGTATGCGACCACCTACGGCGGGTTCCCGAACTCTTTGTCCAACCTCGGTCCGTCGAACGGAGCCACGCCGACCTCGGCGATGTCCGACCTGGTTGACTCGGTTCTCGCGTCGGGCAGCAAGACCGGCTACACGTTCAGCTTCAGCGCCGGCGCAGCCTCTGGTGGGTTCCCGCAGTCGTACTCGTTCACCGCGCATCCGGTGACGGTGGGCTCAACCGGTCAGCGTTACTTCTACACTGACCAGTCGGGTGTGATCCGCGCCAGCACGAGCGGTGCGGCGGACTCGAGCAGCACGCCGATCAGCTAAACAGCTTACCGGTCAAGGGATCTGAGGGTTGAGGAGGAGGCGAAAAGCCTCCTCTTCTTTTTCTTCGTGGATATCGCCGCGGGCGGTTCAGACGTTTTCAGTTTTTTTCGAGCCAGAAGTATGAGGCTCGAATTCTTCAGGATCGGATTCCTGTGGCTGCAATCCCTGCAGGTTCTTCTTGAGGAGTTGATAAAGATGCGTGCGGCTGATACCGAGAATTTCCGCGGCACGCACCTTATTTCCACCGACGTGCTCAAGGACGCGCTGGATATGAAGCTGCTGAAGCTTTTCGATCGAGAGCATGGGGTCGACGGTCGTCTCGGCTGCCGGCTTCTGATTCTGGATGCGGTCGGGGAGATCGCGAATATCAATGACGTCGGACTCCGTCATCATGCACGCGTGCCCGATGACGTTTTCGAGTTCGCGGACGTTGCCGGGCCAGGAGTAACGCGCCAGCGCGGCCTGCGCGCGGCGCGTCAAACCGGAAATCGGCTTCTTGTATTGCTCGGAGAATTGCTTGACGAAGTGGCGCTCGAGCAGCGGCAAGTCTTCGGGGCGTTCGACGAGCGACGGAACTTTCAATTCGACCATGCACAGGCGGAAATAGAGATCCTCGCGGAATTTTCCCTGCGCGACCATGTCCGGGAGATCGCGATTGGTTGCGGCGACGACGCGGACATCTATCTTGCGGACCGCGGGCGAGCCCACGCGCTGAATCTCCTGATTCTGGAGCACGCGCAGCAGCTTGGCCTGCATGATGAGCGGCATATCCCCGATTTCGTCAAGCATCGCTGTTCCGCCGTCGGCATATTCGAACACGCCGGCCTTCTCACGATCGGCGCCGGTGAAGGCGCCTTTGACGTGGCCAAACAGTTCACTCTCCGCCAGAGTCTCCGTGATGGATGAGCAGTTCAGGGCGACGAATGGGCGCTCGCGGGCCGGTGAGAAGCGGTGCAATGCCCGGGCGACAAGTTCCTTTCCCACGCCTGTCTCGCTCGTCACCAGCACGGTGCGGAAATGCGGCGCGATGCGCGTGATGCGCGAACACAATTCCAGCATAAGCGGGCTGCGGCCGATCATCCCTTCAAACGCGAAATTTTCCAGGAGATCGTTGTCCAGCTTCAGGCTGCGCTGCCTGCGTTTCGCTTCCTCGACGATCTGCCCGATGCGCGCCTGGAGTTTTTCAGTGGAGAACGGCTTCGGGAAGTAATCGGCGGCGCCCTTTTGAATCGCTTCGACTGCGGATTCGGTGGAGTAATGTCCGGTCATGAGAATGGCGTCAATGCCCGGATCGAATTCTACGATTTCTTCGAGGAGCCCCATGCCTTCGACACCCGGCATCACCAGATCAAGCAGAACGATTTGCGGCCGGTGCTGCCGGATGAGGGTCATGCCGGCTTGCGGATCCGAGGCCGCGAAAATCTCCAGGTCCTCGCTTGCCAAAACGAAGCGCACGAGCTTCAGGTTTTGCGGATCGTCGTCGATCACCACGAGCTTCATGGGCACGCGCTCATCTCCCGCGCTTACTGCGCCACACCGAGCAGGACTTCGTCCACGCTGCGGAGCAGATCCTCTTGCGTAAACGGTTTTCTCAAAATAGACGTACCCGTCTCCAGTACGCCTTGCGTCGCAATCTCTCCGTCCGTGTAGCCGGACATGTACAAGACCCTCGTTTCCGGGCGCAGGCTGTTGAGCGCATCCGCCAGCGCTCTCCCGCTCATGCCGGGCATGATGACATCGGTGAGAAGCAAATCAATATGCAGCTCCTTGCGACGGACGATTTCCAGCGCCTGCTGCGCGTTCGCGGCTTCGTACACCGTGAATCCCGTTTCCCGGAGCATGTTGCGCGTTATTTTGAGCAGCGCAGGCTCGTCTTCCACGACCAATACGGTCTGATGCGTGCGCACGATTTTCCCAACGCGCTTGCGTTCGACCGGCTTATCAACTGCAGCCTCAACGCGCGGCAAATAGATCTCAAACGTCGAGCCCTTTCCAGGTTCGCTCTCGACGAAGACGTAGCCGCCGCTCTGCTTGATGACGCCGTACACCGTCGCCAGACCCAGCCCGGTGCCTTTACCTTTTTCCTTCGTCGTGAAAAACGGTTCGAAAATGTGCGCGCGAACCTTGTCGTCCATGCCGCATCCGGTGTCGCTCACTTTCAGAAGGATGTAGTCGCCCGGGACAATATAGCGGTGGCGCCTGGCCGCACCATCGTCCAGCTCGACGTTCGACGATTCAATGGTGAGCTTTCCGCCCTGCGGCATCGCATCCCGCGCGTTCACGGCCAGGTTGATCAGGACTTGCTCGATTTGCGTGGGGTCGGCTTTGACCAAGCCGACCGGCCGGGAGGCCTCGATTTTTAGCTCAATGTTCTCGCCGATTAAGCGGCCGAGCATCCGTTCGACGTCTGTCACAATCGCATTGAGGTCGAGAATTCTCGGCTCGAGCACCTGCTTGCGGCTGAAGGCCAGGAGCTGCTGGGTCAAGGCCGCGGCGCGCTTGCCGGCGTGTTGAATCTCGTCAATCGGCTCGCGGAACGGGTCGTCCGGCTTGATCTTCTTTTGCAGCGCCTCGGTGTAGCCGATAATCACTCCCATCAGATTGTTGAAGTCGTGCGCGATTCCACCGGAAAGCCGGCCGATGGCTTCGATTTTTTGCGAGAGGCGGAGCTGGTCTTCGAGCTGCTTGCGCTCCGTGACATCGCGGTTGACGATGACGAGCTTCTCGACTTCGCCTTTTTCATTCCGAACGGCACTGGCCGTGGATTCGAGCGCGATCCAATGTCCCTGTTTGTGGCGGATGCGATATTCGACGCGCTGGCCCACACCCGTGCTTTTTGCCTCGCGTGCGGCCTCCATCACTTTGGCGCGGTCGTCTGGATGAATCTGCTCAAAGCCGGACGTGCTGCGCAATTCCTCCGGCGAATACCCGAGCAGGCGTTGATATGACGGGCTGTTGTAGACGCGGCTGCCATCCGCATTGACGACGGCGATCATGTCCGCCGCGTTCTCACTGATCAGGCGGAACAGCACCTCGCGCTCGGCGATCTGCCGCCGGATGCGGTAAATTTGCACCTGCTGAAAAATTACATAAAAATCAAAGATCAGCACCAGCGCGACGAGAGCTTTCATGAGCCAGCCGGTGTCTACCGAATAATAGGTCTCCAGTCCCGGGATCAGCGCGGGCAGTAAGAGCGAAATAATCCCCAGAGTCAGGACGAGAGAGACGGCGATGCCCGAGAAGGAGAGCCACCACTGGCGGCCCTCGACGCGCCGCCAGTCCACCCCGACCGAGGTTTGGGCGTTCCCGCCCGAATTTGCCGACGAATTCATATCGAGATTCGCGCTGCGCAAGGTTCGAAACTGTTGCGTCCGTACCTAACAATGTTGCACGAGGTGCGCGCGGCAGGTGTACTGCGTTTCACGCGCGGGTGCCCTCACAGTTATTGTTCGGCGTGGGGGATAGGGTGTCTGCGGCGGAGTCCTGGATTGTGTCGCAACCGCAAACAGTACCTTTCTCCCATCACGCTATAGCCTGCGTACCATTGCCGCGCCCTTCGGCTGCCGGAAAAATGGCCATTGTTACAGCACACAACTCAGTCTTGAGGGAGCGCGAATGATGCCGAGCGCATATGCACCGTGGGTAGGCCAGGCGGTCATCCTGCAGGTCGCAGCCGGCGAGTTGCGCGTTCCCCTGCGCGGCACGATCGTCGGAGAGTCCGAAAGGGCGGTCCGTTTCCGAATCGGCGAAGGCTGGGATGTGGACATTTTCAAGACGATGATCCTGGCCGTCGAGGAAGACAACTTTGCGATGATCGTCAACAATTGACGTGACTCGCCACCCCAACCGATGAGCGCGCCTCTTTCCAAAGTGGATGAAGCCAGGGCAGCCGCCCTGCTCGGGCTCAGCAAGGAAGAATTGCGGCGGCTGGCGCGGGAATCGGGAGTGGGGCACGAAGCAGACGGCGAAAAACGCTTGGAATTCACGTACGAGGAGTTGCACCGGCTCTGCCAGCTCGCGACGCACAGCGCTTAGCGCAGACCAAAAACGAGATTACTCCGGCCCTGCCTCTGTCTCAACCCCCGGCCCCGGGTTTGCATCCCCCTGACGAACCCGGGGCCTTCTCCTTTTTATCGGTCGTTCGAGTCCGGCTCCGAAATCCCCGCAAGGCGGCGGCAAGCGATTTGTTCTTGCAAGGGATTCCCAAATCGCGAAATTTTGTGCACAATTCATGTTTCGGGGTATCGCGCGAATCCGTCCTAGCTTCATTGCGACATCTGAACGCGGGCAAGGGTCGGGGCCGGCGCATCCGGTTCCGACGGGGAAACCTTCCGCCTGAGGCGGGCTGCAGGGGACGCTTTGAGGCGGAACATCGCTTGCAACCCGCGAGGCCGCCTGTGGAATCTTACGCGGGATACCGGGGTGTGGCGGGCCGAAGCCTGCGGTTTGGCGAATTCGAACGATTTCGGGGGAGCGAGTGCGGGCGAAAAAGGGGATTTCGAAGACGGATGACATGCCGAGGCCGGCGGCGGCGGGCCGCATCAACGAACGTTGGGGAAATCGGCGCGCGCGACTTTTGTCGTGCACGATTCCTTTTGCTCTCCTATTTCTGGGACTGCTCGCGGGCTGCGGTAGCAACAGCAGCAGCAGCACGACCTCGACTTCGACTGTGCCGGCGATAACAGTGACGCTCACACCCAACAGTCAGGCGTCTATTGACCAGGGACAAACCCTTAACATCGCTGCGGCTGTGGCCAACGATTCCACCAAGGGCGGAGTTTCCTGGTCGCTGACTGGCCAAGGAGGGCTGACCAATCAGACCAGCACAGGGGTGACGTACAACGCCCCGTCCGGAGGATCCAACTCGATTACGGTCACGGTGACCGCGAATTCGCAGGCAAACTCGGCCGTGACCGCGACGCTGAATATCACCGTCGCGCCGCGTCCCACGATCATCACCTCGCAAACCTTGCTTGCCGGAAGCACCGGCTCAACCTATAGCGCCAGCATCAGCGGAGTGGGAGGAACCGCGCCATTGACGTGGACGGTCAGTTCCGGAGCGCTGCCTCCCGGATTGAGCCTATCGCCGGCTTCGGCTTCATCGGTCATTATTGGAGGCATGCCCACCGCCGCCGGCCCCTACAATTTCGTTCTTCAGGCTGCGGATGCAACCAATGCCACTTCGACACATCCGTTTAGCCTATTGATCACGCCTGGCGGACCCGGCCCGCTGAAGATAGCCACGCCGTCGCTCCCGGTGGGAATCGCCAGCCGCGCATACAGCGCCACGTTGCTTGCCACGGGCGGGACTCCTCCCTACATGTGGAGTATTGCCAGCGGAACTTTGCCTTCCGGCCTCACTTTGTCCACGCAGAGCGACAATTCCGGATTGATTTCAGGAAATACGGCTTCGCTGGGATCGACTCCACTCATCGTGCAAGTTTCCGATTCTGCGGCGCCAACTCCGGCGGCTTTTTCGAAGCCGTACACGCTGACGATGAATTCCGCCACGCTGGTGATTTCCGCCGCGCCGCTGCCAGACGCGATGGCGACAGTCCCGTACGGCCAGACGCTCCAAGTCACGGGCGGCATTCCGCCGTACGCCTGGACCGTAGCCAGCGGCGTGCTGCCGAGCGGCGTTTCGCTGACGCGCGACGGCTCGCTGACGGGAGTCCCCGCGCAGACCGGCGGTTTTAACTTCATGGCCAAGGTGAGTGATTCCGAGGCGACGCCGGCGAGCACCAATCAATCCGTCCTGCTCACGGTTGACCCATACGCCGGGCCAAATGATTCTCTGCTGAACGGGCACTACGCGTTCTTGCTCCAAGGATTCGATCCCAACGGCATGGTTGCCGCCGCGGGGAGCTTCACCGCGGATGGAAGCGGGAACATCTCGAGCGGATTGGCGGACTTCAACGATCCCGCCGGCCTCGTCGCCGATCAAACGTTCGCTGGGACGTACCAGATTGGCGCCAACAAAATCGGCACGATGACAATTAACACCGATTTCGGCCAGTCGATTACATTCGCCTTCGCGGTCCAGGCCAACGGGAACGCAAAAGTGATTGAATTCGATGATTTGACAGGACGCGGCACGCGCGGCTCCGGCGTGATCAAAAAGCAGGACACGACCGCATTTTCCACAGCGAAAATCGCAGGCGATTACGCGTTCGGGCTTTCCGGAATCGATGCCGTCGGCGCGGCTGCGGCCATGGCCGGAACGTTTCAGGCCAGCGGCGCGACGGGAAAGTTGACCAGCGGCGAGTATGACTTTGACGATGGCGGCCAGGTGCCCGCAGCGCAGCTATTCACCGGCGGCGATTCGGTGACGACGGTAGGGCGCGGCACGCTTTCGTTTGTGACGCCATCCCAAGGGACGCTGCATTTCACTATTTACGTCGTTTCCGCCACGGAGCTGTTTGCCCTCGAGACGGATTCCATCAGCAGCGGGAGCACGCTGCTAAGCGGGTCGGTGCTGCAGCAGACTGGAGGCGGGACGTTCACCGCAGCTTCGCTCAGCAACGTCAGCGTCGTGCAGACGACGGGCGTCTCGGGCGGGGGCAGCGACGTTCAGGCGGGGCTGCTGGCGATTCCAAGCAGCGGGAATTTCTCGCTGGCCACGGACGAAAACTTGAATGGCACAAGCCAGTTGAACAGCGAATCGGGGACATACGCGGTGGGATCGAATGGCCGCGTGACGCTGACGACTGCAGGCTCGATCGCACCGGTGCTTTATCTCGTTGCGCCGAATCAAGGATTCATCGTCGGCTCGGATGCCACGGCGGCGCTTGGCACGTTTGAACCCCAAGCCAGCGGCGCGTTCTCCAATTCCTCCTTTTCGGGCACGTTCGCAGCGAGAAATCTTACTCCCGCCGCAGCCAGCGTCGTGGAGCAGGTATTCACGGCGACAGCAGATGGAAGCGGAGGTTTTTCGGCCACGGCCGACATCAACGCGCAGGGCGGAGTCACTTCGAGCCAGCCGGAGAGCGCGGGATATTCGGTGGCGGCAAACGGACGCGTCACGTTGAATTTCACTTCTCCAGCGGGCGCGATGGCCGTGGGTTATGTGGTCTCCGCGACGAAAGTCATCCTGGTGCCGCAGGGGAGCGGCGCCGCGGTGCTCATTCTCGAACGGTAATCACATTATTCGTATCGCAGGGCGATGACGGGATCGGTGCGCGTGGCGCGCCGCGCGGGAATGTAACAAGCGGCGAGCGCAACGGCGAACAGGAATGCCGCAACTCCCGCAAATGTGAGCGGATCGGTGGCGCCCACGCCGAACAGCATCTTCGTCATCAGGCGTGTCAAGCCAAGCGCCGCCGCCAATCCGATGGCGACCCCCACAGACGCCATCTTCACGCCCTGGCCAAGGACGAGCTTCAGCACGTCGCTCGGCCGCGCGCCCAGCGCCATGCGCACGCCGATTTCGTGGATGCGCTGGCCAACCATGTAAGAGATCACGCCGTAGATTCCCACCGAAGAAAGCAAAAGCGCCAGAAACGCGAAGACGCCGAGCAGAGCCATCGCAAATCGCCGCGCCGCAAGGGAGTTCGAAATCGTCTCGTCCATCGTTTCCGCGCCATACACCACTTGCTGGTTGTTCATGCGGGTGACGATCTGACGGACGGGCTGCATCACCGCATTGGGATCGCCCTGCGTCCGGACGAC
>Ga0187810_10000835_pt1 | contig 11108 bp, 12 predicted proteins | sample NC_wetland_sal_i_9_FD_132963 | JGI IMG/M metagenome (GOLD analysis project Ga0187810, IMG submission 132963) | Wetland sediment microbial communities from Neuse River Estuary, North Carolina, USA - ASW_5 | ecosystem: Environmental > Aquatic > Freshwater > Wetlands > Sediment | place: USA: North...
CAGGCCGTGCTCCGGGTGGTTCACCGCGTTGGTCCACGTGAGCTTCGGGAGAGAGCGAATGAGCTTGTAGTTCATCGAGCGGAGCAGCCGGAACAGGTCGAGCGCTTCATCCGTGCTCTGATTATGGTACAGAAGCGAGCGCGCCCAGGCGTCCTGATCGTAGGCCATGACCGAGCAGCCGGGCTCGGCGATCACGCGCCGGCACCGAATGTAAGCGTTCGCTTCGCTGTCGGTCAGATGAACGATAATTTCGTGAATACTCCAGCGGGTTCCCGACGGCCGGTACTGCCACATCTCGCGCGGGAATTGCGTGAGCGCGTTAACCAGAAGCGCATGGGCCCGGCCAAAGGACTCGATCCTCTCGTGGCGCTCGGCGGAGTCCATGGGATTGCCTCCGAAGTCAGATACGAGACGTGAGACGTGGAAGTTCCAATCGGATTAGACGCCACCAGATGGGAAAGGTCGCTTTGGCCCTCGACGGGCCTTACGCCCGCAAGATTCTGTCTTGAGGGCGTTTGCCGCGGCGCGCGAACCAGTAACCGCGCAGATCGCCGACCAGATAAAGCGAACCTGTGGCGAAGATGATGGCGTCGGAGCCGGCCAACTCGATGGCGCGGTCGAGCGCGGCCTCGGGATCGGGAATCGTCTCGCAGCGGGCGGCGTGATGCGCGACCATTTCTTCCAGCGCGTGAGCGGAAATCGCGCGCGGCTGGCGCGCCGCAGTCAGAATCACGGCGTCGGCGCGAGGAAAAAGCAGGCCGGCGACTTCATCCACGGCTTTGTCGCGCACCGCGCCGTAAACCAGCACGATGCGGCGCCCGGCGAAATGCTCGTCCCAGAATGCGGCGAGTTCGCGCGCGCCGGCGGGATTGTGCGTGCCGTCGAGATAAATTGCCGGACGCTCGCTGACGCGTTCGAGCCGGCCCGGCCAGCGCGTTGCGGCGATTCCGCGCGAAATCGCGGCGTCATCCAGCGTGACGCCGCGCCCAGCGAGCACGCGCGCCGCAGCAAGGGCCGTGAGCGCGTTGCGCGCCTGGTAGCGGCCCGGAAGCGGCACCATGATCCGCAGCCGCGCGCCCGATTCCACCGATACCGCAGTGAATTCCGAGCCGCCTTCGCGCGCGGAGAGATCTTCCACGCGATACGCGGAGTCAACTTCGACCAGCCGCGCGGCTTGCTCTGTGCTGCGCCGCGCAATCACTTCGCGCGCCTTCGGATGGGCCGCCGCGCTCACCACCGATGCGCCCGGCTTGATGACGCCCGCTTTTTCCGCGGTGATCTCTTCGATCGAATGGCCGAGATAATTTTCGTGGTCGAAATCAATCTGCGTGATGACCGCAACTTCCGGCTCGATGATGTTCGTGGCGTCCAATCGCCCGCCCAGGCCGACCTCGAAGACGGCGAAATCCACGCTGGCACGCCCAAAAACTTCGAACGCCATCGCGGTCAGGCATTCGAAATACGTCGGGTGCGACGCGAGCTGTCCGGAGGCAAGCATTTCTTCGATGACCGCGCGCAGGCGCGTGAACGCGGCGGTGAAATCGGCGTCGGAGATTTCAGCGCCGTCCAAGCGGATGCGTTCGTTGATGCGCTCGAGATGCGGTGAAGTGTAGAGACCCGCACGCAGGCCCGCGGCGCGCAGGATCGAATCGAGCATCGCGGCCGTGGAGCCTTTTCCATTCGTGCCCGCGATGTGCACGGACCGGTAGGCGCGCTGCGGCTCTCCCATCCGCGCGGCCAGCCGCGTGATGTTTTCCAGGCCGAACTTCACCGCGCGCGCGTGCTGCGGCGACGCGAGCTCCCTCCCCAGCGTCAGCAAATATCGGACCGACTCTTCATACGTCATCGGGTCACGCCATGAAAAAATCGAGCGAAGCGGCGAGGTACGTTTTCAGATCCTTGCGGTGCACGACTGCGTCGAGGAAGCCGTGCTCGAGCAGGAATTCGGCGGTTTGGAATCCCTCGGGGAGTTTCTGACGGATGGTTTGTTCGATCACGCGCGGCCCGGCGAAGCCGATCAGCGCGCCCGGCTCGGCGATGTTCAGATCTCCCAGCATCGCGTAACTGGCCGTGACGCCGCCGGTGGTCGGGTCGGTGAGGATGGAAACAAACGGCAGGCGCACCTCGTCCAGACGAGCCAGCGCCGCGGAAACTTTGGCGAGCTGCATCAGGCTGATGGCGCCTTCCATCATGCGCGCGCCGCCCGAGCAGGAAACGATTACCAGCGGCAAGCGTTTCTCAATGGAGCGCTCGATCGCGCGCGTCACTTTTTCCCCGACCACCGCGCCCATCGAGCCGCCAATAAAATTGAACTCCATCGAGCAGCAAATTACCGGCCGGCCGTTCAGCAAACCTTCGACGGTGAGGATCGCATCGTTCATGCCGAGCTTTTTCCGCGCATCCTTCAGCCGCGCCGCGTAGGGCTTGGTGTCCACAAAATGCAGCGGATCGCTCGAGGCCAGTCCGGCGTCATGTTCGATCCAGCGGCCGTCGAGCAGGAGTTCCAGCCGCTGTTTCGCGTTCATGCGGAAATGATGCTGGCATTTCGGGCAGACGTAATGATTGGCTTCGAGGTCCTTCTTCCAGACGATGGCGCGGCAATTTTCGCACTTGGTCCACAGCCCTTCGGTCCGCACGCGGCGCTCGTCGGGCGGTGTGGCTTGATCGATCGGTTTTCTTTCGCGCTTGAACCAGGCCATACGCCTCTCAGTAATCAATCCCGCGCTGGGCGAGAATGCCTTTCGTGTACGGGTGCTTGACCTCGCGCATCTCGGTCACCAGGTCGGCCGCCTCGACCAGCTTTGGGTGCGCGTTGCGGCCCGTGCAGATCACGTGCACGCGGTCGGGCCGCGCCGCCAGAGCCGCGGCGACGCGCTCGCCGTCCAGCATATGATAGCTGATGACGTAGTTGATCTCATCGAGCACGACGAGATCGTACTTCTCGCTGCGAATTTGCGCGAGCGCGAACTCCCAGGCCTCCTCGCACAATCGCACGTCTTCCGGGTCGGTCTCCGCTCCGCCGACCTTTACGAATCCTCGGCCCATCGGGCGAATTTCCATTTTGTCGTCGCCCAGCATCTTCGCGGCGTCGAGTTCGCCGTAGTGCCACGAGCCCTTGATGAACTGCACCATCAGCACGCGCATTCCCTGGCCCACGGCGCGAAACGCCGTGCCCAGCGCGCAAGTCGTCTTGCCCTTTCCCGGGCCGGTGTAAACGATCAGAAGACCTTTGTCTTGCGGCATGGATCGGAATCATCGGCGGCGTCGAGATTTCCGCACGCGCGTTCGAAAACCGCCTCTCCGCATACTGACGGCAGCACCGAGAAACGTCAAGCGGCCGCGCTGCGGAGCCGCCCAGACCAGCGGCGCGTTACTTCGGGTAAGGATGCCCGGCAAGGGCGGCGAAGGCGCGGTAAAGCTGTTCGGCGAGCATCACGCGCGCCAGCTCATGCGAAAACGTCAGCGAAGACAGTGAGAGCTTGCTCGTGGCGCGGCGGCGCAATTCGTCGGGAAAACCTTCGGCCGCGCCGCAGAGAAAAACGATTTCGCGGACGCCGCGGTCGCGCGCCGCGCCGAGCCAGGCAGCAAAATGCGCCGACGACTGATCTTTTCCGTCTGCATCGAGCAGAACGACGGCCGCGCCCGGCTCGAACTTGAGTTTTCGCAGGGACGCTGCGGAATCCTCGCGCAGCTCCGTCACCTGGACTTCCGCGAAGCGCCGGATGCGCTCGAGGTAATCGCCGAGCAGCGCGCGAATTTCTACGCGCCGCGTTTTTCCCAGCATCACCAGGCAGATCTTCATCGGTGGCGCGCGCCGCAATTTAGCTCAGGCCGTATTTCTTGCGCTTGTCGAGCAGCGTCTTGCGGCTGATACCCAGAATCTCCGCGCTCTTGCTGATCTTGTACCGCATGGCCTCGAGCGTCGCGCGGATGGCGTCGCGCTCGATTTCTTCCAGCGAACGCAACGCCGCGCCGAGGCCTTTGTCGGCCGCGCGCACCGACTCCGGAAAATCCGCGGGCTCGAGCTCCGCGCCGTCGGAAAAAACCAGCGCGCGCTCGATGGCATTTTTCAGCTCGCGAACATTGCCCGGCCAGGCGTATTCGGTCAGCAGGCGGCGCGACGCCTCCGTGAGCACGGCACCAGGGCGTCCGTGCACCGGGGCCAGCCGCGCGAGCAGCGCGTCGGCCAGCGGAAGAATGTCCGCGCGGCGCTCGCGCAGCGGAGGCACGCGGATGGTGAGCACGCTGAAGCGGAAAAACAAATCCTCGCGGAACCCTCCTGCGGAGACAAGTTGCGCCAGGTCGGCGTTGGTCAGCGCCATCAGGCGCGCGTCAATGGAAAGCGTTTCGGTGCCGCCGAGACGTTCGAATTTCCGCTCTTCGAGCACGCGCAGCAATTTCGACTGCGTCGCGGGAGAAAGCGCGGCGACTTCGTCGAGCACGATCGTTCCCGCGCCGGCCATCTCCAGCCGCCCGAGCTTGCGCTCGACCGCGCCCGTGAACGCGCCGCGCTCGTGGCCGAACAATTCCGATTCGACCAGCTCCTGCGGCAGGCTCGCGCAGTCAATTTTGAGAAATGGCGCCTCTCGCTGCTCGCTCTTCTGGTGAATCCAGCGGGCCAGGTGATCCTTGCCCGTGCCGCTTTCGCCGGTGATGAGCAAGGTCGTCGAGGTTTCGGCGACTTTGCGCGCCAGTTCGATGACGGCGCGCGAGGCGGGGTCTTCCGCGATCCACTGGATTTGGGGCTCGCTCACGCTTCGGCCTCTGCGCGGCCCGGTGCGGCTTCGCCCGGCGGCGCGGCGTCGGGAAAATCCGTGCGGCGCGCCGAGCGCCACAAACGTTCGAGGTCGTAATACTCGCGCGCGCGCTCAGTGAAAATGTGCACGATGAATCCGCCGAAATCGAGCAGGACCCACTCCGCTGCGTCTTTACCTTCGCGGTGCGCCAGGCGAAAGCCCAGCCGCTCGACCTGTTCGGTGATCGCGTCGCTGATGGCTTCGACCTGGCGCGCGCTATAGCCCGTGCAAAGCAAAAAGGAATCGGTGAACGCGTCCATGCCCGCCATGTCCAGCAGGGTCACGCCCGCCGCTTTCTTGTCCTGCGCGGCTTCAATCGCGCAGCGCAACTCGGGCCGAAGCGAATCCGTGTTCGAGATCACCGGTAAAGGGCCTGCTTTTTAATGTATTCCTCCACGCGCGGCGGCACAAGGCCGTGGATGGATTGCCCGCGGTCCAGCCGCCGGCGGACCTCCGTGGCGGAAACCTTGCTCGACACCGAGTCGAGCACGTAGATCGTCGTGTGGAGCAGGGGGATCGCGCGCGCCGAAGTTTTCTCGCGCGACACGCGGCTCGTTCGCGCGCGGCCGAGAAGTTCCGGCGGGATCACGGCACGAAGCGCGCGCATCGAAAATCCCGGCCGGCTAGCAACGATGAAATCGCACAGCCCGAGCAGCGTCTTGGACTCGTGCCAGGAGTCGATCTTCAGAAATTGGTCGGCGCCGAGGATGAAAAAGAGTCGCGCGCGGCGCGCGGGAAACTTCTCACAAAAACGCCGCACGGTGTCGACCGAATAAAATTTCTCCCGGCCGGAGAGATCCGCGCCCGCTTCGGCCAGCGAGGCGATGAATTTCGGATTTTCGGCGCAGGCCAGCGCCGTCATGGCCAGACGATGAGGATAGCTGGCCATGCCGCGGCGGTGCTTGTGCGGCGGGCGTCCCGTGGGGATGAAATGGATTTCGTCAAGATGAAACCGCCGCAGCGCGGCGCGCGCGACGGCCAGATGTCCATCGTGAATCGGATCGAACGTGCCACCAAATAACGCGATGCGGGGCATGCGCGCCCCGAAGGTCCGGGGCCGGCGGCCAGGCAAAGCCGCGACGCTCAAATGTCCTCCGGATGCAGCGGGGCGGAGCCGGCCGAAGTCGTGTGGCCGGCGCGTGTGGCGGGCGAATCCGCGCTGGATTCTTCGGCGGCGACAGGCTCGCGTGGCGCGAGGCGGTCGAGCGCGTCGGCCATGGCGCGGACCAGTTCGCGCACGCCTTCGCCGGACGCTGCTGAAATCGAGTGGAACTCAAGCCCGCGCGCCGCGCAAAACGAACGCAATTTTTCAAGGCGCGTACGATCGGTGGTCGCATCGAGCTTGGTGGCCACGACGATCATCGGCTTCGCCGCCAGGGCTTCGCTGAACGCCGCGAGCTCTCCGGTGATGACTTCGAAATCACGCACGGGGTCGCGGTCCGAGGCGTCGCTGGTGTCAATCAAATGCGCAAGCAGCCGCGTGCGCTCGACGTGGCGAAGGAATTGAATGCCGAGACCCGCGCCCGTGTGCGCGCCTTCGATCAGTCCGGGAAGATCGGCGACGACAAACGAGCGCCCCATGCCGTGCCCCGGAGCGCCATCCGCCGAGACCACGCCGAGATACGGCTCGAGCGTGGTGAACGGATAGTCCGCGATTTTCGGGTGCGCCGCCGAGATGCGCGAAATCAGCGTGGATTTTCCCGCGTTGGGGAAACCGAGCAGGCCGACGTCGGCGAGCAGTTTCAATTCCAGGTGCAGCCGCCGCTCCTGCCCGGGGAAACCTTCCTCGAATTCGCGCGGCGCCTGGTGCCAGGGTTTCGAGAAGTGCTGATTGCCGCGTCCGCCGCGCCCGCCGTGCGCCACTTCGACGCGCTGCCCCGCGGCCGTGAAGTCGGCGAGCAGTTCGCCGCTCTCTTCATCGCGGACGACGGTTCCCACCGGAACTTGAAGGACCATGTCCGCGCCGGAATGGCCCGTGCGATTGGAGCCTTCGCCGTGCCGTCCGCGGTCGGCTTTGAATTCGCGGTTGAAGCGGTAGCGCAGCAGCGTGTTGTCGTGCTGCGTGGCTTCGAGGAAAATACTGCCCCCCGCGCCGCCGTCGCCGCCCGAAGGCCCGCCGCGCGGCACGAATTTCTCGCGGCGAAACGCCATGCAGCCGTTGCCGCCGTCTCCGGCCTTCACGTAGATTTTGGCTTCGTCAACAAACACGGGTGTCTCGCTGGTCCTGTCCCTGCGGAATGAGAATACGACATTGCTGAGCCCGGCGTCCGGGGAAAAAAGAAGAGGCGGCCTCCCGAATTCTCGGGAGACCGCCTGCAAAGGAGCGCCGCTCAATCCGCCGGCGTTGCCGCGGGCGCGGATTTTTGCGCGACAGGCGGCTCGGACGGAAGGACGCTGATGTAGCGGCCATCCTGGCCTTTGTTCTCAAACTTGACGACGCCGGTGATGAGAGCGAATAGAGTATCGTCCTTGCCGCGGCCGACGTTCAGGCCCGGCTTGTGGCGCGTGCCGCGCTGGCGGATCAGGATCGTGCCGGCGTGGACGAGTTGTCCCGCGTGGCGCTTCACGCCCAGCCGTTGTCCCTGTGAGTTGCGGCCGTTGACTGACGAGCCGCCGCCTTTCTTGTGTGCCATGGGAAATCCCTCGGGAGCTTTCTAGAGCTCGATCTCGCTGACTTGGACGGCGGTGTAATTCTGCCGGTGGCCGCGGACGATCTTGTACTGGCCGCCGGTCTTGTACTTGAACACGGTGAGCTTGGGGTGACGCCCCTGCGCCACGATTTTGCCCGTGACTTTGGCTTTCGCGGCATCCGCGCCGGTCAGCATTTTCTCTTCGTCGGTGCGCACGGCCAGCACGTCGTCAAAGGTGACCTTCGCGCCCGCCTTGCCGGCCAGCGTCTCGACCTTGATGGTGTCGCCCGGCGCGACGCGGTACTGCTTGTTTCCACTGCGAATGACGGCGTACATCGCCCCTCCAGTGCAATCGGGAAACCCACATTATACGGGCGATGCGTCGCGCGCGTCAACGGAAACGCGTGCGGCGTAGCCCTTCAATTTGAGAGTCAGGAACTACCTACTTGATGCAAATCGACGATGGCGGGTAGTATCGTCGCAACATGAACGGCTCATCCCGCAAACGATCTGCCGTGCTTGACACCAGCGTAATCTACTGCGGGGACAACTTAAATCAACTGAAAAAACTGCCAAACGCCTGTATCGATTTGATCTACATTGACCCTCCCTTCAATTCCAACCGCAATTACGAAGTTTTTTGGGGCGAGACAAGGGAGAAGCGGGCATTTGAGGATCGGCACGCATCCACGCAAGCCTATGTCGAGTTTATGCGTCCGAGGTGCGTGGAAATGGCGCGAGTCCTCAAGAAGACCGGCAGCTTCTACTATCACTGCGACTGGCACGCGTCGCACTATGTCAAAGTCATGCTCGACCAGATTTTCGGCGAAAACAGTTTTCAAAACGAAATCGTGTGGCGCAGGACCACAGCGCATGGTGATACACATGGTTTCGGTCATGTCCACGACATCCTGTTCCGCTATTCAAATGGTGGGAAGCCGACTTTCAATGTGGAGCTGAAACGGTATCCGCAGGCTTACATCGACAAGTACTTCGTGTTCGAGGATGAATATGTCGCGACGCGCGGCAAGCATTGGCGTGCGGACATCACGGGCGCGGGGTTGCGCAATGGAGAAACCGGGGAGGTGTGGCGCGGCTTCGATCCCGCAAAGATTGGCCAGGGTCGGCACTGGATGAGGACGCCGACAGAGCTTGAACGACTGTACGCCGATGGCCGCGTCTACGTTCCTGAAGGCGGCGGTGTTCCAAAACTCAAGCGGTACGAGAGGGAACTGACCGGAATTCCCGTCGATTCGATCTGGGAGGATGTGCCTTCACTTGGCGGCCTCTCCAAGTCCGCCCATGAATCCCTAGGTTACCCAACCCAAAAACCAGTTGCCCTTTTGGAGAGAATTATCAAGGCGAGTAGCAACAAGGGCGACGTTGTTCTGGACGCATTCTGTGGGTGCGGTACGGCCCTTGTTGCAGCGCAGAATTTGGGGCGTCAGTGGATTGGAATTGACATCTCGCCAACGGCCTGCCGCGTTATGGCGAAGCGGCTGCGCGACGTGTGCCGACTTCCGGAAGATGAGAAACTGTGGCGTGCTGGGCGCGGCTTTGTTGTACGCGACCTGCCTTGGACAGAGAAACAGCTTCGGACCATCCCCCCGTTCGAGTTCGAGAACTGGGCGGTTATCGCGCTCGGCGGCATCCCCAACAAGGTGCAAGTTGGCGACATGGGTATAGACGGGCGCATTTACCCCGTGTCATCCATGCCTGTAAAGACCGGGAAAAAAGGCGGAGAACTGGATTTCATGGACGTATGGTATCCGATTCAGGTCAAGCAAAAGGACAAGGCCGGAAGACCGGACATCGACTCCTTCGAGACGGCCATGATGCGCGAGGACCGAACAAAAGGGTTCTTCGTCTCGTTCGAGTTTTCTTCCGACGCGCTGCGGGAGGTGGATGCTTTCTTTCGTCGCGAGCATCGCGTTATCGTGCCGCTCACCGTGCGCGAGATACTAGACGAATCGATCGCACGAAAACTCGCCTGATCAAAACGAACCGGTGACAGGTCGTCGGCAATGTCCCAACTTGAGTTCCTGAAATCGGCGGGACAAAAGTGAGGAGCTCAAGGGACTCTGCGCTTGACAGTACCTTAAGGTATGTGAATAATACCTTATGGCATACGTGAGGTGCTCGGGTGGCCATTGAATTCAAACATCGGGGAAGAATGTGGCGCGCCGATACAGCCGAAGAAGCGATAGAGCTTCGCAAGAAACTGGAATCTGCAGACCAAGCGGCTTTTGAGGCCGGAGAAGAGCTTCCTTACGATTACGACAACAGCCCTACGGCATGGACACACGACTCGGTAACGGACCTCCTAAAAGGCGCGGGTACCCTCCAGAAAAGATTCCTGCGTGTTCTCGCGAAGGAGAGCGAGATCGCCAGCGCCGAAATACGTGAGAAGCTCGCTCTCGGATCAGAGGTTGCGCTTGCTGGCGTTTTGAGTGGACTGTCGAAGCAATTGAAAAAGATGGGCCTGAAGCCCTGGGACCTCTACACCGTCAGGGTTCAGTGGACCGGGAAAAGCAAGCTTCGAATGTTCTCGATAGTGCGCGGATTCGAGCAAGCCGCGGCTGAGTTAGGGTGGCCTGATGAGTGGCCGTAGAGGCTAAGGTGGCTTTACCGCAGTCATCTGCAACGAGGTCTTCTCGCTCATCCGCGATATCGCCTTCATTCGTCTACGATACCGCCCTGAGCACCTTCGATATCTTCACCGGACCACGAGGCACGGAGGCGTCCCGCAAGGATACCACTACCCGTAGAGCTCCGCGGCACGTGACAACAATATTTTGCGCTTCGGAGGTCGTTTTTGAGTTGACAGAGATTTGGGAATTGCCCAGAATGTGCACGAAAACGAAACCGGGAAGCGCTACCAACGCTTCCCGGCTGCAGGTCTTTTTCTCACAGAGGGGAGAGACTGCTGTGTTTTGGCTTCTAAATCCGAAGCCATTCTCTCCGCAGCCTTTCTCCCTGTCAAGAAAAAATTGGCAGACATTGGGCCAGTGGGCACGTAGCTCAATTGGTCGCGGTCACGCTGTAATGCGTGATCCAGAGCATCCGCCTATTAAGCGGAGGGTTCGGGGTCCGAATCCCCGCGTGCCCACCAGTCCATGCGGGGGTGGCCGTAGCTCAAGTGGTAAGAGCACCAGCTTGGTAAGCTGGGTACCTGAGTTCGACGCTCAGCGGCCACCCACCCTTTTTGTGGTGAGGCGCGACAAACGAGGTACCAAGTGACAAGCTACCTGTCGGCACTCGCCGTCTCGTCATTTTCGCTCTCCCCACAAACTCATCAAGACAAAGCGGTCCCATCTTTCACAACCATCGATAGGGAACTGTCCGGGAAGACAGTTGGGGGAGGACTGGGCCGACAGCGGTCTGCGCTGAAACCGCACGTGAGTCCTCCAAACACTAGTAGCCACTTTCACCCACTTTGTGTCGTGAAATAGAACACTTTGTGTTCTATCAGTCAACAACATTTTGTTTTGATTCCCTTGACGCGGAATTGGTTACACGTCAATCGCCCAACTACCAATCGGCGTGATGAATGGCCGCTTAAAAATTAAACCGGTAACCGAGGATCATCTTGCCGATCAAATGGTCGGTGGCGCCAGTGAGGCCGACGCCGAAGCCGAAATTGATCTCCCACTGCGGCGCGATGTTCAGGTCAATGGCGGGA
>Ga0187810_10000837_pt1 | contig 11104 bp, 8 predicted proteins | sample NC_wetland_sal_i_9_FD_132963 | JGI IMG/M metagenome (GOLD analysis project Ga0187810, IMG submission 132963) | Wetland sediment microbial communities from Neuse River Estuary, North Carolina, USA - ASW_5 | ecosystem: Environmental > Aquatic > Freshwater > Wetlands > Sediment | place: USA: North...
TCTTCTTCGGCGCGCTTTACGCGCTCTCCCGGCTCAATTCCGACAGCGAGCTGGTGGTGATGGCTTCGGCGGGCTTCAGCCGCGTCCAGCTCACCACGCCGGTGCTGCTGGCGGCGGCGATCGTCATGGCGCTGACCTATCTGTGCAACCTCTACCTGATGCCCGCGGGCCAGCGCGCCATGAACCAGAAGGTGGTGGACATCCGCGCCAATATCGGCGCCGCGCTGCTCAACGAAGGCACCTTCAACACGCCCGCCAAGGGACTGACGGTGTTCATCCGCGAGATCGATTTCGACGGCAACATCCACGGCGCCCTGGTGCACGACAACCGCAACGCCAGGGCGCCGGTCACCTACCTGGCGGAGAGCGGGCGCATCGTGCAGACCCCGGCGGGCGCCCGCCTGATCATGGTGGACGGCACCATCGAGCAGAGTTCCAAGGGCGGCGCGCGCCTGTCGGTGCTCAAATTCTCGCGTTACGTCTTCGACCTCGACCAGTTCTCCAGCCCCGCCCCGGCCTCGGAACGCTCCACCAACGAACGCTATCTCTCCGAGCTTCTCCATCCCGATCCCGGCCTCAAGCCGCGCATCAAGAACGCCTATTTTGCCGAGGCCAACAACCGCATCGCCCAGCCGCTTTACTGCATCGCCTTCGCCCTGATCGCGCTGGCCGCGGTGTGCCGCGGGCGGCGCGGACGCGGGGCGCATCTGCTGCGCATGACGGTGGCCTGCTTCGCCGCCACGGGCCTCAGCATCGCCGGCTACGGGGTGCAGGGTGCCGCGACCGGCAATCCGGTGTTGTGCGTGCTGTTCTACCTGATCCCGCTGGGCGGCAGCCTGGGTGCGATCCTGGTGCTCTCCGGCGGCCATCCCAGGCGGAAGGCAGAGCCGCAGGAGCCCGCGCCATGAGTTGGTCCTGGACGCTTTACCGTTACCTGGCACGCCAGTTCCTGCTCGGCATCGCCATGATCTACGGCGCCTTCCTGGTGCTGGCCTTCTCCATCGACGTGGTCAACCTGATCGACCGCACCGCCGGACGCGGGGTGTCGAGCGGGGTGATCGCGGGCATGGCGCTGTTGCAGCTTCCCGATCTCGGCCAGAAGATGCTGCCCTTTGCCGTGCTCCTGGGCGGGGTCTATTGCTTCGTCAAGCTGTCGCGCAACCAGGAGCTGGTGGCGACGCGCGCGGCGGGGGTTTCCGCCTGGGACTTCCTGCTGCCGCCTTTGGCGGTGGCCATGGCGCTGGGTGTTTTCGTCATGCTGGGCTTCACGCCCGTCTCCTCGCGGCTGCTGAACCAGTTCTCCGCCCTCGAAGCCAAGTACATCAAAGGGGAGGCCTCGCAACTCTCGGTCTCGTCCAACGGGCTGTGGCTGCGGCAGGGCAGCGGCAACGAACAATCGGTGATCCACGCGTTGACGGCGGCCGACCAGGGCGTCAACCTCTACGACGTCATCGTCTTCCTTTACGGGGCGCACGACCATGTCCTTGGCCGCATCGACGCCAAGAGCGCCCATCTTTCCGAAGGCGCCTGGGTGATGCGCGATGCCTGGGTCAGCGGCCCCGACGGCGGGGTCAAACATTACGAGCATTACGAAACCAAGACGACGCTGACGCCGGCCCAGATCCAGGAAAGCTTCGCCCCGCCCGACACGTTGTCCTTCTGGGCGCTGCCCCATTTCATCCTGGCGGCGGAAAGCGCGGGCTTTTCGGCGGTGCGCTACCGGCTCTACCTTTATTCGCTGCTCACCCTGCCGGTGCTGCTCGCGGCGATGGTGTTCATGGCCGCCAGTTTCTCGCTCACGATGCTGCGCGGCGGCGGGCTGGGCCGCGTCGTTCTGATCAGCGCCCTGTCGGGCTTCGGGGTCTATTTCTTCACCGATTTGACGCGCGCGCTGGGCCAATCGGCTATATTGCCGCCCTGGCTGGCCGCCACGGCGCCTGCGGCGGCCGCAATTCTGATCGGGATGACGCTCGTCTTCCATCAGGAGGACGGATGAAAAGGGGACCCCATTCGCTGTTGGCAAGCTGCGCCGCGCTGGCGCTGCTGGCGTTTGCGCCGGCGGCTGCGGCCTGGAAAGCCGACCCCTCCAAGGACATGCTGCTGCAAGCCGACAGCGCCGAGTACGACAGCAATGCGCACGTGGTCAGCGCCGCCGGCCATGTCGAGATCGATTACGACGGCCGCATCCTGCTGGCGGACAAGGTCACCTACAACCAGGACCAGGACATCGTCACCGCCGACGGACATGTCAGCCTGATGGACAAGCAGGGCAACGTCGCCTTTGCCGAGCACGTCACCCTGACCGACAAGATGCGCGACGGCGCCCTCACCGGCTTCGGGGCGCTGCTCGGCAAGAACGGCCGCATGGTGGCGGCGAGCGCCAGGCGCAGCGAAGGGCGCACCACCACGGCGCAGCACGTCGCCTATACGCCCTGCAAGATCTGCAACAAGCCGGGCCGGCGCACGCCGGTGTGGCAGATCAAGGCCTTCCGCGTGGTGCACGACCAGGAGCGGCACCGCATCAAATTCGAGGACGCCACGCTGGACATGTTCGGGGTGCCGGTGTTCTACACGCCCTATCTCAGCGAACCCGATCCCACGGTGAAGCGCGCCAGCGGCCTTCTGGTTCCCGATGTCGGCTCGTCGTCCTCCAACGGCTATTTCATCGGCCTGCCCTATTACTGGGCGATGTCGGACAGCCGCGACGCCACCATCGAGCCGATCTTCACCACCCGCGGCGGCGAGGTGGCAATCGGCGAATACCGCCAGCGCTGGAACCACGGCGGCATGTGGCTGCAAGGCAGCATTGCGCAGAATCCGAACGGCGGCCTCAGCGGGGAACAGTCCCAGGTCTATTCCCACCTGTTCGGCTCCGGCCGGGCCGAGATCGCCGATTCCTGGCAGTTCGGCTACGACGCCCAGCTCACCTCGAACGACACCTACCTCAAGCGCTACGACATCTCGCAGCTCGACCGCCTGGTGAACGACCTGTTCGTGGCCGGCGAACGGGGCCTCAGCCGCTTCTCGGTCTCCGGCTATTTCTTCCAGGGCCTGCGCGCCACCGACGACAACCGCAGCTTCCCGGTGGCGCTGCCGCTGGTCGAATACACCTATGTTCCGCTCGACAAATGGGCGGGCGGGCGCTTCCGCCTCGACGTCAGCGGCGTGGCGCTGTCGCGCGACATGGGCGCCAACGACCAGCGCCTGACGACGGAGATGCGCTGGCGGATGCCGCTGGTGATGCCGAGCGGCCAGTTGTGGACCTTCCAGCTCGACGCCCGCGGCGACGTCTATCACACCGACAGTCCGGTGCTGCCGGCGGACGGTCATTATGTCACGCGCGGCGTTCCCTACGCCGCGCTGGACTGGCGCTGGCCGTTCATCGCACCGGGCGCCGACGGCAAGTCCATCATCCTGGAACCGATCGCCCAGATCGTGGCCCAGCCCTATGGCGGCAATCCCGCCAACCTGCCCAACGAGGACAGCCTCAACCTCGAACTCGACGACAACAACATCTTCAGCTTCGACCAGGTTCCGGGCTACGACCTGGTCAACAGCGGCCCGCGCGCCAATGTCGGGCTGAGGGCGGAATCCCGCTTCGAGTCCGGCTATGTGGAAGCCCTGCTGGGGCAGACCTTCCGGCTCAAGACCGACCCCATCTACGCGGCGGACACCGGGCTTTCGGGCACCAGTTCGGACGTGGTGGGCCGTTTCAGCATCAAGTTCCCGCCTTACGTGGATCTGACCAATCGCGTCGACTATGATGAACAAACCGGTAAGGTTCGGCGTAACGAAATCTACCTGACGGGGACCTACGGCCGCTCCAGTACCAGGATCAGCTACGTCCAGCTGGCTTCCACGCTGGGCCTGCCGGCCCGCGAGGAGCTGAACGCCCAGGTTGACGTTAACTTCTACCAGAATTGGCAGGCCTTTGCGGCCATCCGCCGCGATTTGATCGCCGCCCAGACGCTCGATAACGAATTCGGCCTCGGTTACGAGGACGATTGCTTTGGGATTGCCGTAGGGTACCACCGGAAGTACACCACCGACCGGGACTTGCCGCCTTCGACCTCCATCATCCTGCGGGTGAAGCTCAAAACCACGGAAACGGAGATCGCGCCTTTCAGCCTGTTCCCCGAGGACGTCTTCTCCTACGGACGTCCTTGATCGGAATACGGAATTGCTTATCCTGCCCGCCCGGATGTGGGGGCTCGATTGGGAAGAATACATCTCGTGACACTGTCCGGAAACCGTGCCCTTGCTGGCCTCTTGACCGCTTTCGCACTCGTCCTGGTTCCGCTTTGCGGCGCGGGCGGCGCGACGGAGCCCGCTGCGGGACGCGAAACGCAGGCGGCGGCGGCCGAGGCGGCGACGCCCGTTGCCCCGCCGGCCAAACCGGCCAAGCCGCACGACGAGAACGGCATCGTGGCGCTGGTCAACGACCTGCCCATCACCAGCTACGAATTGCGCCAGCGCATCGCCCTGGTGATGAGCACCTCCAACATTCCGCGTACGCCGGAAATGGAGAAGAAGGTCCGCACCCAGGTGCTCGACCAGCTCGAAACCGAACTCTTGCAGCGCCAGGAAGCGGCGAAGAACGACATCACCGTCTCTTCGGTCGAAGTGGACCATTACATCCAGGGCATCCTGCAGGACAACCGCATGACCTTGGACCAGTTGAAGGGCGTGCTGACGCATGGCGGCGTGGCGATGGCCACCTTCCGCTCGCAGATCGCCGCGCAGCTGCTGTGGCAGAAGGCGGTGCAGGAACATTACGCGGGACGCATCAACATCCCGCCGGAAGCGGTCGATGCCGAAATGACCCGCATCCGGGAGGGCGCCAACAAGGCGCACTTCATGGTGTCGGAAATCTTCCTGCCGGTGGACAATCCCGACCTCGACGACAAGGTGAAGAAGGACGCGGAAAGCCTCGAGACCCAGCTCAAGTCCGGCGCCAATTTCATGGCGATCGCACGCCAGTTCAGCCAGAGCCCTTCGGCGGCGCAGGGCGGCGACATCGGCACGGTCTATGACGGCCAGCTGGCGCCGGAACTCAACCAGGCGCTGCTCGCCATGAAGACGGGCGACATGTCTCCTCCCATCCGCTCCATCGGCGGCTATTACATCCTGCTGCTGCGCCAGCGCTTCGAGCCGATGGGCACCAAGATCGTGGAGACCAAGCCCTCGGCCGAGACGCTGCCTCCGGTGCTGCCGCTGGGGCGCATCCTGTTGCGCCTGCCGCCCAAGCCGGCGAAGGATTACCTCGACAAGGTGATGGAGATCGCCGGGCAGATCCGCGAGGCGATCACCAGCTGCGAGATGGCTTCCAAGATTCCGGAAAAGATTCCGGGCGCGCTCTATTTCCCGCTGGGCGACACGCGCCTCAGCGACCTCAACCAGGAAACGCGCGACGTGCTGGCCAAGACGGAATCCGGCGAGGCGGCCGAACCGTTCAAATCGGATGCGGGCATCGAGATCTTCGTACGCTGCGACAAGGCGATCCCCAAAGAGGTGGCCTTTCCGATGCCCAAGCGCGAAGATATCGAACAGCAGCTTTTCTCCGAACAGATCAGTGCGCTCGCCCGCCGGTACAATCGGGACTTGAGACGCAGTGCCAACATCGAAGTCCGCTGACCCGATCCTCATCACCATGGGGGAGCCCGCCGGCATAGGGCCGGAGGTGGCCGTCGCCGCCTGGCACGCGCTCGACGGCGGCATCGGCAACCATCCGCTCAAGCTGGTGGGCGATCCGGAGGTGTTCGCCGCCTGCGGCGACATCCCCGCCGAGGCCGTGCTGCCGCTGCACGCCCGCGCCAGGCGCAATCCCGGCAAACCCGACGCCGCCAACTGCGAAGCCGTGGTGGCGGCGATCTCGCACGCCGTCGCCCTGGCGCTGCAGGGCGAAGCCGCCGCCATCGTCACCGCCCCGATCAACAAGCACGTGCTGATGCAGTCGGGCTTCGGGTTCCCGGGGCATACCGATTTCCTCGCCAAGCTTACCGGGGCCGGACGCGCCGTGATGATGCTGGCCGGCGAGGCGCTGCGCGTGGTGCCGCTGACGGTGCATGTGCCGCTGGCCGAAGTGCCGCGGCTGATAAGCGCGGAAACGATCGTTGAAACCGCCGAAATCACCCTCAAGGCGCTACGGCGCGATTTCGCCATCGCCCAGCCGCGCCTGGCGGTGGCCGGGCTCAATCCCCATGCCGGCGAAGACGGCGAGCTGGGCCGCGAGGAACGCGAGATCATCGCCCCCGCTATCGCCGAACTGGTGAAGCGCGGCCATGCGGTGGCCGGCCCCTTGCCGCCCGACACCATGTTCCACGCCGAAGCCCGCAGCCGCTACGACGCGGCGCTCTGCATGTATCACGACCAGGCGCTGATCCCGCTCAAGACGCTGTCCTTCTGGGAGGGCGTCAATGTCACGCTGGGCCTGCCCATCGTGCGCACCTCGCCCGATCACGGCACCGCCTTCGAGATCGCGGGGAAGGGCCTGGCCGATCCGCGCAGCATGATCGCGGCCGTCCGCTTCGCCGCGCAGATGACCGACACGCGATGGCGATGCCGCAGCTAGAAAACCTGCCTCCCTTGCGGGACGTGATTGCCGCGCACGGCCTCGCAGCCAAAAAATCGCTGGGGCAGAATTTCCTCCTCGATCTCAACCTGACGCGCCGCATCGCCCGCGCCGCCGGGGCCGCAGGCGCCGTGGTCTACGAAGTCGGGCCCGGGCCCGGCGGGCTCACCCGCGCCCTGCTGCTGGAAGGGGCCGCGCGCGTCATCGCCGTGGAGCGCGACGAACGCTGCGTCGCCGCATTGGCGGACCTCAAGGCAGCCTGCCCCGGCCGCCTGGACATCGTCTCCGCCGATGCGCTGGCGCTCGACGAGACTGCCCTTCTGAAAGAAATGGGCGTCAGCGGCCCGGTACCGGTCGCCGCCAACCTGCCCTACAACATCGGCACGGCATTGCTGGTGAAATGGCTGACCGCCGCAAGCTGGCCGCCCTTCTGGCAAAGCCTGACGCTGATGTTCCAGCGCGAAGTGGCGCTGCGCATCGCCGCCGCGCCCGGCAGCGGGGCCTATGGCAGGCTGTCGGTGCTGGCCCAATGGCGGGCCCGCCCCAAGCTGTTGTTCGACGTCTCGCGCAACGCCTTCGTGCCGCCGCCCAAGATCGTCTCTGCGGTGGTGCGCCTCGAACCGCTCCCCGCCCCCGCCTTCCCGGCCGCCCTGGCGGATCTCGAAGCCGTCACCGCGGCCGCCTTCGGCCAGCGCCGCAAGATGCTGCGCCAGAGCCTAAAGACGCTGCTGCCCGACGCGGAAGCCTTGCTCGCGGCAGCCGGCATCGCCCCCACCGAACGCCCCGAACGGCTTTCGGTGGAGGAATTCGCCGCCCTGGCGCGTGGCTACAGGCGTCTCACGTAAGTTATTCGCCCGCTTCTCGCCAGGCTTCCGGCTGCGGCGCGGTCTCATCGCGGATCGCCGCCTGAAGCTGCTCCTGCACGACTTCCGCTCCGGCAAAGTCGGGCGCGACGCAGGCGCCGCGCAACAGAAGCAGCGCCGTCAGCTTCGCCTTGGCGAAGGAGGCATGGGCCAGCTTGGCGTCGCGGAAGCAGGCGCCGGCCAGATCGGCGCCGGCGAAATCGGCGTCCCGCAGGTCGGCACCATGGAATTTCGCCCCTTGCAGCGCGCAACCGCTGAAATCGACGCCGATGGCGAGCACCTTCCGGGCGGAAAGCGCGGTCAGCTCGCGCCCGGCGAGGACGCCTTGCAGCGGCCGCAGGTCTTCGCCGTCGAGCACGGCCGGCGTGCCGCGCTTGCCGTCCGAGACGACCCATTCCTCATGCGCGTCGAGGGCGTCTTTCAGCGCAGCCGCCTTGGCCTCGGCCTCCTCCGTCACATCGAGGATGCATCCCTCCAGCGCCTCCGGCGGCACGGGGATATCCTTCAGGTCGATGCCGGTGAGAACGGCGCCTTTGAAGCTGGTATCGACCAGCTTGGCGCCTTTGAACACGGCCCCATGCAGCAAGGCGCCGGTGAAATCGGCGCCATGCAGATGCGCGCCGCCGAAGGAGACGCCCTTCATCGAACAATGCGAGAAATCGACGCCGACGCGTGCGGCGCCGCGCTTGCCGTGGAAGGATTCGAAATCGTCCGCCATCAGAAGGCCGTCCGGTCCGGTCTTCATCATGGCGGCGGAGCGCAGATCGACCTTGTCGAGCTTGGCGAAGGAGAGGTTGGCGCGGTTGAGCAAGGCGCCGCGCAGATCGGCGCCGGTCATGTCCGCGTTGCGCAGATCGCTGCGGCGCAGATCGGCGCCGCAGAGACGGACCAGCGACAGGTTGGAGCCGAACAGCGTGGCGCCCACCAGCGAAGCGCCCGCGAAGTCGATGCCGTTGAGGCGCCGGTTGGCCAGGTTGAGGCCGTCGAGCTTGGCGTACTTCAGATCCGTCCGCAGGCCGCGCAGCGCAAGCGCGTGACGTTCATGCAGGGCCAGCACCCGGTTGAGTTCCGGCTGGGTGTATGTCTTGACGGCATTCATCCCGATGTTTCGCTCCTGCCGGAGGTGGAAACGCAACGAAGGGATGAATCTACCCGGCCCTTTTTAAGGGGTGGCTAACGCCGCCGCGGTCTTACCGGGTGGAAACTACGTACGAATTCCGCATGTACCCGTCTAACTTGCACAACCGCAGCAGCACAACCGCGTCCGCGCTCAATACAGCTCCTGCACCCAGTTCTGCTTGGACTTCTTGGGACGCTGGTAGCCGTCGTCGGGCTGGCGCGGCGGCAGTTCCATCTGCACGGGCGTGAGGTCCTTGTAGGGAATCTGGCGCAACAGGTGGGCGATGCAGTTCAGCCGCGCCTTCTTCTTGCTGTCGGCGTTGACGATGAACCAGGGCGTCAGCTTCTTGTCGGTGTATTTCAGCATGACGTCCTTGGCGCGCGAATATTCCACCCAGCGCTCGCGCGATTCGAGGTCCATGGGCGACAGCTTCCAGCGCTTGATGGGGTTTTCCATGCGCTCGCGGAAACGCCGTTCCTGCTCCTCGTCGTTGACCGAGAACCAGTACTTGACGAGATAGATGCCCGAGCGCACCAGCATCTCCTCGAACAGCGGACAGGCGCGCAGGAATTCGCGGTATTCGGCCTCGGTGCAGAAGCCCATGACGTGCTCGACCCCGGCGCGGTTGTACCAGGAGCGGTCGAACAGCACGATTTCGCCGCGCGCCGGGAGCTGCGCGACATAGCGCTGGAAATACCATTGCCCGGCTTCGCGCTCGGTGGGGGTGGCCAGCGCCGCCACGCGGCAGGAACGCGGATTGAGGCAGTCGGTGATGCGCTTGATGACGCCGCCCTTGCCCGCGGCGTCGCGTCCTTCGAAGATCACCACCACCCTGAGGCCTTCGAGCCGCACCCATTCCTGCATCTTGAGCAGCTCGAATTGCAGCCGCGCCAGCTCCTCGACATAGGAATAGCCCTGGCGCGGCGGCTTGGGCGGCTTGGCGTCGCCCAGCACATGCCAGCGCCGTTCGAGCCGCGCCTTTTCCCGCGCGTCGCGCAAGAGCTCGCCGCCGAGGTGCAAGCGATGCTGCTGCTTGATCTTGTTCATGGGCGGTCACCCGGGTTTCCGCGCGGCATGCTCGCGCCATTTCGCCAAGTTAGGGTTAAAGAATGCCTTGATTTGCGAGGCACTCTCAACCGCCCCGCATCAGGGTCTCGACGAAACCGGGAATGCCGGGCTGGCGGATGCGCTTCAGCCGCTCGGCGGCAAGGATGGCGGCGACCTTGGCCTCGGCGGCGGCGATGTCGTCATTGACCACGACATAGTCGTATTCGGCCCAATGGCTGATCTCGCCGTCGGCCTTGGCCATGCGCCCCGCGATCACCGCGGGCGGGTCTTCGGCGCGGGCGCGCAGGCGCCGTTCCAACTCCTGGCGCGAAGGCGGCAGCACGAAGATGCTGACCACGTCGTCGCGCGCCTGCTGGCGCAGCTGCTGGGTGCCCTGCCAGTCGATGTCGAACAGCACGTCGCGGCCCTGGCGCAGCGCCGCGAACACCGGCGCCTTGGGTGTGCCGTAGCGATGGCCGAACACCACGGCATGTTCGAGGAAGCCGCCCGCCGCGACCATGGCCTGGAAGTCGGCTTCGCTCTTGAAGAAATAGTCGCGCCCTTCGGTTTCATTGGGTCGCTTGGCGCGCGTGGTGGCCGAGACGCTCATGGCGACATGGCCGTCGCTATCGAGCAGCCGGCGCGACAGCGTGGTCTTGCCCGCCCCCGAAGGCGAAGACAGCACCAGCATCAAGCCGCGGCGTTGTATCTCGACGGTCAAACCCGCTCCCTCATCCTGAGGAGCCCTTTTGCCTACAGTATTTCATCTTTTCACGGAAACGATGAAATGCTGTAGGTCCTTGTTTTTGTCGCGCTTCTTTTCCGAAAACCGGTTCCCGCTTTTCGGGAAGCGCTCTAAGCAAAAGGGCGTCTCGAAGGATCATTCCACGTTCTGCAACTGCTCCCGGAACTGGTCGATGGCCGTCTTCAAGTCGAGCCCGATGCGCGTCAACTCGATGTCGGCGGATTTCGAGCACAGGGTGTTGGCTTCGCGGTTGAACTCCTGCGCCAGGAAATCGAGGCGGCGTCCCACCGCATCGCCATGGGCCAAGAGCCGCCGCGCCTCGCTGACATGGGCATTCAGCCGGTCGATCTCCTCGCGGATGTCGGCGCGCGCCGCCAACAGCGCGATCTCCTGCGCCAGCCGTTCCGGCGACACCGAACCGGGCGCCATCAGATCGTTGAGCTGCTGGCTGAGCCGGTCGCGGAGGGCGGCCGGCTGCGTCACCGCCGCCAATCCCGCCGCACCGGTCAGCCGGGCGATTTCGGCGATCTGCCCATCCAGCACCACGGCCAGCTTGGCGCCTTCGCCCGCCCGGGCCCGTGCCAGGGCGTCGAAACAGGCCGCCAGGCTTTCCAGCATGGCGGCATCGCGCGCGGCGTGCTCGCGCGTATCGACCTCCGCCGCCTCGTCCTGGACGATGACGCCTTTGAGCGCCAGCAGGCCGTCGACGCTGGCGGGCGGCAGCCCCGTCTCGTTCGCCACTTCCTTGGCGATCTTCA
>Ga0187810_10000838_pt1 | contig 11087 bp, 7 predicted proteins | sample NC_wetland_sal_i_9_FD_132963 | JGI IMG/M metagenome (GOLD analysis project Ga0187810, IMG submission 132963) | Wetland sediment microbial communities from Neuse River Estuary, North Carolina, USA - ASW_5 | ecosystem: Environmental > Aquatic > Freshwater > Wetlands > Sediment | place: USA: North...
GCTCGAGGCGCTCGGCACGCAGGACATCAAGCGCCTGCGCGCGATCGACGCCGCGCTCAGCCGCATCCAGCTCGGCAAGTACGGCCTCTGCATGAAGTGCGGCAAGAAGATTCCGACCGAGCGCCTCACGGCCATCCCCTACGCGGTGCTCTGCATCGACTGCCAGAAGGGCGAGGAGCGCCGCAACCGCTAGGTCTCGTCGATTCCGATTTCCGTCCAGCCCATGGCTCCGGTCGGGCCGCGTCCGAGCACGGATATCTCCTTGTAGCCCGCCGCCACCGCGAGTGCCCGCGCGGCGTCGAGGTGCAGCCCCAGGTGCTCGGGCGCGTGGGCGTCCGCCGAGAACGTTATGCGCACGCCGCGGCGCCGCAGCTCGCGGAGGATCGGAAGGCTCGGGTAGGGAGACGACATCGAGCCGCGCGCCATCGCGCCGACGTTGATCTCCACGATCAAGTCCTTTCCTGCGAGGAGCGAGGCGGCCTCGAGCGCGGCCGCGAGGTACTCCGGAGAATCCTCGTCGAAGTAGCGTCCCCCGGCGTTGTTCTTCCTGACTATGTCGAAGTGGCCGACTATGTCGAAGCCGCCCTGCGCGATCATCGCCGAAAGGTTGCGGTAGTACTCGCGCCAGACTGCGTTCGCGTCGCCTTCCAGGAGCCTCATGTTCGCCGCGAAGGACTCCGCCGGCTCGTCGACCGTGAAGAGCCCGGCTCCGGGGAGCCGCACGAAGTGGACCGAGCCGATGCTGTAGTCGAGACCGAGCTTGTCGAACGCCGGATCGCTGGCGCTCAGCAGTCCCTCGATCCAATCGATCTCCAGACCGAGGTAAATCTCGAGAGGCGGATCGGCCACAGCCCACTGGGCTGCGAGCCGACGCACTTCCGCGACATAGGCGCCAAGGCGTTCGGGCTGCATGGTCCAGTCGTTGGGGAAGGGGAGGGGGGCGTGCGAGGAAAAGCCGAGCCTGCTGTAGCCCTTCGCTCTCGCCGCCTCGGCCATCGCGGCTGCGCTCACCGCTCCGTCGCAAAAATCGCAATGCGTGTGGTAGTTCGTTCGCACCCGGCCATCATAGCGGTCGAATGGCTGGAACGAAAAGCGGTCGCCGTTTATGGTTTGGGCCGATCAGAAAGCCGGCCACGGAAACGCTGAGTCTACTGGACGGCAAGGGGAATACTTGGACGCTCCCCCCACTTAACTCTCGAGAAAGGAACCGGCGATCGCGGCGAACTCCGCGAATGCGGGCCTCAATCGGGCGAGCGCCTCGCGCGCCTTCTCCTCGTCGCCCGTCCTTCCGGCATTCTCCGCCTCGAGGGCGGCATCGCCGAGGCGGCGGGCGCTCAGGTTCCACGCCGCCCCTTTGAGCGAGTGCGCCGCCTCGCGGAAGGCCGTGAAGTCCTTCGTCTCGAGGGCTGCGGCCAGCTCCTCCAGCTGACAGCGCGCCTTTTCTATGAATCGGCCGAGAAGACCGGTGACGGTGGAGCGCTGGCCCAGGAAGGTGTCGAGGACCGAAGTCCAGTCGAACACGAGCGGATCAGCGGGGCCCTTCGCCGGCGCCGTTTCGCGGGGGGCCGCGGACCGGGCTTCGGTCAGGGTTTCCGCTCCTGCGGCGCGCCCGCCGGCCGCAGGCTCCGCCTGCGAGCCTCGCTCCTCCTTCGGCCTCATCCAGACGGAGAGGACTGCCGCGAGGTCGCGCCGCTTGAAGGGCTTCACGAGGATATCGTCCATGCCTGCCTCGATGCACTTCTCGCGCTCGCCCTTGAGCGCGCTGGCAGTGACCGCGACGATCGGCCCGGCGAAGCCCCGGTCTCGCAGGGACTTGGTCGCCTCGTAGCCGTTCATGCGCGGCATGAAGATATCCATGAGAATGAGATCGAAGTGACGGGAGGCGCCTATCTCGGCGGCCTCGGCGCCGTCGCGGGCCGTGGCCACGCGGCAGCCGAGGCGCTCGAGGAGGATGGTGAAGAGCTCGCGGTTTACCTCGTGGTCCTCTGCGATGAGGACGTCTCCCTCGAAGCGTCGCTGCGGCTCCTCCTCGCGCTGCTCCGTCTGCGCCTCGGCCTCCGTCTCCGCGCCTTCGAGGTCGACCTCGGCGCTCAGGGCCTTCGTGACGGCCTCGAGCAGCTCGGGCGGGCGAACCGGCTTCGAGATGTAGCCGTTGAACCAGCGCAGGAGCTTCATCTTGGCGTCCGCGCCCATCGTGCCTACGGGGGCCATGAGGATGAGCCGCGCGGAGTTGATCGCCGTGTCGCCCGTGATCTCGCTCGCGAGTCTCCAGCCGTCCATGCGCGGCATGTTCTGGTCGATGAGACAGACGGCGAAGGGGTCGCCCTCCTCGGCGGCCGCGCGCAGGAGGGAGAGGGCCTCCTCGCCAGAGGAGGCCTCGGAGACGCGTCCGCCCGCCTTCGTGGCGAGGCCGGCGACGAAGGAGCGGGCGCCGGCGTGATCGTCCACGAGGAGGAGCCGGGGATGCGCTTCGGCAGCGGCGGCGAGGGACGGGACCCGCGGCGGGGCGGAGTACTCGGGTGAGACGAGGGGGAGCTCGAACCAGAAGACGGAGCCCGCGCCTCCGGGCGCGGCCGCCGCGGTTGGCGAGACGGCGGCGGGCGAGAGTCCGATCGTTCCTCCCATGAGCTCGACGAGATGCCGGGAAATCGCCAGGCCGAGGCCCGTGCCGCCGACCTTCCGCGTTTGGGAAAGGTCGCCCTGGAAGAAGGGCGTGAAGAGGCGCATGCGCTCCGTCTCGGGCACGCCGGGGCCGGTGTCCGTGACCTCGAAGAGCATGCGCGAGCCCTGCGCTATCTCCCGGCGCCGCACGTCGATGCGGATGCTTCCCTCTCTCGTGAACTTCACCGCGTTCTTGAAGAGGTTGACGATGATCTGCCGCAGCCGGACCGGATCGCCGCGCACGAGGGCCGGGAGGCCGTCCTCGACGTCGACGATGATCTCGAGGCCCTTGCGGTGCGCGTCCATCACGAGGAGGTCGGTCGACTGGTAGACCGCCGCGCGGAGGTCGAAGCTTGTGGTCTCCAGGTCCATCTTGCCGGCCTCTATCTTCGAGAAATCCAGAATGTCGTTGATGAGGCCGAGCAGCACGTCCGCGGAGAATCGGACCTGCCCCACGTAGTCCGACTGCTCGGAGTCGAGCGAGGTCTCCTCCATGAGTTCGACGACGCCGAGGATGGTCTGAATGGGCGTTCTGATCTCGTGGCTCATGTTCGCGAGAAACTGGCTCTTCGTGTGCGTGGCCTTTTCCGCCTCCTCCTTCGCCTCCTGGAGCCTGCGTTCGCGAAGGACTCGATCGGTCGCGTCCTCGACCGCGCAGTGGAGGTAGCGTTCCGTGCCTCCCGGAGCGGAGGACTGCGCCGATGGAACCTCGAGAAGGGAGAGCGAGAAGTCGAGCCAGCGCCGCGTGCCGTCCGCCGCGCGCACGGGGCTCTCGACGGTCGCCTCTCCCTGGCCGCCGAGGAGGATTTGGGCGGCATAGTAGTCGAGGCGCAGACCCTCGCGCTCGACAAGGAAGTCGAAGAAGGTCCCGCGGATCCGCTCGGGGCCGACGCCCGAGATGGTTCTCGTGAGCGCCTCGAAGGCGCCGTTCCAAAGGACCGGCAAGCCTCTATTGTCGACGACGACTGCCGGCGTTCGCGATTGCTCGAAGGCGGCCTTCAGGAGGCTGTCGGGAAGCGCCATACCTAGAAGTTCGCCTTCAGTATTTCGAGCGTCTTCTTGAGGATCTGATCGGGCTTGAGAGGCTTGATGAGGTAGCTCTTCACGCCAGCCTGGAAGGCCCGAACCACAGCCTCGCGCTGCGAGATCGCCGAGAGGACTATGATGGGCACCGCGATGTCTTCCGCGTGGAGCCTGGACAGGACCTGAAAGCCGTCCATGCCCGGCATGAGGATGTCGAGGAACACCAGGTCGAAGCTCCTCGACTTGACCGCCTCGACGAATTCCTTGCCGTCCTGGTAGGCGCTCACCGTCGCGCTGATGGCCGCGAAGGTCGTCTTCACGAGTTCCTGGATCACGAAGTCGTCGTCCACCACAGCTATGGTGAGACCCTTGCCTACCTCGCGCATCGCCTCGATGTTGTACTTCTTCTTGTTCTCGGCCTCGAAGCGCATCTCGATGGCCTCGCGGCCGGCCTCGTGTGTCTGCGCCGAAAGGATGCGCTCGGCCATGAGCTCGTTCTTGCGCTCGCCGATCTCGACCTCGGGGTCGTAGTCCGTGAGCAGACCGTCGATCGCGTACTGGAGATTGGAAAGGACCTCCACTTCCGCGAACTCGGAACGTCCGCGCACGAAGTCCTTCGCGAAGGAGGAGTTCGTCAGCACCTTGATGTGCCGCGCCTTGGCGCCGGAATGCTCGATGAGAGTCTTCAGGAGAAGCTCCATGTTGGGCCCGTCGACGAAGCTGAGGTCCATGCCCGCGAGCATCACGAGTATGCGGGGGTTCCTGATGGCGTAGAGGTCGAGGAGCTCGGCGATCTTGAAGCGCAGGAGATCGATCTTCTCGCGGTTCAAGCCCTTCGCGATCTCGATGAACACGATGTTGTCGTTGACGTGGGCCTCGATGACGCAGGGAGTCGCGTCCAGCTCGAATCGCAGGCCAAGGAGCTCGGTCAGGGTCGCGTACAGCCCGTCGATCTTGATGGGCTTCATGAAGACCCGCTTTATGTTGTAGGGCACGAGTTCGAGGAGGCGGTTCTTGTCTATCTGCTGAGCGGTGAGCACGACGGGGATGGAGGCCGTGTTGGGGTTGCGGTTTTTCTCCTCGAGCACTTCCTTGCAGGTTTTTCGCGTCAGGTGGTAGTCCAGGACCACGAGGTCGGGCAGGCCGTTGCGCAGCTTGACGACGCCGTCCAGGCCGTTTATGGCCGTCTCGACGTCGACGCCGCTCCCGATGAGCTTCTCGCGGAGGTACTCTCGGAAGAGATCGGACTCGTCGATGATGAGCACGTGTTTGCGCGCCATGGCCTTACCTCGGATTGATCATGCTGAAGGGCTGCTGGGTCGCGTCGACTGCGTCGCGCCAGAGCGAGCCCTCGGGGCTCACGTGGTTGCGCTTGGCGACCGCGGCCCTGATGGGTATGTGGACGAACTCTCCGTGGACCATGCCGATGAGAATCTCGGTCTTCCCGGCCATGGCGGCGTGGACCGCGTTGTTGCCGAGGCGCTCGCAATAGACGGAGTCGGTGGGCGTGGCCGGCGAGGAGCGCACCATGTAGCTCGGGTCTATGTACTTGACCGTGGCGTCGATCCCCTTCTTCGCGAAGTGCGCGGCTATGCGGTCGCGGAGGAAGACGCCTATGTCCGCGAGCTTGATGTTGCCCGACGCGTCGTGGCCGCCGTCGTTCTGGAGAAACTCCTGACCCGCCCCCTCCGCGACGACCACCAGGGCGTGGGAGCGGCGGGCGATCCTGTCCTCGAGGTGCCGCAAGAAGCCGTTCGGTCCGTCCAGATCGAAGGGCACCTCGGGGATCAGCACGAAATTGGCCTCGTGCACGGCCAGCACGGTGTGCACCGCTATGAAGCCCGACTCGCGCCCCATGAGCTTCACGAGGCCTATGCCGTTCAGGGCGGAGTGGGCCTCCATGTGGGCGGCGGAGACGGCCTCCGAGGCGCGGGCGACGGCGGTCTCGAAGCCGAAGGTCTTGTCGACGAACAAGAGGTCGTTGTCGATCGTCTTGGGAATGCCGACTACGGCGATCTTGAGATTCCTGCGCTCGATCTCCTGCGCTATGTCGAGCGCGCCCTTCTGGGTGCCGTCGCCGCCTATCGTGAACAGGACGTTGAGATTGAGCCGCTCTATCGCATCGACGATATCGGAGACCCGCTCGCCGCCGCCGCGCGATGTGCCCAGAAAGGTGCCGCCCACCTTGTGTATCTCGTCGACGGCGTCGGGGTCGAGGGCGCGCACGTCGATGTTGAACTCGGGGAGGAAACCGCAATATCCGTAACGGATACCCGTTATGCGACGCACCCCGTAGCGGAACCACAGACAACGGACGATCGCCCTGATGACGTCGTTGATGCCCGGGCAGAGGCCGCCGCAGGTGACGATGCCGGCGTGGACATGGCTCGGGCCGAAGTAGATGCGCTGCCTTGGCCCGGCCTTCTGCAGGAGGCTGTGGCGATCGAGCTCCGGCTGCGGTCCGGCCGCGGCCTTGACCTCGTACCGCACGAACTCCTCGTCGCCCGCGTAATCGGCGAGCGAGTCGCCCGAGCCGGTGGACAGAACTATGGGAGAGGGAATGCTGCAGGTACCGAGGGCCGGCACGGAGAAGTCTAGGTCGTCAGGCATGTGAAGCTCCTGGAATGGCGGTAACCCGCCGGCTGCTTAAGTATAGATGAAGCTGTTGGGTTGCGCAATGAAGCCGCCTTGCCGCGAGGGCGCGCTTGACGCCTCGCTCGGGCTGCCAATACACTAGAGAAATGCGTAGACATGACAAAAAGCTGCGGCGGTCCCGGAAATGATCGGTAGCGGGGCCAGGAAATGAATTCCCTGCGTGTCATATTCGCCGTGGACGACGAGGCGGAGCGCTCGGCCTTCGCGACCCTCGCGTCCGCCGCCGAGCCGCCCTTCATCGTCCACTTTCCGGTCAACATCGCCGAGGTCGAGGCCCTCTATTCCCGAGACGAGGCCGAAGCCATAGTCACCGATTTTCGCTTTCACGGCGGCGCCCTGGCGGATTGGCTCACGTTCTGGCCGCTGCCTACAGTCCTCCTCCTGGATGCGGGAGACGATCTCGAGCGCGTTGAGCACACGACGCGGGACGAGGCCTCCATCTTCGTCGAACGACGGGCGGACGGCGGCCATCTGCGTCTCCTTCCGATCCTCGTGCGCAAGGTCGTCAACATCCGAGAGAGCGTTAAGCGACAGAACGCCCACCTGCAGATGACCGAGCATCAGTATCTCAACCTCATCCAGGCCATCCCGGACATCGTCTACATACTCGACGGAGAGGGCAAGTTTGTCTATCTGAACGACGCCATACGCAGCCTCGGCTACGAGCCCGCGCGCCTCATCGGCAGGCATTTCAGCGTCATCATCCACCCCGAAGACGTGGCGAATGTGAGCAGGGTCGTTGTGCTCGAGTCGTTCCGCGGCTCGGTGACCGGCCCCGAAGGGGCCCCGAAGCTTTTCGACGAGCGGCGCTCCGGCACGCGCATGACGAAGAACCTCGAGCTCAGACTCCGCGTCGCGCCCGGCTTCGATCAAGGACGGAACGCCAAACCCGAACCGGGCGCGGAAGCCGCCGCTTCGACGGAAGGCCCCGCCCCGCGCGCCGGGGAGGTCGCCTACGGAAGCGTGAGCGCCTACGGGGAAGTGAGCTGCTCGGGCTACAGATTGCCCGAGTTCGAGGGTCGCGGCCTCGGGACCGTGGGGATTATCCGCGATGTGACGAGGCGCAAGGAGCAGGAGCGGGAGCTGCAAGAGACACTGGCAGCCAGGGAGCTTCGGCTTAAGGAAATCCACCATCGCGTCAAGAACAATCTTCAAGTCGTGTCGAGTCTTTTGAGCCTGCAGGAAACAAGCCTCGAGGACGAGGCCGCCAGGGGCGTCTTCCTCGAGTGCCAGACCCAGATCCAGTCGATGGCCATGGTCCACGACGAGCTCTACCGCGGCACCGGCATGCAGCGCGTGGACATGCAGAAGTACTTCGAGGAGCTGCTCGACTACCTCTCCGTCATCTATGAGGGGAACCTGCGCCGAGTCACCTGGTCCGTGGAGGCGCATTCCGTCTCACTCGACCTCGACGGAGCCATCCCGGTTGCGCTCATCGTGAACGAGCTTGTATCGAACAGCTTCAAGCATGCCTTCTCTTCCAGCCGGGGAGGGAACATCCTGGTGCGCATGGTGCCCAACGAGGGGCAGTGGCTGCTCACGGTCTCCGACGACGGCAGAGGTTTCGCCGCGTCCGGCTCAGGCGATTCGCGCGGCCCCGCCGCTGGCCCCGCCGCTGGCCCCGCCCGTGGCGATACCGGCGCCGAAGCGGGCAGGCGGAGAGGCATAGGCACCGAACTCGTGCTGGCGCTCTCCGCCCAGCTCAAGGGGAGCGCTGAGTTCTTGGACGATGGGGGCGGCGTCGCGAGGGTGGTCTTCCCCCGCGAGTAGCGCGGCTGGTGGCTGCGGCGAAGCGGAGCGCGCCGAATCGCGCGCGACTGTTTTGAAACGTGATCGGCTCTACTGTCCCAGCGCCTTGTTGGCCAGGCCGAGGTCCTGGAGGAGGGTGGGGTCGCCGGGCAGCCGGGCCAGAGCCGCGTTGACGGAGTCGCGGGCCTGGGCGAAGCGCCGACTGTTGTAGAGCTCGGCGAAGGCGTTGTGCGACAGCGCGACGAAGTTCGCCTTGTAGCTCCTCGCGGCCGCCGCCAGGCTGCCGTCGCCAGGCGCGACATCCGCGCCTTGGGCAGCGATGGCCGAGGCCCCGAGCCAGTCCCCGGTCCGCGCGACCCGATTCGCCTCGTTCAGGTAGATGACGTCCGTCGCGCGCTCCCAGGCGGGGCGGCTCACCGCGCCTGAAGCGAGCTCGCGCTGCGCAGCATCCAGGGCGTCCTTGAAGGGAAGACTCTGGATCGCCAGGGCGAGCTCCGACTCGCCGACCTTCTCTGAGAGCGAGGCGGCCAGCTCGGGCCCGGCGAGCGAGCTCCGCGCCTCGATGACGCGACGCGCTTCCGGGAAGTCCCCCTTCTGCGCGAGGGCAACGACCTCGTTGTTGAGCGCCGCGGCGATGAGGGAGGAAAGCTCGGGCGTGCCAAGCCCCTCCGCCCGCGCGCGCTCCGCCTCGTCGAGGGCCTCCGGCCACCGTTCCGACTGCGCCAGGGCCGCCGCCCCCATGTAGGCCGCCTTTTGCGCGAGCTCCACGAGCCGCCTCTCGTCGCCGAGCGCCGCGCGCGCGGCTGCCGCCAGGCGGCCGGCTCCAGCGTAGTCTCCGCGCTGGACGAGGTCGGCGGCGAGGTTGTTCACGCGGTCCACGAGAAAGGATCGAGCCGAGGCGTCTCGCTCGAGCTCGTCGTAGTCGACGCCAAGCCCTATCGAGGCGGAATAGTTCCCCGCCCCTTCGGCGAGGACGACGCGGTTGGAGAGGATGAGACCGATCAGGGCCTTCCCGCCGATGGTTCTGCGGCGGCTGTAATCGCCCGGCGGGACATAGGCGAATCCCGTAACCCTGCCGAAGGAATCGGTGAAGGCGCGCTTGGTTCCGGGGTCGTAACCTTCGGGATTGGTGGTCTCGACATCGACGTCCCGTCCGGGGAGGTGGACGACGCAGAAGGCGTGGTCGCTCGTCTGGACGCCCTGCACGTCGAGGCCCAGACTTTGCGCGGCGATCATGTACAGCACGGCTGAGGAGACGCAGTTGTAGAGCCCGGTGTCGAGGATGCCGTCGATGGTGGTCGCGTCCGCGCGGTAGGCCCTCATGATCCGCTTGTGCAGAAATGTCAGCGCCCCTTCGGCGCGCGCCGCGGGATCGGTTGTCGGCCCCATGGCCGTGGCCAGCTCCGCGAGGTAGGCGTCGATGCGGGCCATATAGGCCGTCACTCCCTCGGACTTCACTCCCGAGGCGAGGAGGGAGGCGGTTTCGAGGTCCCGCACCGACAGGGGATCGCTCTTGGCGCCGAGTCCGACGAAGTCGGGGGCGGGGAGGAAGAGCGCGTCGTAGGATTGGGCGTAGAGCCGAGCCGAGGGCGGAAGGGCCGAAAGGGCCACGAGCATGAGTAGGGCGAGGCCGCGCGGCCGCCGTGAGTGGGTCGATTTATCTGCTTTCACCGATGTATCCCGCGTTCGAATAGACTGCGACCCTCCGGAGGAGGGCGACTTCTATTCTCAAATCTAACGATGTAGCAGTATAGTAGACTAGCTATCGGTGTTTTCTTAAGGGAGGCTCAATGGAGTCGGAATACGATCTGGTTGTCATCGGCGCAGGAGCCGCGGGGCTATCGGCAGCCCAGTACGGGGCGCGCGCGGGTCTCTCCACGCTCCTCGTCGAGGAGATCGCGCCGGGAGGGCAGGCCCTGCTCATAGACGGGCTCGAAAACTACCCCGCCCTCGTGGGTCCGGTCAGCGGCTACGATTTCGCCGAGGCGATGCGAGCTCAGGCTGAGTCCTTCGGAGTGTCCTTCCTCACGGCGACCGTCGATTCCCTGCTCAAGAAGGACGAGCGCTTCGTCCTCGAGACGAGCGAGGGTACGATCCGCTCGTTGACCGTGGTCCTCGCCACCGGCGCCAAGCACCGCCACCTCGATGTCCCCGGCGAGGAGCGTCTCGCCGGACGCGGCGTCTCCTACTGCGCGACCTGCGACGGCCCCTTCTTCAAGGGCAAGCGCATGGTTGTCGTGGGCGGAGGGGACGCGGCCTGCGACGAGGCGATGTTCCTCTCGAAGCTGGCCGATAGGGTCGTCATGGTTCATCGCAAGGACCGGCTCCGGGCGCAGGGCTCCCTGGCCGAGCGTGTCCTAAAGAACCCCAAGATAGAGGTGCGCTTCGAGACCGTAGTCAAAGAAATACGGGGAGAGAAGAAAGTCGAGTCCGTCGTGCTCGAAGACAAGGACAAGGGAGCCTATGAAGAGCCGACTTCGGCGGTCTTCGTGTTCGTCGGGTCCATCCCCCAGACACAGCTCGCCGGCGACGCGCAGAAGGGCGACGGCGGTTCCCTCGTCACCGACGAACACATGCAGACGAGCCTACCCGGCCTCTTCGCCGCGGGCGATGTCCGCGTCACTCCGTTCCGCCAGTTGGTGACCGCCGCCGCGGACGGCGCCACCGCAGCCCACTCCGCCGCGCAGTACATAGACGAGATTCGCGGAGCATCCTACGCCTAGACGGCGGCGCCGGCTTCCCTCCCCGGGGGCGGCCGGCCTTCTCTGCCTCGCCGTCCTCTCGGCCTGCCTTCTCGCAGGCGCAGCCCTCCCTGGATCGGGCTTCTGGGCGTCGGGCGGGGACGAGGCAGTCGCGGCCTCCCTCATGGCCCGCATGAGCGACGAGGAGGTGGTGGGCCAGGTCTTCATGATGGCCTATCCCGGCGACGAGCCCACGCCCCTCCTGTTCCGCTGGGTCCGCGAGCGGGGGCTCGGCGGAGTGAAGATCTTCGGCTGGAA
>Ga0187810_10000839_pt1 | contig 11087 bp, 11 predicted proteins | sample NC_wetland_sal_i_9_FD_132963 | JGI IMG/M metagenome (GOLD analysis project Ga0187810, IMG submission 132963) | Wetland sediment microbial communities from Neuse River Estuary, North Carolina, USA - ASW_5 | ecosystem: Environmental > Aquatic > Freshwater > Wetlands > Sediment | place: USA: North...
ATCCACGAATCCGGAGAGCAGCGCGCGCGGCACCCAGAACCCGCCGTTGGCCACCAGCGGAAGCGCGCGGGGCAACTGCGTGCGCGCCTCGTCGTAGGTCAGCAATCCCTTCGCGCCCATTTGCAGCAGGGAGTAACTTTCCGTGGAGCTGAACCGCTCGGCCACCACGATCAGCCGCGCCGTCGGATTCTGATCCAGAATGTTGTTGAGCAAAGCGCCGGCCGCCGGCGGCGCGACGTGCGCATCCACAACGTATACTAGCGCTTTCGGCACCTTCAGCCGGCGAAGATCCGGCCCCAATGTGGATTCAAGCGGATGGGAAATCAATTGAATGCCCGGTTGGGCGAGCACGCGTTCGAATTCTGCCAAAACAAGAGGGTGCGGTGAGAGCAAACAAACCTGCAACGCACGGGAATTGGCGGACTTTCTCACCATTTTTTGAGAGTATCGGATTCACCCCGCGCGGGCAAGGTTCGCACGGCCGTGTGTTGCCCGAGCTGACAACGCTGGCACGGAAACGCCGTTTTGGCGCGATTCCTCTTAAGGCAAGTACTATTTCATCAGTCCGGCTCCCGAGGTAGTCTGTTTGAAGCGAGATGCCCGCGACCTCCAAGTCGAAGAATCGCCGCTATACGCGCGTCGGCCTCCCTGCTGGCCCGCTGATCGCCTGGGAATACGGCGGTGGACGCCAGCTTTCCCGCGTCGGTGTCCTGGCCGTGGGCGGGCTCTTCATCTCCTCGCCGGTGCCTCCGCCCCTTGGTGAGACCATCAAGCTGATCTTCTCAGTGCCGGGCGGCGAAGTGCGCGCACGGGCCATCGTGCGCGACTCCCAGCCCGGCAAGGGCATGGGCATCGAGTTTACGGCCATGGGACAGGAAGCGCGGGCGCGGCTGGCCTTGCTGATGAAGCGGCTCTCTGGCGCGAATGCGCCGCGCAAGCCCGCCAGTCGTGCGACGCCCTCTACCTCTGCGGGAAGATAAACGATTCGAGCAGGTCGGCGCGGGACTTCTCGTCCGACGCGATCAGGCGCAGCAGGTCTGCCACGGAAAGCATTCCGCGGTAGCGTCCGCTTTCCTCGACGATCAGCAAGTGGAAGATTCCGTTCTTGTCCATTTGACGCAAGCATTCGTCCAGGTTCATTTCCGGCGTGACGGTCACAAGCGTTCGCGTCATGATCTCCGCGACGCGCATCCACGCGGGACACTTGTTCTCCGCCGCAACCTTATCGGAAATGTCGCTTTGCGAGACGACGCCGGTCAGCTTCCCGGCGGCATCCAGCACGCCCACCGAGCGCAGCTCGCGGTCCCTCAGGTACTGCGCCACCTCGTGGACGGTCGCATCCTCGCGCACAGAGAAGACTTCCTTGCGTGACTGGATCAGATCCAGAACTTTCATGCGTCACCTCCCGGCAGGACTGGTTGAGCGCATGTTAGGCCGATTTCCTCGCCGCTGGCAACTGAATTTGGCCGCTTGGTCTGTCTTCGCGCGGCGCGCAATCTAACGCCGTCCACTGTGGGCTTCCTGACTCTGTTAACATCCGCTTGTCCGAAACGTCCTCATTTCGGGAAGCATGCGGCAGGCAATGCTGGCGGGCCCGCAGATCAGCGAGCGGAGGAGTTGAGTGTGGAACGCGCGGCCGGAAACTATGCAGACGCGGCGCGAGTTTTCCGCGTGAATCCGCCGCCGCTGATGGATTTTGCCGCTGACGCGCACATGGTCGCGGCGGCACAGGGCGGAGATCGTGCCGCCTTCACTGCGCTCTACCGCCGCTATTCACGCATGGTCCACGGCGTGCTTCTCGCGCGAGTTCCGCACAGCGAAGCTGACGACCTGCTGCAGGATGTTTTTCTTTCGGCCTACAAGCGGCTCGGCGGGCTGCGCGACCCGGCAGCGTTCGGCGGTTGGCTGCTGGCGATCGCGCGCAACGCCGCCGCCGATTTTTTTCGCCGCCGCCCCGCGATGGATGAATTGGCAACAGATTACGCAGCTCCGTCGGGCGCTTCTCCGCATCCGAGCGCTGAGGCCGCCGCGGCGGTTGCCGCGGTCCGCTCGCTGCCGGAAGCCTATCGCGAGACGCTGATTCTGCGGCTGGTCGAAGGCATGAGCGGCGCGGAAATCGCCGCGCGCACGGGCCTGACGCCCGCTTCGGTGCGCGTCAACCTGCATCGCGGAATGAAAATGCTTCGAGAAAAACTAGGCATGAGTGAACGGCCATGAACGACGAATATCTCTGGAATCCGGCCGGCCCGCCCGACCCGGAAGTCGCGCGGCTGGAGAATTTGCTGCGAGAATTCCGCGCGTCCGAGCGTCCGCTTCCGATTCTGCCCGAATTGTCTGCGCCGCCTCGTGCGGCTTGGTCATTTGCCGCGCGGCCGTGGGCGCGATTTGCTGCGGCGGCGATTCTTCTCACAATCGCGACGGGCACGTGGTTCGTGTTCGACTCTGTTCAGCCATTTTGCGAAGTACAGCGCTTGACTGGCGCGCCGCAAGTGGCATCCCGCGGAGTCCGCACCACCGCGCGGCTGCTGATTGGCGAATGGCTGGAAACCGACGCAAATTCGAAAGCGCGGCTGAACATGAACGACGTCGGCGACGTCGTCATCGATCCGAACTCCAAGCTGCAATTGCTCGAAACTGGCGCACACCGTCGCCGGCTCTTGCTCGACTGGGGCACGCTGCACGCCATGATCTGGGCGCCGCCCCGCGTTTTCGTGGTGGATACGCCGTCCGCCGTGGCCACGGATCTCGGCTGCCAGTACACGCTGCATGTGGACCCTTCCGGCTCGGGCGAATTGCATGTGACGTTCGGCTGGGTGGCCTTCGACAGCAACGGGCGCGAATCGTTTGTTCCGGCCGGCGCGATGTGCTTGACGCGCCGCGGCCCGGGGCCGGGTACGCCGTTCTATGAGAATGCGCCGGAACAATTCCGTTCCGCGCTGGAGCAGCTCGATTTTGGCCCGCAGGAGCAGGCCGCGCGCGATGCGGCGCTGGCGACGATCCTGTCGTCGGCGCGGCCGCAGGAATCCTTTACCTTATGGCACTTGCTCGACCGAACCACGGGCCCCGAGCGCGCGCGCGTCTTCGATCGCCTTGCGCAACTCACTCCGCCTCCCAGTGGGGTCACGCGCGAGGGCATTCTCGCCGGAGATCGTCGGATGCGCGATCTCTTGTGGGACCGCCTCGGATTAGGCGATACTTCCTGGTGGCGCTTCTGGGAAGGGCCTGTCCCGGTGCGCTGAGCGCCAGCAGATTTCCGCGCCGAAGCAAGAGGAGCCCGTGAAAAGATGAAGCTCCGCGCGCTGAAGAGACCGCTTCTGGTTCTGGCCGGCTTTTTCGTCGTTGCACAACTGTATCGCCCGGCACGCACGAATCCTCCCGTGAATCCTGCGAACACCCTTCAGGCGCGCATGCAAGTTCCGCCTCCCGTCCAGGAAATCCTCACCAAGGCATGCCAGGATTGCCATTCGAATCAAACCGTGTGGCCGTGGTACAGCAACGTGGCTCCGGTTTCGTGGCTGCTTGTTTCTCACGTGAATGGCGCCCGTTCGCACATGGATTTTTCCGATTGGGCGCAGCTCGAAGCCCTGCACAAAGCAACTGGACGGCTGACCGACATTTGTTCCGAAGTCCAATCCGGCGGGATGCCGCTCAGCTCTTACAAGTGGCTGCACCCAAGTGCCAGACTCAGCCCCCAAGACTCTCGCACGCTGTGCGATTGGACGGCGACGGCCGCGCACCCGAAGTAAGCGTTCAATGATCGATGAAGCTCACGTACAATTCGCATTCGAAAGACGTGTTCGGAATCCGTATGCCGCAGATGTGAAAGTCTTTTCTCCCGCAAGAGTTTTCCACAGAAAATGGGGTACTAGTCCCACCCATGCTTGACTTGGCCATCATTTCGATAACTCTTTCTGATTCAGTGTAGTAGAAGCAAAACGACGTGAGCGCTTGAGCTGCACGCCCAGGATGCGACGCGATTACTTTGGCGTGCGATGTGCACTTCCAATTGCGGGGGCTTTCACTTCGAGAGCCGAGTGGTGCTCATGGCGACTCCTGTTCCCGCAAAAATAACTTCGCTTCATCACGCGGAAGACATTCCGCCGGACCAGATTATTTTCGGACGTACATTTGGGATGCAGGCGATCCGCCAGAAACTGGAACGGGTCGCGAACAAGGGCGTCCCGATTCTGGTTCAAGGCGACAGCGGCACGGGCAAGGGCGTGCTGGCACGATTCATTCACGAGCACTCGGGGAATCCCGGCGCGCCGTTTGTGAAAGTGAATTGCGCCGCGATTCCGGGACCTTTGCTCGAAAGCGAGCTTTTCGGTTACGAGAAGGGCGCGTTCACCGGCGATTATTCGGCAAAGCCCGGGAGAGTCGAGCTGGCCGACGGCGGCACGCTTTTTCTGGACGGCATTGAAGAGATTGATATGTCGCTCCAGGCCAAGCTTCTGCAGTTGCTCCAGGACGGCCAATTCACGCGCATCGGCGGGCAGGAAGACAAACAGGTCAACTTGCGCGTGATCTGCGCGACCAACCTGTCGCTCGAGCGTGAAATCGCGGCCGGGCGCTTCCGCCAGGATTTGTATTACCGGATCAACGTCGTTCACGTGCAACTCCCGCCGCTGCGCTCCCGGACCGAAGATATCGCGGACCTCGCCGGCTATTTTCTTTACCGGCACCAGAAGCGCCACAACATTCAGGTGCGCACGCTCTCCACATCCCTGCAGGCCATGCTCGTCAAGCACTCCTGGCCCGGCAATATTCGTGAACTCGAGAATCTGATCGAGCGGTATGTGATTCTCGGTTCGGAGGAATCGGTGTCGAGCGAGCTCTTGAGCTGGGAGCACTCTCACCTGAATTCAGACGTGCCGGTCAACGGCCCAATCCACCTGAAACAGGTCACCCGCCAGGCCGTGCTTGAGCTCGAACGCAAAATTATTCTGAATGTCCTTGAGAACCATCACTGGAATCGCAAGCGCGCCGCTACCTCGCTCAAGATCAGCTATCGCGCATTGCTTTACAAAATTCGGCAAGCGGGCCTTCCCGCCAAGCGAGCCTCCCGGCGACCAATCGAAAACGCGCCCAGTGCGGCAATCCCGGCCGACTAACCCAACTGGTTCGCTCTGGGACCTGAGGCAACTGACTGTTTCCCGCCGTAAGCGCAGCCTACCTGATCGTGGCTCTCCCACTGGAATTTGTGGCCCTCCATTGGGAAAAATGTGGAAAACAATTGCCATCACCTCGCGGGCGGCGAGGAGGGCTTACTCGCGAGTCCAGACCTCCCTCGCGGGGGCTTGTTATCCTATAAAATACAGACATTACGAGGCTTATGAAGCATTCGAAGAAACACTTCTAGTCCTCACCGGCGTGGCCCAATCCGTGCACAAGCCCTAATAGCCTGATTCAGGCGTTGTGTGATTTCTTCAAATTTTGCGAGCGGATTTAATGCTCACCAGGGCGGATGAAAACTTGATTTCAGGAGCGACTCAGGCGGCTAGGCTGGATCCCAAGCCTTATTTTTTTCATGGCGTAAGCCCCGCCATGCGGGCTCTTGAGCGAGCCATCGCCGATATCGCGCCGACAAATATTCCGGTATTGCTTGTTGGGGAAAGCGGGACCGGGAAAGAGTTGGTGGCATTGGAGATTCATCGTCTTTCGCAGCACGTGGACGAGGCATTCCTGAAATGCAGTTGCGCGGGATTGTCCATAGAAACGCTTTCGCGCGGGATGGCTGGCCCGGATGGGCGACAAGGAGAAACGGGACCTTCGGGCGGGGGAACAGTCTTCCTGGATGAAATCAACCTGCTGAGCATCGAGAATCAGGCGCGCCTGCTTCAAGTCTTGCCCGACGGGAACGGGGCTGCTCAAGAACACTGCATGGGCGGGCGAGTAATCTCTTCCACGACTCGAAACTTGGATGAAGAAATGCGCGCGGGGCGATTCCGCGAAGAGCTTTATTACCGCATTAACGGCGTATTTTTGCGTCTGCCGCCGCTGCGCCACCGACGGGAAGACATTGCCGGCCTTCTCGAGTTTTTTCTGAAGAAATACGCGTCGCTGTTCGATCGCCCTGAACCGCAGCTCAGCGCGGAAACACTCGATTTGCTCCACCACCATTCCTGGCCGGGCAATGTGCGCGAACTGGAAAACGCCGCGCGCAAGATCGTGGCGCTCGCCGACGAACGCCTGGCGCTCGCCGACCTCGCAGCCGAGCCCATTCCGGTGGCGAGCGAATCTCACGGTGCGCAGGTTCACGCCCGCGCCGGGGATGCTGGACAATCCTTAAAGCAGGTATCGCGAGAGGCTTCCCGCCACGCCGAGCGTGAAATCATTCTGAAAGCTCTCGAGCGCACTCGGTGGAATCGCAAGCGCGCGGCGCGGGACCTTCAGATCAGTTACAAGGCGCTGCTCTACAAATTGAAGCAACTCGGGCTGGACGGCGCCGCGGAGAACCAGGCGTGAAGGAGCGGAAAGTCATGCATCGAAGAGCGATTTTGACAGCCATATTTTTGCTCGCCGCCCACGGCGTTGCGCTCGCTTCGCCGCAGAGCAAGCCGGAAAAGGCCAAGGAAGCTCAGCAGGCGTCTCACTCCGCTGCGAATGCATCCGCCGCGCAAGATTCCGAACCCCCGTACGTGATCGGCGCTTCAGACGTGCTCGACGTCAACGTGTGGAAGGAGCCGGACGTGACCCGGTCGGTTCCCGTGCGGCCCGACGGCAAGATTTCGTTGCCGCTGATCAACGACGTGCAGGCCGCAGGCCTGACGCCGCAACAATTGGCGGCGTCGATCACGGAAAAACTGCGCAAGTTCCTCACTGATCCGCAGGTCACCGTCATCGTGTCTCAGATCAACAGCCAGAAGATTTACATCACCGGAGAGGTGGCCCGCGCGGGAGCTTTTCAATTGACGCCGGGGATGACCGTCCTGCAGGCCATCACCAGCGCGGGCGGATTCACCGCCTACGCCAATACCAAAGGCATTTACGTGTTGCGGGTTCGCGACGGCAAACAATTTCAATTGCCGTTCAACTATCGCGACGTCATCAAGGGCAAGAATACGGCGCAGAATGTCACGCTCGAACCAGGGGATACGGTCGTCGTTCCGTAATGGATGGGCAGAAGAAAATGCGAAAGAAGATCATCGCGTTTGCCGCGATGGCGGCCTTGTGCTGCTGGCCCCTGGGTGTGAATGCCCAGTCTCAACAGCAGCAACAACAGCAGCAGAGTCCCCCGGCAACCGTTCCCGTGCAGCCGATTCCGCCGCTCGCTCCGGCGAACAATTCGAATGACTCGGGTGCGGTTCCAACGGCACGCGGAGTCTCCTCGCCAGATGCCGGTGCGTCCGACAATTCGGCGCAGGCCGCACCGGACACCCACGCGCTTTCCGGCGCGGAGTATTTCACCGTGGGCTCGCTGGGGAAGACGCACAACATTTTCGACCCCTCGTTCTCGTTCAGCGAATTTGGCGACACGGGCATTCAAACCGCGCAGGGGCAGACGCAATTAGCTTCCGAAACGATTGTCGGGGGAAGCCTCAGCCTCGCGCACTCCTGGAATCATTACACGTTCACGACGGCTTACAATGGCGGCGCAACGTTCTATCCGACGGCGGGCTCCCAGTACAACTATTCCTTTAATGATCTGAGCGTGAGCCAGTCGATGACCTGGCAGCGCTGGAAGGTCCTTCTCCGCGACGATTTGCAGGCCTCGCCTCAAGCGGCGTTTGGAGGCGAAGGAATGGGCGGACCCGGCCAGCTCGGGCTGGGCGGTGGCGGCAACGGCGTTCTTGGCGTTCTGGTCCCCAGTAACGTCCCAGGCCAGACCATTCAGACCGGTCAAGCCATGCGGCTGATGAATACATCGGTGGGCGAGCTGGATTATGCATTCACGCGCCGGACGTCCATCACCTTTTCCGGCTCTTACGGTCTTCTTCACTTTATCGATCCGGGTTACGTGGACAGCCGCCAGCTTTATGGCCAGGTTGGGCTGAACTACTTGATGGACTCGAAAAACTCAATCGGGCTCATGGCCGGCTACGGCCTCTCGACTTTTCCCGGCACGAACCAGAAATCCGAGACCGAGAACGTTCAAGTATCCTACGGACGAAAAGTCACGGGACGCCTGGCCCTGCAGCTTTCCGCTGGGCCGCAGCGCAACCGCCTCTACAACTTTGTGGGCAATGCTGGGCCGCAATGGGGCTGGACGTTGCAATCCTCCTTGACTTATGCCCGCCCCCGCACTTCCTATACGCTCTCCTATGGGCACATGATCTCCAGCGGTTCGGGCGTGTTCTACGCTTCGACTACGGATACGGTAAGCGCTTCGATGCGCCATCAACTGACGCGCGATTGGGGCGCCACGTTGAATTCGGGATACTCAAAAAGCGAAAATCTTGTGCCGTCCGCGACCGCGGCGAATAGTTTCAACACGTGGTATGCCGGCGCCAATCTTGGCCGCCCGCTTGGCCGGCACGTTACCTTCGGTTTGAATTATGGCGCCTTCGGCCAAACCAACGCCGCCGGCGTGTGTCCCGTGGCCAACTGCGGGATCGCCGCTGTCCGGCACAATTTCGGCGTGAATCTGGCCTGGCACCTCGGGCGGATCGAATTTGAGTGAGGCCCCCTGGGGGACGGGGGATCTCCACGCGGAGCTGATGGGAGTCACAGCAGAGATGCTGAGCTATCGCGCCAACTCGTTTACGGATGTCGGAAACATCTTCCGCCGCAGGATCTGGGCGCCTGCGGTCACAGTCTTGATTTGCGGTGCGACGGGGTACTTCTACCCGGCGTTTATGCCGTCGCATGCGACGGCCTCGCGCGCGGGTGCGGCAGCCGAGTTCGCTTTCCAGCAGAGCGGATTAACGCGCGGGGGAATGCTGGCCGTCGGAATCGGCGCGGGGCTGGTCCTGGGCTTGTGCTTTATGCTCGTGCAGGAGGCGAGAGACAAAGCCATCCGCACGCCGCGCGACGTCGAGGTGCGGCTGCAGCTTCCGCTGCTCGCGCAGGTCCCGCTGGTGGATGCGGCCGGCGAAGCGAGTGAGCTCGAAAAAGGCCGCCGCTCAAGCGGCGGGCAAGCTAGAATCGTCGTGATGCTGTAAGGAACTCTGGAATGTACAAGAAATTTTTCGGATTGAAAGAAAATCCGTTTAACGTCAACCCGGACCCGCGCTATCTCTTCTTGACGCGGCACACCCAGGAAGCGCTGGCGTGCTTGACCTACGGCATCGAAACACGCAAAGGGTTCATCCTCCTGACCGGCGAAGTGGGTACGGGCAAGACGACGCTGCTCAATAAGCTCCTCGAATGGCTGCAGCGGGAGGGCGTCTCCACTGCATTCGTTTTCAATCCGCTGCTGAGCGTTTCGCAATTCTTCGATTTCATGATGACCGACTTCGGCATCCCCTGCGAATCGAAGATGAAAAGCCAGGTCCTGCTCAAGCTGAACAACTGGCTGCTGGAGCGCTACCAGGCCGGCGAGCGCGCCGTGCTGATCGTGGACGAAGCCCAGAACCTTTCGCCGCAGATGCTCGAAGAGATTCGCCTGCTCACCAATCTGGAGACTTCGACGGAAAAGCTTTTGCAAATCGTGCTCGCGGGCCAGCCCGAGCTCGAACAAAAGTTGAACCAGCCGGCGCTCCGCCAGCTGCGCCAGCGCATCACGCTCCGCGCCAAGACGCGCCCGCTCACGCTCGAAGAGACGCGCGGCTATATTCACGAGCGCTTGCGCATCGCGGGCAGCGCCGAAGACGTCTTCACTCCCGATTCCGTGGACCTCATTCATCGTTCGGCGCGCGGAATTCCTCGCGTTACGAACCTGCTCTGCGAGCACGCCCTGATCAGCGCGTTCGTGGACCAGCGCAAGCCCATCCCCGTTGAAATCATCGAAGAAGTCGCGCACGATTTCGACTTGCTCGAAGTCCAGCACCCTGCTGACCCGCCTCAGCCCGAGGCTGCGCCTGCTCCCGGCAATGGCGGCCAGCCGCCGCTGGTCGAAAGCCTCCTGCAGGCGCTCAACACGCTTGTGGACCGGCTGAACAAAGCCGAAGCGGCGGTCGAATCGAACACGGAAGAGAAAACATGAGCCGGATCCTCGACGCGATGAAGAGGGCGGAACGCGAATGCGTCCTCGAATCCGGATCCGCGCGCGCGCTGCGATACGTTGAGGCGTCCGGAGCGTCATCGTTCAGGCCCGAGGAAGCGGCCGCCAAAACCACCGAGGAGAGCGCCGGAGCAAGTCCCGCCTCCGATCCTGTCGAAACTCCCGTTGCGCTTGCAAAGCAAGTGATTGACGTCTCCGCCGAAAGTGTGTCTCTAAAATTCGAGGCGCTCAATGAAATTCCAGCGCCTTCGCCCGCAGCAACTCAAGCGCAGCCCGCATCGGAGCTGATTCCCATCGAAGATAGAGCGGCTTTGTCTTGCGCCGCGGCCTCCGAGGATGAGCCGCTGACGTTCGAATGGCTGAAAGATGGATGCGCAGCTCCATCGTGGAATCCCGATCCGAAGAAGATGCTGTTTTTTGAGTCGGACTCGCACGCGACGGGCGCGGAAGAGCTGCGCGCGCTGAGGTCGCGCCTCTACCAGTGGCGCGAGACGCACGCGATCAAGACGGTCCTGGTGGCGAGCGCGCTGCGCGGCGAGGGCCGCACGTTCATCGCCGCCAACCTCGCGCAGGCCATGGTCCGCCAGCACAAGCGAGTCGCACTGGTGATTGACGCCGATTTGCGCGCGCCCCGGATGGCGCAGGCTTTTGGCGCGCCGGCCTGTCCCGGTCTGACGGATTATCTCTCGGGAAAGGCCGATGAATTTCAAGTCATCCAACGTGCGCCGATGGAGAATCTTTTTTTCCTGCCGGCCGGAACTGCAGCGCAAAATCCCACGGAGCTGTTAGCGAACGGCCGCCTGAAAAAATTGCTCGAGCGGCTTTCGCCGCTGTTTGACTGGATCATTCTCGATTCCCCTCCGGCGTTTCCCCTGTCCGACGCGCGCATTCTTTCCGCGATGTGCGATGCCGTGCTGGTGGTTGTGCGCGCCGGCGCCACCGAATTCACTCTCGCCAAGCGCGCCTGCGACGTATTTTCGCTGCG
>Ga0187810_10000841_pt1 | contig 11083 bp, 4 predicted proteins | sample NC_wetland_sal_i_9_FD_132963 | JGI IMG/M metagenome (GOLD analysis project Ga0187810, IMG submission 132963) | Wetland sediment microbial communities from Neuse River Estuary, North Carolina, USA - ASW_5 | ecosystem: Environmental > Aquatic > Freshwater > Wetlands > Sediment | place: USA: North...
AGCCCGCCTCAAGATTGACGCGTGTCCGACGCCAACCTAAGATGGCTTCGCGCGGAGGATTTTTGCCGACCAACAAGATTGCCGAAACTCTGCAGATCGCGCTTTCTGTTTGCATCGCAGCGAGTCTTCTGGCCGCAGGCTGCGGCCGGAAAGAGACGGCTCCGCTTTCCGATGCGGCCGAAAATTCTTCCGCGAACGCGCCGGCAAAGCCAGCCGAGGCGCCGCTGGAACTCCAGACCGAGCAGAAACTCGAGCCGCTGACCGCTCAGGATGCCGAACTCTATCTCAGCGTCATGCGCGCGGCGGCCGAACGCGTGAAAAATCCCACCGCGGCCGACCAGACTGCTTTGCGCGACGCGGCGAAAATTCTCACGGAGGCCGCCGCCGGACGCTTGCCGACGTCTGCCGACGCGAACACTCTGGCCCGGGCGACGATGCTGGCGACTGCGCGCGACCAGGCCGTCGCGGAAGAACGCAAGCTGGACCTGCGGGCCTATCGCGGGATCGCTGAAGCGATTGAAAGGGTCATTCCCGACCCGGCGCTGCCCGCCCCGCCCGCCGCGGCCGCGCCCCAGCCGCTCCATGCGCCAACGCCGCTCGAGTTGCGACTGGCCGCAGTCAACGCCGCCAACGAAAAATTCCTAGCGCCATATCGTCAAGAGATTCAGGCGCTTCTGGCCGTTGTGCGCAATCCGGGCAATCTGCCGAAATCCTGACCTTGCGCCGAAATTCGCCGCCGATAATGCCAAGGTTTTCCCCCTAGACCATCTTGTGAACATTTGTGGTGACAAAACTATAGATAATTACGTCCTATCTAGCAGCCGAAGGGTTGCGAACTGCGCGCTTCGGTAGATTATCTATGGAAGCAAAAGGAGAAACGTCCGCATGCCAAAACGCGGCGCGGCACCCCTCCAAGGAGAAGTGCTCCAAGGCACGCTTGACCTGCTGATCTTGCAAACGCTCGTCCTGGGCCCGGCGCACGGCCACACCATCGCCTACGCCATCGAGCGTCGCTCCGACGACGTTCTGCAGGTCGAGCACGGTTCGCTCTACCCGGCGCTGCACCGCCTCGAGGATCGCGGCTGGATCTCTTCGTTTTGGGGCACGTCGGAGAGTAATCGCAAGGCGCGCTATTACCGGCTGACTCCCGCCGGGCGCAAGCAACTGACGGCGCAAACCAGCCGCTGGGACCAATTGGTCCGAGCTATCAATCGCGTGCTGCGGCCCGCGACGGAATAGAGCGATGGCCTGGACTCGATTCTTTCGGCGGAGCAAGTGGGACCAGGAGCGTTTACGCGAGCTCGAATCGTACGTCGAAGACGAGACGCAGGACAACATCGCCCGGGGCATGCCATGGGATGAAGCACACTACGCCGCGCAGCGAAAACTGGGTAACCCAACGTTGATCCGCGAGGAGATCTATCACATGAACAGCATCGGCTGGCTCGAAACCATCTGGCAGGACATCCGCTTCGGCGCTCGCTTACTTCGAAGGAATCCAGGCTTTTCCGCAATCGCCATCCTGACGCTCGCAATCGGCATCGGATCGAACACCGCGATTTTCAGCATAGTGAACGCAGTGCTCCTGCGTCCTCTGCCGTATGCGCATCCCGAAAACCTCGTCATGATCTGGCAAGCTCTCCCGCAACGCGGATTCGCTACCGTACCAGTTTCGGAGCCGGACTTTGCGGAATTCAAGAATCAGTCCCGGAGTTTCTCGGACCTGGCCGCCGTATTCCTGGACAAAGAAGATTACAACTTGACCGGAAGCGGAACGCCGGAGCGCGTGGCCGGAATGAACGTAAGCGCGAACCTTTTTTCTTTTCTCGGCGTGAAACCGGCTTTGGGCCGATCCTTTCTGCCCGATGAGGACCAGCCTGGCCACGAACACGTTGTGGTTTTAAGCCACCGGCTATGGCAGCGCAAGTTCGGCGGCGACCCGGGCGTGCTGAGCAAAGCGGTCACGATCGACGGGCAAAGTTACACAGTTGTTGGAGTCATGCCGGCTCAATTTCAGTTCCCGCCGCCGACAACGCTCGGCAGATTCACGTTTCCGTCGGACCGTGAAATGTGGCTGCCCTTGGTCCTGGATCGGCCCACGCGGGCGAATCACCCGCTGGAGGTGTTCGCACGGCTGAAACCAAGCGTCGGGCTGAGCGAGGCGCGCGCCGAAATTGATACGATCGCGGCTAGTCTTGCCAAGGAGTTTCCCGGCACAAACGATGGCGTCGGCGGATCGGTCCTCGCCCTATCAAATGTTGTAGTGCAGAACTCGCGTGCGCTGCTGATGATGTTGTTCGGAATTGTGAGCTTCATTCTGCTGATCGCCTGCGCGAACGTCGCAAATCTGCTGCTGGCGCGGGCCACGGCAAGAAGCCGCGAGCTTTCAGTCCGCGCCGCATTGGGGGCAAGCCGGGGCCGGCTGGCGCGCCAGGCGATCAGCGAGAGCGCGGTGGTCGCGCTCCTCGGAGGCGCGGCCGGAGTTCTGCTTGCGCGCTGGGGGCTAGGTCTGCTGCGAGCCGCGCAGGGCGTGGACCTGCCGCGTTTGGCAGAAGTGAAAATGGACGCGCGGGTGGCGGCATTCGCGGTGGGAGTTACGCTGCTCAGCGGATGGCTGTTCGGTCTGGCGCCCGCGTGGCTGGCGTCGCGCGCCGACGTCAACGAATGCCTCAAACAGGGCAGTCGGAGCCTTGCGGGCGGATGGTCCGGCCGCGTCCGCGGGCCGCTGATCGTGGCGGAAGTGGCGCTCGCACTGATGCCCATGATTGCGGCGGGCTTGCTTATCCGCAGCTTCACCAAACTCCTCGCCGTTGACCCGGGCTTTGACGCTCAAAACTTACTCACGGCGAATCTCCGGCTCTCCCATCTGCGTTATCCGAAGGACGATCGAATCACGGCGTTCACTGAACAGGTGCTCGACCGCATCAGGGCGCTGCCGGGAGTAGGCTCTGCGAGCACCGTGAATTCCCTGCCCATCACCGGCTTCCAGGGCGCGAGCGCTCTCTTTATTGAGGGGCGCCCGGATCCCCGTTCGATTGCGGACACGCCGTTGGCCGACGAGCGGGTCGTCAGCTCCGACTATTTTCGGACCATGCGGATTCCGATTCTGAGCGGGCGAGCAATCTCCGATCAGGATGGCAGAGAAAGCGCCAAGGTCGCCGTGATCAACGGAAGTGCCGCGCGGCGCTATTTCTCCGGCGTGGACCCTCTGGGCAAGCGGCTAAAAGTCGACAGCAAAAATGATTCCTGGCGTGTGATTGTCGGCGTCGCGGGTGATGTGCATCAATCCGGTTTGGCGCAAGATCCGGATGCGGAGATTTACTTGCCGCAGAGCCAAGAAGCGTGGTCCGTGATGACTATCGTCGTCCGCGGGGCTTCCGACGTGCAATCGCTGGCCTCGGCCGTGCGCGATCAAGTGTGGGCAATCGATAAAGAGCAGCCAGTCTTTAACATCAAGAGTATGGACCAGATTCTCGCCGAGTCTCTGGCGTCACGAAAATTTACCTTGTGGCTGCTCGGCGGGTTCGCCGGGATCGCGCTCTTGCTCGCCGCCATCGGAATTTACGGAGTCATTTCTTACTCGGTCACGCAGCGAACGCGGGAGATCGGCATACGCGTTGCCATCGGGGCGCGGCCTGCCGATGTGTTCTGGCTCGTTGTTGGCCAGGGAATGCTCCTCTCGCTGGTGGGCATAGCAATCGGCCTGGCTGGAGCTCTGGCTCTGAGCCGCGTGATGTCCAGCCTGCTTTTTGGCATCGGCGCCACCGATGTTTCGACTCTTGTGGTTTCGACGATGATGGTGTTCGTCGTCGGCGTGTTGGCCAGCTACATCCCTGCACGCCGGGCTGTGCGCGTGGATCCGATGGTGGCGCTTCGTTATGAGTGAGCTGGCCGACGATGCACGATCGGACGTTCAGTGTAAACGCTGAGGTGTGAGAAACGTATGGCTTGGACGCGCTATTTTCGGCGGAGCAAGTGGGACCAGGAGCGTTTGCGCGAGCTCGAATCGTATGTCGAAGACGAGACGCAGGACAACATCGCCCGGGGCATGCCACGGGATGAAGCACACTACGCCGCGCAGCGAAAACTGGGTAACCCAACGTTGATCCGCGAGGAGATCTTTCACATGAACAGCATCGGCTGGTTCGAAACGCTTTGGCAGGACATCCGCTTCGGCGCGCGCATGTTGGCCAAGGCGCCTGCGTTCACGCTCGCTGCGGTTCTGACGCTCGCTCTCGGGTTCGGCGCGAACACGGCGATCTTTTCCGTGGTCAACGCCGTCCTGCTGCGCCCGCTGCCGTACAGAAACCCATCTCAGCTTTTTGTCATCCAGGAAACGACGTCGCGCCAAGGCGACGTTTCCGTGTCGTATCCGAATTTTCTCGACTGGCGCGAGCAAAGCCGCGCGTTCGGCCAGATGGCCGCGACCCACGACTTGGGCTTCAGCCTGTCGGGTGTTGATCAGCCTGAAAACATTACCGGCTTCGCGGTCTCGCCGAATTTCTTATCCGTGCTCGGGATGCGCCCGATGTTGGGAAGGGATTTTCTTCCCACGGAGGAAAAGCCAGGCACGGCTCCGGTTGCCATTCTGAGCTATCGCATGTGGCAATCGCATCTGGGCGGCAATCCCGACGCTATAGGCCGCAGCATCACGCTCAATGGCCGCAGCTTTACGATTGTTGGGATCCTGCCGCATGAGTTTGTCTTCTTGGGGCCTTGCGACGTGCTCGCGCCGATCGGCGTCTGGGCCGGCGAAATGACCGAGCGCGGCGCGCGCGATGATATGTTTGCCATCGGCCGCCTCGCGCCGGGCGCTACCTTCGCGCAGGCGCGCGCGGAACTCGGCGGCATCGAGACGCGCCTGACGCAGCAATATCCAGCCGAAAACTCCGGGATGGGGACCGACGTGTCGCCGCTTGCGCAGGCGTTCTTCAGCGACATGCGGCCCGCGATCCTCGTCCTATTTGGAGCCGTCTTGTTCGTGCTGCTCATCGCGTGCGTCAACGTCGCCAATCTGTTTCTGGTTCGTGGCGCGACGCGTGCGAAGGAGATCGCTGTGCGGCAGGCGTTTGGAGCAAGCCGCCTGCGCGTGGTTCGCCAGATGCTGACCGAGAGTTTCTTGCTCGCCATTCTCGGCGGCGGGCTTGGCTTGGCCGTGGGAGTTTGGGGAGTGAGCGCGCTCGGCTCGGTGATTCCCCCGGACTCTTTTCAAATGATGGAAATACACATTGACGCGCGCGTGCTGCTGTTTGCCGCGGGACTCATCGCGCTTGTGACGCTCGCGTTCGGCCTCGTGCCCGCGCTGCAAGCTTCGCGGCCGGACGTGCAAGGCATGCTGAAGGAGAGCGGGCGCAGCTCGACGCCGACGGCGCGTCAGCATCGCGTGCGCGGCGCGCTGGCCGTCGTCGAGACCGCGCTCGCTCTCGTGCTCCTGGCCGGCGCGGGACTCATGATGAAAAGTTTGTATCTGCTGCTGCGCGTCAATCCGGGTTTTCAACCCGACCGAGTTCTGCACATGGAACTGAACTTGCGCTCGGCACAGTATGCGAAGGGCGCTGCGATGCTGAACTTCTGGCAGCAGACGCTGGACCGCGTTCACGCCCTGCCGGGGGTTGAGAGCGCCGCCGTAGGCACGAATGTTCCGCTCACGGACAACCATTACCGCGCCGACATCACAATCGAAGGGCAGGCCGTTCCCTCGCTCGGACAGTTTCCCCATCCCGATTATCACGTCATCAGTTCCGAGTATATCCGCGCGCTGAGCATTCCCCTGCTTCGCGGCCGCACGTTCGAAGAGACCGATACGGAAAATGCGCCGCTCGCCGGGCTTATCAATGCGACGATGGCGAAACGCTACTGGCCCAGCGAAGATGCGGTCGGCAAGCGATTTCATTTCGGACGTCCCGGTCCGAACGACAAGTGGATCACCATCGTCGGCGTGGTGGGCGATACGCGGCTCTACGGCCTGGCCAACGCGGCGCGCCTGGAAGTCTACGTGCCGTTCCGCCAGCGGCCCATGAGCGACATGGGCTTGCTCGTGCGCTCGGCCGCGGACCCCGCCGGGCTGACCTCCGCGATTCGCGCCGCAGTCGCGGCCGTGGACAAGGACCAGCCGCTGTTTTACATCGAAACGATGAATCAGGTGGTCAGCGATTCGGTCTCCACGCGCCGCGTCACCCTGATTCTGCTCGGCCTGTTCAGCGCCCTCGCTCTAGTCCTGGCGACGATCGGTATCTACGGCGTCGTGTCCTACAGCGTCGCCCTGCGCACGCACGAGATCGGAATTCGCATGGCTCTCGGCGCACAGCATGGCGACGTCCTGCAGATGATTCTCGGGCAGGGCGTGCGGCTGGCGTTGCTCGGCGTCGGCATCGGCTTGGCTGCGGCGCTCGCGCTGACGCGCCTGCTCTCCAGCCTGCTGTTTTCCGTGAGCGCCAGCGACCCGCTTACGTTTGCAGGCGTTGCCGCGCTCCTGATCGGCGTCTCGCTGGTGGCTTGTTACATTCCGGCGCGGCGGGCCATGCGCGTGGATCCGATGGTCGCCCTTCGCTATGAATAGCCGCGAGGCGTGGCGGCACGGCTCCAGGTGAACGCCGGGCTAGGAAAAGCGTATGGCATGGACTCGATTTTTTCGACGGGCTCGCTGGGACCAGGAGCGCTTGCGCGAACTGGAGTCTTATCTCGAAGCGGAGACCAACGACAACATCGCACGCGGCATGGCGCCTGACGAAGCCCGCTACGCCGCGCAGCGAAAACTCGGCAACCCAACGCGGATCCGCGAGGAGATCTACCACATGAACAGCCTCGTGTTTCTCGAATCTCTCTGGCAGGACTTGCGTTACACGATGCGCATGTTGCGCAAGAGTCCCGGCTTCACGACAATTGCAATTTTGACTCTTGCTCTCGGTATCGGCGCGAACACCGCGATCTTCTCCCTTGTGAACAGCGCCTTGCTTCGCCCTCTCGCGTATCCCGAACCGCAGCAGCTTTTTCTGGTTCGGGAAATCGAGCCGCAGCTGGCAAACTTTTACCCGACACTCGAGGCGAACCTTCCAGATTTCCGCATCTGGCAAAAGCAGGTCCATTCGTTTGCGGATGTAGCCATCGCCGAAGCGACCAGCGCGGATTTGGCTGGGGCGGGCGAGCCAGAAGTCATCCGTGGCGTCCGCGCGTCCGCAAACATTTTCTCCGTGCTCGGAGCGCGGCCCGCCCTGGGCCGAACGTTTCGCGCGGAAGAGGACGACCCGGGGCGCGGCAATGCCGTGATCCTTACGGACGGATTCTGGCGCAGGCGCTTCCATGCCGATCCATCCGCTGTTGGCAAGACCATCATGCTGGACGGCGTTCCCCAGGAGATTGTGGGCGTCTTGCCGCCGTCTTTTCGATTTCCTCCGGCATTGGGAGGCGTCAGCACCAGTTATTCCCAGGATTTTTTCCAGCCGCTGAATGGCCCGAAACCCTACGAGCAAGACCTTATCGGCGAATTCGACTTTGCCGCTGTGGCGCGACTCCAACCGGGCGTCACTCCCGAGCAAGCGCTTGCCGAACTGAATGTCGTCCAGGCGCAGATTGCCAAACAAGCCAACGAGGGTGTGGATCTCAGCGGCGCGCTCCTGCCGCTCGAGGAGGAAGTGGTCGGTCCGGGGCGCGACGGATTGCTGTTCCTTCTCGCGGCAGTGGGCGCGATGTTGTTGATCGTTTGCGCCAATCTGGCAAGTCTTCTTCTCGCGCGCGTCCCCGGGCGCATGCGCGAAGCCGCCATCCGCACGGCGTTGGGCGGCAGCCGAGGTCGCGTCATGCGCCAAATGTTGACGGAAACATTTTTGCTCAGCATCGCTGGGTGCGCCCTGGGCGTCTGGATCGCTGGCTTGGTGGTGGATTGGGTTGTGCACGTGGGGCCCGCCAATGTTCCCCGGCTGGATGAAGTGCAGGTGGACACGCGCGCCCTGGTGTTTGCATTGGGGATCTCCTTGGCCACCGGTGCTCTGTTCGGGATTCTGCCCGCCTGGCGCATCACCCGCGCCCAGCCGCAGGACGCCCTCAAATCCGGCACCGTGTCCACAACCGAAAGCCGCCGAACGCGCCGCCTGCGGGAAGCTCTGGTTGGCTTTGAAGTGGGCGTCACGACATTGCTGCTGATTCTTGCCGGTCTGCTCGGCACGAGCCTTGTGCGTCTCCTGCACGTGCACTCAGGATTCGCCGCCGAGAATGTCCTTGTCGCCGGCCTCGACCTCCCTCCGCAAAGTTACTCCGAGCCCACTGTTCGTCTCCGCTTCTATGACCAAGCGCTGACCGGTCTCCAAGCTCTTCCCGGCGTCCTCGCGGTCGGCTGGGTGAGTATTCCTCCGCTCGGCGGCCAGGGAAGCGTAACGGGCATTCGGCTGCCCGGCATGCCGGAGGCGAGCGCTGAAACGCCCGTCGCGAACTATCGCCCCGCAAGCCCCGAATATTTTTCAGCGATGGGCATTCCGCTCATGCAAGGCAGAATTTTCAGCCCGGCAGACCGCGACCGGAAGGTGGTTGTGGTGTCGCAGAACGTCGCCGAACGATTCTGGCCGGGGAAAAATCCCATCGGGCAAACTTGTATTACAGAATGGGCGGGAGATGTCCCCGCCGAGGTGATCGGTGTTGTCGGCGATATCCGAACCGTGCGCCTTGACGCGTCTCCGGTGATGATGGTTTACGTGCCCGAATGGTTCAACGCCATTTCTGCCCCTTCTTCGGCCTCGATCGTTCTCCGCACGGGGACCAACCCAAGCAGTGCGGCGTCCGCAGTCCGCGAGTTGATTCATCGCATCGACCGCGCTGTGCCCATCACAGGCGTGCGGCCGATGTCGCAAGTCGTGTCTCAATCGGTTGATGCGCGGCGATTCCAAATGTTTCTTGCCCTGTTGTTTGCTCTATCCTCACTGCTGATCGCCTCGCTCGGCATCTTCGGAGTCGTGAGCTATTCCATCGAACAGCGCCGAAGAGAGTTGGGCGTTCGCATGGCGCTCGGGGCTCAACCGGCGGACCTTCTTCGCATGGTGTTTCGCCAAGGCATGGTGCCGGTCGCACTCGGGCTGATTGCAGGATTGGTCGCGGCAGTTTTTGCGGGCCGCTTGATCAGCAGCCTGATTTTCGGCGTCACAGCGTACGATCCACCGACCCTGACGATCGTGGCGCTGGTGGTTGCCGGTGTGGCGCTTGCCGCCTGCTACGCCCCGGCGCGGCGGGCTATGTGCGTGGATCCCATGGTCGCCCTGCGCTACGAGTGATCGCGCCCGGCAGGCCCGCGCGAGTTGAGCGGCGGCGAGACGCGATGCTATCCTGCCTGTTATGGTTGAAGCCGCCGCCAGCGGGTTCCCCGCCGCCTCGTCCGAGGCCCAGCAAAAAGCGCTGCTCGAAGTCGCCGAAGCTATTGCGCAGCATCGCGACATGACCGAGTTGTTCCACGAGCTCGCGGCGCGCCTTCACGCCGCGGTCGAATTCGATTACCTGAACCTGATACTGCACGATCCCGCGCGCAACCTCATGCGCCTGCACATCCTGGAGACTTCGCAGCCCGTTAAGCTGCAGGCCGGCTCGGAATTCCCGCTCGAAGACTCGCCGGCGGGCCTGGTCTGGGAAACGCAGCGGCCTATCGCCGTCATGGACATCGAGCAGGAAACGCGCTTCCCGCGCATCACGAAAATGCTGCACGAAAACAGCGTCCGTTCGTTCTGCTCTCTGCCGCTGACCACGGCGCAGCGCCGGCTGGGCGTGATGGGCTTCGGGCGCAAGACGGTTCATCAATACACCGAAAACGAACTCTCGTTCATGCAACAGGTGGCGCGGCAGGTGGCCGTCGCCGTGGACAACGCGCTCAATTTCGAAAGCGCGGAGGCCTACCAGCGGCAACTGGCCCAGGAGCGCGACCGCTTGCGCGTCCTTCTCGAGGTGAACAACGCCATCGTTTCGACGCTGGATCTGCGCGAACTGTTTGGCGCGATCGCGGCGGCGCTGCGCCGCGTGATTCATCATGACTACACCAGCGTGGCGCTCTACGACAAGGAAGCGAAGCGCATGCGCGTGCTCGCGCTGGATTTCCCGAAAGGTTCGGGGCGCATCAAGGAAGAGATGCTGGTGAGCATGGAGCAGTCGCCATCCGGGTGCGCCTTCTCAAACCGCCAGCCGCTGCTCGTCACGCGCGCGGACCTCGAACAAAAGTACGATTCGGAAATGACGCGCCTGCTCGTCGCCGAAGGCATCCGCTCCGGCGTTTGCGTGCCGCTGATCACGCGCGACCGCGTCCTCGGCACGCTCAACGTCGCCAGCCTCCGCGACGCCGCCTTCCAGCAGAGCGACGTGGACCTGCTCGGCCAGGTCGCCGGGCAAGTGGCCATCGCTGTTGAAAACGCGCTCGCCTTCCGCGAAATCGCCGAGCTGAAAAACAAGCTCGCCGAAGAAAAACTTTATCTCGAGGACGAAATCCGCAGCGAATTCAACTTCGAGGAGATCATCGGCGAAAGCGCGTCGCTGCGCGCCGTGCTGCGACAGGTGGAAAGCGTCGCACCTACCGATTCCACCGTGCTCATTCAGGGGGAAACCGGCACGGGCAAAGAGCTGTTCGCGCGCGCCATCCACAATCGCAGCCCGCGCCACGAGCGCACCTTCGTCAAGATCAATTGCGCCGCTATTCCCACCGGCCTGCTCGAATCTGAACTGTTCGGCCACGAGCGCGGCGCATTCACAGGAGCCATCTCGCAGCGCGTCGGACGCTTCGAGCTGGCCAACCGCGGAACGCTGTTCCTCGACGAAGTCGGCGACATTCCGCTCGAGCTGCAACCCAAGCTCCTGCGCGTGCTGCAGGAGCAGCAATTCGAGCGGCTGGGCGGCACGCGCACGCAGCAGGTGGACGTGCGCGTCGTCGCCGCCACCAATCGCGACCTCGCCGAGATGGTCGCCGCGCGCACTTTTCGCAGCGATCTCTTCTACCGCCTGCGCGTTTTCCCCATCACTGTGCCTCCGTTGCGCGAGCGCCGCGAAGACATTCCCACGCTCGTCCGGTATTTCGCTCAAAAATTTTCCCGCCAGCTCAATCGCACCATCGAAACCATCCCCA
>Ga0187810_10000842_pt1 | contig 11079 bp, 7 predicted proteins | sample NC_wetland_sal_i_9_FD_132963 | JGI IMG/M metagenome (GOLD analysis project Ga0187810, IMG submission 132963) | Wetland sediment microbial communities from Neuse River Estuary, North Carolina, USA - ASW_5 | ecosystem: Environmental > Aquatic > Freshwater > Wetlands > Sediment | place: USA: North...
GGCGTATCTATTCTCCTCGCGCATCGGGCTTGGGGTGCAGGCCGCGACGTTTCGCGCGCTCGACGACAAACTCGATTCGCTCGGCCTGTCCTTGCACGGGTATTCGCCTGCGCTCGACTGGATTGCGCGCGGCGCGCTTGCCGCGTACTTCCTCGCGGCCGCGTGGCGCAATCCGGAATTCCGCGTGAACTGGCGCTGGCTCGGCGTTGCGATTTTTCTTTTTGGATTGTTTTGGGTGATTCCATTCCAATGGGGCGACAGCTCGGACCTTGACATCCGCGTGCTGCCCGTATTGTTCGTGGCGATCCTCGCGTCGGTGCGAATCGGACGGCGCGGGAGAATCCTTGCCGCGATTCCGCTGGTGCTGTTCGCCGCCTGGATGACGAGCGTGACGCGCCATTTCACGCGCCAGCAGAAGGAACTCGCTGGCCTGGCAAGGTCGTTCGATGCTGTGCCGCGAAACGCGCTCGTTTTTCCGATTGTGGAAGGAGACCAGGATCCCATTGAACGGCCCTTCACACATTTCTGGGCCTACGGAGTGATCCGGCGGGGTTGGTATTCTCCGTATCTTGCCGACATTCCCGGACAAACGCCCATGCGCATCATCCGCGATTTGTACACATCGGATGGGTTTTGGGATCTTACTTATGACCAGCCGCCGGATTGGGCGCAGGTGCAGGAGGACTACGAATATGTGTGGGCGTACGGCGTTTCGCGTTTTTCGGCGCCGCTCGCTGCGATTGGCGACCGCGTCTATTCCTTCGGCGCGCTGGAAGTCTATCGCGTGCGCAAGCCGCCGCCGGAAAACCCGGACCGTTGAGCCAGGAATGGTCCGCGTTTCGGCTTGCCCGGCATGCCGCAAGCTGGTATAGAAACTGGGCGCTTCGGGCCAAGCTTCAGTTTCACACTGCGTGCAGGAAGCGAATCTGTTCACCGCCGCGGTCATAATCACCGTTCGTCCAAGTCGCGCCGATGGCATGCGCAACGCCGCGAATCGGGGAGGCCACATGATTCGACATTTGTTCACTGGGGCGGCTCTTGCGGGATTAGCTGCACTTGCGGCGAGCGGGGTGTCGGCGCAGTCCTCCAGTGCGAGATGGAGCTTCGCCGTCTCGGGTGACTCGAGAAATTGCGGCGACGTCGTCATGCCGGGAATCGCCGAATCGGCCAGGAAGAACCACGCCGAGTTCTATTGGCATCTGGGCGACCTTCGCGCGACCTACACGTTTGACGAAGACATCCTTCACCAGCCCGAACATGTCTCCAGGCCGCTGACCATTTCCGAGTACCTGAACGGCGAATGGCAGGACTTCATTGACAATCAAATTCAGCCGTTCGCAAGCGCCGGGATCCCGTTTATGCTGGGAATCGGAAATCACGAGTTGGTCCCGCCGAAAACGCGCGCTGAATTTATCGCCCAATTCGCGGATTGGCTCGACACTCCGATGCTGCGCGAACAGCGCTTGAAGGACGATCCGCGCGACCACATGGTCCGGACGTATTACCGCTGGATTCGAGACGGCATCGTGTTCTACAACCTCGACAGCGCTTCCGCGGATATGTTTGATTCCGCGCAGATGCGCTGGTTCGAGCGCCTGCTGACCAAAGACATGGCGGATTCTTCGATCAAGACCATCGTGGCAGGAATGCACGAGGCCCTGCCGGACAGCATTTCGTCCGGACACAGCATGAATGAATCGCCGACGGAGACGGAAACCGGCCGGCGCGTCTACGCCGATCTGCTCAAAGCGCAGAACGAAGGGCACAAGCATGTCTACGTGCTCGCCAGCCATATGCACATCTATATGAGCGGCATCTTCAACACCGATTATGCCCGCCAGCACGGAGGGATTCTCCCGGGTTGGATCGCTGGCACGGCCGGCGCCGTGCGGTACAAGCTGCCCGAGCATTCCTCCGACGCGCTCGAGGCACGCACGAATGTCTACGGGTCATTGCTGGGAACGGTTCATGTCGATGGCCAGATTGGATTTATCTATCAACCGCTCGAGGAATCCGATTTACCTGCCGCGATCGTTTCGCGCTACGGGCAACAGTTTGTGAACTGGTGTTTTGCTGAGAACACACAGGCGAAGCAGCAATAGAGCGGGCTTTGTTCTCAATTCGTCGTCGGAAAAATCCCGCGGACTTCCCGCACTCCGGCTCACGAGCCACGCTGGTAACTGACCGTAACCGAAACCCGCGCTCGCCCGTCTCATTGGACTGTCGAAGGCGCCGACGCCGGAAACCTGGGCGCTTACGCGCGCGTCTAAAGATGTGAAGAGAAAAATCTACCGGGAATACTGGACTGGATATGTCAATCAAAGAATACGTACAACATCACAAGAAGCTCGTGACCTATTGCGCCCTGGCGATCGTCATCATCGTCCCGGCGGGCATGTACATTCGCGGGCGCTCGGGCGAGGTGAAGTTTCTTACAGCCGCGGTGAACCGCGGGAACATCACCTCGGTCGTCCAGGCCACGGGGACCATCAATCCGTTGACGACGGTGCCGGTCGGCTCGTTTGTTTCGGGCACGGTGCAATATATCTTCGCAGATTTCAACTCTCGCGTTCACGCCGGACAAGTGCTGGCCCAGCTCGATCCCACAATCTATGAGGCGCAGGTCCTGAGCGCTCGGGGGAGCCTGGATAATGCCAAGGCAAACCTGCAAAACCTGCTTGCCAGCGTGCACGCTAGCGACGCTACCATCCAGGTGGACCAAGCCAACGTCAACAAAGCCAAGGCCGACTTGGCCTATGCGCAAGCCAATGCAAAGCGCACGCAAACCCTGGCTGCGCAGGGCGTCCTTTCGGTCGACCAGAGCGACCTCACGACCTCCACGCTGGGTCAGGCCGTTGCAGCGGTGCAAGCCGCTGAAGCGCAGGTGACTCAGGCCCAGGCGCAACTCGAGCAAGTAAACGCGCAGGTCTTGCAGGCGCGCGCGCAGGTCGAGACCGCGCAAGGCAATCTGAAACAGTCGGAAACAAACCTGCAATATACGACCATCCTTTCGCCGATCGACGGCATTGTCGTGCTTCGCAGCGTGGACGTCGGCCAGTCGGTCGCGGCCTCGCTCTCCGCGCCGAACGTCTTCACCGTGGCGCAGGATTTGAAGCGCATGCAGCTCTTTGCCAAGACGGACGAGTCCGACACCGGCAACATCCACGTGGGGACGGAAGTGACATTTCAGGTGGACGCATTCCCCGGGGAGATCTTCCGCGGCCGCGTCAGCGCCGTGCGCTTGAACGCCTATACGGTGCAGAACGTAGTCACCTACGACACCGTCATCGATTTCGAGAATCCCCAGGAAAAGTTGCTCCCCGGCGAGACCGCATACGTGACGATTCCCACTGGCCACGCTCAGGGCGTGCTGAGAATTCCGAACGCGGCGCTGACGTACACGCCCGACATGCCGAATGCGGACATTCGCAAGCTCTATGATCAGTACAAGATTCAGCCGGCGGCCTACACCAACCATCTGGGCGGTTGGCAGGTGGTGTGGAAGCTCGGACCGGACGGGAAGCAGCAGATCCCCATGGCCGTCAAAGCGGGAATCACGGATTATCTGTTCACCCAAACCCTGGACGGCGATTTGAAGGAAGGTGACGTCCTGATCACTGCCGTGCAGAATCCCGGGCAAGCGCGGCCGGGACAGCAGAATGCACCGGGCTTCGGCAATCCGGGCAGAGGCGGAGGGCGCGGAGGGCGCTAACCGTACATGAGTCTTCACGAAGTAGTTCGCCTCGCGCTCCGTGCCTTGAGCCGGAACAAACTCCGCACCCTGCTGACGATGCTTGGCATCATCATCGGCGTCGGCGCGGTGATCTGTACGGTAGCCATCGGCGAGGGCGCCTCCAATCAAGTCGAGGCGCAGATTTCCGCGCTGGGCGAGAACCTCATCCAGATCAACGCGGGCAGCGTCAACTTCGGCGGCGTGCGCATGGGAAGCCAGGCGACCAAAACTTTGACGCTCGAAGATGCGAAGGCCATCGGCTCAGATATCCCGGAAATCACGCATGTTTCCCCGGGCGTGGGCACCGGCGCGCAGGTCGTTTATCAGAATCAGAACTGGTTCACGCATCCTCGCGGCGTTTCACCCGATTATCTGATCATCCGGCACTGGGCGATTCTGCGCGGCAGCTCATTCTCGCAGCGCGACGTTGACGTGGCCTCCACCGTCTGCCTGATTGGCCAGACGGTTCGGGAAAATCTGTTCGGCGACGATAATCCGGTGGGCAAGACGATTCGCGTCAAGAACCTGCCGTTTCAGATCATCGGCGAGCTCACTTCGAAGGGGCAGTCCACGTTCGGCAACGACGAAGACGACACGCTGATCATGCCGTATTCGACCGTGCAGAAGAAACTCGCGGGAATCGACTGGCTGCAATACATCATGGTCTCGGTGGACGACAAGGACCACATGAACCTGGCGATGACGGAAATCGCGGCCATGCTGCGCCAGCGTCATCACCTGCGTTCGGACCAGGACGACGACTTCATCATCCGCAGCCCGACGGACATCGCCGAGCAGCAGGCGCAGTCGGCCAAGGTGATGACGATGCTGCTGGCCAGCATCGCGTCGGTTTCGCTGCTGGTGGGCGGCATCGGGATCATGAACATCATGCTCGTCTCGGTTACCGAGCGCACGCGCGAAATCGGCGTGCGCATTGCCGTCGGCGCCACCGAGCGCGACGTTCAACTGCAGTTCCTGAGTGAGGCGCTGGTGCTCAGCCTGATCGGCGGTGCGGCCGGGGTGATCGTGGGCATTTTCGGCTCTTCCGCGATCTCTGCTGCTCTGCATTGGCCGACGGATATTCCTCCGCTGGCGATCGCAACCGCTGTCTTTTTCAGCGCAGGAGTTGGAGTTTTTTTTGGTTACTATCCCGCGCGCAAAGCCGCGCAACTGGATCCGATTGAGGCGCTCCGATATGAATAAGCGAATGAATGGTATAAAGTTAGTTTTGTCCGCGATTGCAGCTCTTGGCTTTTTTGCCGCGTCTGCGGCGGCCCAGCGGCCGCAGGGTCAGTCCAACCATAAACGAGGCGATCAAGGTCAGAGTCAGACGGCGCAGGCCGATCAGTCCGTGCCGCAGAACGCTTCGCTGCAGGCGCAGGCCGCGGCTAAGGCCAAGGCGCTCAAAGTCAGCGATGACCGGGGCGAATTTTTCCTGATCTCCTCAATCAACACAACGAAGCATGAAATTGTGCTCAAGCGGCCGACCGAGGTGACGCTGCTAGTTCAGGTTGACGACAAGACGCAGTTTGCCGATGAGCAAGGGCAAATTCTGAAGCTGGGCGATCTCCGAGCCGGCGACACGGTGTATGTGACCCTGAAACAGCAATCTGGCACGACGGAACCGATAGTTTTGCGCATCCACAAGAGCCCCATGACCGTTGCCGAGCTGCACAAGCGGTTCTTGCATTACTGATATTTTGACAAGGGCGATTCCGGGGAGCGGCTTTCCGTCGCTCCCCGATTTTTTTGGCGCCTTCTTATGCGCGGTCTTTCTTTCGCGCGGATTACACCCGCAGGTAGTCTCCTTGCCAGTTCTGAATCATCTGTTTGATCTTTTTTCTCGTGTTCAGCTTTTCGTCCAGGACCTTGCGCGCTAGGGCTGGTAATTCCGCGTCGCTCGCGAACCGAAGTGAAATCAGCTGGTCGATGTCGAACTCCGGGAGACGCGCACGAAGGTCGGACGGAAGAACCTCCGCCATGCGCAAACGCATTTCGAGCCGGATGACCCGGTCCTGGGCCTTCAGGGCGAATATGCGGGCGCACAGGGCGAGTACAATCAATGCGATGGCCATCACCACATTGAATATGCTCGCGAACGAGATGCCGTAACGCAGGCTGTACAAGCTCCAGATAAAATTCACCAGCATGACCGGCAGGACAAAAAAGTGATACAGGGGCACAAAACGTACGTGGTTCGCGAAAGTTTGGGGGGATTGGCTGGCCATCGCCGGCCTCCTTTTTCTGTCATCTCTTGCACTGATCTTGCACTGAACGCGTACTGCCCACAAGCCGCGGATCGTTCGGCAGACCCGGAAGGATGATCGAAACTCATCCTCGCCGGGATTCTACCAGAGGAGGACCAACTGGTGTGGCAGGACCTGGGCGGACATCGGCCGGCGGGCGCCGCGACGGTTGGATTATCGCTTCTGGAATTCGGGAGAGCCCAGCACCAGCCCGGTGAGTAATCCGAGGTCGACCTGTTTCACCGGGTCGTCCAAGCGGGCCTGGAGCACCCGGGGGTCGGAAGTTTCGCGGTCGAGCGTGGCGCGTGTGGCGCCGGAAATTTCATCGCCGAGAAAATCGGCGATGATACTGTCCAGCGCCGACTTTGCATTTATCGCGGCTTCGCTGCTCACCAGCGGCGCGACGTCGGCTTGCGTGCCTCGAATTCGATCGCTCGCCAGCGCAATCGCGAAATTCAGGCGGTTCAGCAGCGCGCCCGTGCTGATCCAAGCGCCCGCCTGGTCCGAGTACCCGTTCGGCGTAAGGCACTGGTAGAGCGGCTCGCCGATACGCGCCGTCCATTGCACGAGCGGAAGCGCCTGGTCCACGTCCGCGCCGAGAGCGCGCACGGTCGAGGCCACCAGCTCGAACGGCGTCTTCACCTTGGCGCGATACGCGGCGCGCGACCAGAATTCCGGCGAATAAATCATGGTCGTCATCACGGCGCGCAAGTCACCCTTCGACTTCTCAAACGTTTTCGTCATGCGTTGCACGAGCGCTTCCGGAGGATTGTCGGCGACAAAATATTGCGCCAGTTCCAGGGAAATGTGATGCGCCGTATGCGGGTCCTTGGCCAGCAGATCCAGAATCTTTTCGCCGTCCTTGATTCCTCCGGCGTGGATTTTCTTGCCGAGAACCCGCTTCGCGTCGGGGTCGTGCAGGCGATCGTCAAAATAAAATTTCGGATTATCGCGCAGCGACTCGATCGTCCAGCCCGTGAAACACTTGGCGACTTCGATCACGTCCTGTTGCGTATAACCGCCGTCCACGCCGAGCGTGTGCAACTCCATGAGCTCGCGCCCGTAATTTTCATTCAGCCCGCGCCTGCCCCCCAGCGGCGGAAGTTTCTGCTGGGAGTGCGGGCGCACGGGATGCTGCCTCAAGCGATCGAAAGCGCGCGGGTCCGCGCTCTCCGAATTGTCCAGATAAAAAAGCATGGCCGGGCTCTTCGCCGTGGCCTCGAGCAGGTCGCGAAATTTTCCGAGCACGTGAGGCCGGATGGCGTCGCGCTCATAAGAGGGCATGTACCAGTGGTCGAGGTCTTTGTAGATGAAAACGTTGAAATGGTTGAACCAGAAATTCGCGAGCTGCTCGTCGAGCTGCCGTTCGCTGTAGATGGCGCGCAGCAATTTGGCTTCGCTCAGCTCGTTGACGATTTCCTGAGGATTCGAGCTTGCCGCCGGATGCATTCCTTGCGGCGGATGCTCCAGCTCCTGCATGCGCTTCTGGTATTCCTCGACCGTGATTCCCATGCGTTTCGCGGCGACTTGCGGTTGCGGATAAAGATTGAGCAGGTCTGTGCTGGATCGCTCCAGCACGGGATATTCCGCCAGTCGATTGGCCATCGCGTGGTCATCGATGGTTTCGGGATGGAGTTGCGCCTGAATCCAGCGATCGAGGCCCTCTTTTTCGATTTCCTCGACCTCGCCGGGCCGCGAGCCAAAGCCAAGACGGTTCAGCGCGTGCAGAATCGCTTCCTGCTCATTCAACTCCGTAATCGGCAGCTTGCCTTTGAAATTTGCCGCGTCCGTCTTGTTTTTCGAGGGAGGCGCAAGCGAAGAAATTGCGGACGCCCTTCCGAATGGAATCAAAGCTGAGGCGGCCAATAATGCCGCCGTGGCAATTTCGCACTGGCGGGAACTCGCGCGGGAAGAAATCCGTCGGCGTCGCGTCGCGTGAACTGTAGACCGCATGGAAGATCGCTCTGCACCTTTTTACATCGGAGCCCTGCACGATTCAACCCTGCAACACGCGAAAAGTTTCCTCCATTCAAATCCCGCGCGACGCCTGGCTCAACGAAGTTCGTTCTTGAACACGCTGCCATCTTTCATCACAAACTTCACATCCTTGAGCACGCTGATATTCTTCAGCGGATCTCCCGATACGGCAATCACGTCCGCGTACGCGCCGGGAGCGACGACGCCGATTTCGCCTTTTTGGTCCAGCATTTCCGAAGAGCGGGAGGTCGCCGACCGAATAGCGTCCATCGGCGGCATTCCCAACTCGATCATTTTTTCGAACTCCTGCGCGATCGGATCGGTCCACGGCATGCCGCCCATGTCCGTGCCGAAGACGATCTTGACCCCGGCCTTGAGCGCCTTCTGGAACGACGGCCCGTGGACCGCGGCGCGCTTGCGGTCGCGCTGGCCGTCGGGCGTGTTGGCCGGCGACCACCAGTAGTAATAAACGGAAAGCGTCGGGCAATACCACGTTCCCTGGCGAACCATCTGCGCGATGTTGGCGTCGGTCAGCTCGAGGCCGTGCTCGATCGAATCACAACCACCGTCGAGCGCTCGCTGCATTCCGATGCCGTTGTAGGAGTGGCACGCGACTTTCTTGCCCCAGCCATGCGTCTCGTCCACGACGGCGCGCAATTCATCAACCGTCAGCGTCGGCTGCGACACCAGGTTGCCGTCGCGGTCCACCCACGAGCGGTGCGTCATGTACACCTTCAGCCAGTCCGCGCCGTGGTCGAGCTGTTCGCGCGCGGCCTTGCGCAACTCCCACGGCCCATCGGCGATCTGCGCGCCTTTGGGCACGGTAATTTCCGGCGCGTAATCATCCAGCGAGTAGCCGCCCGTGGTTGAAATCGCCCGCGTCACCACAAACATCCGCGGCCCGGGAATGATGCCCTCGTCGATCGCGCGTTTGACGCCGATGTCGCCGTAGCCTGCGCCTTCGGTCTCCAAATCGCGCAGCGTCGTGAATCCCTGCTCCAGCGCGCGCCGCGCGGCGACGATCGCCCGCGCGGTCCGGTAGGCGAGCGGGTACTTGAGCAATTGGATGTCGTAACCGCCTTCATCGGGGTCTTCGCCCTGCAGGAAGATGTGTGTGTGCGCGTCAATCAGTCCGGGAAGAACCGTGGCGTTTGAAAGGTCAATGACCGTCGCGCCCGCGGGAATTTCCGTGCTCGCGCCGCCCACTTTTTCGATCCGGTTGCCGCGAATGATGATGACTTGATTCGCGTGCGGGGCGTCCGAAGCGCCATCAATCAAGGTGCCCGCGCGGATCACCATGACGCGCGGCGCATTCGTTGCGGCAGGTCTTGTTTGCGCGGCCGCAGCAAGAGAAAAAACGAGGGTCCAGATGCACGCGAAAACTAATTTACGCATGGCAGCCTCCTGATTCCAGGCGATTCGCCGGCGGATTCACGAGCGGCGGGCGCCAGCGCGTATACCCATACACTTTCGCGCATGAAAATTCAAACGTAGGAATGTGCAAGACGCGGAGCTAGGCGCCGGAGGCGGACGCTGGCGCAGCTTGTTTCGCGGCGAGGTATCGGACGATGAGCAGCGTGAGGTCGTCAGCCTGCCGCGCGCCGCGCGCAAATTCACTCACGGCCTGCAAGACGCTGGACTGCACTTCGTCCACGGTCTCGAATGTGCGCCTCTCGAGGGTTTCCTTGAGCCGGGCTGTGCCGAACAGATTCTCCTCTGGGTCCATCGCTTCGGTGATACCGTCGCTGAACAGAACGAGCGTATCGCCGGGCTCGAGCTGCACGATCGAGCTCTTGTATTCTCCCTCTTCGATCAGCCCGACGGGAAACGAATCGGCATCGAAGGGGGCTTCCGCGCGGCCTCCGCGCAAAAGCACGGGAGAAGGGTGGCCGGCGTTGATGTATTCGAGCTTACCTCCCGGTTCGAGGATGCCAAAAAACAGCGTGGCGTAACGCTCGATTTGCGAATGGCTGCACAAAAATTTGTTGACGTGCGAGAGCAGCGTGCCGGGTTTCTCGCCGATCGCCGTTCCGGAAAGCGCGCCCTGCAGCATCGTAGTGAGCAGCGCCGCGCCCAAGCCCTTGCCGGAAACGTCGGCGATCAGAAACGCGGTGCGTTCGTTGCCCAAGTCGATCACGTCGAAATAATCGCCGCCGACTTCCAGGCACGATTGGTTGATTGCCGTCACGTTCATGTACGGGCAGTCGCGGAACTCGCGCGGCAGCAGCGCCTGCTGAATCTCGCGCGCGATGCCAATCTCCTGCTCGAGCCGCTGGCGCTCGCGCTCGCGTTCCAGCAGCCGCGCGTTGTCCAGCACTCCGGCGGCTTCCATGGCCAGCGTGTCCAGCACCTGCCGCTCGAGCTGCGAGAAGCCGGAAGGGCGCGTGCTATCCAAGTACAGGATGCCCAGCAGCTCGCCGCGCAAAGAGGAATCGGAGAGCGAAGCTCCGGTCTGCGAGCGCACCATGGCGTAAAGCGGAATCACGACGAGCGAGCGCAGCCGCTGCGCGATGATGCTCTTCGCGGCCTTCAAATCGAGATCGGTCTGCGCCAGGTCTTCCGTGATGATGCCGCGCTTCTGCGCGAGCGCAAACCGGATTGCGGTCTGCGTGGGTTCCAGACCTTCGATTGGCAGCGGACGCCCTCCGCTCTGGCGCGCCAGCCGCACGCGCATGGCGCCGCCCGGAGCAGACACCAGCAGCAAGCCTCGATCGGCGTCGGTGACTTTCACGGCCTCGTCCACCATATAGCTCAACGCGGAATCGAGCGGCATGTGCGAGTGCAGCTTGGCGATAGCTTCGAGCAACTGGCTCAGCTTGGCCAGCCCGCTGGCGCTGGAATCCGACGCGGTGATGTGCTCCATCTGGTCGAGCAATTCAGGCAGGGCGTCGGAACTCATATGGAAGATCAGTTCGTAGGAATCGGCCAGGCCAAACGTGATGACGTCGCCGTCAGTCAACGTGTGCTGGTCTACCTTCTCGCCGTTGACGAAGAGGCCGCGGCGCTGCCCGCGGTCCTGGAGCTGAAATCCGCCGCTGACGTAGACCAGCGCGGCGCACTGGCGCGAGATCCGCTGGTCGACAAGCTGCAAATCATTTCCGGCTTCGGATCCGCGGCCGATCA
>Ga0187810_10000843_pt1 | contig 11079 bp, 11 predicted proteins | sample NC_wetland_sal_i_9_FD_132963 | JGI IMG/M metagenome (GOLD analysis project Ga0187810, IMG submission 132963) | Wetland sediment microbial communities from Neuse River Estuary, North Carolina, USA - ASW_5 | ecosystem: Environmental > Aquatic > Freshwater > Wetlands > Sediment | place: USA: North...
GCGCGGGACCGGCGGATGTGTTGTTCTCGCGTCACGAGCGTCAGGGCGTAGGCGCGCTGTCCGTCGGCGTCGAGTGTTGCTCCCACGATGCGGCCCGGGGCCGACCTCAGGTGCTCGCGACGGCAGGCGAAAAGGCCGAGCAGCGGACCGCCGAACGACGGCGCGACCCCGAACCCCTGGCCCTCGCCCACGACCACGTCCGCCCCGTAGTTCCCGGGGGGTTCGAGGACCGAGAGCGCGAGGGGATCTGCCGAAACGACGAGCGGCACGTCCCCGAGGGTCGACTTGAGGTCGAGGATCCCTTCGTCGAGATGGCCGAATCCGTTCGGGACGTCGGCGAGGACCCCGAAGACGTCGTGCGCCTGGACCGCAGCCCTCACGAAGTCGAGGTCGAGACGGCCCGAACGAGCGTCGTACGGGATCTCCTCGACCCGCAGGTTCGGTCCACTGGCGTAGTTGCGGAGAACGCTCTTCTCCTCCCACGGAAGGCTCGCCGGCACGAGGAACCGATGGCCCCCGTGGACCCGCCGGCAGAACAGGAGTGCCTCCCCCGCGGCGGTCGCGCCGTCGTACAGCGAAGCGTTCGCGACATCGAGCCCAGTCAGCTCGACCCAGAGGCTCTGGAACTCGAAGAGCGCCCTCAGCATCCCCTGACTGGCCTCCGCCTGGTAGGGCGTGTAGGCGGTGTAGAACTCGCTGCGCGAGAGCATCGCATCCACGGCAGCGGGAACGTATCGGGGCACGACCCGTCCGCCGAGGAAGGTAGCGAAGCGGGAGAGCGGACGATTGCGCTCCAGGAGGCGATCGACCTCACGGACCACCTCGGCCTCGTCGTGGCCCGGGCCGACCCCCATCCGTCCGATGCGCGCCTTCTTGGGGACGTCGCTGAACAGCTCATCGACGGACGAGATCCCGAGAGCTTCGAGCAAGGCCGCCTCTTCCCCCGGCTCATCTGGAATCCAACGAGACAATCGACTCCCCCGGGTCGGCGGGAGCGGAGCCGGCCATAAATCGATTAGGCTCGTGGACCCCGGTTCGCGCGAGCGCAAAGGTATTCGCATCACCGAACTCCTGACCGTGAGGTTCACGATGCCCGACCTACGGCACGCTCGGTCCCAACCCTCCAAGGGCTCCGTAGAATCGCCGCCCCCGTCTGTCGGGATTCTCGACGTGGCCTTCCACCGGGCTTCGCTGGTCACCCCGCGGTCGAAGGTGCGGTCCGAACGAGACCGGTTGCGCGCCGAGCTGAAGATCGTTCGCAGTTCGGCGACGGTCATCCGGCACCTGAGGATCGAGACCCGCCGGTTTCTCCATCCCCCGCTCACGGAGTTCGACCGCGCCCTCCTGTCGGGCGCCTTTGGGGCGGGCCTGGTCGACCGGTCGCTGACCCGGCTTCGCCGGGCGGAGGAACGGATCCGGGGGCTGGCACGCGATGCCGAGCGACAGACCCGCAGGGCCTCAGGCCCGGAGGAGCTCGGCGACCAGATCCGGGCCTTCTACGGCCGACTGTCGAGCTTCGTGCGCGAAGTGGACCCGGACCTGGCCCGGCTGAGGGCGATGGCCCGGTTCCTGAAGGAGCGGCCGCATCTCGAGCCGGGGACCCCGACCCTGGTCGTGGCCGGGTTCCCGAACGTAGGGAAATCCTCGCTCGTCGCCCGCCTTTCTTCGGCGCGCCCTAAGGTCGCGGACTACCCGTTCACGACCCTGTCGATCGCGGTCGGCCACGCCGACCTCGGATTCGACCGGCTCCAGGTGGTGGACACGCCGGGGGTGCTCGGTCGCTCGGACCGGGCGAACCCCTCGGAAGTCGAGGCCACGACCACCGTGCGAGGCGCGGCGACCGTCGTGCTGTTCCTGATCGACCCGTCCGACCGTTCCGAGCACTCGGTCGAAGAGCAGGAGCGGCTGCTGGCGCGATGGCGGGAAGAGTTTCCCCAGTTGCCGATCGTCGAGGTGGAAACGAAGTGCGACCTGGCCCGGCGGCCGGGCCCCCGGCTCAAGGTCTCCGCGACGACCGGCGAAGGGATCGAGGCGCTCTGGCGGGAGATCCGCGGCTTCGTCCGCCCTTCCGGCGCCCTTCCTCCCATGGAAGAATCCGTGACCGAGGAGGAGCGTGGGGAGGGATCCGGTGGAGAGGCCGAGGAGCCGAGGTCGCTCGCGGAGACCGAGCGGCCCTCGAAGAGGGCGACCCGCAGCCTCCGGCGGGAGCGGGGGAATAAGTAACCCCCCGCGCTCGGGGCCGACCGATGACCTGGCGCACCACCGGCGTCGCCGAGTCGACCCTCCCCCTGGGGAGCCTGAGGGAGGTGATGGTCGGGTCGATGTCGATCCTGCTGGTCCGCCTCCCGGGGGGCGTCCGCGCGGTGGAGGCGATCTGTCCTCACCTCGGAGGGCTGCTCGCGGACGGCACGCTCACGGGGACGCGCCTCTCGTGCCCGGAGCACCGGGCCGTGTTCGATCTGAACGACGGGTCCGTGGTCGTCGACCCGTTCGGGATCGAACCGCCGGAGGGGGGCGTCGACCCGATCGTCGTCTACCCCACCCGGGTCGAAGCCGGCATGGTCGAGGTCGACCTTCCCTAGCCCGCGGGCGCGGCGGGTGGCGATCAGACGGTGAACGCCTTCCCGTTGTCGGGCAGGATCACGTTCGCGCTTCCCTCGAGGGCGTCCTTCAGGGCCTCGCGATGGTCCCCGTGCATCAGTACGATAGTCTCCGCACGGCTCTCCTTGGCGACCCGAACGAGGTCGGAGTGACCGGCGTGCGCGGAGAAGTCGAACTTCAGGAGCTCGCACGAAGGGCGGACCACGGTCTCGTCGATGACGAGCGTTCCTTCATCCAAGAGCCGCCGTCCGTTCGACCCATCGACCTGGAACCCGGTCAGGTAGATCGAGCTCTTCGGGTCGCGGTAGAGCTCCCCGATGTAGTAGAGCACCGGTCCGCCGTCGAGCATCCCGCCCGTCGTGACGATCACGTCGGCTTCGCGCAGCGCCTTTCGCCGGTCGCCCGGATGCTCGACGATGTGGACCCCTTCGAGCGCGTGGCGGAATCGCCGAGCGTCGGCGAGGTACTCGGGGGCCGCGGAGTAGATCTCGTTGACCGACCGGGCCATCCCGTCGAGGTACGTTTCGAAGCCCGAGGCCGCGAGCGACATCAGGACCTCTTGGGCGCGCCCGACGGCGAACGCCGGGACGATCGCCTTTCCCCCCCGTTCGACCGTCTCGGCGATCTTGGCCCGGAACCGTCGTTCGGTCTCCTTGCGGTCCGGGTGCTCCCGCCCCGCGTACGTCGATTCCATGACGAGCACGTCACACTCGGCGGGTTCGGCGCCCCCGACCAGATGGGTCGGCAGCGTCTGCAGGTCGCCGGTGAACAGGACGTCCTTTTCACCCTTGTAGAGGATCATCGACGCGCCCGGAATGTGCCCGGCCGGAGTGAACTCGACCTCGATCCCCCGATGACGGAACGTGCCGTGACGGTCGACCGCGGTGAACCGTGCGTGGAGCGCGTGGATGTCGCTGGTCGTGTACGGGGCGAGGTAGCCCTCGAGACGAGCGACCTTCAGCGCGTCCTTCGTCAGGAGGTCGGCGACCGCGATGGTCACGGGGGTCGCGATCAGGCGAGCCCGGGGGAGGCGGCTCAGGAGCGGCGTCATCCCCGAATGATCGAGGTGAGCGTGGGAGAGGAACGCGAGGTCGACGCTGGTCGGTGCCGGGCGTGGGTAGCTCGGGGGGTCGGACGGCGTCATCCCGTAGTCGAAGAGGAGGGTGCGACCCTGGTCGCGGACCACGAGGCCGAGCGAGCCGATCTCGCCGGCGCCGCCGAGGAACTGGAACTCCATCGGCCCGCCGAGCGGTCCCTCCACTTAACGTCTGGTGGGCCCGGGCTCGGCTCGACCGAAGGAATGGTCTTTAGGCTCTCTCCGTTCCCGGCGGCATGGCTGGACCGACCCGCGGCGAGCTGGAGGTCCTCTACCGCGTGAGCCTGGCCGTACAGCGGGTCGTACGAGACGCGGCGACCTCGCCGCACCGCGCGGACGTGGTCGCGATGGGCGCGGACGGGACCCCGACCGAAGAGCTCGACCGCCTTGCGGAGACCGAGATCGTGCGCGTCCTGGACGCGGAAGGGGTCGACTGGGACCTCCTGTCCGAGGAGGCGGGTCGGGTGAAGCGCGGCGGGGACCGGACGCTCGTGGTCGACCCGATCGACGGGACGATGAACGCGCTCCGGAACCTTCCGTTCTCGACCGTCTCCCTGGCCCTCGGGAAGGAGACGCTGTCGGACATCGAGCTCGGGCTCGTTCGCGACCTGTACCGGGGCACGACCTACTGGGCGGTGGCGGGGGAAGGCGCGTTCTGCGACGGCCGACCGATCCACACCCGGCCCTGGCGCTCGAAAGGCGAGGTCTTCTTCGTGAACCTCGGGCACCGCGCCACGGAACGGGCGGTCCGCCTGGCCGGCAAGGGCCAGCGGATTCGCTCGCTGGGGTGCGCCTCGCTCGAGATGCTGATGGTGGCGCAAGGGAGCGCCGATGCCTATGTGTTCGAGAATTCGAACGAGGGCCGAAACCTTCGGTCGACCGATATCGCGGCGGCCTACCGGATCCTTGGCGAGGCGGGGGGAGGCGTCACGGACGCACTTGGCGGCTCGATCGAATCGTTCCCGCTCACGGTGGACCGTCGAACCAGCGTCTTCGCCTGGGGCGACGTGAGGCTCTCCCAGAACGCATCGGAGGCCGGGTACCTATGAAGCTCGGCCTGATGGCCAACCCGCAGAAACCGGTCGCCCTCGACCTCGCTCGCCGCGCGGTCGAGCGCATCGGCGATCGGGCCGAGCTCACGCTCGCCGAGGAGATCGCCTCGCTCGCTCCCGACCGGCCCCACGCGCCCCTCGAGAGCATGCGCCCCGAAGTGTTGGTCGCGATCGGCGGCGATGGGACGTTCCTCTACGCGATGCGACGCTCGGCGGCTCCCCTCCTCCCGATCAACGCCGGGACCGTCGGAGTGCTCGCCGAGGTCGCGGGCAGCCGACCGGCCGATCTCGATGGGGCGCTCGACCGGCTGCTGAACGGCCGGTACTACGTCGAGGAACGGATGAAGCTCGCCGCGCAGCTTGGCCCGACCCTGCTGCCCGACGTCGTGAACGAATACGTTCTCCACGCCGCCCAGGTCGGCAAGATGGGCCTCTTTGAGATCGCCTTTGACGAGCACGTCGTCGGACGGATCCAGGCGGATGGCATCATCGTCGCGAGTCCCACGGGTTCGACCGGCTACTCGCTGAGCTCCATGGGACCGATCGTCGACCCGGACCTCGACGCGATCGTCGTGACGACCATCGCACCATTTCGGGTCGAGGCCCGGGCGCTCGTGGTCGACCCGCTGCGAACGATCCGGCTGCGGGCCGTGGACTTCGGAAGGGGCGCGGTCGTGATCGCGGACGGGCAGGACGAGCACCGGCTGCCGAACGGCGCGTCGGTGACGATCTACCGGTCCCCGCGCCGAGCCGGCCTCGTCCGGTTCGGCTCGCGATTCTTTCACCGGCTTCAAGGCAAGCGGATCCTTCCGTGGAGAGAAGAGTTCGCCGACGAGGAGCCGGATGGTTCCGATCTTCCGCCCGCACCGTAAGCGACCCGCGGGGTCCCCCGCGCTCGGCTCGACCCCGCGCGCGATCACGCGGCGGACGCTCGACAGCGCCCTCGCGAGCGCGCGTTCCGCGTTCCCCAACGAGTTCGGGGGCGTGCTCCGGGCCGACCCCCCCGGGGTGATCGGGGAGCTCCTGCTCGTCCCGGGCACGACGGCGGGGCGGCGCCACGCGAACTTCCAGCTCTACATGCTGCCCGCGGACCTCTCCGTCGTGGGGACCGTGCACTCGCACCCCTCCGGAGCGCTCCAGCCATCCGAGGCCGACCTTCGCCTGTTCCGCAGCTGGGGGCGCCGCCACTTGATCTTGGGTTCCCCGTTCGGTCCCGGGGCTTGGCGAGCCTATGACGGGAACGGCCGGGAGACCTCGCTCGAGGTCGTACCGTCCCCCGGCGGCCCCGTCGAGGAGGTTCCGCTCCCGGAGTATCGACGGCGCCCGGTACATCGGCCGGACGTAGAGAAGGTCGAGGGGTTCCCCGACGACGAGGCTTGAGGGCCGGGCCTACTCGCGGACCGGGATCGTCGGCACCGGCAACCGGTCGGGCCATCGGTTCGGGTCGGAGATCTCCCGGGCCGGACGACGGGACTCGCTCGTCAGGCCGTGCATCTTCATGAGCATCTCGAGGAAGCCGATGAACCCCCGGAATGCCCCGCGATAGAGCTCGGTGTGGTTGCCTTCCCAGTCGAAGAAATCGGTCAGCATCCGCTTCGATTGGCGCAGGCCGTGGGTCAGCGCTCGCTTCAGGAGCTCCTCCTGCAGGGGGCTAAGCCGGTCCCGACGGAACCAGTCGCGCGACTTCAAGTGGCCGAGGGGGACGAAGAACATCGGGACGAGGAGCGCCTTGAACTCCCACAGGTCGTCGATGAGGTCGATCGTGCGCGCGACATCATCCTCGGTCTCCTGGGGGAGCCCGACGATGAACGTGCACGCCGGGTAGACGTGGTTGTCGTTCATCAGCCCGGCCGCTTGAACGACCAGCTCGGGCCATTGGGACGCCTTGAAGGGGGCGACCTTGCCCGGCATCGCCGCCGTGATCATGTGTGGGGAGCCGGTCTCGACCCCGACCTCCACGCCCCACCACGACTGCTTCTCGTCGATCAGCGCTTCGGCGCACTTCGAAAGCAGTTTCGGCTTGGTCATCAAGGACGCGATGGCGACGTGGCTCCAGCCGACCTGTTCGTAGTAGCGCTTCGCGAGCTTGAGGAGCGGGATCAGCTTCTCTTCGCGCGGCATGATGTTCGGGCTGCCGTAGAAGTAGACATCGTCGGAGTGCAGGAGGCCCTTGCGAATGTGGATCTTCGCGTTGACCTTGAGCTCCTCCTCGATCTTCTCGAGCGGGTACCAACGGGTCGGGCGGGTCGTGACGGAGCAGAACGAGCAGCCTCGGCAGCAGCCCCGGCCGATCTCGATCAGGCCGTTGACGCTGGGGTACTTGATGGACGAGATCTGCTCGACCTTCGGGGCCTCCTTCGCCGCGAGGACCACATGGGGCGGAAGGAATTCGTCGCGAAGCGCCTTCGCGACGATCTCGCGAACGAACACATCGCTCTCCCCCTCCACGACCGTGTCGATTCCGCCGAAGGAATCCAGGAACTCCTGGATCCACGGAAGCTTCACCCGGGTCGCGGGGGAGAGCTGCCAGGCGCAGGGGCCTCCGGCGATGATCTTCAGACCGCGCTTTCGGGCCTCGACGACCGCCGGCTGCGTGAGCATCCGCTTGAAGTTGACACTGTTGAGCGGCTCGCGCCGCATCACCCCCCCAAAGGTGGAGCTGGGAGGGTTCAGCCCGAAGTAGTCATGCCCCGAGATCAGGAGGACCTTCGCCTCCCCCGGCATGTAGCGGTCGAGATGGCTCGGATGGACGATGCGGGCGTCGAACCCACCATCGATCAGCGACGCCTCGATCTTCCGCATCCCGTAAGGGGCCTGCTGCGGGTATCCGTGGTCGTCGACCGCCATCCGGGGATAGAACAGGCGCTGATAGACCGCTTCCGGAAAGATGTAGGCCGGGGTCGTCGTCCCGAATCCCAGGAACTCCTTTCCGTGGTGGTTGCTCATCATCGTCCAGTCGCAGGTGATGACAACTTCCGGCATGGGGTATCCAACTCCTCCACCGCAAGCGGTGGCCCACCACCACACCAGGGCCTCTTAGCAGTTGTGAAGCCTGTCCAGCGACAGGCGCGGGCCTCCGGAGCGGTGTTTTACGCCCTTTCTATCGGGCCGGACGGTCACTCGAAGTCGATCTCGTCGTCGTCCCGCGGCAACACCCCGTCCAGGGCGTCCCCCGACTCGTCGGCCGACTCCTCGCTGTCCCCGCTCTCCCGGAAGGCGGGATCCCGCTGCAGAAGATGGATCCGAACGCAGTCCCGGTGCGCGGGGCTCCCGTTCCAGGAGCTGGCCTCGGAGGGGTCGCCGAGCGGCTCCTTGCACAAGGTACAGATCTCGGGGGGCGGGCTGATCCACGATATGCGACGGGGCTGCGATTCCATCGGGGCCTTACGGCGCTATGGCGGCGGGAGGCCATAACCTTTCGGTCCGGCGGGGTCCGAAGGAGCCCCCTCCGAGCACCCCTTAAGCCTCTTGGACCGTCCCCGGTGCGATGGATACCCTCACCGAGGTCCGGCGGCGGCGGCTCGCGCTGGGCCTGTCGCTTGGGGACCTCGCGCGGGCCGTGGGGCGGAGCGACGCGACCCTTTCACGCATCGAGCGGGGGCAGATCCGGCCGTCGTACGACCTCGTCCAACGGATCCTCTCCTACCTCGAGACGCAGGAGGGGGTCGCGACCCCGAAGCTTACCGTGGCGGACCTGATGAGCCGGACCCTCACCACGGTGGCCTCCTCCACCCCGCTGGCCGAGGCTGCTCGGCGGATGGAAGGCGGGGCATTCTCCCAGCTCCCGGTCGTCGACGACGGTCGCGTGGTCGGGTCGCTTTCGGAGTCCGCACTGCTTCGCGCGCTCGCGGATTCCGGCGCGCGAGCGGGCCGGGTGCGTGACGTCCTGGAGACCGCCTACCCCGTCGTGGAAGAAGGGTTCCCCGCGGAGCTCCTCCCGCCCCTGCTGGGAAGGTACCCCGCGGTGCTCGTCGCCCACCGCGGTGAGCTGCGCGGTATCGTGACGAAGGCCGACCTGATCCGGGGGCTCCGAGGGACGCCCCTGAGGCGGAAGCCGTCCCCTTAAGCCTCCGATCGCGCCGCACGGACCGCTCCGAGAACAGCCGCGGCCGCCAGCTCTGCGGCTCTCGCGCCGAGACGGTCGGCGACCTCCCCCGGCGGTACTTCCGTTCGAGGCAAGCCAGCGGCGCCCGTGGTGGCCGCGAACAGTACATCCCCGTCGGTCGACCGGTGGAACGGGACGATCACCGAGGCGAGGCCCGAGTGAACGATCGCCGCGACCCGCGCGAGAACCGGCCGATCGACGGCGACATCCGTGACCACCAGGGCTAGGGTCGTCCCCCCGGGAAGGTCCGGACCCGATCGTTCGGAACCGGGCGGCCGCACACGCCCGTCGCGCCCCCGCGCCCCCGCCACCCAGGCGCCGGTCCCGGGGTCTCGGATCGCCCCGACCGCGTTCACAACCACGAGCACGCCCACCGCCCCCCACGAGCTCACGCGAGCGGCGGCCGTTCCGAGGCCGCCGCGCATCGCCCGATGGCGACCGAGGTACTTCCCGACGGTCGCTCCGGCGCCGGCGCCGACCCGTCCGACCGCGACGGGTCCCGGCCGGGCTCTGCGGGCGGCCTCGTAGCCCAGTGGCAGGTAGTCGGGGATGGGACCCGGTCGGATGGGCAGATCGAAGAGGGCGGCCCCCGAGATCGGCACCACCCGGTTCGGGTTACGAAACGCATGATGGCCGCCTCCCGTCTCCAGGATGCGGGTCCGGACGCCCCGGGCCGCGTCGAGACCGTACACGCTGCCGCCGGCGAAGAAGATCGCCCACCGCCGTCCGAACGTGGCATCCAGCGCGAGCGAGGCCGTGTCGTACGTGGCCGAGGCGCCGCCGCGCACGTCGACGACCGTGGGGGCGGGCTCTTCGAACCGGACGACGGTGACGCCGCTCGTTCCTTCCGGCGTCTCGGCGTGGCCCACCGCGATCCCTTGGATGGACCCGAAGTCGAGCGACCTGGGCGGCACGACCCCGCGAGGACCTCCTCACGGAAAACGCTGCCCCGCGAGGGCGGCTACGCCCCCTTTATGATGAGGTGCGTTTCCGGGCGCACCGATGGCCCGGGCTCCGAGGAAACCCCGCGACGAGGAAATCGTCCCGGACGGCTTCCGCGTCGCGCGGAACCTCGGAGAGGGCCGGCACGCGATTTTGGAGGTATTCCCCGGCTTGGACCGCCTCTCGACCGCGGAGCGGCTCGTGCCCGACCCGGCCGCTCGGGCGAAGCTGTTCGACGAGACGTCGATCCACATCGTTGAGCAGGACCTCTGGATGTACGTCTCCCCGTTCGAGCTGCCGAAGGTCGTCCGGCGCGAATGGCGGCCGATCGTCTCGCCCGAGGCCGATTGCATCGTCGTCGGAGCGAACCACCTCCGGGAGAGCCCGTTGCTGACGCTCTACATGGACATCTATCACGAGCTCTGCCACCTCCTCCAACACCACGATGGGGCGGACCTCTGGCCGCCGGGCGTGAGCTACGTCAAGCGATGGACCGAGGTCGAGGCCTACCGCTTCGTCGTGCGCGAGGCCCGGGTAATCGGAGTATCCAACCAGTTCCTCCGCGAGTACCTCCGGGTCGAATGGATCTCGGAGGAGGAGCATCGGGAATTGCTCGCCGAATTGAAGGTCCCGTCCGAGTGAGATCGGCGTCGTTGCACCGCCCTTCGGACGTCCGGAACGCGTCCGAGTTGCCCGAAGAACCGATGCTTTATCCTCCGGCTCTCGGCATCCCCGTATCCACCGGGGTGCCGAGGTCGTGTCGTTGGACATTAAGACCCGCACCGTGCTCCGGCCATCGACCAGCGACCTCTGGTTCCTCTCGTATCTCCCGCTCGCGGTCTCGGACGGGATCGCGACCCCGCTGATCCCGCTCCTCGCCCTCCAGCACTTCGGCGCGAGCGCGTTCGCCGTCACGATCATCATCGCGGCGAGCGCGATGAGCCAGGTCCCGTTCACCATCCTTTGGGGGAACCTCTCCGACCGCGTGGCCCATCGGAAGTACTTCTTGGTCGGCTCGTTCCTGGCCACCGGCGTCAGCATCATCCTGATCGCCCTCGCCAGCAATCTGCTGACGTACTTCTGGCTGAACGTCGTCGAGGGGCTCGCCTCCGCCGCCAGCGCGCCGATCGGGACGATGCTCCTCCTGGAAACCCGGCACAAGCGATGGTGGCCTCAGGACATCGGCTTCTTCGGGCTGATCTCCGGGCTCGGGACGACCGCGGGGCTCGCCGTCGGATTCGTCTGGCTATTCGTGATCGGCTACAATCAGTCGGCGATCCAGA
>Ga0187810_10000844_pt1 | contig 11079 bp, 11 predicted proteins | sample NC_wetland_sal_i_9_FD_132963 | JGI IMG/M metagenome (GOLD analysis project Ga0187810, IMG submission 132963) | Wetland sediment microbial communities from Neuse River Estuary, North Carolina, USA - ASW_5 | ecosystem: Environmental > Aquatic > Freshwater > Wetlands > Sediment | place: USA: North...
ATGACCCCGATTACATCGACCTGCCTGAGGTCTTTGACCTGCTCTCGCAGCAGCTCGCTGCGCCGCAGCCGCGCCTCGCCTTCACTTTGCAGACTGTGCTGACAGCGCTCGCCGAACGCACGCCCAACGAGACGGTCTATCTGCTCAAATCGGTGCTGGATAGGCCGCACACCGCGGAAGCTACCCGCCTCATTCGTCGCTTGGCAGCTTCCTTCCCCGAAGAACAGCAAAAATCGCTCAAAACGGCCCTGGCAAAAGCACAAAAGTAAACCAGAAATATCCTCCGGCATTTTCTGATGAATTTTTTATTATTGAATTTCAGATAGCACTATAATGACTAATGAAATAAAATACCTAAATCGCAGTTTTAACGTCGAATATGGTGTACATTTTAACCGCGCTAAATAGATCCATATTACTTCCTGGCAGCACAGCTCTAAAACAGACATTGTTTATTAACCAGTTCATTCTGCCTTTTCTGTCCAGATTCAAGTAGATCAAAAGAGGAAGCAATGAAAGCAATAGCCCTGATAGTCAGCGCCAGAAAACATGGTAATTGTTATGACTTTGCTCAATTCACGCTGAACCGTTTGAAGACAAGTGGTGTAGAAACAGAAATGGTCAACTTCTATGACTATCAAATTACTCCCTGCCAACGATGTAATTATGAATGTATCCAATATGTTGACCCACAAAAGGAAATTGATATATCTTGCCCAATTGAAGATGATGTTCGCCTTATTTGGGAAAAGACATGGGCTGCAGAAATTTTATTCCTTTTTATTCCCAACTATGGAGGTTTTCCCCCTGCACTCTGGTTCGCATTCTCTCAGCGGGCACAAGGTTTTTTTCGAGAGTCTCCCACTGAAAAACTAAAACAATCAGTTGTAAGTACAGTTGTGATAGCTGCTCCCCATCAGTCTAGCGGAGCTCCATGGATACTCTCACTCATGGGTGATGAAGTAAAAGGGTTAGATAGAAAAGTTGCTGGTTTCGAGATAATCAATCCCACAGAATATGAAATTGAGTATGCATTCAAAGGCCTGATTAACAATAAAGAAATACAGCACAGATTAGAATTTTTTACAGATTACACATTGCGAACTGTAAAAGAAATTGAACAAAAAAACCCAGTCTAAAACTCGCGACTTGATTCAGCGACCAACAAAATGTGAGCCAACAACTAGTACCCCGTCAAACATGAAAGCATCATTTCAACCATAGTGTTTTGTCTTATCAATCAATATATGAAATCATTGAATGAGGTTTGACGGGGCACTAGATTCAACAGCAATAATTCAAGATTTGTCGCTGATACTATCAGAAGGTGAAAAAGAAAATTTTCTGAGACATTTTTTCTTGCAACTCCATGGACACTATGATAGAATAATAACGTACGTGAAATCGAAGTTGTCGTTACCGAAAAGTGGGTATCCCCCACTTTTCTTATTATGTGACCTGCTATCAATGCAATCAGGTGGAGAAAAAAGGCATGAAGAACGAATTTACCCTGGCATTCAATGAGGTTCTCGAAGAAAAAGGTCTCCCCAAGGAGATCATCCTCAAAGCCCTCGAATCGGCCATCATCTCGGCCTACAATCGCTCTGTCAAGACGGATGTCACCCGCAAGGTCGAAGCGTCTATCGACCTGGAAACCGGCAAGATCACCATCTTCGCAGAGAAAGAGGTTGTCGACGAGGTCGAAAATCCTGTCACTGAGGTTTCCCTGGCCGAGGCCCGCAGTTATGACCCCGCTGCCGAATTGGGCAGCCTGGTGATGGTGGATGCGACCCCTGCCGATTTCGGTCGGGTGGCCGCGCAGACCGCCCGTCAGGTCATCCAGCAGCGCATCCGCGATGCTGAACGCCAGGCACAACTTACCTTCTACGAAAAACAACTGGGTGAAATCGTCAACGGCGTCGTACAGGCAGTCGGGCCCACCGGCCTGACCATCGGTCTGGAAATGAAAACCGAAGCTGCCATGCCGCGTAAAGAGATGATCCCCGGCGAGCGCTTTCACATTCATGAACGTGTGCGCGCCCTGGTTTCTGAGGTAAAGGACAACCAACGCGGCCCCCAGATCATCCTTTCGCGTACTCATCGCAATTTCTTGCGCCGCCTGCTCGAAAACGAAGTACCTGAGATCTTTCACGGCATCGTCGAAATTCGCTCTATCGCCCGTGAACCGGGCGAACGCGCCAAGGTAGCCGTTTCGGCCACCCAGCAGGGCATCGACCCGGTGGGCGCCTGCGTGGGTATCCGCGGTGTGCGTATCCAGGCCATCGTCAAAGAATTGCACGATGAGAAGATTGACGTCATCGAGTGGAACGCAGATCCGGCGGCTTTCATCGCCAAGGCCATCAGCCCGGCACGCGTGAATGGTGTCTATCTAAACGAGCAAAAGAGCGGCGGAGGTAAAACGGCCACTGTTGTCGTCCCCGAAGACCAGCTCAGCCTGGCCATCGGCCGTGACGGTCAAAATGCCCGTCTGGCTGCCAAGTTGACCAGTTGGCGCATCGACATCAAGAGCCTGCCCGAGGCAGCCACGGATACGATGTACAAACTGCAAAATGATGCCTCCATGGCCTCGGTGGTCGAAATCGAAACCGAAAATATCACCCGCATGGAAGAATTACTGGCTCGTAAAGCGGATGGCCGCCCGTTGACCCCCGAAGAATACGATTTCATGGCCAAGTTTGTGGACCGTATCGAGAAGAAGGCCACGACCAAGACCGCCGAACAAAAGAAAGCCGAAGAAGATCGTTTCGTTGAACTCAAGAAGAACATTCCTGCAGTCGCCTTTGAAACGAACATTCTCGACAGCGGCTTACCCGAACATGTAGCCTACATTCTGCAAGAGGCCGGCTTTGCCACAACCGGTGAAGTTGCCATTCAAATGAAAGTCAATGCCGATAACATTCTGCGCCTGCAGGGCATCGGCCCCAAGGCCATGGATGCCATCAATGCACTCATGACGAGCCTTGAAGAACAGGCAGCGGCCGAAGCTGTTGCCGCCACTGAAAAAGCAGCCGAGCCCGAAGTTGCGGCAGTTGAACCGGTGGCCGCCGAACCCGAAGCGACCGTTTCTCCCGTTGAAACTGCCGAACCTGCCGTAGAAGTACCTGCCGCCGAAACCGAACCCGAAAAAGTGGTGGAAGAGATGGAACCCGAAGAGGAACCTTCATTGGAAGAACTCTTCACCTTGCGTCCCGAAGTCCTCGAAAATGTGGCTGTAGATGAAGACGAGGAAGAAATCGGCAAAGACGGTAAAAAGAAAAAGAAGAAGAGCAAACACGTTGAGGTAACATATGACCCCGACCGTGATCTAACCACCGTGACCAAGAAGCATAAGCGCGGTGACGAAGGCTGGGATTGGGATAACTAGACAACACGTAGCGAGAGGATAGGTGGCTAAGCAACCGCAAAAGAAGATGAAACACGTGCCGCAGCGCACCTGCATCGGATGCCAGACGGTCTTGCCTAAAAAGGCATTGATCCGTGTTGTCCGTTCGCCGGAAGGCGTCAAGGTTGACTCTACCGGTAAGGCTCCCGGCCGGGGGGCTTATATCCACGGCCAACGTTCTTGCTGGGAAAAAGCGCTGAAGGGCTCTCTCGCGCGTGCCTTAAAAACAGAAATAAGTACTGAAGATCGGCAGGCTTTGCAAAGCTTTGTGTTGACGTTGCCAATTGAGACCGAGCAGACTTCACCCCTGGAAAACCAGGCCGTGAAAGAAGATAAGGCAATATGAGGAACTCAGCATGAAGTATTGATTTGACCAGAGTTGCTCGAAACACCGTCAAATTACAAAGGTGGCCGTCGGAAAAAACAAGCGAATCCGCAAGGATGACGTTTACCAGGGGGCACATTTTTTTGGAGGTGTAGTATGAGTGATGATGGACAAAAGAAGATCGAATTCCCTACGTCTATTACAGTCAGGGATCTGGCTCAAAAAATGGAAGCCAGCCCAATTCAAGTGATCAAAATATTGATGTCCAATGGCGTCATGGCCAATATCAACCAGATGGTTGATTACGATACCGCCGCCATTGTTGCTTCTGAACTCGGTTTTGAAGCCGCGCTGGAACAGGCCCAGGAAGCTGTTGTCGAAGAAGAAGGCGAAATTCCCCTGTGGCGCAAGTTGATCATGGATGAGGATCCCCAACATCTCATCGGCCGTCCCCCCGTAGTCACCATTCTGGGTCATGTAGACCATGGTAAAACCACCCTGCTCGATGCCATCCGTAATACCAATGTGGCCGGCGGTGAAGCCGGCGGCATTACCCAGCACATCGGCGCATATCAGGTTGAGCACAAGAATCGCCTGCTCACCTTTTTGGATACCCCGGGCCACGCTGCCTTTACTGCCATGCGCGCACGTGGCGCTCAGGGCGCGGATATCGTTATCTTGGTCGTCGCGGCCACTGACGGCGTTATGCCGCAAACCCGCGAAGCCATTGCTCATGCCCGGGCGGCTCGTGTTCCCATTATCGTAGCTCTCAATAAAATCGACCGTGCCGATGCCAACCCGGATTACGTAAAACACCAACTCGCTGATGCCGGTCTCGTGCCGGATGAATGGGATGGCAGCACGCTCGTCGTACCCGTTTCGGCCAAGATGAGAAAAGGTCTCGAAGATTTGCTCGAGGCCATCCTGCTGGTTTCAGACAGTATGGAAATTCTCGCCAACCCCAAAGGCAAAGTCATCGGCACTGTCATCGAAGCCCAGTTGGATAAATCCAAGGGAACACTGGCTACACTGCTGGTTCAAAATGGTACCCTCAAAGAAGGCGATACCGTTCTGGCCGGCAATACCTATGGCAAACTGCGCGCCATGTTCGATTTCCGCGGTCACAAGATCAAGAGCGCTGGTCCTTCTACACCTGTGCAGGTGCTGGGTCTGGGCGATGTGCCGGCTGCCGGCGAGGTCTTTCAGGTTGTCGCCAATGAGCACGATGCCCGTGCCGTCATCGAGACAAATAAAACCAAAAAAGCCGAAAATGCTGTCGCCGCTCCCAAAGCAACCCTGGAACAACTCTTCGAGAAATTCCAGGCCGGCGAAGTTCGCGAGCTGCCCCTCATCATCAAAGCGGATGTACAGGGTTCGCTGGAGCCCATCGTTAATTCGCTCAATGACCTGAGCAAGGGTGAGATCAAGATCAACATCCTGCAATCCGAAACCGGCAACATCACCGAAAACGACATTATGCTGGCAGCCGCTTCGAAAGCCATCGTCATCGGTTTCAACGTTCAAGCGGATGCATCGGCTCGCAACCTGGCAGATAGCGAAGGTGTTTCGATCCGCATGTACGACATCATCTACCGCATGACCGAAGATATCGAAAAAGCCCTCAAAGGCATGCTCGAACCAGAGGTGAAAGAGGTGCATATCGGGCAGGCAGCCGTACGCGCTATCTTCAAGATCAACAAAGTAGGTACCATCGCTGGCTGCCGTGTCACCGAAGGTGAAATTCGCCGCAACGGCAAAATTCGCGTTACTCGCAACGGCGCCAAAGTCTTCGAAGGTGAAATCTCTTCTCTAAAACACGAGAAGGACGACGTTAAAGAAGTACGCCAGGGTTTCGATTGTGGCATTTCACTAAAAGGGTATAATGAGATTGTTGAAGGCGATAGTTTAGAATGCTACATCCTGGAAAAAACAGCCAAATAGTCTCCTAATATCCGGCAAATGTGAATATGCCCTTTCGATTGGATATATCGTGGTTATCGTGAAAACAAAGGTGCCATAGAATGTTATTTGACCGAGTACTAGAGAACAATGGAATGGAAAATTAATCATGCCCTCACCTATGAGGTTAAAACGTATTGGTGACCGAATTCGTCAGGAACTTTCCGAGATGATCGTAAAAGGCGAGGTTCACGACCCCCGCCTGGAAGGAATTTCGATCACCGAAGTAAAGGTCGACCGCGAGCTTTCTTATGCCGAGATTTACGTCTCCGCTTTAGAGGGGTTAGAGCGTTCCAAAGAAGTGATTCAAGCATTGGAAAATGCTTCCGGTTTTTTGCGCAAGTCACTTTCCGAAAGGATCGACCTGCGGGCTTTTCCGCACCTGCGTTTTCACTGGGATGTGACACCCGAAAAAGCAGATCGCATCGAACGGTTGATTTCTTCGCTGCACACCGAAAAACATAAATAGAGATATCTTTTAGCAATGATTGACGAGAAAATACGCAACCGAATTAAGCAAGCGCAGCACATAGGCCTAACCACCCACATCCGCCCGGACGGTGATGCCATCGGTTCTTTACTTGGCTTTGGCCTGGCCCTTCAGGCTGTAGCAAAGGATGTACAAATGGTACTGCGGGACGGCGTTTCACAGACATTTCGTCATCTTGCAGGCAGCGGTCAGATCAAACGTACGTTTGAAAGCGACTGCGACCTGTTTATCGTGCTGGATTGCTCCGATCTGAAGCGCACCGGTGGAGTCGTAGAAGGCAAGACCATCGGCATTTCGGTCGATCATCATATCACCAACGAAAACTTTGCCGAGTTGAATTACGTCTGCCCCGATGCTGTGGCAACCGCAGCCATCCTGGCCGAGAAATTCCCGGCCTGGGGGTTGCCCATCAACCGCGACATTGCCTCGGCTCTTTTGACCGGCATCATCAGTGATTCTATTGGTTTTCGCACTTCCAATACCACTGCACAATCCCTGCGGCTGGCGGCAAATTTGATGGATCAAGGCGCCAATATTACCGAACTCTACAACAAGGCCCTCACTAACCGCAGTTATGAAGCTACCAGTTATTGGGGTTGCGCATTGGCCCGTATGCAACGCGAAGGTACGCTGGTCTGGTCATCATTAACGCTACAAGACCGTAAACTATCCGGCTATCAGGGAAATGACGATGCTGATCTCATCAATGTTCTATCGAGCATCGATCCTCTGGATGTAGCCGTCCTCTTCGTCGAACAAAAACCGGATCAGGTCAAAGTGAGCTGGCGCGCCCGCGCTGGGCTGGATATTTCGCGGCTGGCTGCCTCTTTCGGCGGCGGCGGGCACCCGGCAGCTTCAGGAGCCGATATTAATGGCTCTCTCGAAGAAGTTCAAAACCTTGTACTCGACTCTACCCGAAAGTACCTGCAACAAATTAGAATGATAGAAAATGAGGCGGGCTTTGGTGGAAAAGAAGCAATTCACTAAATCATTGGCCCCGCAAAGAATATTTCTATCCGGGGAAAAACCCACGAAAAGGCTGAAAAGATTTTTACGGAGTGGAAAATGACTTTTGAAGATAATTTCAATATGAAAAATGCCATCTCGGGGGTACTGGTGGTGGATAAACCAGTAGGCATGACCTCACATGATGTCGTACAGGTCATTCGCAAGGGCACTAACATCCGCCGCGCCGGTCATACGGGTACCTTGGATCCGCGCGCATCGGGCGTCTTGATCGTTTTGGTCGGTCCGGCCGTTCGCTTGAGCGAATATGTTTCAGCATCGGATAAGCGCTATCAGGCGGTGATCACCCTGGGGAAAACTACCGATACTTACGACGAAGACGGCCGCCAAACCTCGACCTCCCCGGTAACCATTACAGAAGAACAATTTGAAACCGAATTGAAGACCTTCGTTGGCGATATCGAACAGGTACCCCCGCCTTATTCTGCAGTAAAGGTGCAGGGACGCAAAGCCTACGAAATGGCCCGCGATGGCGAAGAAGTCGATCTGGCACCTCGCATCATCAGCGTTTATTCTCTCGAACTGCTCGAATGGGCACCACCTGAAGTGGTAATCGATATTTTCTGTTCATCCGGCACCTATGTGCGTTCGTTGGCCCATGATATGGGCGAACGCCTGGGCTGCGGCGCCACCCTCACCGGCCTGCGCCGCACCAAGAGCGGCAAGTTCACCCTGCGGGATGCAGTACCTCTGCGCAAGCTCAACGAAGCCTTCACCGATGGTACCTGGTATCAGTATCTGATCCCGGCCGCAGAGGCCCTGGCCGATTGGCCGGCCCTCGAATTGACCGACGAACAGCTCGAAGCCGTACGCCACGGTAACCGTGTGCCGGCCGATGCTTCACTCGGCAAGAGAGCCCGCGGCATCAGCGAGCAGGGAGAACTGGTCGCATTGCTTGAACTGGATGAAGCCACTAACGAGTGGCAACCCAAGAAAGTATTCTTCTCGTAAACTTCACCCCAAAAAGATCGAATCTTAGGGTGGATGATGATTCTCATTCCCCTCTTCAAAAAATAAGCAGGAAAGCCACAAGAGGCTTTCCTGCTTATTTTGCCAGAATGTGCAACCGTGAAACATCCACAAGAACAGTAAAGCCACTCCTCATATACTCGATGCCTTATCACGGTTTTGCCAGTACTCTGTCCAACGTGAATATTTGACTTCGATTAGCAAATCGTTCTGAATATAGGTGCAAAGATTCCACAAAATGAGGTTGGACGGAGTGCTAGTACCCCGTCAAACATGAAAGCATCATTTCAACCATAGTGTTTTGTCTTCTCATCAATGTAATGAAATCATCGAATGAGGTTTGATGGGCACTAATCCAGTATTACAAATGCATGTCAGGTCCTTCAGGCTGTCTTACGTTTATACGCCAGCATCGCGAAAACATACGCAACAACAAGAATGCCTACACACCATGCCAGCGCAACCCAAATGTCATTTCCAACAGGCTGCCCCGCGAGCAGAGAGCGTATCGCATTGACGATAGAAGTAACCGGCTGGTTTTCGGCAAAAGCGCGAACGCCCGATGGCATAGTAGCGGTTGGCACAAAGGCCGAACTGATAAACGGCAAGAAGATAAGCGGGTAAGCAAAGGCGCCTGCGCCGTCCACTGATTTTGCGGACAGCCCGGCAATCGCCGCGATCCAGGTCAAGGCCAGGGTAAATAGCGCAAGTATACCGGCTACGGCCAGCCACGACAGGATCCCCGCCGACGAGCGGAAGCCCATAATGAGCGCTACGAGAATGATGACGGCGACCGAAATCGCATTGGATACCAGTGAGGTCAACACATGCCCCCACACCACGGTGGAACGCGCAATCGGCATGGAGTGAAAACGCTCGAAGATGCCGCTTTGCATATCGAGAAAAAGTCGGTAAGCTGTGTAGGAGATGCCGCTGGCAATCGCAATCAGCAGGATGCCGGGCAACAGGTAATTCACATAGTTACCCGTGCCGGTTTGAATGGCACCGCCTAATACATACACAAACAGTAGCATCATCGCGATCGGAGTAAGGGTAACCGTAAAGATGGTGTCCATGCTGCGGAAAATATGCCGCATGGAACGCCCCAGCATGACGCACATGTCGCTGAAAAAGTGTTGTCCTGTTGCTTCCATTTTACTTTTCCTCCTTCTTGCCAATGATGGCAAGGAAGATCTCCTCCAGGCTCGGCTGTTTTTCCACATATTCCACTTTTGCAGGTGGAAACAGTTTTTTTAGGTCCGTGAGGGTACCGTTAGCGATAATCTTGCCCTCATGCAGAATGGCAATTCGATCGGCAAGCTGCTCGGCTTCTTCCAAATTCTGCGTGGTCAGGAATACCGTCGTGCCGTTATCAGCAAGGTCCTTCACAATCTTCCAAACCTCGATGCGCGCCTCAGGGTCGAGCCCAGTAGTTGGTTCGTCGAGGAAAATGATCTGGGGTTTCCCGATCAGACTCATCGCAATGTCGAGCCTGCGGCGCATACCGCCTGAATAGGCGGAAACCCTGCGGTTGGCGGCGTCAGTCAGGCTAAAACGGTTCAATAGATCATCCGCTACCTGACGGGGATTTTTGAGATGGCGCAAGCGAGCGATCATGACCAGATTTTCCCGTCCGGTCAATATTTCGTCCACAGCTGCAAATTGCCCGGTCAGACTGATCGACTGCCACACCTTATCGGGCTTTGAAACGACATCAAAGCCGTTCACAACGGCGGTTCCGCCGTCCAGTTTGAGCAGTGTGGTGAGGATTTTGATAATCGTTGTCTTGCCCGCTCCATTGGAGCCAAGCAGGGCGAAAATACTCCCTTGTTCCACCTCGAAATCCACGCCTTTTAGAACATGAAGCTGCATGTAGGACTTCTGCAGCCCTTTCACTTGGATTGTTTTTTCCACTCCGTTATCTACCTTTCTTATCCGTAACTTTTTTCATGGCATTGTTAACTTCTTGATTAACAGATTCTTGATAGATGTCAGCATAAGTTTTCGAATCTTTAATTAGATCGTCGCAGAAAGCTGCTACATCACTGCCCGTCACTTCGAGCACGCCTTTCCCCAAGGCCGCGCCCTCTTCAAAAAGATCGATAATCCCCGAGAGCAAACCCGTCCCGCCGGTTAGCTCAACAGGACCGACCTTAAAAAGATATTTTTGAATCTCTTTATAAACAATTTGATAATCTTGCGGAAGCGCTTTGACACGCGCCATATGCGCTCGCCACTTTTTTTTGCCTTCGATGATATCTTGTAGGCTCATTTTATTCTCCTATTTACCTAATTTTTTAGCGATATTATTGTTGAGTTGCTCGCGCCACTTGTCGCGGTAAGACTTTGCCCCTTCTTCGCCGGCCAGCGCTGAACAGAAGCCCATGATATCGTCGCCCAAAACCTCTTGGATACTCTGACCGTCCGCTGCCGATTCTTCAAGCAGACCAAGCACACCGTCAAGAATTGGCATGAGGTTGCGACCGGTGAAATCTCCGTGGGGCAAAAGATTTTCAAAAATTTTTCGCCATGCCACCTGATAATCAGCCGGCAGTTTTTTGACTCGCGATTCGAACCTTTTAATTTCTTTGGTCATGTCGCTGCCTGTAATTAATTCCCAGAAATTCATTATATTTTCTCCTTTAACTCGCTCATTCTTGATGATACGAACTCCCATTTTTCCCAGAACTTTCGCAGTTCCTCGCGCCCCGCGTCATTGAGTGAGAAAAACTTTCGCGGCGGCCCCAGGTCAGAGGGCCTTTGGGTAACCTCTACAAGTTTGCTTCTTTCAAGCCGGATCAGAATGGTGTACACCGTTCCATCCACAACATCTGTGAAGCCGAGGGCGTTCAGTCGCCGCGTGATTTCGTAGCCGTAGGTTTCGTTGCGGCTTATTATTTCAAGGAC
>Ga0187810_10000845_pt1 | contig 11062 bp, 11 predicted proteins | sample NC_wetland_sal_i_9_FD_132963 | JGI IMG/M metagenome (GOLD analysis project Ga0187810, IMG submission 132963) | Wetland sediment microbial communities from Neuse River Estuary, North Carolina, USA - ASW_5 | ecosystem: Environmental > Aquatic > Freshwater > Wetlands > Sediment | place: USA: North...
AGCGCCTTGCGGCGCGGCGATGCCAAGGCCATGAACCGTCCCCGGGCCCGAATATTGCCGGCGCGACTTCCGCCGGGCATCCCGAGTCTGCCACGGAACCCCGTGCCAAAGAAAGCGGCCCGGGCTTGCGCCCGGGCCGTATGGTCGAAGCTATGCGAAACGCCGGTTATTGGATGGCGATCGTGGCGCGCCGGTTGCGCGGCTCTTTCACGCCATCGGGCGTCGGCACGGCGAGATTGGTCTTGCCATACCAAGCGGTGCTGATCTTGGCGGCCGGTACGCCGCCCTTGATCAACGCGGCGCGCACGGTGTCGGCGCGGCGATGCGACAGGCCCATATTGTAGGCCGCCGTGCCGGAGGTGTCGGTGTAGCCGGCGACTGCGACCTTGAGCGCGCCGGTCTTCTTGTAATAGGCGACGGCGTTGTCGATCACCTTCTGCCCGTCCGCGGTCAGGTCCGATTTGTTGAAGTTGAAATAGACGACGAAGGTCTGCGCCATCGCCGCCGCCGCCGGCATCGGGCCAGCATTGGTCAAATGCAGATAGGCGAGGCCGAGGGTCGCGCCGAGGCCGACCTCCTGCACGCCGAGACCCATCGGAACCAGTTCGATGCCGTTGCCGACGCCGGCAAGACCGAGTTGAGCCGCCGGGCCGGCGAGCAGGGTCGCCGAGCCCTCGACGCCGACATAGTTGCCGATCAGGGAAGGTGACGCGCTGGCGCCGCCGAGCACCCAGTAAGTCATGGCCCTCTTCTGGGCATATTCGAGGTCGGCGCCGAGCAGGATGCCGCTGGTGCCGCTATAGGTCTGCGCGGGACCGACGCCGCCATAGGTGCAGGTGACCGGCATGCTGGAGAACAGGACGTAGGTCACGCCGGGACCGGTTTGGTTACAGGTCAGCACGCCGAAGATGGCGCCATCGGCCTTGGCTGGCCCACCGGCGGCGAACATCATGGTGATCGCTACCGCGAGTGACATCAGAATTTTTTTCATCGCCTGGGACTCCCCCGCTATTTGTGAATATCGCGCAAAACCGGCCCAAGGGTGCGATCCCTCGCCCCTATTTGAACCAATGTTATATCCCCGCCGCCCTGCTTTGGAAGAGGCCAATATGCCGCGAATCCAAAGCCGGTTTTCCATTGTGGTGAATAAGCAACAGGGATAATGGGGAATTTATCCACAGGCTAAATCTAGCCTGCGGCTCGTTTTCGCCCCGATTCCCGCATGCCCAGCGCGTTCATATAGGTGTCAAGCAGCGCCTGTTTTTCGTCCCGGTCATCCTGGTCCATTTTGCGAATGCGAACAATCTGCCGCATGGTCGGCAAGTCGAATCCGGCGCTTTTGGCCTCGGAATAGACCTCCTTGATATCCTCGCCAAGGGCCCGTCTTTCCTCTTCCAGCCGCTCGATTCGCTCGATGAAGGATCGCAGACGCTCTCCGGCGATGCCGCCGACATCAGGCATGAATTCCCCCGTTCTTCGACGTCGTTTCTAGTGCTTGTGGGCGGCGGCCGACTCGGCCTTCTGTGCCGCCGTCGCCTCTTTCTGGTACTTCGCCTTCCATTCCTCATAGGGCATGCCATAGACGATCCGGCGCGCCTCGGGGTCGGAGAGCTTCACGCCCATCTTCTCGGCCGCTTCGCGATACCAGCGCGACAGGCAATTGCGGCAAAATCCGGCCAGATTCATCATGTCGATGTTCTGCACGTCGGTTCTTTCCCGCAGGTGTGAAACCAGCGCGCGGAAGGCGGCGGCTTCGAGTTCGATACGCGTGCGGTCGTCCATCGGGACATCTCCCTTCGAAGGCATGTTTCCATTGTGGGGCGGCGGCGTCATTTTTGCCAGAGGCGATAAATCGAATCGTCTTCCAGGATCGGCCGCAAAACCCTGGCCAGAAGCTCGGCCCATTCCCGCGCGCCCGCATCCTCGGCGATCAGATCCTGCCGTATCTCGAGGGCGACGTGGGGCAGGCCGCGATTCGAGGCATGGTGCCGCATGGTGTATCCCGCCGGCTGTCGCGCCGAATAGGGCTGGTTGTCGCCGACGACCAGCCCCGTCTCGCCGCGCAGCGATGCGAGCAGCGGCAAGGCGATCCGCCCGTCGTTGTCCCACAACACGCCGATATGCCAGGGCCGGGCATTGCCGTTCATGCTCGGCGTGAAACTGTGTACGCCGATCAGCGCGGGGAAAACCCCGCTTCCGAGCGATGCCGCGATCCAGGCGGCGATCGCCGCGTGATAGGGCTCGAAGAGACGCCGGCGCCGGTCCTGGCGCGCGGCGGCGTTGAGATCGCGATTGCCGGGAATGGCGACGCCGTCGCTGACTTGCGGGATCGAGCTCGGATCGTCCGAATCGCGGTTGCAATCGATCACCAGCCGCGAATAGCCGCACAGCATCGCCGGCAGGAAGAGGGCTTGCGCCAGCAGCCGCGTGACGGCACCGGCGCCGATATCCCAGCCGATATGCTGCGACAGCATCGCGTCGTCGAGGCCGAGTTGGTTCAATCCCCGCGGCACCCTCCTGCTGGCGTGATCGCAAACCAGCAGAACGCGGGCGCCTTCTCGGCCCGGAGATTGCTCGAAAGCGGGTTTCTCGCCGCGGGCAAGGAAAGAAGCGGTTTCGGGCATGGAAGGGTGCTGATCGAGCGGGGTTGAGACTAAACGAGCAGACATCCTATCCTGTCGCGCGAGAGGTTAAAGAACCAAGGTGAAATCCCGCCCTATCCGGCCCCGCGAATTGCTGCGCGGTCTCCTGGACGCCGCGCTCGAAGCGGCCGATGCCGGGCGCGTCTTGGAGCATTTCCTGCCCAAGCCGCCCCGGGGCCGGACCCTGGTGGTGGGCGCCGGCAAGGCGGCGGCGGCGATGGCGCGGGCGGTCGAGGCGCATTGGCGCGCGCCCCTTTCCGGCATCGTGGTGACGCGCTACAGCCACGGCTTGCCCCTGAAGCGCATCGAGGTGGTGGAGGCGAGCCATCCGGTGCCCGACGCGGCCGGACAAAAAGCGGCTTCGCGCATCCTGGACAGCGTCCGGAACCTTTCGCCGGACGACCTGGTGCTTTGCCTGATGTCGGGCGGGGCGTCCGCGTTGCTCGCCTTGCCGGCCGACGGCGTCTCGCTCGACGATAAACGCGCGGTCACCCGCGCGCTGTTGACCTGCGGCGCCACCATCGCCGAGATCAATTGCGTCCGCAAACATCTCTCCGCCATCAAGGGCGGACGCTTGGCCGCGGCATCGTTCCCGGCGCACGTGGTGACGCTCGCCATCTCCGACGTGCCGGGCGACGATCCCGCCGTGATCGGCTCGGGCCCGACCGTGCCCGATCCTTCGACCTTCGCCGAGGCCCGCGCCATCCTGGCGAAATACGCGATCGCGCCGCCGCCGGCGGTGGCATCGCGGCTCGATCAATCCTGCGATGAAACCCCGAAGCCGGGCGATCAGCGCCTGGCGCGCGCGCGCTATCGCCTCATCGCCACGCCGCAGATATCGCTCGAAGCCGCGGCGGAATTCGCGAGCAAACGCGGCATAACGCCGATCATCCTCGGCGACGCCATCGAAGGCGAGGCGCGCGAGGTGGCGCTCGTCCATGCCGGCATGGCCCGGGCCTTGGCGCAGGGGCGTTTCCGTGTCGCCGGCAAAGCGCCCGCGCTTCCCGCCGTGCTGCTGTCGGGCGGCGAGACCACGGTGACGGTCAAGGGCAACGGGCGCGGCGGACGCAATGCCGAATTCCTGCTGGCGCTCGCGCTCGACCTGAAGGCGCATCCGCAAATCCACGCCCTCGCCTGCGACACCGACGGCATCGACGGCAGCGAGGACAATGCCGGCGCGATCTGCGGCCCCGACAGCCTGGCGCGCGCGGCCAAGCTCGGGGTCGATCTCAAGGCCAAGCTTGCCGGGAACGACGCCTGGGGCGCGTTTGACGCGCTCGATGACCTGATCGTGACAGGCCCCACCCGCACGAATGTGAACGACTTCCGCGCCATCCTGGTGCTAAAACCAATGGGTACAGGATCAAAAGAAGATGCGACGCCAAAGAAGCGCCAAAATCGTCGCCACGCTCGGGCCGGCCAGCGCCACGCCCGATAAGATCGCCGCCCTGTTCGAGGCCGGGGTCGACGTTTTCCGTCTCAATTTCAGCCATGGCGAGCAGGCGGAGCACCGCGTTCGGCTCGACGCCATCCGCGCGCTGGAAAAGAAGACCGGCCGGCCTATCGGCGTGATGGCCGATTTGCAAGGCCCGAAGCTGCGCGTCGGGACCTTCGCCGGCGGCAAGGCGAAGCTCGTCCCGGGTGTGGGGTTCCGGCTCGATCTCGACAAGGCGCCGGGCAACGCATCCCGCGCCAACCTGCCGCATCCCGAAATCTTCGCGGCGATCGCCCCCGGCACCGAACTGCTGCTCGACGACGGCAACATCCGTCTCAAGGTCGAGACCTGCGGCAAGGATTTCGCCCAGACCAAGGTCTTGGCCGGCGGCGAGCTTTCCGACCGCAAGGGCGTCAACGTGCCGAACGCGATGCTGGCGGTGTCGGCGCTGACGCCCAAGGACCGCTCCGATCTCGACTTCGCGCTCAAGATCGGCGTCGATTGGGTGGCGCTGTCCTTCGTGCAGCGGCCCGAGGACGTGGCCGAGGCGCGCAAGCTCATCGCCGGCCGCGCCGGCATTCTGGTGAAGCTGGAGAAACCCGCCGCCATCGGCAAGCTCGACGAAATCATCGAGCTTTCCGAAGCGGTGATGGTGGCGCGTGGCGATCTCGGCGTCGAGATGCCGCCCGAGGACGTGCCCCCGCTGCAACGCCGCATCGTCCATGCCTGCCGCATCGCCGGCAAGCCGGTGGTGGTGGCGACGCAGATGCTGGAATCGATGCTGCGCGCGCCGGTGCCGACCCGCGCCGAGGCTTCCGACGTCGCCACCGCGGTTTACGAGGGGGCGGACGCGGTGATGCTCTCGGCCGAAACCGCGGCGGGTTCCTATCCGGTCGAGGCCGTGACCATGATGGATCGCATCATCCGCCGCGTGCAGGTCGATCCGGTCTATTTCGGCATGTTGCACTCGGAAACGGCGATGCCGGAGCACACCTCGTCCGACGCCATCAGCGCCGCCGCCTGCCAGGTGGCGCACACCATCGGCGCGGTGGCGATCGCCTCTTACACGACCTCGGGCGCGACCGCCTTGCGCGCCGCGCGCGAGCGCCCGGAGGTGCCGATCATCACCCTCACCTCCAATCTGCACACGGCGCGCAAGCTCGCGCTCGCCTGGGGGCTGCATTGCGTCCACACCGCGGATGTCAGCAACTTCACCGACATGGTGCAGAAGGCGACGCACACCGCGCGCCAGGAAGGCTTTGCGCAAAAGGGCGACCGCGTGGTGATCACCGCCGGCGTGCCCTTCGGCACGCCCGGCGCCACCAATGTACTGCGCATCGCCTGGGTGGAGAACTAGGGCGCGGGACTTAAGGCGCCGCCGCCTGGACCTTGTAGCCGTAATCGGTGAGACAGCGGTCGAGCGCCGCCTTCGGGTCGGCAGGCGGCGGCGGGGTGGCGCTCGGCGCCGTACCCGGCGAGGCCCCGGTGGCGGCGCCCACCGCGCCGCCGGCCACCGCGCCCGACATCGCGCCGGTGCTTTCCGCCAAGCCGAGATTCGTCGCGGCGCCGGTATAGAGAAATCCGGCCATGGGCGCGGCGGCCACGCCCACGCTCGCGAGGATCACCGTATCCGCGAGCATCGGGCCGCCGGCAAAGCTCTGCCCCGTCTTGGTGCGGCAGGCGGCGAGATCGTCGTGATAGACATCGGAATTGACGCCGGTCATGTCGACCGTGGGCTGATAGGCCGGGGCGCAGCCGGAAGCGGCGAAGCAAAGCGCGAACAGGGCAAGGCGGCGCATGAACAACCTCTCTACCCATTATAAGGCGGATTACTGCGCGTTCGATAGGCCGCGCGGCCTCGAAGTACCCCTCTTTCCTTGGGCTTGCGCCGCGACCTGTGCTACATCCCGCGCGCATCCACGGTTAGCCGAATTTCACGAAACCCCGTTCGCCCGAGCCTCTCCGAGCCTGCCCAGAACCTCATGGACCTCTCGATCGTCATCCCCGTCCGCAACGAAGCGGCGAACATCGCGCCCCTGGTGGCCGAGATTCGCGCAAGCCTCGACGCCAAGCTTGATTACGAGATCGTCTATGTCGATGACGGCAGCACCGATGCGACGGCCGCGGAGATCAAGGCGCTGAAACGGGGATTTTCCCGCCTGCGCCTGCTGCGTCACGCCCGGCGCGCCGGGCAAAGCGCCGCCATCGCCAGCGGCGTCAAGGCGACGCGGGCGGCCTGGATCGCCACGCTCGACGGCGACGGCCAGAACGATCCCGCCGACATTCCGCGTCTGTGGGAGATCGCGCGGCAAACCAATGCTGCGGATAAGCTGCTGATCGCGGGCTTCCGGCAAAAACGCCGCGACAGCTTGGTCAAGCGCCTCGCCTCGCGCATCGCCAACGCCGTGCGCGCTTCGCTCTTGGGCGACGGGACGCCGGATACCGGCTGCGGGCTGAAACTGTTCCGGCGCGACTTGTACCTGGATTTGCCGTTCTTCGATCACAATCACCGCTTTCTGCCGGCGCTGGTGTTGCGCCAAGGCGGCCGCGTGGTGTCGGTCGAGGTCAATCACCGGCCGCGCCAGCGCGGCGTATCCAATTACCGCGTGTTCGACCGGCTGTGGGTTGGGATCTGCGACCTGGCCGGCGTCCTGTGGCTGAAGCGCCGCGCCAGCAATCCCGAGATCGCCGAGGAATGAAAAAGCGCACCCTGCAAGCGGCCGAGGCGTCGCTCGACCGGCTGCGTATCGCCGGCCGCGCCGTCGTGGTGTTGCTGATCGCAGGCGGCCTGGCCTGGGCCTGGAGCGCGCGCGGCTCGCTCGATCCCAACGCGATCAAGGAAACCATCGCGAATTATCCGGCGGCGCCGCTGGTTTTCCTGTTCGCGCATCTGCTGGCGAGCCTGCTGTTCATCCCGCGCACCGTGCTGGCGGTGGCGGCGGGGCTGCTGTTCGGCGTGTGGCTGGGAACGCTGTGGGCGGCGCTGGGCAGCGTGCTGGGCGCGGTCGCCGGATTCTGGATCGCGCGCTACGTCAATGGCGGTTTCATCGAGCTCGAAAAACTGCCCCGGCTCGGCCCGGTGCTGCTCAAGGCGGAACGCGGCGGTTGGCGCGCGGTGGCGGCGCTGCGGCTCATCCCGGTGGTGCCGCACAGCCTCGCCAATTACGCGCTGGGCCTGACCAGGCTGCCGGTCGGGTCCTATGCCCTGGGCTCGCTCCTGGGCCAATTGCCCATGACCGTGGCCTATGTCGATTTCGGCGCCGCCGGCGGCAGGCTGATGGCGGGACAGGCGAACTGGCTCGGGCCGATCGCGGTGGGGGTATTGGCGCTGGTCCTGTCGATCCTGCTGCCGCGGCTGTGGAAGCGCTAGCCGAGCGTCGCAGGCTTAGGGCCGCCGGTGGCCCAGTCGAGCAGCTCGACCGTGTGCACCACCGGAAGCCCGATCCCCGCCGCGATCTGCATGATGCAGCCGATATTGCCGGCGGCCACGATCTCCGGGTTCAGGCTCTCGATGTTGCGGATTTTGCGGCCGAGCAGCGCATTGGCGAGTTCCGGCTGCAGCATGTTGTAGGTGCCGGCCGAGCCGCAGCAGATATGGCCTTCGGGCACGTCGAGCACCTTGAACCCGGCCTTGGCGAGCAACGCCTTGGGCTGGGCGGTGATGCGCTGGCCGTGCTGCAACGAGCAGGCCGCGTGATAAGCGACGCGCTGGCCGGTGGCGAGCGTCGCGGGCTTGAGGCCGAGCGCCGTCAAGAACTCGCTCACATCCTTGATGAGAGCGCCGATCTTCGCCGCCTTGGCGGCGTAAGCCCGGTCCTCGCGCAGCATATAGCCGTAATCCTTGAGCGTGGTGCCGCAGCCCGAGGCGTTGATGACGATGGCGTCGAGCCCGCCCTGTTCGAGTTCGCGGGTCCAGGCATCGACATTGGCCCGGGCGAAGTCGAGCGCGTCGCGCCCCATGTGATGGACGATGCCGCCGCAGCAGCCCGAGCCCTCGGCCACCACCACCTCGCAGCCGTGGCGGGTCAGCAGCCGCATGGTGGCGTCGTCGATCGCCGGCGACAGCACCTTCTGCACGCAGCCGGCGAGCAGCGCCACGCGCTTGACGCGCTTGCCTTCGGCGGGGAAAACGCGGGGTTTGTCCACAATTCCGCGCGGCGGCAGGCGGCGGGGCGCGAGCCGGGCCATGGCCTTGAGCTTCCTCGGCAACAGGAACGTCAGCGGCCGCGCCAGCTTTTCCGCCAGCAGTGCCCGGCGGAAGCGTTCAGGGCTGGGCATCACCCGCGCCAGGACTTCGCGCAAGCCCCGCCCGAACAGCGGCCGCTGATAGGTCTCTTCGACATGGCGGCGGCCCTGATCGACCAGATGCATGTAATTGACGCCCGAGGGACAGGTCGTCATGCAAGCGAGGCAGGACAGGCAGCGGTCGATATGCTTCGCCACCAGGGCGGTCGCCTTCTTGCCGTTCTCCAGCATGTCCTTGATGAGATAGATGCGGCCGCGCGGGCCGTCGAGCTCGTCGCCCAGCAGCAGATATGTCGGGCAGGTGGCGTTGCAGAAGCCGCAATGGACGCAAGTGCGCAGGATCTTGTTCGCCTCTTCGAGGTCGGGATCGGCCAGCTGGGCGAGCGTGAACTGCGTGCGCATCGGCCTAGATCTCCGGATAAATCCGGCCGCGATTGAGCACGCGCTTCGGGTCGAAGCCGTCCTTGATGCGCGCCGCCAAGGAAGCGACGGCGGGCGCGAGCGGCTGGAACACCGGCACCGATGCGCGCAGCGCGGCACTGCCGCGGATCAGGGTCGCATGCCCCTGGTCTTGCGCCAGGCATGCGCGGATGATTTGGGCGCCGCCATCCTCGCCGCCCTTGACCGAAAGCCAAACCAGCCCGCCGCCCCAATCCAGGAAATACTGGAAGTCGAGCGCGCGTCCGAGTGCCGCAAGCAAGGCGGGCGCGGCGGCGGGCGGGACCGAAACGCGCCACACCGCGCTCTCCTTGTCCCCGGCCAGCGGCGTCCCGTTGCCGAGCCCGGTCCACAATTTCAAGCTATCCGCGTCGCCCAGGATTTCGGCGTTGCCGAAGGTCTTGAGCTCCGCGCGCAAGGCGGCCGAGCGCGCTTCGACCGACGGCACCGGCCCTTCGACGCGCAGCGCCGTGAGCGCGCCTCCGGCGTCCGGCAGATGCGCCGCGCCCGACAGCTCATGCGAGGAATTGAGGCCGTGGATCATGGCGGCCACGGCACGCGCCGCGTCGAGCCCTTTGAACGCGACGGTGCGGGTCGCCTCGGGCAAGGGCAGCACCTTGACCGTGACCTCGGTCATGACCGCCAAAGTGCCGTAGGAACCGGCGATGAGCTTGCACAGATCGTAGCCGGTGACGTTCTTGACTACCCTTCCGCCGGCCTTGAACGCCTCGCCGCGTCCGCTCACCCCTTGGAAGCCGAGGAAATGGTCGCGCGCCGCGCCCTGGCGGATGCGGCGCGGGCCGGCCAGGTTGCAGGATATTATTCCGCCCAGGGTCTGGCCTTGGCCGCCCGAGCCCAAGAGATCGCGCCAATCGCCCGGCTCGAAGGCCAGCATCTGGCGCTTGGCCGTGAGCGTCTTTTCGATCTCGTCCAGCGGCGTCGCCGCGCCCGCGCTCAGCACCAGCTCCTCGGGCTCGTATTGGCGGATGCCGGAAAAACCCGAAACATCGAGCGTGTGCGGCGCCTGCAACGGGCGGCCGAGGCCGCGCTTGCTGCCGCCGGCCACGATTTCGAGCGGCTCCTCGCTGTCGAGCGCGGCCGAGACGATCTCGGCCAGCTGCTTCTCGTCGGTGGGGCGGAACCGGCTCAAAGCACCGTCTCAGAATCGCGGCAGGTCGGGGAAGCGGACCTTGCCGTGATGGACATGCAGCCGGCCGAGCTCGGCGCAGCGATGGAGCTGCGGAAACACCTTGCCCGGATTGAGCAGCCCCTGGGGATCGAAGGCGCATTTGAGCCGCTGCTGCTGATCGAGATCGGCCTCGTTGAACATGACGCCCATGAGATCGCGCTTCTCGATGCCGACGCCGTGCTCGCCGGTGAGGACGCCGCCCACCTCGACGCAGTATTTCATGATGTCGGCGCCGAAACGCTCGGTGCGCTCCAACTCGTCCGGCTTGTTGGCGTCGTACAGGATGAGCGGGTGGAGATTGCCGTCGCCGGCATGGAACACGTTGGCGACGCGCAGCCCGTATTTCTTCGACAGCTCGGCCATGTAGTTGAGGATGTCGGGCAGCCGGGCGCGCGGGATGGTGGGATCGACGCAATAGTAGTCGGGCGAAATGCGCCCCACCGCCGGGAAGGCCGCCTTGCGTCCCGCCCAGAACAGCACCCGCTCCGCCTCGGTGGTCGAAGCCCGGCTGTTGACCGCGCCGCATTGTTTGGCGATCTGCTCGACCCGTCCGATCAGGTGATCGACCTCGGCCGGCGGCCCGTCGAGCTCGACGATCAGGAGGGCTTCCACGTCCAGCGGGTAGCCCGCATGGACGAAATCCTCGACCGCGTGGATCGCGGGCTTGTCCATCATCTCCATGCCGCCGGGGATGATGCCGGCGCCGATGATCGAGGCGACGCATTGGCCGGCGCTTTCGTTCGAAGGGAATCCCACCAGCACCGCCCGCGCCGTGGTCGGCTTGCGCAGGAGGCGCACCGTGACCTCGGTCACGACGCCCAGCATTCCCTCCGAGCCCACCGTAACGCCCAGCAGGTCGTAACCGCCGGCATCGAGATGCTTGCCCCCCAGGCGGATCACCGTGCCATCGATCAGCACCATCTCGACGCCGAGGACGTTGTTGGTGGTGAGGCCGTATTTCAGGCAATGCACGCCGCCCGAATTCTCGGCGACGTTGCCGCCGATCGAGCAGGCGATCTGGCTCGAGGGATCGGGCGCGTAATAGAAGCCTTTGTCCTGCACCGCGTTGGTGATGCCGAGATTGGTCACGCCCGGCTGCACCACCGCGCAGCG
>Ga0187810_10000846_pt1 | contig 11061 bp, 9 predicted proteins | sample NC_wetland_sal_i_9_FD_132963 | JGI IMG/M metagenome (GOLD analysis project Ga0187810, IMG submission 132963) | Wetland sediment microbial communities from Neuse River Estuary, North Carolina, USA - ASW_5 | ecosystem: Environmental > Aquatic > Freshwater > Wetlands > Sediment | place: USA: North...
ATAAGAGCCTTGGCGTGACGCTCATCAACAAGGAGCATGGTGAACAGGGGCGCGCTGCAACGGTGACAATCAACACCGGTGGAGGCTATTCGACCGGCCAGACCATGGCATTAATCGCACCCGGTGGAGATGTTGCCGCCAAGGATGGGCTGCTGCTTGGAGGCAATCCGATCAACGATGATGGAAGTTGGACGGAACACTGGACCCCGCTCGACTCCGTGCCGGCCAATGGACTGGTGCGGGTCAAGGTTCCTGCCACCTCCATTCTCATCATCCGCCTATCGCCTGCATCTGCCGCCGCGGTTCCGGTCCCAGTCGCACCATCAACTGCTGCTGCTTCAACGAATCATTGAAGTATAGGCCCGGATATGCGGGAAGATCGTTCTTTCCGGTCAACGCCTTTTCCAAACGGTTGCTTCGGCAATGCTTGCTTGATATTTTCTCCGGTGCTCCCGGATGAGAAATGGTACGTCGTGAACTTCCAGCAGATCGAAGAAAGGACTCATGGATTGTTTGAGGCTGTGAAGGGTTCCTTCTGAGCCACCGAGCCATTTTGCACGTGGTGTGAATTCCTCCATCCATGTGTAGGGCGAGGTAATCAGGACGATGCTTTCCGGTGACGTGAAGAACTCCAGGTCGGCCAGACATTTTTCCGGATCGGGCAGGCGGTCGATGAGGTTGGCCATGACGATGAGATCAAAGCGCCCCAAGTCGCGCCAGAGGCGGCAGGCATCTCCTTGTTCAAAATGAACGACATCCGGTCGGGCTGACGTTGGAAGGTGGGCCACCGTTTTGGAAATCCGTTTGCCTTCTTCCATGTGGGAGTAGTTGAGCATTTTCTTTTCAGCCATCTTCCGGCAGACATCGATGAAGTTTTTCGAGAAATCGATGCCGGTCACTTCTTCGAAATGAGTGGAAAGATGAAAGGTTGTGGCCCCCACGGCACATCCCAGATCCAGCGCCCGGCCACGCCTTTCCGTGCCCACATACTGCATTCCCAGTTCGGCAACCCGTTCCGGAAAAGATCGGAGCAATTCCGGGGCATGCCACTTTGCAAGAGACGGTTCATAGGAACCGTAGTGAAAGTCGAGATATTGAGAGACGAGTTCCGGTTTCTCGTAATATCCCTGCACAGGTGCGGACATTAGGAATGTGCCGGGATGTCGTCCAGAATGTTCTGCAAGTAGGGGGCGGGGCGAAAATTCTGTAGAAGGATTTCCACTTTGTCGCCTCTATGCATGCGCACCTCGGGCACCTGCACATCAGGAATTTTGTGGGGAGCGAACAGGATGTCATCGTGGGTGGCATTGAGCGCGGTCTTAAAGCTTTTCGGAGTCAGATGCCCGCCGAGATGATCACTCCGCCCTGTGGCGACATGAAAGGTGCCGAGGATTTTTTCATCCTGAATGTCCCGCCCGGAAACGGGAAGAACTTGCGTGCCCAGTCCGAGTTCGCCCAGTTCGCCTGTGGCCGGATCAAAGGCTAGTTTGGCATTGTGCTCGGCAATGGTCTTTTCGTTTCCTTTGAGCAATCGGGAAGAGACGACGCGCCCCTTTGTCACCGTTGTGATTCCCAGCGTTCCGTCTTCATAAAGGAGGGGGAATTCTCCTTCCGCACCCGTCGGAACCCAGTAAATTTCCCCGGCGGGAAGATTGGCGACATCGGGTATTTTACCGCGGCAAAGACCGTGACTTTTCTGCGCCTCCTGTTCGCCCAGATCGAGGTGAAGCGTGCATTTCCCGCCATCGATGACGAAATCTATTTCGACGCTTTTCGCCCGCGTTACGCTCAAACGCAGGGCCTCCGCGGTGCGACTCACTTCGTTGTAATCCACCGTCAGACCCGTCGAAAGAATGATGTCGTTCAGCCCGTGCAGGGTTGCTCCCCGGAACCCGTGTTGCTTGGCCAGTGCCGTCAGTGGGGCGGTGGCGGAGAAGGTCGAAATGCAGAGGATGATGTCGTATTTGGGGTAGACATCTTTTTCCAAATGGATTTGCTTTCCCCCGGGAGTCCACGCTTCAGCGGGAAGATCGAGATTGCTGCCCCCGGTGATTTTGTAGGCAAACATTTCACCTCCCGTAAGCCCCATTTCCTTCAGTAAACTTTCGTTCAGTTTTTGATAAAAGACCTTGTAAGCCAGATGTTGGATCGAATAAACCGGGTTCTTCAAAAACGCCCAATTCGTGATCTCCGCAGGATCTTCCAGATCAATGAGGATGCAGAGACGCTCGCCCTTTTGAGGTTCAAAAACGGTTTCGAGCAGCCTTTTTAGCTCGAAGGGAGGGAATTGACGCGCTGTTTGGTGCATATGGCGGTGAATTTACAGCCGCTTGAGTTTTTTTCAACCGCCCCTTGCCTGATGATGGGTATGGTTTAATTTAAGCCATCATGCGTCGGTTGATGATTTGCCTCGCGGCTCTGATTTTTGCAGCGTGCACGTCTCACTCCAACGATCAAACGATCAAGGTCGGTATGGAGCTCGCGTATCCTCCCTTTGAAATGCTCAATGCGGACGGACAGCCGGACGGCGTCAGTGTTGAAATGGCAAAGGCTTTTGGAAAATATGAGGGACGGCCTGTTGAAATTGTGAACACTGCTTTTGACGGCCTCATTCCGGCGTTAAAAACCGGAAAGATCGACATGATTATCTCTTCGATGACGGCGACAAAGGAGCGGGCACAATCCATTGACTTTTCCGACAGCTATTTTTCAACCGGACTGGCTCTCCTGATCTCAAAAAAATCGTCTGTACAGTCCGTTGACGATCTCAAACAAAGTGGAAGAAAAATAGCCGTCAAACGCGGTACCACCGGCTTCCTCTACGCCGAGTCTCACTTTGTTCCCGAAGCGGAAATTTTGGTCTTCGATCAGGAAAGCGCGGCGGTACTTGAGGTGACCCAGGGCAAGGCGGACGCCTTTTTATATGATCAACTCTCGATTTACAAAAACTGGAAACGGAATGAGACAAGCACCCGCGCACTTCTTCAACCCATCGACCGGGAAGATTGGGCCATCGGTATCCGCAAAGGGAATGACACGCTCCGGCGGCGTGTGAATGCCTTTATCAAACAATTCCGCTCGGAAGGCGGCTTCGACCGTCTCGGGGAAAAATATCTGGGCGAAATGAAACGCCAATTTCGGGAGTTGGGCATTTCCTTTTTCCTGTGAAAGGCAAATCCACCTCGTCGCTCTGGCGGCACGCGCTCTCCCTGACGTTTGCTGTCGGTGTTGTTTGCGCATTCTTTTTTTTCTCTGTGAGCCGCCTCCAGTATCAGTGGCACTGGGCTGGTATATGGGAATATCGCAGTCTGCTCATTCACGGCTGGCTGGTTACCATGCTCATTTCCGTTTTATCACTTTTTGTCAGCCTCTTTTTTGGGTTCACGGCGGCGCTGGCCCGTCGCTCCGCGATTCTTCCGCTCCGCTATCTTTCGCTTCTTTATATTGAGATCATCCGGGGCACTCCGTTATTGGTGCAACTCTTGATCTTCTTCTACATCGTTGGAGATGCCTTTGGCATTCAAGACCGTGTCGTCGCCGGTGTCCTTATCCTTTCCTTTTTTTCCGGCGCCTATCTTGCCGAAATTTTTCGTGCAGGGATCGAAAGCGTCGGAGAAACGCAGCTCGAAACGGCCCGCGCCGTCGGCTTCACCCCTTTTCAAACCTACCGCTTTGTCATCATCCCACAGGTGTTGACGCGGAGCCTGCCTCCCCTGGCGGGACAACTTGCCTCCCTGATCAAGGACTCCTCACTCCTTTCCGTGATTTCCGTGACGGAATTCACCTTCAGCGCCCAGACCATCAATGCCAGAACTTACAGTACCCTCGAAGCCTACATCCCATTGGCCATCGGGTACCTGATTTTAACTCTACCCATTTCGTGGTTGAGCCGTTGGTTGGAGCGCCGCTATTCGTATGAAACTTGAAATCCGCCATGTGGAAAAAAAATTCGGCTCCGAACGCGTATTGAAAGGCGTGAACCTGCCCCCGATGCCATGTGGCTGCATCGCGGTCATTGGACCTTCTGGTGGCGGAAAATCAACACTGGTGCGCATCCTCGCCGGACTTCTCGTGGCCGATGCCGGTGAAGTACTGCTGGATGACCGCCTCATGCCCTGCGGCGAAAATGACCTCATCGCGTACCGACGGAAAATAGGCGTCGTGTTCCAGGCATATAATCTCTTCCCGCACTTGAACGCCTTTGAAAATATCGCCCTCCCGTTACGGGAAGTTCACCTTCTGAAACCCGTCACGGCCAAGGAAAGGACGATGACTCTTCTCCGTCGCTTTGGCCTCGAACATCACGCCCACAAGCGTCCGGCGGAACTTTCCGGTGGTCAGAGACAAAGAGTGAGCATAATCCGTGCACTATCGGTGGAACCCCAACTTCTGATTTTTGACGAACCGACCTCGGCGCTTGATCCCGCCATGGCCTTGGAAGTTTTGAAAACCATCGAAGCGCTGAAAGCCGACCTCCCCATGATCATCGTCACCCACCACCTTGCCTTTGCTCGACGCGTCGCCGATCAAATCTTCTTTATCAGCGGCGGCAAACTCGTGGAACACGGCCCGGCTGCTGAACTTTTCGCCTCCCCCGCCACAAACGAGCTGAAGGATTTCCTGACCGTTGAAACCGCATACGCCTAACCGCCACCGTGCGCTTGATGCCCCTGACTGGCGACTTGGCTGCCCGACATGGATTCGAACCATGAATAACGCCTCCAAAGGGCGCTGTGTTACCATTACACCATCGGGCAGTATAAACCGCTTATTTCAAACAACTTACGAAATGGCGATCGAAGTTGTGCCCCAAAAAGCAAAGTGCTTTTGTATGGATACAAAGTTGAGAAAAGTGGCTTTTCATAACCAATAAAACCCTATCGACTGAGTCTAAATCTAGCAAGCAATCTTTCGGCAGAGAAGCCGTGTATCAAAGATGGGTGCTTCATTCCTACCCTATGCCTGGGCGCAACGCCTATACACCACGCTGCCTTTGGAGTATTGCCAAGCCAAAAAAAGGCAAGAAGATCATTCTGTTTGGCGAAGAGCCGCAGAAGTTTCATGCCGCATAAAATGTCTTTCACTGGGCGTATAACCTCAACAGAACGAAACAAAATTTTAGAAAAAATCGAAAAATGCACGGATGGCAAAGGGAATGACCTTTACAACGCTTATAAAAACTTCCTCGAAACCAACTCAGAACCAAGACAGGGCATTGAAGGCACGATTAGAAATTACCTTTCCCTTTTCCTGACCGAAGAAATCGCAAAAGTCTTTTGCAATCCCAATCCGTCGATGGACATAAGCGTCATGGATCATGGCAAATGGATTTGTTTCGCGCTCCCCCCAAATTCCAGATTGAAAGGACGTATATCAATACCTTGTTCAAATTGAATTTTTACAAGGCCAATGGCCGAGAAGCGGGAATGGACAACTGCGGGAAGTCGGACGGGTTCGTAGTACCGGAGAATTCCGCTGGAGGTCGATCGAATCTTGCACCAGAAAAATCCGGTACAACACTTGTTTCTGTCCATTTTATGTGATAATAAGCGGAAAACCGATGAAAATGAACATTCGAATGATGGGGATGGTTGCAGTGGTATATTTTTGCCTGGGGAGTTTGGCCGCCTATGCCGGGCTGACATGGGAACAGGAGACTCTTACACTGGAAGCCAAAGCGGATGATCTCACCCTATTGGGTGCTTATCATTTTCAAAATACGGGAACCCGGACGATTCATATTACAAAAGTCGTTTCGTCCTGCAGCAGTTGTGTCGAGGCAGTTGCTTCCAAAGAAGTGATTGTTCCGGGTGAGAAGGGTGTCATTCGGGTCATTGTTCATCTGACAAAAGAGAATCATCCGACAGAAAAACAGATTTTGGTTCAAACCGATGACAGATCGGCTTTAAAAGCACTTCGCTTAAAGATTCACTTTCGCGAGTCAGTTCTGGTTACACCTCGGACGTTGACCTGGAAAGTCAGAGAACCGCGTGAAGCCAAGAGCGTTGAGGCACAACTCGTCAGTGACGATGTGTTGAGCAACATCCGGGCGAGTAGTTCAAACGAAGCGATCAAGGTCAGGTGTCTTCCATTGAAGGCAAAAGGCAAATACCGTATTGAAGTCACTCCCTGCTCCGGTTCCACCCCCTTGAACGGATGGATCTGTATCGAAGCCAGGCTCAAATCCGGAAAAACCGCGAGTGCTATGTTTTTTGCAAGTGCGCAATAAAACGCAAGTTTGTCTGCCATCATGGAAGATTCTACATTCAAAGAATGTTCTTCCCCTATGAGTTTACAAAGAATCGGACGTGATGTGTCAGGAATGGTGCTGCTAGCTGTTGCCGCATTGTGTATAGGTTTTATCATGAACCAGATTCGGAAACATCCTCTGCCAGTCTTCTATCGATCAAAAGAGGAAAGGCTGCGCCAGATGGTGGATCAAATGGCCCATGATCCATCTCATGGTTTACTTGTATCTGGCAAAAATCTCACCCTGAAGGAATTTCGGGATTTTGTGGAGAAGAAGCAGGGAATTACCCTGGATGCCCGACCAGCACTTTTCTATCAGCTTGCGCATGTACCGGGAGCTTATTCATTACCTCGGGAGGATTTTGAGGCTAGTTATGGCCGACTCAAAAGCTTACTGGAAAAAGATAAAAGCCAGCGGCTTGTCGTATATTGTTCCGGATTGTCTTGTGAGGATAGTGCAATAGTTCGACAGACACTTCTGCGGCTGAATTTTATGAACGTGGCGGTCTTTTCAGGAGGCTGGGATGAATGGACTCAGGCAAAGCTTCCCCAAGAGACGAAATGAACCGGATTTTGGATAACCACGGATTGCTTCTCATCCTGCGGTATATCGTGGGTGGAACCTTTCTTTATGCCGGAATCTTGAAAATTCAAAACCCTCAAGCTTTTGCAGATAGCATTGCCACTTTCCAAATGGTTTCGTCCAACTCCATCGGTTTTCTCACCCTGGGCCTTCCTCCATTTGAGATCATGGTGGGGACGCTTCTGCTTATAGGATGGCAAAAACGTCTTGCCGCATTCTCCATACTATTTTTGACCGTCATCTTTTCCCTGGTACTCCTGCAGGGGCTTTGTCGAGGACTTCCCATTGACTGTGGTTGTATGGGGAGTGGTGCCCCGTCCCTCTGGAAGACATGGATGTCTCTCGGACGGGATGTGCTCCTTATTCCTGCGGCACTTGTGGTTTACCTGCGAAGCTGAATACACTGGGTATTTGGTTGAAAATATCAAAAACAGGAGCGTTTGCGTTATTGTGATTGTTGTGAATCCAGCATAAAGGTTTTTCGCGAGGATTTCCTACGATGCAAAGCAAGAATCTGATCCCCATTATTGTCGCATTGGTGGTGTTGGTGTCCGTATATGAGCTCTTTCATCGCAGATTTGGCCAACTCCATTCGGCAAGTGCGCCGCAGGCTGCGGTATCTTCTGCTACAATGGTGGGGAATGGGGACTCCGCACGGCCTTTGGCAAGCCAGTCTGGAGTTCCAAGAAGCCATGCTCTTGCCGTTCCCATAGAGTCTTTACCGGAACGTTCCAGCCCGATTGCCCAAGTGTATGGGAAGAGTCATGAGGCCACTCTGAGTGCCGATCGTTTGGGCAATTTTCCCCGGGTTTATATCCAGGCAAAACAAAAAGTTCTCATAAGTCTCCATTTTCCACAGGGGCATCCGAACGATTCCGTTTCGATTCGTGTGGAGGATGGGGGGCTGTTGGACAAGGGGGCTGCCGCCCGGGTTCTACCTCTGGATTCCGGCAGCAATGTCCAGTTCCATTTTCAGGCCAGCGAAGATCCGGGAATTTATCATGTTGTGGTGCGAGATGGGGCTGATGACTGGACGTTCAATTTCTGGGTCGGGCCTCAGCTGCCCATGGCAAAACGCTAGCGGAAACTTTTTATAATTTATATATCACTATGAGAAAAATTAACCTCATTGGTCTCCTATTCCTGATTGTGGGACTTCTTTCAGCCCATGCTACGATCCCCTGTGGCAACAAAAGCCAGGGAGGAGGGGCTCCGCCCTGTCCGCGCGCTGGTGGATCTAACTGCGACGGCCCCTGTTCAGGCAGTTCGGTGACCCCTTATACCGGCAACGAACGTCATCAGGTCAAGGATCTGGATGTCTGGGGCAGCGTGGGCGAGCAACCCTTGCAGTGGATTCGGTACTACAACTCAAGATCCGTTTTAAGCAACAACATTTTTGGCAATAACCAGACGTGGAGACACTCATACGAGTGGGAATGTTCGGTTCTTTCCGACGCCAACGGCGTATCTCAGATTTACATGTATTATCCCAATGGTGAGGAGAATGAGTTTACGCGGGTGGGGTTGACCAATCAGTATGTTTCGACTCCTGCGGTGACCGACATCATCACCTTCAATAACGCCACCACCTTCACCCTGCAAAGGGCCGATGGGTTTCAATACGTGTTTAATCTGGTGCCCAACACCAGCGCCACCTGGCTGCTTAACTATTTTGTCGACAGCCAGCAGAACATGTACACCCTGACCTATGATGGCGGCCATCGTCTGACACAAGTGACCGATGCCAGCGGGCGTTATCTCAAGATCACCTACGAGCAGCTTTCCATCAGCAACGTCAGCGCCAAGTCCTTGGCCACTCTGGGATCGACGGCCCCGCCCGACGGGCAATGGAGCAGCATCGCATCAGGCAGCAGCACTCCCTACCGCTACCTCTATTACCGTGGATCCGCCAACAGCTACTCGGATGTGGCGGAAGTCCAGTTTTTGGATGCCAACGGCGTTGCGCTGACGGGCACCCCCTTTGGAAGCGGCTCCACGCCAATACCAGGCCACGACTTTTCCCAAGCCTACGATGGAGATACCAGTACTTATTTTCTGAGTTCCATCCCGACCTATGATTATGCCGGGATTGATCTGGGGACAGCGGCAACCGTTGGTTCGATCAAATACTTTCCCAGAAGCGGCCATGCCGCCGACATGAAAAATGGAAATTTTTACGGTTCCAATGTCGCGCCCCTGAGCATTACCGTTATCAGCCAGGTGCAGACCAGCGACGGTCGCAGCGTGACCTACAACTACGGTGTTTTCGATGATCCGGGGATGCCCCAGCAGTGGCAGACTTTGGTATCAGCCCAGTATGGGGACGGTACCAGCGCCACCTATACCTATACCCAGGTATATCCGCTGACCGCTCCGATCATACAGACTGCCAATGACCCCCGTGTTTTCGGTTCCAACGCCACGTCCCTGAGATGGCAGTATGACAACCAGTCTGATGTCATCGGCTATGTGACCGCAGAGATGAACGGCCTGACCGGAGAGACGATGATGTCGGTCACTTCGATCAACGGACATATCTGCAACATGAACTATGCCAATGGCGGGACGACTGCCTTCAATATCGATCACCAGAGCTCCCTGATGGACAACAAGACCGACAGTTTGGGGCGGAACTCCTCCTACACCTACGATCAGAACGGTTACGGATTCATGACCGGCATGACCGATTCCCGCAATCTCACCACCAGCTACACCTATACGGTTTACGGGAATCTTTTGAGCGAAACCCATCCCGACAACAGTGTCGAAAGCTGGACGCGGGACAGTCTGGATCGGATCCTGACCCACACCGACGAGCTGGGAAGAACCACCACCTACACCCGGGACAGCAACCATCGGGTTGTGCTCGTCGATTACCCGGATGCCACCTACGAGACCTTTGCCTACAATAATTTGAGCGAAGTGACCAGCCACCGTCTGCGCAATGGCGGCACTGAGAGCAATGTTTACGATGGCACGGGCCTCAAGACCAGCCACACCGATCCTCTGGGCAATGTCACGACTTACACCTACAACTCTAACAACCTGGTCGCCTCCATCACCGACGCCCTGGGCCGCACCACCTCCTTCCAGTACAACGAGCGGGGACTGGTCACCCAGGTAACCAACCCCGACAACAGCACGACCAGCTACACCTACGACGCCAACGGCGATCAGACTAGCATGACCAATGAACTGGGCAATACCTGGACCACGGTTTACGATGAGTTCAAACGGGTTGTCACCCGCACCGATCCCTTGGGCAACACCACCGCCTACAGCTATGCCCTGCCCGGCGGCGGTTGCGGATGCAGCCACAGTGACAACCTGCCGACCCGGATCACCCTGCCCAGCGGCAAGATGATTGCCATCACTTACGACACGGAATGGCAGAAGACCAGCGTCACTCCGGGGTTTGGCACTCCTGATGCTGCCACGACTTCCTACGGATACGATCTGGATGGCAATCTCACCACGGTCACGGATGCATTGGGTCATGTCTGGACGGCGGTTTATGACAATCGGAACAGAAAGATCAGCCAAAAGGATCCGCTCAACAACACCACAAGTTTTACCTTTGATGCCGTGGGCAACGTCCTGACCACCACACGCCCCGACAATGGTGTGACGACCAACGTCTACGACACGATGAACCGCCTTCTCACCACGACCGACCCGAAGAACCAGACGACCACGATGACCTATGACGCCATGGGAAACCTGCTGACCCTGGTCGACGCCAGCAACAACACGACCTCCTGGCAGTATGATCTGGATAACCGCAATACGAAGAAGGTTTATGCCGACAGCACCTTTGAAACCTACACCTACAATGCAGTGAGCCTTCTCACGGTCTGGCAACGCACCGACGGAGTCTCGGCCACCTACGCCTTCGATAACCGCAACCGCCTGACCACCACCACCTGGAGCGACGGAACCACTCCCGGCGATACCCGTACCTATGACTTCGCCAGCAGGCTGCTGACCCTCAACAACACCCGGAGCTCGCTCGCCTATGACTACGATTCGGCCAACCGACTCCTCTCCGAAACCCAGACTCCGCAGGGGCTTGCCTTCGGGTTTACTCTGACCTACACCTATGATGCGGACGGAAACCGCGCATCGCTGACCTACCCCGATGGCACCCTCGTCGCCTACACTTACAGCAACCGGAACCAACTCACCGGCATCACCCAAAACGGCAATACGCTGGCCTCCTATGTCTATGA
>Ga0187810_10000847_pt1 | contig 11053 bp, 9 predicted proteins | sample NC_wetland_sal_i_9_FD_132963 | JGI IMG/M metagenome (GOLD analysis project Ga0187810, IMG submission 132963) | Wetland sediment microbial communities from Neuse River Estuary, North Carolina, USA - ASW_5 | ecosystem: Environmental > Aquatic > Freshwater > Wetlands > Sediment | place: USA: North...
CAGCAAACCGCTCTTCCCCCTGCACAAACTCCTGCGCCTCAGTCGCCACCCGCTTCGGTGAATTCGCTGTCTGTCGTGGTGATTGATCCTGCGCACGGCGGAGCAGACCCGGGAGCGCGCGGCGCGACCGGAATCGTCGAGAGCGAAGTCGTGCTCAATTTTGCGCGGTTTCTGCGAATTGCGCTCGAAGGCCAAGGCCTGCGCGTCGTGCTGACGCGCGAGGACAACGAAAACCCTTCGTTTGACGACCGCTCGGCGATCGCCAACGGACAGCACGGAGCCATTTTCATCACGCTGCACGTTTCCTCGACCGGTCCGGCCGGAACCGTGCGCGTCTATTCGGAGCCGGCTCCGACTCCTCCTCCGCCCGCGGCCGGAGTGACGCCGCAAACCGGCGCGGCGAATCCGACCCGCTCGTCGCAATCGGGGCAGATGCCCGCGCCTGCTTTTTCGATTGGCGCGCCGGCCGCGCATCCCGGAATGGTCAATTGGGACCACGCGCAGGACTCATATCTCGATCGGAGCCGGGAATTCGCGGCGCTGCTGCAGGCGCAGATGTCGCAACGATTTCGCGGCTCGCCGCCGACGCCGCTTCTGGCGGCGGTGCGGCAATTGCGCACCGTGGCCGCACCCGCAATCGCCATCGAAGTTTCCAGCGTGAGCATTCCTGACCGCGCGCTGCTGGACCAAATGGCATCCGTGCTGGCTGACGGCGTGGCGCGCGCCGTAGCCGACTTCAAGCCGATTTACGAGGCGGGAGCGAAGTAATGTCGCGGCGGCTCAAGTACACGCTTGGGGTTCTCCTGGTGCTCGTCGCGGTGGGCGCCATCATGCTGCCGAGCCTGAGGCGCAGCGTACAGGATCTCTCCAAGAATGCGCGAAGCGAGGAACAGGCGCGGCGCGAGGTCATGCAGCCGCAGATTTCCACTCCGACGGACACAAAGGTAAAGGCGCAGATGTTTTGGCTATCGGATACCTCGTCGGCCGACCTTGCCCCCGTGACGATTGAGCTGACGCTCTCGGCGGACCCCGTCCTGCGTTCGAAACAAATTTTGAACGCGCTGATTGACGACGCACCCGCGCCGGAGCGCCGCACGCTGCCGGCTGATACGACGCTTCTCGCGTTTTACCTCCAGCCGGATGGTACGGCCATCGCGGATTTTTCCGATGCGATTTCGACCCAAACACCCGCTGGGATTCTGAGCGAGCAGTTGGCCGTGGACTCGATTCTCCGCACTCTCGCCGCAAACGTTTCGGGCATAAGCCAACTCAAGATTCTGATTCACGGGCAGGATACCGATACGCTGGCCGGACACCTCGACCTGGAAATGCCTTTCCCCTTGCCAACGACGGCGCTGCAGGCCGCACCGGGTGCCCAGCCCGCGTCCCAACCCCAGCCGCAACCTCCCGCCAAGCAGCCTCACTAAGCTGGCGGCGAGCCGCCGCCCGGAGCGCCTCGCGACTTCGTGTTGACACTGCCGTCTGCCGAAGTCAAACTAATTCGCCAGACCTGCGGAGGAATTGTGCGAAGCGATGGACGCGCCCGCGACCAGATGCGCACGGTCAAATTCACGCCGGACTTCATCCCCAGCGCCGAAGGCAGCGTGCTGATCGAAATCGGCAGCACGCGCGTGATCTGCACGGCGACGGTCGAGGATGGCGTCCCGTCGTTCCTGAAAGGCTCGGGCAAGGGATGGGTCACGGGCGAATACGGCATGCTGCCGCGCGCCACCGAGCAGCGCACCGCACGCGAAGCCTCGCGCGGGCGGCCGTCGGGCAGAACGCTTGAAATTCAGCGGCTGATCGGGCGGGCGCTGCGCGCGATCGTGGACCAGCCAAAGCTCGGCGAGCGCACCATCTGGCTCGATTGCGACGTCATCCAGGCCGACGGCGGCACGCGCACGGCGTCCATCACCGGCGCGTACGTGGCGATGGCTCTGGCGATGGAGCGCATGGTTGCAGCGGGAATGTTGAAGACCGCGCCGCTGGTGGATAGCGTCGCCGCGACGAGCGTCGGGCTGGTCGAAGGCGAGGCGCTGCTGGATCTGGTTTACGATGAGGACTCGCGCGCGGAAGTGGACATGAACGTTGTGATGACCGGCGCGGGCCGCTTCGTGGAAATCCAGGCGACGGCCGAAGGTCGTCCCTTCGCCGGCGCTGAATTGCAGGACCTGCTGGCGCTGGCCGCGGCCGGGATTCGCCGCCTCACGGACGAGCAGGCCACCCTCGTGCAGACCAATTTCCGTGCACGCACGCGCTGAGTCTCTCTGCATTTACATCGCGTCGTCGAACGCGGGCAAGTTGCGCGAGTACCGCGCGCTCGCGGAGTCTTCAGGTCTCGCGTTGCAGGTCGCCCCGATTTCAGATTTCGATTCGCTTGCTGCATTCGAAGAATCCGCGCCGACGTTTGCGGAAAATGCTGCCGGCAAAGCGCTGCATTACAGCCGCCTCGCCGCCGGGCTGGTGCTGGCCGACGATTCCGGGCTCGTCGTGCCGGCGCTGGGCGGCGCGCCGGGAGTGCATTCGGCGCGCTATGCGGGTCCGCGCGCGTCGAACGCGGAGCGGAACGCAATGCTTCTCGGCGAGATGCGCGGCAAGACAGGCGCACAGCGGCGCGCGCGGTTTGTGTGCGTCATCGCGCTGGCCGAACGCGGTGAGGTTCGCGGCATCTTTTCCGCATTTGCAGAAGGTGAATTGCCTGAAGCGCCGCGCGGCGCGGGCGGCTTCGGATACGACCCGGTCTTCTACTTCCCTGCTTTGCAAAAGACGTTCGCGGAGATTTCCGAGCAAGAAAAAAATCTTTACAGCCATCGCGGCATCGCGTTCCGCAAAGCTGCATCGTTCCTCGCGGAGCTCTCGCCGAAAAGCGTTTGAGGCTGTGTTATATTCCTGCGCGAACGAAAATGCCGAAAAAACCAAAGAGCAGCCGCTCGAAGGCAAGGGCCCTCAGGACTGCCAGGCCCGTGCGTGGGAAAAAACCAAAGCCATCGCGGTCTGCAATATCGCCCGTCGCTCTGAGCAAAGTCAGAACCGATCCGAAGCGCGTCGCGGCGATTCTGGCCGGACTCGACGCGGCGTACCCGAACGTGAATTGCGCGCTCGAGCACGAAACCCCATTCCAGCTATTGATCTCCACGATCCTTTCCGCGCAGTGCACCGACGAGCGCGTCAACCAGGTCACCAAAACGCTGTATGCGAAATACCGCACGCCCGGCGATTTCGCGTACGCGAATTCGCGCGAGCTGGAGCAAGACATCCGCCCCACTGGATTTTTCCGCAACAAAACGAAATCCATCATGGGCGCGAGCAAGAAAATCGTGGAGGAGTTCGGCGGCGAAGTGCCGCGGACGATGGAGCAGCTCCTGACGCTGCCTGGCGTGGCGCGAAAGACGGCCAACGTCGTGCTGGGCACAGCGTTCGGGATTGCCTCAGGAATCGTGGTGGATACGCACGTCACGCGCCTCGCGAACCGCTTGGACCTTTCGCATAACATGGACGCGAAAAAGATCGAGCAGGACCTGACGAAAATCATTTCGCAGGACAAATGGATTCTGTTCTCGCATCAGCTCATCTGGCACGGGCGCAGAGTCTGCCAGGCCCGCAAGCCGCGCTGTGCGGAATGCAACCTGGAGACTCTCTGCGTCTCGAGGGACAAGACGGTCTGAGCTGGTGCGACTTGCGTACAATCCGGCGCATGCTTGCTGGACGCACGGCTGCGGCTCGGATATATTTCGCTTATGCAGCTCATGCCTGGAAAAATCGCGGCTGCGCGAGTGGCCGGAATTCTTAATCCGAAATTCCAAGTGCACGCCTACTCCGTTAATTTGACCGCGCAAGGTCTCGCGTCGGTGGACCCTGTCGGGCAAATTGATTTTGGGGGCAGCGAATACGCGCCCGCAGGGCGCATGCCGATTCAGCCGCAGCGCCGGCGCGCGGAGGACCCCTACCAGTGGTGGGACCTGGGCCGCGGAACGTATTTCGTCACGTGCAATGAAACGCTCGAGCTCGCGGAAGACGAAATCGCGCTGATTGAGCCCGACGACCGCCTGCTGCGAACCGGCGCCTGGCACGTGCCGCTATTTGTTCGCGGGCACATCGCTCCGGTCGAGATTCTGCTGGAAGTGGGAGTGCCGCGGTTGCGCGTGAAGGAAAATGCAAGGCTATCGCGCGTCCGGCTGTTTCGCCTGGGGGGAAATTCGGCCGATGCGCACCCCACGGCGGCGGTTGCAAAAAAGAAGACTGCGCCAGCCAAACGCGCATCGAAGCGCTGAACACGGGCTCGAAATCTTAGTGGCGGATGTATCCGCCGCTGGCGGGCGGAACGTAATCCTGTCCGTACTTGTTCTTGTGCGCCAGCGTGAAATTCGGATTCTCCGCGATTTGCAGCGTTTCCAGCGTGCGCGCAGCGTCCGAAATTGCGACCTCCCGCGCCAGCTTCTTCAAATCTTCCGCAAGACTTCGCTCCGACCAGACCTGCAACTGATAGCGGCCATCGGGAACGCCGCCGATGCTGACGCGTCCCGCGTGATCCGAGACGCCGAAGTAGGGTGTTTCCACGGCTACGACTGCGGCGCTCATCTCCGGATGAATGTTGCAAAACAAGAAGCTGACGCCCGGGCGGTCGAAGCGAACCGATTTGCTCGATCCGGCTTCGTAGAGCCCCAGATCGAACCGCTTGCCGTCGAAGAGCGAAAACACATTGTGGAAGAATGGGTCTTCATTGGGGAAGATAACCTCGGCCCCGACCTGGACGACGAGGACGTGCGGCTCGAAGGATTTCCTTTTCTGCACGAGGCGCGGAGGTGGGCCGGACCGGGTCTGCCTCATGACGGCGGAGGTATCCAAAGGAGTCAGCCACACAACAGCGTTCGAATTGTCGGCCGCGGGGCCGGCCGGTTTGTTCGAGTTGGCGCGAACAAGCTCCACCTGGATCGTCACCGGCGGCTGTTGCGCAAGCGCTGCCAGCGCGCAGGCCAGAAACCAAAATGCGGTAGCCAGGCCGGGCAGGAACTGCGTGCCGTTTTGCTGGCGGACTCGCATCAGAAGATGTACGCCACACTGAGATTCAGGTGATTCACCGTGTTAAAGCTGCCGTCGGACTCGTTCGTCTTCAGGCGCCGAAATTCGGTCGAGAACAGCATATCGGATCGTGGCTGGTAGATGAAGTTCACAAACCAGCTTCTGTTCTGAATGAGTCCCCCTCCATATTTCGACGTAACGACAGGATAAAGGTGGATTTCGCTAGCGAAGGGACTGTCCTGGCCGAACGCGCCGTTTACTTCGAACTTCGGCTTGGGCTTGAATTTGAGTTGCGCCCAGCCGCCCTCCGAATCGAGACCTCGAATCGTCGTTGCCGCCGAGACAATCGAACCGGACATCAAAGCGTCCTGACCGATCGCTCCTCCCAGACCTGCGACGGCGCGGCCGCGATAGAATTCACCAGTGAACTGGAAGAATTGGCCAAGTGGAAGAGTCAAATCCGTCGTGCCGGCCCAACTGTCCACTTTTCGGCTGAAACCCCAATTCTGTCGGCCATAAAAGCCGCCGGCACCGAGCGTGATTTTCTGTCCGGCGACGCGCCCGGTCCAGGCGACTCGCGCGCCATAGGCCAGCTGGCCGGATTGCTCGCCCCATTGAGGGGAGCGCTCAATGCCAGCGCCAGACTCGGGCGAATCGCCGGAGAGCGAATCAAGGATTCCGCCCTGCAGGCTCAGACTCGAGTTGTCGGAGAATTCGATGTGATGCTCAACGCGCACCTGCGGCGTCCAGCCCCAAAGGTTTCCGGCATAGGAAAGCGCGGGCGTTGCCAGCGTCGCGTAGGAAGTGGGCTCCAGCGGCGCGAAGAACAAATAGTCCTGCCCCGCGACGATTGACGTATGCGCCCAGTCCATGCGGACGATTCCCGTGCGCAACCGCACCAGACCCATTAACGAGCCATTGGGCGTATCGGCAAAGCCGCCGGCAAAATCAAACCGCACTTCGGCGCTCGTGTGCGCGCCGGCGATCTCCGGACCGAACGCTTCCAGGCCAATCTGCGACTGGCGAAGAGAGCCTCCAAACGCTCCAGGCGATCCGAGCAAACCTTGATCGACGGCGATCGAAGGAAAATCCTGATTGTCGGGAGTGCCCCGGTTCTCGAACAGATTCATCAGTAGAATTCCGGAGAGTCGAACGCGATATTTGGAGGCGCTTTCGACTTTGGTTTGATATTGATCGTTCACTTTGGCGTCGATGAATTGTTGATTTTCCTCCAACGCAGCCACGCGATCGGGGATGCTCTGATTCTGTGTATCCGGAGGCGCGACTGAAGAAGGACGCGCGGCCTGCGCGTCCGCCGCCACGGCCGGCGCATGCGAGTACGGAGAGTTCGGAGTCTGCCCGGCCGGCGCGGCCTCACCTTTTGCAAGCGCCAGTTCGCGCCGCAGTTCCTGCGCTTCCGTCACGGCGCGCCGCTGGTCGGAGCGCAGGTCGGCCATCTGCGATTTCAGCGCCTCGACTTGCTCCTGCAATTCGCGGATGGAATCGGCGACGCCGCGCAATTCTGCCGCGTCATCGGCCACCGGCGGCGAGGAGGCGGGATGTTTGGGCGGCTCCTGGCCCACGACAAGACTTGCGCTCAGTAGAATTGTGCTTGCCGTCAAGCCGGCGGGAAACAGCAACCCGTGGCAAAAGTGGTGCCGCATGGCAGCCTCCTCTTTCGGGATATTCAGCGTCGCGTGCCTTCTCTCTCGCAGGCCGGAAGGCGAACGCGAAAGAGTCCGGGATCAATCGAGAACTTTTGTTTCCACGGGTTGCGGGGTGCCTCGATCGACAAGCGCTTCGCGCACTTTTTCGACCAACGAAGCAAGGGAAAACGGTTTCTGCACGGTCATTGCGTGGAGCGATTCGTGAACCTTTTGCCCGGTGGTGTATTCGGAATAGCCGGACATCAGGAGAAGTTTGATTTCGGGCCGCGCCGCGCGCAATCGTTCGGCGAGTTCCGCGCCGCCCATTCGAGGCATCACCATGTCGCTGACCAAGAGATGAATCTTGCCGGGGTGGCGAGCGGCGAGTTCAATCGCTTCGACGCCGTCTTTGGCTTCGATAACTGTGTAGCCGCTGCCCTTCAGGAATTCGCAAGCGAGCTCGCGCACGCCGGCTTCGTCTTCGACGACGAGGATGGTTTCGCTGCCGCGTGGGAGCGAAGAGACTTTCTGCTCCTTCGCCGCGTCCGACAGTTTCTCCGCCGCCTGCGGAAGATAAATCTCGAACGTCGTGCCCTTCCCCGGCGCGCTCTCCACCCAAATGAATCCGCTGCTTTGCTTGACGATGCCGTAGACCGTGGCCAAGCCCAGGCCCGTGCCCTTGCCAACCTCTTTTGTGGTGAAGAAGGGCTCGAAGATGTGCGCCTTGGTCTCCGCATCCATGCCGCAGCCAGTGTCGGTGACGGAAAGCAGCGCATAATTTCCGGGACTCATCGGCCGGCGCTTCGCCGCCTCCGTTTCGTTGATCGCAATGTTTTGCGTGCGCGCGACGAGCTTCCCTCCCCTGGGCATGGCGTCGCGCGCGTTCACGGCAAGGTTCATTACGACCTGCTCGATTTGTCCCGGGTCGGCTTTTACGGGCGCGAGTTTTGCCGCGGCCTGGAAGGAATACTCAATGTGCTCGCCGATCAAGCGCGGCAGCATCTTGCCCATTTCAGCCACGATGGCATTCAGGTCCACCACGCGCGGCTGGAGCACTTGCATGCGGCTAAAGGCGAGCAACTGGCGCGTCATGGCCACGGCGCGCCCGGCGGCCTTCTGGATTTGCTCGACGCTGCGGCGCGCGAAGTCGTCGGTTTCCTTGCGGTCGATCAGCAGGTCGCTATGCCCGCGGATAATCGTGAGCAGATTGTTGAAGTCGTGAGCTACGCCGCCGGCCAGTCGCCCGACAGCCTCCATTTTGTGGGCTTGCCGCAACCGCTCTTCGAGCCCCTTGTGTTCTTGCTGGCTGGTTTGCAAAGTCGCGCGCATGCGCGTGAATGCCCCGGTGACTTCGGCAACTTCATCGCCGCCCGAGCTCTCCATCGGATAGCTGTAGTCGCCGTGCTCGAGGGCCCGCACGCCGGCAACGAGGGTGGCCAAAGGCCGCGTAAATGTGTCCGAAATGAAGAAGACAAGTGCGGCTCCGGCCAGCACGCTGATCAGGCCAAGCACGAGCAGAGTGCGGTTCAGCTCGCGCAGAAATGAAGTGGCTTTATCGAACGATTTCAGCACGCTCAACGAGACCGCCGGCTCTCCGGCGGTGGAAAGATTGACCGTGGTTTCTAGGTAATGCTCGGCGCCGAGCTGGATCTCGCGCGGGGCTTCGATGGAATTCGCCGTCTGGCTGCGCGCCTGCCGCGCCAACTCCGCGGGCTGCTCGCCTTGCAGGGTGCTGGCTACGATGGAATCGCCATACCGGAAAGCGACCTCGCTCGAGGCCAGATTGCCCAGGGCCGAGGCCATGCGCGCGTTGAATTCATGACCGAGCACGAGCAGGCCGATCGTCGGGCTCTGCGGGGCCTCCCCAAAATGAATCGGCTGCAGCATGACCTGGTAGAGATGCCCGCCGTCGAACCACCAGTCGCGCGCCTCGCCCTGGCCGAGTGAGCGCCGCAAAAGATTTTGGGCGCTATCCATCGAAAGGGCCGAATTGCCCGTGCGAAGCGCCGTAACGCGGCCGGTGCGGTCGGCGAAGAGGAGCAAGTCGCTTCCGCTCATCTGCCAGATACCCCCGGAGGCGTCCTGGATCGTGGCCGGGTCCTGCGTGGTCATAAGCGCCTGGACGTTGGGAAGGCTGGCGATCAGCGCGGCGGAACGCGTCAGCGCGTCATCGCGCTGCTTCTCGAAGCTTTCGAATGTATTGACCGAGTTGCGCAGGTCGTCGCGAAGAGATTCGCGGACGCGCGTCTGAACGCTGTAGCGGACGATGAGGAGAGTGGCGGCCGTAAGTCCAGCTGATATCGCCAAGAGCGAGAGTAGAAATTTCGTTCGCAGCCGAATCGTTCGCAAGCGGACCCCGGATCGTCAATGAATGTAAACAAACGGCGTTTGCTCGTCACCCGTGGAAAAGTCACATCCAAGACGCCAGACGGATTACCACCCAGACCAAAGCTAGCACCAACGCGGTTCAGGCCGCATTGCGACGCCTCGGCCTCGTGTCGAAAAGCACATGGAAGGACACTTGCCGCCTGGATTCTATTCCGGACATTTCCGCTCGCGGCAACAAGGCCCTGAGATGGATGACCGCATCCCGTTACCGGCACGACTGCCTGGGAGTGTGATGTACTTCCCCGGACCACGCTGGAGGTCCATGCCGGAGGAACCGTGCCCCATCAGACCGTCCGCCCTTTTGGCTGGTGAATGGGTAAGCGCTGTGTTTCTTTTGGCCCTTGGCCCGGACCTGCAGACCGCGGGGGTTCTTCCTTGGCTATCGTTTCATGGCTCAAAAGTTCAGGCGTGCAAAGGAGAAACCGACTCGATAATGACCACTCAGGATGATTGGGTGACCTCGAATAGCAAGAAAAGGAATCAACTGCAACGGAGAAAGCGCGTGGACAGCGGCGAATATGTATCGTTTCCGCACAACCGACGACGACAGTGGGCTGCGCGGGATGAAATACGGCAGACAAAACGATATGATTTCGAAGCGTATGCCAGCGTCTGCAACGGTCGAAGAAAACCTTCCCAGAGCCAGGGCGGAGTCCTATGCCCTGGAAGTTTCCGTCGTGATTCCCTGCCTCAACGAAGCCAATTCCCTGGCGCTTTGCGTGAAAAAAGCGGTAGCCGCATTCGAAGACGCGGGAATTCGAGGGGAGGTGGTTATCGCCGACAACGGCTCCACGGACGGCTCAGTCGAAATTGCTGAGAGCCACGGCGCGCGCGTCGTGCATGTGAAACAGCGCGGTTATGGAGCGGCTCTCCAGGCGGGCATCGCCTCCGCGCGCGGCGAATTTATCATCATGGGTGACGCGGACGACAGCTACGATTTCAGCGAAGTCCCGAAGTTCGTCGAAAAATGGCGGGAAGGTTACGAAGTTGTGCTGGGGAACCGGTTCCGTGGCGGCATCAAGCCCGGTGCGATGCCGTGGCACCACAGATATATCGGCAATCCCGGGCTGACCGCTTTGATCAATCTTTTCTTTCGCGCGGGCGTGGGAGACGCCTACTGCGGGATGCGCGGATTTACGCGAGCACTGTACGACAAACTTGGACTCCGCAGCATAGGAATGGAGTTCGCTCTGGAATTTGTAATCAAGGCCGCACAGGTGCGCGCGCGCATCACGGAGATACCCGTCATCTTGTGGCCCGATAAGCGAGGGCGTCCGCCGCACCTCCGCAGTTTTCAGGATGGCTGGCGCAGCCTGCGATTCATGTTGCTTTACGCTCCGAATTGGCTTTTCCTCTTGCCGGGCGCGTTTTTTCTGATCGTCGGTCTCGGATTGGTTTTTTGGCTGCTTCCCGGTCCCCGCCACGTCACAGCACGTGTCACACTGGATGTTCAGACCATGATTTTTGGCGCGATCTTCACTCTATTGGGCGTTCAGATCCTCTCCATCGGCGCGTTCGCGAAAGTGTTCAGTTATGCCGAACGGTTTGACACCGGAACAATCTCCCTGAAGCGCGTGCTGCGTCGCGTTACCCTGGAGTCCGGCCTCTTGCTCGGCGGCGTGATCTTCCTGGCGGGATTTGGAGGTTGCGCCTGGATCGCCTGGAAGTGGGCGGCAAGCGGCTTCGGACCACTGTATGAAATCCGCTGGGTCCTGTTCTGGTCCATGTGGCTGTTTATCGGCGTGCAGGTAATCTTCTCTTCGTTCTGTCTCAGCATGTTGGGTGTCAGCCGGGATACTTATGTCGGAGACTACCAGCTCCGAACGGAGAAATGAGTCTCAACAACATTCGCGAGCGAAATTGGTTCGGGAGATGTGCGCGCATGAGATCGAGGATCCTTACAGCGTGCAGCGGGGGATATATCGGCGCAGCATCTGTGCGAAGGCTCTTGGATCTGGGCCGCGAAGCGCTCGCGCTGGACAGTTTCTCCTACGATCATC
>Ga0187810_10000848_pt1 | contig 11040 bp, 9 predicted proteins | sample NC_wetland_sal_i_9_FD_132963 | JGI IMG/M metagenome (GOLD analysis project Ga0187810, IMG submission 132963) | Wetland sediment microbial communities from Neuse River Estuary, North Carolina, USA - ASW_5 | ecosystem: Environmental > Aquatic > Freshwater > Wetlands > Sediment | place: USA: North...
ATCTGCCACAAGGAATATCTCCCGGCATCCATTTTGTATACTTGCCCAAGTTGTGGCGGAAATTTGGACGTGGAGTTGGATTACAAAAGTATCCAGGCCAAATATCAGGTCGAGGACATTACTTCACGCACCGATTACTCTCTTTGGCGTTATTTGCCGCTGCTGCCCGTGTCAGATCCTGATGGAATGGGTACACCTTTGCGCGCCGCTGGCTGGACGCCCCTGTACACGCCGCCGTTATTGGCGCAGAAATTAGGTCTGGAGCATCTGTGGATTAAAGATGAAGGCCGCAACCCTACCGGCTCCTTTAAGGACCGGGCCAGTGCTGTCGTGGTAGCCCGTGCCCGTGAGATTGGCGCCGAGTTTGTGGTCACAGCCTCGACCGGCAACGCTGGCGCTGCTCTGGCAGGCATGTCGGCGGCGGTAGGTCAGAAGGCAATCATTTTTGCGCCCAAGACCGCTCCGCAGGCGAAGATTGCTCAACTCTTGGTATATGGAGCCAGGGTCATCCTCGTGGATGGCAACTATGACTCGGCGTTTGATTTGACCGTTGAGGCCGCCCAGGAATTTGGCTGGTATTGCCGCAATACGGGCTATAACCCCTTTACGGCTGAGGGCAAAAAGACGGCTGCGCTCGAGATTTGGGAGCAGATTTGCCTTGGCTTGCCCGAAGACGCTGGACCGCTTAATGTGTTTGTCTCGGTGGGTGATGGCAACATCATTTCGGGCATTCATAAAGGTTTTAAAGATTTGCTGGCGCTGGGTTGGCTCAAACACATGCCGCGTATCTTCGGTATTCAATCCGATCAATCTGCCGCAGTCGCCAATGCCTTTTTTGCTGGCACAGAAACGATCATACCGATCAATGCCACCACGCTTGCTGATTCCATCAGTGTGGATTTGCCTCGAGATGGCGTGCGTGCCGTCCGGGCTGCCCGCGAGACGGGTGGTGCTTTCATCACCGTACCGGATGAGGAAATCATCGCGGGTATCGCAGAACTCGGAAAATATGGTATCTTTGCTGAGCCGGCTGGCTCGACGGCTTTTGCAGGTATGAAGGAAGCCCTGGCCAATGGTGCGATTGCAGCCGACGACCCGGTGGTGGTGATTAATACCGGTAATGGCTTGAAAGATGTGCGCGCAGCCATGATGGCGGTGCACGAAGCACCGGTGATCGAACCTACTATGACGGCTTTAAAGAAATTTTTGGATAAGCAAGGCTAAAAAGGAAACAAATGAACCCTGTGTTTAGCGTGATCGTACCGGTTTTCAATGAAACGGGTTGCCTGGATGAACTCTACCGGCGTGTGAAAGAGACGATGGAGAAGACCAACGAAACCTGGGAATTGGTTCTGATCGATGATGGTTCGACGGATGGATCCAGCGATATGATCCGTACCTTTGCCAGGGAGGATGCGCATATTCGACCGGTGATCTTTGCGCGCAATTATGGCCATCAGATTGCCGTGACCGCGGGCATGGATTTTTCTCGCGGTGATGCTGTCGTCATCATCGATGCCGATTTGCAAGACCCGCCTGAAGTCATGCTGGATCTCATCGCCAAATGGCGCGAAGGCTATGAAGTGGTCTACGCTGTTCGCGACGAACGCGAGGGCGAGAGCTGGTTCAAACTCTTTACCGCCTCGCTGTTTTACCGGGTTATCTACAAGATCACTGATATCAAAATTCCCATGAACTCCGGCGATTTTCGTTTGCTCGACCGCCAAGTGGTCGATATCATGGGTACCATGCGCGAACACCAGCGTTTTTTGCGTGGTATGTCGGTCTGGACAGGTTTTCGCCAGGTTGGGGTACCTTACAAACGGGCAGCCCGCTTTGCCGGTACGTCGAAATATCCATTGAAGAAGATGCTCAAGCTGGCTATGACGGCGGTTACCAGCTTTTCTTACTTCCCGCTGCAATTGGCTACCTGGGTGGGTGCATTCCTGGCCGGGATCGCCCTCATTCTTCTCATATTACTGATCATTTTGCGTCTGGTGGGCTCTGCCTTCCTGGGTGGGCAAGCCGCTACTTTGATAGCTGTAGTGTTTCTGGGTGGCATCCAATTGGTCTTTCTGGGGATTCTCGGCGAGTACATTGGCCGGATCTATGACGAAGTTAAAGGGCGTCCGCTGTATACGACCCGCGAAACGCCTTCTGACGAACCTAAATAACTGTGGAGTAGATTAAAACAATGGCTAAAATTGATTTGACCGTAATCAAAGACAGGCAGGAACGAGCGATCAAGCGCATGCGTGAACGCAACATCATTCTGCCCACTTTCGCTCAAATGAAGAACCCGGATTTGATCCCAGCAAAAGTGAAAGAAGAATTGCGTTCCATTGGTCTTTGGGATGTACATCCGCGCAACTTGTTTCGCATTTCCTGGAAAAACCAGCCGGTGACTTCGGGCGGACAGTTCGGTGGTGTCAATTACATCGAATTCCCCAGCAGCCTTACTGGTACCAAAGCTCGCATCATTGCTCTGGAAGGCAAATGGTTCCCCACCGGTGCACATAAAGTGGGCGCAGCTTTTGGCTGCCTCGTGCCGCGTCTGGTGACCGGCCAGTTCGACCCCACCACCCAAAAAGCAGTTTGGCCCTCCACCGGCAACTATTGCCGCGGCGGTGCCTACGACTCTGCCCTGATGGCTTGCGAATCCATTGCCATTTTACCCGAAGGTATGTCGCGTGAGCGTTTCGAGTGGCTGCAGAAGATTGCCAGCGAGGTCATCGCCACCCCGGGCAGTGAATCCAACGTCAAAGAAATCTTCGATAAATGCTGGGAACTGCGCAAATCAGGTCAGGATTTGATGATCTTCAACCAGTTTGAAGAATTTGGCAATTATTTGTGGCATTACGAAGTCACTGGTCATGCTATGGAAGAGTTGTTGAAGAAAGTGATGCGTCCAAACGATAATTATCGGGGTGTAGCCTTGACCACTGGTTCGGGCGGTACCCTCGCTTCGGGTGATTACATGAAACAGGCTTTCCCGACCAGCAAAGTTATCGCCAGTGAAGCCTTGCAATGTCCCACCTTACTCGAGAACGGGTTTGGTTCCCACCGCATCGAGGGTATTGGTGATAAACATGTACCCTGGATTCACGATGTCAAGAATACCGACTTTGTTGCCGCCATTGACGATAATGCCGTGGTCAATATTATGCGCCTGTTTAACGAACCGACTGGCCGTAGCTACCTTGTCAGGAAGGGTGTCCCGGAAGAGACAGTCAAACAACTCGATTTATTGGGCTTCTCGGGAATTGCGAATGTACTTTCCGCAGTTAAATTCGCCAAGTACTATGAACTCGGCGATAACGATGTTGTCCTGACCGTGTTGACCGATTCCATGCAGCTTTACGGCAGCCGCATCGATGAAATGAATAAAGAATCCGGTCCATTCACTGAAACTGATGCAGCCGAAGTCTATGCCCGCTATCTACAGGGTGTGACCAACGATAATTTACTTGAGACAACTTATGAATCCCGCAAACGAATTCACAACCTCAAGTATTACACCTGGGTCGAACAGCAGGGCAAGACCTATAAAGAGATTCAAGAACAGTGGTACGAACCCAATTATTGGACGGACGTTCAGGATCAGGTAGAAGAGATCGATGACCTGATCACCGAATTCAACGGCAAAGTGGGCCTTCACTAGTACTCTGTCTAATGTGATTATATGATTTCGATTTGAGCATATCACTCTAAATATAGGCTCAAAGATTCGAAAGAATGAAATTGGACGGGGTACTAGTGCCTGGTAAAAAATGAGGACGGTATTTCTTTCGGACACTATTTTTCTCGTTTGAGAAGTATCGTCTTCAACGAAAAAAAGTTGAAGGGCACTAAGGTTCCATGTTGAAACTAAACCTGGGCAGTTCATCCTGACCCAGGTTTTTTGTTTTGTCTTACAATAGAATAGAAATTGCGGCCAAGGATCGTCAGCGAATGAGCGAAATTCCTGCAGAAAATGCCCTGATGTTGGTAGGGGTAATGCCTTCCCAAAAAGATTATGAGATTGCCCGCTTGTTGGGTTGGTACCGCATTCCTCTGCGCCTGGCGCCAAAGATCGTGGATGTGGATTACCTGGCCTTTTACCAGACTAGCGTTTTTGGAGAAGAACATCGCTGGCAGATCGAAACCTTCGCAGAAGTCAAAGGGCACGAGTTGACCACCCGGGGTGAATTGTTACGTGATGAACCTGATCACCCACGGGCGCATGAGGAATATTACAAAATCCAGTTAGGGGCGCTGCAAAAAAGGGCAGAACCTATTCGGGCTGAAAAGTGGAAACGCATCACTTTTTTGTACACGATTGGCCACCTTTTTAACCGTGCCCGCATCATCAACGAACTGGTGGTAAAGTCCGACGAAAGAGATTTGTTGTGGCAAAGTCTGCGTGAACGGGCCACCAGTGCAGGAATTTATGGTCATCCGCCGGAATCGACCCTGTCCGCGCTGGATCCCTCGTTGTTGGACTTCCTCAGTGCTTTCGGCGATCCAGAATCGCCTGAAGTGGATTTCTCTGATCTTTAATTCTTTTCTTTCGCTGGTAGAATTGAGAAATCCACTTTCAATCTCTCATTCGAGGTGAAAATGTCTACCCTGATAAAAAACGGATCGATCGTTACTCCTTCTGAAACCTATATTGCCGATTTGTTGATCGAAGGGGAAAAAATCGCTGCCATTGGCCAGAATTTACTGTCGGATGCTGATGAAGTGATTGATGCCACCGGCTTGTACGTGCTGCCCGGCGGCGTGGACGCCCATGTTCACCTGGATTTGCCGATGGCTGGGACAGTTTCAAGCGACGACCACTACACAGGCACAAAAGCTGCCGCTTTTGGGGGCACCACGACAGTTATTGACTTCATCTCACAGGACTCCGATGATTTGCTGGCGTTGGTTGCCGCCATGCGTAAGAAGGCAGATGCTAAAGCGGCCATCGATTACAGTTTTCATATGAACATCACTCACTTTAATGAAAAGGTAGACCGTTCTATCCCGGATCTGGTTAAGGAAGGTATCACCAGTTTGAAAGTTTTCACCGCTTATAACGGCCGCTTGCGCCTCCGCGATGATGAAATCTTGCAGGTTTTGCGTACGGCTAAGAAACATGGCTTGTTGACTATGATGCATGCTGAAAATGGTGACGTAATCGATTTACTGATTAAGGAAGCGGTCGCTGCCAGGCATCTTTCTCCCGTCTGGCATGCGCGTACACGACCTGCCTGGGGCGCTGAAGAAAGCGTGGCGCTGGGGGCTGCTCTGGCGGCCACAGCCGAGGCTCCTTTGTATATTGTGCACATGAATACCGCCGGTGAAGTCGATCAACTGGAATACGCTCGTAGTATGGGCGTTTCGGTAATGGGCGAAACCTGCCCCCAATATCTATTCTTCACCGAAAAAGAGTTGGAACGTCCCGATGGCACCAAATGGATTTGTTCACCCCCGATGCGAAGCGAGGGTGATCAAGAACGCTTATGGGAGGGGTTGGCAGAAGGAGTAATCAAAACAGTGGCCACCGATCACTGTCCGTTCTTCTTCGATGGCACGCGTCCCATTCTTTATGAAGGCAAAGAGATCGCAATTCCAGGTAAAGAGTTGGGCAAGGGTGATTTTACACAGGTTCCCAATGGCTTGCCCGGGGTGGGTGACCGCCTGCCGGTGATGTGGAACGCCATGGTGACTTCCGGTCGGTTCACAGTCAATCAATTTGTCGAATTGAATTGTGCCAACCCGGCGCGTATCTTTGGTATATATCCACAAAAGGGCTGCCTATTGCCTGGCGCAGATGCAGACGTGGTTTTGTGGGATGCTGCTCGTAAAGTGACTTATGGCACGGCCTTTTCACAGCAGCGTACCGATTACAATCTTTACGAAGGTTGGCAGTTGGTTGGCTATCCGATGCGGGTGATTTCGCGCGGAGCGACGGTCGTCAACGAAGGGATCTGGCTGGGCAAACCTGGTCAGGGAAGATTTATCGCCTGTCGTCCATTTGCCGAGGTTCTTTAAAATGATGTTTGCATGTTAAACTTTTTACCCGTTCTATTGATCATCATTTCTCTGCTCATACTTTTGGTTCTGCAGAGAACGCGAACGCCTATTGGAACCGTCTGGCTTATCCTGGCAGGACTGACGTCGTTGAACTGGGGTGCGCTCTTGCTTTTGCGGTCGCGTTTGCCGCAGCCGCTGGTCATCGCTAACTGGTTCCCGGGCACCTTTGCAGGCGATTTGCTTACCTTTCGCATTGATGCAAATAGTTGGTTTCTCATGTTTGCCTTGGCTTCATTATTGGTGGGCATTCTTTTTTCCAGCGCAGGTCATTTGCATGAACCACATATCACCAATGATTTGATTGAAGTCATGGGCTTGACAGCAGTAGGAATGTTGGCTCTACTCGCTGGCAGCGCTGTGTCTTTTCTGCTTGTGTGGGCATTGATCGATATTGTTGAAATCATCGCATTTACTCTTCTCAACCGCGATGAGACTCTCAAAGTGCAAACCTATGCCATCTTCATCGGCAGAGCTCTGGGGTTGGTGCTGGTGCTATGGGCCATAGCTCTGGCAGCACAGTCACAAACGCCCCTGGATTTGGGCAAGGCTGATGGCGCAGTCTTGACTTTGTTGATTGCCGGAGCTGGATTGCGCCTGGGCGTTCTGCCCTTCCATCTGCCTTATACACAAGAAATGACCGAGCGGCGCAATCTGGGTACCATTTTACGCATGCTGGCGCCGTTGTCCGCATTTGCATTTCTGGCACAATTGGCTGTGCCTGCAACCTTTACGGGTTGGCAAGTTCTCATCCTGCTCTTTGCTTTGCTTGGCTGTGTAATGGGTGCAGTCAACTGGTTCACTGCCAAAGATGAGTTGGTGGGTAGACCCTATTGGCTCTTGGCTTTTTCAGGGTTTGCTTTCCTCTCCTATTTTCATGGGCAGGCACAGAGCGTGATCGTCTGGGGCGTACTCATGGTGGTTGTAGGGGGTTGGATTTTCCTTTCTGAGTACCCTTCGGGTAAAATAGATTTTCTTCTGGTAGTCGCCGGGATCGATTTGGTGGGCTTGCCGTTCACACCGGGCGCTGCCGGAATTGCCGGTATAAGCAAAGGGCCATTTTCGACCTTGAATGTCGTCTTGTGGGTGAGTTTGGCTCTGATATTGGCAGGGGTTATTCGCTTATCACTCAAGACCAAAGATACCACTCTATTAACTGAAAATTGGATGCGGTTATTCTATTCATTGGGAATGGGAATGTTGGTCATTTCCCCTTGGGTAATCCTCCTCTTTAAATTGAACGGTTGGAATGACTTCCAGTACTGGTGGGTGGCTCTCTTTAGCCTGTTTATTGTTGCTGCGATTGTCGTGTTGACGTATTTTTCGAAGATCAGCGGCTGGTTTCAAAAGACAAGTATCTTCCAGACACTGCATTCTTTTTTGCCCTTTGGCCAGGTCGTTAACCGTTTCTTTCACTTTGAATGGCTTTACCGTCTGCTATCCTTTTTGTTCAGAGTTCAGCAAAGGATCATCGCCGGGTTCAACTTGATTCTTGAAGGTGAAGGCGGAATTTTATGGGCACTGGTTTTTCTGGCCCTGCTGGTTTCACTGCTCGTCAGTGGAGGGTTGGGCAATGGATAACTGGTTCAATATTATTCCGGTTTTGCTGATTCTGGCGGCTTCATTGGCAATTTTTCTTTTTGCCGATTGGAGACGTTGTTTGGTGGCTTTGGCGGTACTTTACCTGGGAATGTTTATCTTGCTGGTGCAGGTTTGGCCGTTGACCTTGTCGGCGGTGAAACTCATTACCGGCTGGGTAGCGGTGGTGATCCTGGCGATGAATTTGCCCCGGACTTCGATCAATCAAGACGAAGGGATACTTTCGCAACATATCTTCAAGGTGTTTGCCCTGATAATGATCTGGGTGCTGGCTTTTTTGATCTCTAAATCGATCAGTAGTGCTTTTCAGATCAGTCCTGAGATCGCTTTTTCGGCCCTGGCAATATTTGGCTGCGGTTTGTTGCAATTGGGGATGAAGGGACAGCCGTTCTTTGTTATTGTTGCGATCCTGACTGTCTTTGCAGGTTTTGAATTGTTGTATGCCAGCGTTGAAAGCTCGGTGTTGATCAATGGCTTATTGGCGTTGATTAATTTGTTGATTGCCTTTATCGGCGCCTATTTCACCGACCTTGGCGAAAGGGAGGATCAACCGTGAGCGCTCCATTGATCTGGTTTGTCTTTCCACTTGGAATCTCCATAGTATTTTGGTTCTTGCAGGCCAGAACAAAGCTCGTTTTCTGGTTGGCTGTTGTGATTTGTTTCCTTTTGGGGTTGGTCGCCTTGCTTCAACCGATTGGCGGATTGTTGAAGATAGGTCCTGCCTCCCTGGAAATAAAGGATACGCTTCTGCTTTTTGGCCGTAACTTTACCTTGCAAAACAGTGACCGATTCTTTTTGGCGTTCATCTATTTTGGAGCGATTTTCTGGTTTCTCGGCTCGCAAAATTCTGCTGTTCCCGCTAAGTTCATTCCCTTGAGCTTGGCGATTCTTTCTTTGCTCACGGCGGCTTTGGCTGTCGAACCCTTTTTGTACTCGGCAGTTTTGATCGAACTGGCAGTCATCATTAGCCTTCCTTTGCTGCTCAATCGTGGGGAACCCATTGGCCAGGGTGTCTTGCGTTATTTTATTTATCAGAGTCTGGCCATGCCGTTTATTTTGTTCGCCGGCTGGATTCTCTCAGGCACTCAGGCCAACACCTCCGATATAGCGCAATTGAATCTGGCCGCCCTCCTTTTGGGATTGGGATTCGCGTTCTTGATGGCGGTTTTTCCCTTTCATGTCTGGATGCCGGAGTTGGCTGGTGAAACCCACTCCTACATTTCCGGTTTTCTGTTGGGGGTCTTGCCCCCGGCTTATTTGCTGATCATGCTCAAATTCTTGAATGGTTTGGTCTGGCTGAAAGACGCGGCATTTTTGCCCACCGTTCTGCAGACGGTAGGGGCCGTCATGATCGTCACGGGTGGATTGTGGGCTGCGGTACAAACTGATTTGAAAAGGGTGTTTGGCTTTGCAGTGATCATGCAGAGTGGTTTTTCACTGTTGTGTATCAGTTTGCATAGCCAGGCGGGCAACGAACTTCTCTATCTCTCCCTGATACCCCATATGCTCATTCTGGGGATTTTTGCCTATGCCCTCACCAGCCTGCAGCGCCGTGGCTTGTCACCGGATCTGGAGGGGCTGAAGGGGCAGGTTCGAAACTTGCCGGTATTGTCAGTAGCTTTGCTGACCTCATTGTTTTCGATTGTTGGCTTGCCCTTGTTTGCCGGTTTCTCGTTGAACCTTGAATTGTTCGAACAATTGCCTGCCAATTCTCCGCTGCTGGTCTGGCTGTTGGTGGGCTATGCTGGCTTGATGTTTGCCGGGTTCAGGTTTTTGATCGTTTTGATCGGCAATAATCGACAAAAATGGTCCCTCTATGAATCTACTGCCGACCTTTTCTTTTTGGTGATTGGTGTTGTCGTACTTTTTGCAATGGGCGTGTTCCCCTCGGTGCTAATTGGCGGGGTCTGGAAGACTTTTTCGGCATTACTCACATTGACTTAACCCTTGGTTCTGGTGAAGTTTGCGGTTATGATAAAATAAATTTTCTCAAGGAATGCATATGGAATCAGACGAGATTGAAAAACGCCTGGAATGGTTAGATTCGGAACGACAAAAATCGAATCTTGAGGTTAAAGCATTAAAAGACCATATTGCGAACCTCGAAACGATCATTGATGCGCAGAAACAAAAAATCACCACCCTCGAAAGTGATCTTAAGGGGGTTACAGCTACGACCGGGCGCGTCTCTCAATTTGACGGCGTCCTTGAACAGGTTAAAACGGATGTTTTAAAGCAGATTGCAGAGGTTGAGAAGAAGCACGGCGCTCTCCTCAGAAACCTGGAAAAGCAAGAGAAAGAAGATCAGAACGCTATCAATAAACGATTTAGTGAAGTTCAAACCCTGCTGCCGATGGTGGCAGAAGTCAAAAAGAACTTGCAAAATCGTATCGACGAAGAAAACCGGTTGTCTCAACGCCTCGATTCTCTTACACCGAATCTGGATGCGATCAATAGCTCCGTCAATGTCATCACTCAAGAAAATAAACGGCTGGCGGACGATTTCCAGTTGAATAACAAACGCATTGCCGATATGCAGGTAGAAAATACTACCTTGCGCAAACGCCTGGATACCGAACGTAACCGCACCGATCTTAACATCGAAGCGATACAAAAGCTCGATGGTAATTTAAAACCCCTTTTGGCCCAGGAATCTGAACGCAAACAGGCCCAGGTAGCCTTCATTGAAAAATTCTCCCTGGCACAGCTCGAACGGGATAATATCTGGAAGGCCTGGCAGGAGCGTATTGACGAGATCAGCGGAATGGGGAACGATTTCGCTACCAAGATTGCCGAGCTGGAAGCTACCCACAGAGGCATCAAGCAATCACAAACGGAACTGGATGATGTTAATCTACGCTTTGATCGGCGTATCAACGAATTGACCGAAATGCACCGATTGAATGAAGAGCGCTTCAGGCAGGAGTGGCTCTCTTTCAAGAGTGACGACCAGAAGCGTTGGACGAACTATCAGTTGACTCAAGAAGAGCAGCAGCAGGATGATGCGCGCCGGCTGATCAAACTTGATGAACGGATTACGGCGCTGGAAGACGAGATTCAAGAAGCTAACGATTTGATCACGCTCATCAATGAAGAAAGTGAAAAACAGCTCAAATCTCTCTATGCAGTTTTTCACGATTTGATCGAGTCCTTCGAGCAGACCTTTACGAAGAAATAAATGATTGGGTTCCTCTCGGGTTTATTGCACTTCGTCCATTGAACGGATAACGACAAAACGTCCTGCATTTCGGGAATTGCTGGTACTCCGTCGAATATAAAGAGTTCATTTCATCCTGAGCGGAATGTCCTTACCCTGAAAGCAATGGTTGTATCAAATGAGTTTGGCGGAGCCATGCCGGTTGACACGAGGGGTATAATTGAAAG
>Ga0187810_10000850_pt1 | contig 11025 bp, 5 predicted proteins | sample NC_wetland_sal_i_9_FD_132963 | JGI IMG/M metagenome (GOLD analysis project Ga0187810, IMG submission 132963) | Wetland sediment microbial communities from Neuse River Estuary, North Carolina, USA - ASW_5 | ecosystem: Environmental > Aquatic > Freshwater > Wetlands > Sediment | place: USA: North...
CGTGTGGTTGACTCGATGCCGCCGGAGGCGCCGGCACCGGGACCGCTACCTGCCTCTTCCGGCACGATGGCAGCGCTCCGACGAGCAATATTGCGATCGCTGCTTGGACACGCGAGCGGGGCATCAGTCAATGAGCAGTTCGGTTAGGAGGCGGTGGTGGCCGAAGTGAGCGTGCCACGATCGTGATCGACCATTCTTGGAAAGCGCAGCCGGAACGTGGTCCCTTTCCCCGGTTCGCTGGTAAAGTCGATTGTACCATTGTGCAGTTGAACCACCCGAAACGTTGTGGCGAGTCCGATTCCGGAGCCATTCTCTTTCGTGGTGAAGTACAGCTGGAACACGCGATCCTGAATTTCCAACGGGATTCCGGGGCCCGCGTCGCCCACCGTCAGCAAACACTCGTCGCCGTCGCATTCCGTGCGCGTGATCAGCGATCCGCCGTCGCTCATGGCTTCCAGGCCGTTATTGATGACGTTGAGAATCGCCTGTTTCAGAAGATCCGCATCCGCGTTGATCCAAAGCCCGTCTTCGAATGCGGTTTCCACGCGGATCTGCTTCACGTTAGCGTCCACCGAGACCAGCGCCAGAACCTGCTTCACCAGTTCGTTGAAGTCGATGGGGGTGTACTTCAGATCCACCGGCCGGTTGAAATTCAAGAAAGTCTTGACCACCGCGTCCAGGCGCTTAATTTCCCGGCCGATCACATCGATCTCCGGTTGCTGTCCGTTCAATTTGTTCTTGAGCACTTCCAGATGCAGCGCCATCGCGTTGAGCGGGTTCTTGATTTCGTGTGCCACGCCTCCAGTCAGCCGGCTGATAGCGGCGAGCCGGGTAGAAAAATCAAGCTGGCGTTGGAGCTGCCGCCTGCTTTCCACGTCGCGCAGCGTCACTAGCGTGCCCATGGCTTCCTGATTGGAACTTTTTCGCAGAATCTGTACGCCTACGGCGAGAGGCTGCGGCGCTCCATCGGCGCGTGGAACGACGACCCTCTGCTCGCTCACGGACTCGCGATTGCGAACCGCGTTTCCGATGATCCCGCCTAGCACCGAGGATGGCGGAAACAGCTCGTCCAGCGTGCATCCAGCCATGGCATCATGCGTTTTGCCGAGCATGCGTTCGGCGGGTTCGCCGGCCATGATCAGCCGTCCCGTATGGTCGAAAAGCAGCACGCTTTCTTCCAGACTTTGCAGCAACTGCTCGATGTTGGTGCGCAATTCGCTGGCGTCCTGCTTGGCGCCGCGGTATTGCTCGTCCAAAAGACTTAGCTTCGAGTGGACGTCGGCGAACTCGCGAGGTTCCCGAGGGTCCTGCCCGGTGGAAGCACCGAACTGGCCGGTGCGAATCAGGTCGATGCTCTGGCTCACGCGCTGCAAAGGATCGATAATCAAGTTCGGCAGCACCGCGCCCAGGACAATCGCGACGCACAGCGCCAGCGCGAAGGCCAGCACCAAGCTCTTCAACGCCGGTTCCACCTCGTGCCGCAAAAGAACCGATCGGATCACGATCGTGATGTTGAACAGCTCCTGCTTACGGCCTTGGAACCCGATGGGACGCGTCACTAGATAGTTTTCGCGGCGCGTTAGCAGGTCCCACAGATTCACGGCCCACCAACGGCGCTCGATAGTGTGGAGATCCTCGGCGCTCGCGAGTACGCTGCTGTCGGTGGCCGCCGGCGACGCCGCCAAAACATTACCGTGCTCGTCCGTCACCAGGATGGCCAATGCCAGGTCCGCCTTGGCCAGCGTGCGGTTCAACATTTCTGCGATGTCTGGATCGTTGCGGATAATCGCCGTCCAGCCGTTCTCCCACTCGGCTACAGATGTGGGATGAAGGCCATGGCGGTCCATCTCCAGGTTGAGATGATTCTCCAGGTACAGCTTGAACTGTTCGGCCACCAGATCGGCGCGATCGGACGCTCCCTCGAAGGACACACGCGTGAAATCCGACAGGTACAGCAGCGACATCACGACCACGACCAGCGCGACCAGCGCTACTATGGGACGCCGCAGCCGCGACTTTAACGACATTCTAGGTACCGGTGCTGGCCTCTGCTTCGGCCGAGCCGTACTCTTTGAGCTTGTTGAACAGAGTCTTCAGGCTGATGCCGAGGATTTCAGCCGCGCGCGTCTTGTTGTTCCTGGTGTGCTGCAGCGTCAACTGGATGAGCGCCTTCTCCGCTTCTCCCACGGTGGTGCCCACCGGCAATCGCACTACGTCCGGTTCCACTTCCTGCGGCACGGGCCGCGCGCCCGCGGGCATGCCAAAATCGCGCGGAAGATGATGCTTGGTGATCGTTCCTTCGCCCGCCAAAATAACAGCGCGCTCCAACACGTTGCGCAGCTCCCGAACGTTTCCGGGCCAGGAATAACGCCGCAGTTGCTCGCCGACTTCAGCGCTGACATCCACTACGCGTGTTTCGTGCTTGCGGTTCAGCATTTCGATGAGCGCTTCGGTGAGCACCGGCAGATCGCCCTCGCGCTGGCGCAGCGGCGGCAGCGGAATCTGAAACACGTTCAACCGGTAGTACAGATCCTCGCGCAGCTCGCCTTTGCGTAGCGCATCCTCCAACACTTTGTTAGTAGCCGCGATCACGCGAACATCCACGGCCATTTCTGTTTTTCCGCCCAGCCGCCGGACGCACGAATCTTCCAAAACGCGCAGGAGCTTCGCTTGCGTGGCCACCGGCATCTCGGCGATTTCGTCCAACAGGAGCGTGCCGTGCTGCGCCAGCTCAAAGCAACCCGCCCGCCGCTCCACCGCGCCCGTGAACGCGCCCTTTTCGTGGCCGAACAGTTCGCTCTCCATCAACGTTTCAGGCAGCGCGGCGCAATTGATCGCGACGAATGGGCCGTCGCGCCGGGGGCTGAGATGATGAATCGCCCGCGCCACCAATTCCTTGCCGGTGCCGCTTTCGCCCGTCACCAGCACCGCGGCCTTCGACGGCGCCACCTGCCGGATCAGAGAAAACACTTGCTGCATCGCCGAGCATGTTCCCACCAGATCTACCAGCACGCCCTGATAGAGCAGCTGCCGTTGCAGGCGTTCGGCCTCTTCCGCCAAACGGCTTTGTGTGGCCGCGCGTTCTAGCAGGACCTTCAGAGCGCTCGGCTGGATGGGCTTTTCCAAGAACCAAAATGCGCCAAGATCGTGCATGGTTTGCACCGCGGTCTCAATGTTCCCGAACGCGGTCAACACGATCGTTGGCGGCATGCTGCCCTGCGACCCCAGGCGCTTCAGCAGCTCGAATCCGTCCATGCGAGGCATCATCAGATCCGTGACCAGCACATGCGGCGGCGTCTCGGTCAGTTTTTCCAATGCGTCTTGGCCGTCAAAGGCCGTTTCCACCGCGAATCCCCACGATTGGATCATCTTGGCGAGACCAGCTCGCTGGTTTTCTTCATCATCAACAACAAGTACGCGAGTGTGGGTAGAGGAGCTGGTCGGGGGAGCCGGCATTCCATCTAATTGTATCTCTGCTTCCTGGATAAAAACCCGAAAAGTGCCAATAGAACCCCGCTGGCGATCGAGATGCCGGCCGATACCGGGAGGATCGCCGGACGAAACTCCATCCGCAGACGATGCGCGCCGGCCGGCACTACAACGCCTCGCAACGCAATATCCACGGGGTGAATCGGTGCCGGTTGCTCGTCGATCCAGGCTTTCCAGCCGGGATAGTAGGTTTCCGACAGGACCAGCAGAGAAGCGCGGGAGGTCTGTAGAGACAAATCGATGCGGGACGGCTCGTAGGTTGTAACTGTTACGTCACCTCCGCCATCTGCCGGAAGATCCAGGTCTTGGTCCGTGATGGCGGTCTCGTGAAGATCGATGCGCTGGTGTTCGATCAAGTCGCGCGCTTCGGCGATTGAGCCCACGGGCTTCGCCTGGCGCACGAAGAAGAAGCGCGGAAGCACGCTCGTGTTCTCGAATAGCTCCGTGCCGGGCAGGCTCGCAACGTGCCGAAACTTGGGAACGGCAGACAGGCGCGGAACGTCGGCGGTGCGCGTCAGCACGTATCGCACGTTCATCAGATCCAGCACCGGCGAATCGAGCTTTTCGAGCGGATAATACCAACCTGCGCGGTTGCCATCGTGCAGAAACAGGCGCAGCTGAATCGTATTTTCGAGCGCCAGCGGACTGATGCCGCTCGCGGTGGGCACTTCGAGAATCGGCGCCCCGTAAGTCCATTCCATGCTCGAGTCGAAGGTGTCGATGCGCCATGGCGGAATGCTATGGTTTACGTAGCGCCGGACCTCGCTGAGCAATTCGGCGTTGCCGTCGAAAGCATCGCGCGTCACGCCGGGGTCCTGCGCGAGCGCCGAGCTGTTCATCGGGCGCCCGGACCCCACCAGGAACAGGTCCAGCGCGACGACCGCGCCGATCGCCCAGCGACCCAAATTTGGGATCCGAATCGAATCCAGGCCGATCGCGGCCAGCCCCGCGATGGCCAAGCTGAAAATCGAGTACGTATATTCGGGATGGATTCCGATGCGTACTTGCTCGGGCAGTAACGGAAAAAGCGTGCGCCACACCGGGGTTTTATCGCCCAGCATCCAAAACATGCCGAACGCGAGCAGGAGCGCGAACAGTGCCGTGGTCCGATCGCGGCGCGTCACTACCGCGAACACCAGCGCGAAAATCGCCAGCAGCAATCCCGCGATGCTGCTGTATAAATAAAGAAACGTCGGATCGCCCGGGCCGTTGAAACGGCTGATGTCGAAAATGTTGTAGTGATTTGGTGCGACCAGCGATACCAGGCTCTCCCAATACAGGCCGCCGCCCGTGCCCAGCCAGTCCGCTCGATACTTCGCCACGCTGAATCCGGTGAGCTCGGTGGTCGGAATGAATGGAACCGCAGCCAGCAAAATGCCCAGGACGCAACCACAACAGGTCCATAGGATCACCCGCGCCGATCCCATGCGCAGAAGGGCGAGCAGCAATGCGAACATCACGGTTGACCCAAACACCGCGACCGTCGCCTGAGGGAATCCGCCCCAAACCGATAACCCCAGCGCCGCGGCCAGGACTGCGAGCCAATCCAGGCGCGGATGGTCCTTGAGTTTCCACACGGCCAGCCACGCCAGCGGCATCCACGCTGCGGCCATCATCGAATCGATGTGCTCGGCTCGCGATGCAAAGTAGCTGCCCGTTTCGAACATCACAGCGCCCGTCCAGGCTGCCGCCGATCCCAACCCAAACTCGCGGAACAAACGATGCGCCGCGAGGCCTGCGATCCACACTTGCAAAACCACGGCCCATTCCAGCAACATCGGCAGGCTGTACCAGGTGAATCGGCTGCTGATCAACGCGCTCGCGAACACCAGCGGATGAAAGAAGCAGGCCTGGATATTCGCGAAAATCGGATAACCGCAGTATGTGTACGGATTCCAAAGCGCGAAGTGGTTTTCACCAAGTTGGTCGCGCAGGGCCGTGATCAGTGGAAGCTGCACGCCTCGAAAATCCCAAGGAAACGTGTAGGCTGCGCTGAAGAGCGGCTTGTGGAAGAACAGAACCACCACTGCGAGCAGCGATAGGCAGACGAAAGCGGAGCCGAGCCGCGAATCCGAAATCCCCAATCCCCAACCGCCTTGCCTGTCCCGTATCATGTTTCTTTGGACCTTAAGCGCACGTCTATCCTAGCCGTTCTCATTGGCGCGTGTCTCACGCCGGTTCGCGCACAGCGCGAGCTGTCCGGATCTGCCCAAGCCCGCCTCGCGCTCGACCGGCTGAATGTCACCGGAAGCGTCCTGATGATCGCCGCCCACCCCGACGACGAAAACACCGCGCTGCTGGCGTATTTGGCGCGCGGGCGCAAGGTTCGCACCGGCTATCTCTCCATCACGCGCGGCGAAGGCGGACAAAATCTGATCGGCGCCGAGCAAGGCGACGCGCTGGGCGTGATCCGCACCCAAGAGCTGCTCGCTGCCCGCAGGATCGACGGCGCCCAGCAGTTTTTCACCCGCGCCATCGACTTCGGGTTCACTAAGACTCCGGAAGAAACCCTCGAAAAATGGGGACGCGAGAAAATCCTGGGCGATGTGGTGTGGGTGATCCGCCGCTTCCGCCCCGACGTGATTATTCTTCGGTTCAGCGGAACGCCTCGCGATGGTCACGGTCAGCATCAGGTTTCTGCGATTCTCGGCAAGGATGCGTTCGCCGCCGCCGCCGATCCCAAGCGATTTCCGGAACAGTTGCAATGGGTGCAACCCTGGCAAGCCACGCGCATGATGTGGAATCCCGGCGCGTTCACCAAGGAGCAGCGCGAAGAAGTTGAGAAGATGCCCAACCGCATTTCGGTCGATCCGGGCGATTACGATCCGGTGCTTGGGCATTCGTACAACGAGATCGCGGGCATGTCGCGCAGCATGCACCGCAGCCAAGGTATGGGCGCGGCGGAGCGCAAAGGATCGGCCAAGGATTTCCTGATCACGCAGGCCGGGCCCGTCGCCGCGAAGGACATCTTCGACGGCATCGACATCTCGTGGAATCGCGTGCCCGGCGGCGCTGCGGTCGGCAATGTCCTGGCGGAGGCTGCCCGGAGTTTCGACGCGGAGCATCCGGACCGCATCGTACCTCTCCTGCTCAAAGCGCAAAACGCGATGGTGGCTCTGCACCAGCCGCTGCCTGCGGGAAAGCAAAAAGAGCTGAGCGATGCCATCGCGCTCTGTGCCGGCTTGTGGCTGGATGCGACGGCGGACAAATATGCGGTGACGCCCGGCGGTGCGCTCAAGTTCGACGCTACCGCCCTCAATCGTGATCATCTCGCGGTGCAGGTGAAGTCCATCGAAATCGATGGCATCGCACCCGCCACCACAAAAGACAAATTCGGCGACGTGCTTCCTTTCAATGAGCCCAAGGTCTTCACGCTGACAGCAACGGTGCCGGAGCATCAAGCGCTCTCGCAGCCGTACTGGTTGGTTGAGCCAAAGCAGGGCGATACCTACACGATCCCGAACCAGCTCGACGTCGGCCTCGCGGAGAATCCGCCGCTGTTCAACGCGCACTTCCATTTGCGGATCGAATCCGAGGACGTCGAGGTAGTTCGCCCCGTCGAGTACCGCTACATCGAGCGCGCGCAAGGCGAATTGACACGGCCCGTCGTTGTAGAACCGCCGGTTTCGTTGCAATGGTCCAAACCCGCGATGCTATTTCCACAAGGCGCGGCGAAGACCGCCGAGTTGCAAGTACGAGCGAATATTCCGAAAGCAGCCGGCGAAGTGCGCATTCAACCCCCCGCGGGCTGGCGCGCCTCGGCGACTTCGGAAAAGTTTCAGCTTGCCGACTCGGGCGAGCAAAGCGTGTTGTCGTTCCAACTCACCCCGCCCACTGGCGACGCGCAGGGCCTTCTCGCGGCCAGTGCGAAGGTGGGCGGTCAAACCGTCTCCACCGAGATGGAAACCATCAACTACCCGCACATTCCTCCCCAGGTTTTGTATCCGCCGGCGACGGCCAAACTGGTGCGCGCCGATGTCCGGCTGTTGCCGAAAACTATTGGCTATGTGATGGGCGCGGGTGATGAAGTGCCGCAAGCCTTGCAGCAATTGGGCGCCGACGTCATGCTGCTCAGCGCCGGCGATCTTGCGAGCGGCAACCTCAGCCGCTTTGACGCCATCGTCACCGGCGTACGCGCCTACAATGTTCGCTCCGATTTGCGCGCCAATCAAAACCGGCTGCTCGAATACGTAAAGAACGGCGGAACGTTGCTGGTGCAGTACAACGTCGCAGAAGGTGGCAACCCGTTCGGCGGTGACACCAGCCTGCTCGCGAATATCGGTCCCTATCCCATCACCACGGGCCGCGACCGCGTGACCGTGGAAGAAGCTCCCGTTCAGTTCCTCAATCCCGCGAGCCCGTTGCTGCATCAACCGAATGAAATCACCGCGCACGATTTTGATGGCTGGATTCAGGAGCGCGGCCTCTACTTCGCTTCAAAATGGGACGATCATTATCAGCCGTTATTTGAGACGCACGACCCCGGCGAAAAACCGCAAACGGGCAGCACGCTCTACATGCGCTACGGCAAGGGCGCGTATGTGTTCACCGCGCTCTCCTGGTTCCGCGAATTGCCGGCGGGAGTTCCAGGCGCCTTCCGCATCTTCGCGAATTTGTTGAGCGCCGGGAAAACTTGAGTGACCGGCCCTCCGCACAAGGTCCCGCACGCCAATATACTGCACGGCGCCGAAGATGAACCTCCGCCTCTTCTCGGCTCCTGGCGGCGCATCTACATCGTCGTGCTTTGTTACCTTGCATTGATCATCGCCGGGTTCTACGTCTTCACTCGAGTTTTCGCTTCATGAGGCCGCTCGATTGGGTGGTGATGTTCTCGTGGCTCGCCTTCATCGTCAGCTACGGGCTTTACCGCGGCCGCGGCAGCAGCACTATGAACAAGTACTTGCTCGCCGGAAAATCCATGCCGTGGTACGCCATGGGACTCTCCATCATGGCGACGCAGGCCAGCGCCATCACCTTCATCTCAACCACCGGCCAAAGCTACACCGACGGCATGCGCTTCGTGCAGTTTTATTTCGGACTGCCGATCGCCATGGTGATTCTGTGCGCCACCGTCGTCCCCATTTTTCATCGCGCCAACGTCTACACCGCTTACGAATATCTGGAGCAGCGCTTCGATTCTAAGACGCGCTCGCTGGTCAGCCTGATTTTTCTCATCCAGCGCGGCCTCTCGGCGGGCCTTTCTCTCTACGCACCCGCCGTGGTTCTCTCCGTGATCCTGGGTTGGCCCGACCGCGCGACCACCATCCTCATGGGCGTCCTCATCATGACCTACATTTCGTTCGGCGGCATCAAAGCTGTCACGTGGGCCGATGTCCAGCAAATGTCGTTGATCCTCTGCGGGCTCGTCCTGGCGCTGTTGCTCGCCGTTCACCTTTTGCCGCACAACGTTTCCTTCGGCGACGCGGTCTCGCTCGCCGGCGCGGCTGGCCGGCTGAATGCCGTGACGCTGAAATTCGATTGGAACGACCGCTATAACATTTGGAGCGGCGTCATCGGAGGCATGTTTCTCGCGCTCGCCTACTTCGGCTGCGACCAATCCCAAGTGCAGCGCTACCTCACCGGAAAATCCGTTGCTCACAGCCGCCTCAGCTTGCTGCTCAACGCCGTGGCCAAGATCCCGATGCAGTTTTTCATCCTCTTCATCGGTGCGATCGTATTCGTGTTCTACAATTTCGAAGCGCCGCCGGTGTTGTTCCAACCCGTCGAACTCAAGGCCGTCCAGCACGACGCCCGATTCCCAGCCGTAGAGCGCCGCTACGAGGAAGCATTCGCCAACCGCCGCGACGCCGCCGATCAATTTCTACAGGCCAACCATTCCGGAAACCGCGCGGCGCGCGAAGCCAGCATCCAGCGCTACCGCAATGCCCAGCAAGAGTTGAACGATGCGCACGCCGCCGGCGAGCACTTGGTCGGAAAAGAATTCGACGACACCAACTACATCTTTCTCTCGTTTGTAACGCGTTATCTTCCCGTGGGCGTCGTAGGTTTGATCGTCGCCGTGATTTTTTCGGCGGCCATGTCGTCGACATCGGGCGAAATCAACTCGCTCTCCGCCGTCACCGTAATCGACATCTACCGCCGTCACATCAAGCGCGACGCTTCCGATCGTCATTACCTCATCGCCTCGCGCATCGCCACCGTGTTTTGGGGCTGCTTTGCGATGGGCTTCGCCCAGTATGGGAAGAACTTCGGCGCGTTGATCCAGGCTGTGAACGTCATCGGCTCGCTGTTTTATGGAGGGCTGCTGGGCGTGTTCGTGCTGGCATTCTTTTTCCGCAGCGTCGGTCCGAATGGCGCGTTCTTTGGCGTGATCGCGGGCGAGGCGGCCATCTTCGCCGCAAATCTGTTCACCAGGATTTCGTTCCTGTGGTACAACGTGATCGGCTGCTTGGTCGTGATCCTCGTCGGCTTGGCCGTCAGCCGGCTGTTCGATCAAGGACGGATGTATCAAGCGCCCGCGCCTTCCGAAGCACATTGACTTATTGCACCGGCACCATCACCGTATTGCTCGCCTCGCCGCCTTGCATCACCACCAACGGCAAATTTCCCGTGCCGGCGCTCGCCGGAATCACCACGTCAATCTGATACAACCCGACCGACCCAGGCGATAGCCCCGCATACACCACCTGCGCGTTCGCCCCGCCGACGGTCACCTGCGGCCCAACGGTCACCTGCGCGAGCGGCATTGGCGCGCTCGGCGCCACAGCACCGGTTGCCACTGCGGGATTCGTTGCGCCCATCCCCGTGGCATACAGAATGATGACTTCGCCCGCGTGCGCCGGATGATCCGCCGTGATGAGGTTATAGCTAAGATCCTGTGCGATCACCGTGCCGTCCGGGAAACTGGCCAAGCCAGGCTGCGCGGCCGTCGTGTCAATCGTCAACGGATTCGAGTACAGTCCATTCACGTTCACCAGCACCTGATACTGTTGCTCGCTCTCGAGCTCGCTCGGAATCTGCGCGTTAATCTGCCCACTACTCACGTAGAACAGCGGCGCCGCGATTCCATTCACAGTCACCGAAACTCCGTTCAACGAAGTCTGCAGTTGCCCGTTCACTACCGCGCCCCCTGCAGTCACCGAGCCCAGCGAAGCGCCGTAGATCTGAACGATCGTGCCCGGTGCTAATGGCGCACCTACTTGGGGGTTCAGATTATTCAGCACCGCATTGGCGTTCAGCGTTGGCACCGTGTCATCTGCAACCGTACCGCTCAGTTCGGTCAGCGCAGTCGACAAAGCCGGAACAAATCCGCGCAATGCCACCGTCGCCACGCCATTGGCGAGGGAATCGGATGCGTGCCCGGGGATCCAGGTCGCCGCGTAGAGGCCTTGGCCCAGCGGATCCAAAGTGACGTCGGGATCTCCGTTCGAGAATGCCGCATTCACCAGCCCGTTCGAGATCATGTTGCCGCAATCGTCCACCAGCACCGCTTCGAGCGGCGTCGCGTGTCCAACCAGTGTCGCGAAGCTATCGCCCAGCGCGGTTTCGGTCAAGTAAAGGAATTGCGGTTGGCAA
>Ga0187810_10000851_pt1 | contig 11021 bp, 12 predicted proteins | sample NC_wetland_sal_i_9_FD_132963 | JGI IMG/M metagenome (GOLD analysis project Ga0187810, IMG submission 132963) | Wetland sediment microbial communities from Neuse River Estuary, North Carolina, USA - ASW_5 | ecosystem: Environmental > Aquatic > Freshwater > Wetlands > Sediment | place: USA: North...
ACATCGAAGCCGGCGTAGTAAAAAAGATGCACGATTTCGCGAGCCGTGTACTCGCGATTGTGGCGCGCCTCCGGTTCTTCGCCAGCGGCACGCGGCCGAATGTAGGCGGGAAAGAATCCCGGATGATAGCCGGCCAAAATCGCGGCAATCGCGCGCAGCGAACCGATGTTGGGAGTGGTCAGCACCAGATGGCCGTCGGGCCGCAAGATCCGGTGGATCTCGGTCATCATGTGCATCGGGTCTTCGGTGAGATGCTCCACCAATTCACAACACAAGACGGTGGAGAAATAACCGTCGTCGTATGGAAATCGATCTTTCTCGGCGTCGAAGAGTTCGAGCGTGCATTCAAACTGCTCGCCATCGATGGACGTTACGCAGCGATGGTCTACCTGGCCTGCGGGCCCGTAATAACAGCCGCGCACTTCGCCATAGCCGAGACGGGTTTTCAATGCGGGCGTGATTTGAAGGTACGAACCCATTTCTAAAATGCGGTCTTCGGGGCCGCCCGGCGGAGTGATCGCGAGCGTCTTTTCGAAGCGAGTCAGGTGAGTTTCGATGTAACCTTTGGCGGCCTCGTCGGGCGCCCACGAGAGAATATAGTCCGGCTCGACGGGCGGAGTTTCCGCCGGTTTCGCTGGTTCGGCAATCGCGATCGGAGTGGCGCTGGAATGGGCCGTGCGGTTGGTTGCGACGCACTCCAGAAATTCGGCATACCGGAGCGCGACCTGGGACCAAGTACATTCGGTCTCCACCCACTCGCGAGCACGATCGCCGAGCGCACGCCGGACTTCCGGGCGGCTCACCAGCAAGTTGAGATACTCAAACAAGTAGTCTTCTTCGCTCGTGTCGACGGGCGCCTTCAGGCAGATGGAGTCAGGAAATTCGCTGAAGGATCCCACGTCGGAAACGATGACAGCCTTGCCCAATCCAAGCGCGCGCATCAACGTACCGGAGTTCTCACCGACGGTGGGATAGCGCAGATTGAGAACGATGTCGCAGGCCGCCAGGTAGCCGACAAACTCGTCGATGGGGCGGAAGCCGAGCACGCGCACGTGCGCGCCGATACCGAGCGATTGGATCAGCGACTGCAACTGGAGCTCGGGGTGGGGTTCGCCGACCAAAATCATTTTCGCCGTGGGATGTAGCCGCAAGAGGCGGCGGAAGGCGCGCAGCGATTCTGCGATGCGCTTATACGGTTTTAGAAAACCGAAGACGCCGATGAGGGGAATGTATTCCTCGAGTCCCAAGCGATGGCGAAACTCGGAACGGCTGGCATCGGGAATCCAAGCGCCATGCGGAATGCGGGCGACGGCGCCGGAAAATCCGGCCTCGCGTAAATCGGTTTCGACGCAGCCGCTGTGGACGATCGCGGCCTTGGAGCTAGCCAGCAGCCGGCGCAGCATCGGAAGGCCCTCGTAATCGGGCCCGACCTCGAGATCACGGACGCGTCGAGCATAGGCCAACGCTTCGTCGCCGCCTTCGTCCTCGACCGCGCGCATATAAGCGTCCCAATCGTCGCGCTTGATAGTGATGTCGGCGATCAAATGGTGCAGGTTCGCTTCGTGCACCACGACGACGCCGGGATGCTCCAGGGCCATCTCATAGCAGAAATCGTGATGGACGTTGTTGCCGACCTGGTAGAGCACGACATCGAAGTCCTCAGGACGAAACGATGGCGGCTTAGAAGAAAATACTTCAACGTCCATCAATTTTCGCAATTCTTCCAATAATGCGGCGGAATAGTCGGCAATGCCGCTGCGCGTCGGTGGAAGCGGGGAGAAAAAAGCGAGCTTAAGAGCCACGGGGTCCGTTAGAGGGAACTATTTCACCAGTTCCATCGAGAATTTGCCTAGCGCGAGCGGCACGCGCACCAGCGCGAGCGTGCGAGAGGGGTCCTTCAGAAACAACATTTCAAAGCTGATGCTGGAAGATGGTCCAGAGACCTGCGCACTGACGCGGTCGGCATCAACGGGTGCGCCGCCGACTTTGATGCTCTCGGTTCCGGCCGAGCTGAGCCGGATTTCGTAGGGCGCGCCGAAGAACACAGTCTGCGGTTCCGGCAGGCGTCCCTGACGGAGCTCTTGGCGCAAAAAATACAGGAACGCGAGAGCGTCCTTACCGCATGGATTGGCGCTCAATTGGGATTGGCCGGAGCCTGAACCACGAGTAACTGTTCCAGATTCGGAGTCGAACGTTTCCTTGTCGTCGGCCTTTTTAGATCCGTGCGAGATGGATTTCTCGAACTCAGAGGAGCAGAAGCTTCCCGAAGCCTCAGAGCGGTAGCGATCGCTGACTGTAAATCCGGGCGCGCCGGCATCCAAATCAAACACGAAATGCATGTGACCGGGTTGGCCGGATGCGCCGGGCGAACTGGAAGCGACCAAGGTAGCTTCGCCGAGGCTGACGCCCGTGGGCCAGTTAACGCTGTACCGCAAGCTTTCATTGGGAAGCGTGGACTCGGCGACAGGCGCGGCCATGGCCGTAAACGCCGCGAGCAGCAAAGGAGCGGTGGTATTTGAAAATCGGTACTTCATTGATTACATCAACGCGGAACTGCGGAAGCGGACTTACTCCGCACCTGGGACGCACTGTTGGCAGATCCACCAACAGCATAATACAGATCCAAGGTTCGAGCCGCGGTCCCTTGCCAACTAAATAAGGACGCGCGCTGGGTGCCCAAGCGTTCCATGCGCATGCGCAATTCCGGGTTCAGCAACAAGTCACGCATGGAAGTGACGATATCGCGCTGGGAGTAGGGATCGAAAAGTATCGCGGCTGAATCGGCCACTTCCGGCATAGCGGACGTATTGGAACAGGCCACGGCGCGTCCACAGGCCATCGCTTCCACGATCGGCAAGCCGAATCCTTCATAGAAAGACGGATACACCATCAGGTCGCAAGCGCCGTATAAGCGGTGTAACTGATCGTCATCCACGAAGCCGGTAAAGTGAATGCGATCGTGCGCAAACGATTTTTTGGCGGCAGCGCGAATGGCTGGAGCGTACCAGCTTTCCTTACCGACGATGACTAAGTGATGAGTTAACTGCGGGTAAGTGCGCAGCAACTCCTCGAAGGCATGAATGAGTCCTAAGTGATTCTTGCGCGGCTGCAGATCGCCGACGGTGAGGATAAAAGGGCCCCGTACATTGAGCGACGCCGGAAGGGAACGGCGCGCGGCCTCTCGCGCCACTGGATGGAACGCCGAGCTGACACCGTTCGGTAGCACGACAACCTTCTCTGCTTCGAGTTGGTAAGCCTCCAGAATTCGGCGCTTGGAGAAATCGCTCGGTGTAAGCACGCAGGCGGCGGACTGGACGGTGCGCCGCACGGTCAAACGCAACTGCATGGCGCGGAAGGCGGTGAAATATTCGGGATGTTCGAGATAGCTTACGTCGTGCACGCTTACAACGATGGGAGCCGCACATTGGATGGGCGCCGTATATTGCACGTGCAAAAGATTTGGCCGGTCTTGAGCGACACGGCGAGGCAGATCGTAACCAAGCCGCAGGTAGGGGTTGATTGCGACACGCTTCTTCTGAAAACGATCGGGCACCTGATCGAACGCGTCGCGGCGCGAAACGTACGCTACAAAGTCCGCTTTGTCATCCAAGACGGCGAAACAATTCAGAAGATTCCTGATGTATGTTTCGTTCCCTGTTAAGTGTTGGCCGATCGCATGAGCGTCTACCGAAAAGCGCATGACCATCTCCAGTATAGAGGGTTTCCTGTCTTTAGCGGGCTTTTCACAAAACGTTTACCTTGTGAAAGTTGTCGTGAAGGAGTCGAACTGTTCTCACGGTTACCTTTGTCGGGGAAAAATGGGGTCTAACGATTTCCAAGCAGCTTGCCAAGTATAACGCTCTTCATAGAGGCGGCGTCCGGCGGCTCCGATGCGAGCGCGATCATCGGGTAGCGCGAGAAGTTCCGACACGGCGGTGGCGAAGCTTTCCGGATGTCCCGCGAGGACCAGATGCTCGCCATCGCGGCATTCCAAGCCCTCGGCTCCGAGCGGGGTGGACACGACGGGCGTACGTGCGGCCCATGCCTCCAAAATTTTGATGCGGGTACCGCTTCCAGCGAGCACAGGCACGATGGCGACTTGCGATTGGGCCAGGACGGAGATGGCGTCGTCGACGAAGCCGGTCAGCTCAATGCGCGGATCGCGCGCGGCGAGGCTTTGGATGGCGCCGGGGTTCTTGCTCAAAATCTTCCATCGCAACTCGGGCCAGCGGGATTGGAGCGCGGGCCAAACTTTGCCGTGAAAGAATCGGACGGCTTGGATGTTGGGCGGATATTCGAGATTGCCGCTGAAGACGATCTCGAGGCGCTCGGCGCGCGGCGGGGGAGCGACGTAGGGGAGCGCGTTGGGATAAACGGAGACTCGGGTGCTGGGAACGATTCCCCGGACTAGAGCGGCGTCGCTGCCGGAAGTGGTAAGGATATCGTCAAATTGGGGAAGCCACTGGCATTCGAAATCGAGAGCAGCCCGCGCGAATCGACGGAATGCGAAGACTGGCAGGCCGTGCTCGGAGTCGGCCATGCTGTGATGCCAGGCTGAATCGACGTTGTGCAGATCCAAGACCAGGCGCTTCGAGCGCTCTCGCAGGACGGCCGCGTAGGGGGCGGTCCAGAAGTGATCGAGAACAGCTACGTCGTAGTTTCGGCCGGAGACGATGGCAGCGATCTGGCGTTCAAATCCGGAGAAGCGATCGAGAAGGGGCGGACGATTGCGGGCCAGGCGCGAAGTATTGCGCAGGACGCGAGCAAGCGGATGTTTGGAATGATACGGGAGATCGACGGTGTCGATTTTGCGCACGACGCCGGGCGGGATCGCATCGGCGGGATGAGGTGAGGACGGTTCCCGAAAGATGATCAGATCCAGCGAGAAGTTGCTGGCCAGATATTCGAGGAGCGAGGCAGTACGAATTGCGCCGCCGCCAGCCATCGGATAGGGCGCTTCGGCGGCCAGAAGCAGAGCGGCAGGCCTTGCGGCAGGCCTATTTACGAAATCTGTGGATGGCCTGTTCATACACGGCTTTCGTTAATTTGGCGGTCGTGGTCCAGGAGAACTCCGCGGATCGAGCGATGGCACGTTGGCGGAGGGCGCGCATTTGTTCGGGCTGCGCGATGGCAGTGCGGAGGGCATCGAGCCAGGCGGGGCGATCACGGACATCGAGGAGAATCGCGCTGTCGCAGGCTACCTCTCGGATCGACGGATCGCCCGATGCGATCACGACGGCGCCGCACTGCATGGCTTCGAGCACCGGCAAGCCAAATCCTTCGTAGAACGATGGGTAGAGGCACGCGATGGCGCCCGAGTACAAGCGCGGGAGGTCTTCCTCGGGTGCGAGCCCCGGCAAGTGTAGACCGGGCTCGGGGGGGATCTCGGGAAAGTCAGCGCGGCGGCGGCCGGCCAGGATCAGGTCGATGGGATAATCGCGGCGGAGTTCCCGCCAGAGGTCCAGCACCAGGCCGATGTTTTTTCTGGGTTCGAGAGTGCCGACATACAAAAGGTAGGGAGGAACGCCGGGAGGCGGCCGCACGGGCGTTGGATGAAAGGCAGGGTTGGCGCCGTGCGGCACCGCGACCACGCGATCGGCAGATAAATGAAAGCGTTCGATAGCCTGGCGTTTCACGGCTTCGGAAGGAGTAATGATCATGGTGGCGAGACCAAGGCGCAGCAGCATGGGAGTGCGGCGGCGCACGCGATCGGATTCGGCGTGCCAGGACGGATCCATCCAGGGCGAGAGATCGTGCAGGGTCATGACGCTCGGACGCAGGGGCAGGTACGGGACGGCGAAGTCGGTTCCATGAAAGACGTTGATGCCGAGGCGCGAGATTTCGCCCTGCAGTCCCCAGGACCACCAGCGGCGTTCGAGCATGTTGCGGGGACCGTGGCCAGTTTTGACATTGGGTCGCGAGAATGGCGCGGTGAACTTTTGATCGGAAAGGAGCCAGAACTGGTCGTCAGGGAAGGTTTGGGCGAGGGCTCGGGTGAGCTCGTCGGTGTAGCGGCGGACACCGCCGCTGGGGACGGTGAGGGGAGTCGCGTCGAGCGCGATCTTCATCATTCGATGATACTGCCCAAGAGCGTTCAGACAAGTGTGAACGCGGCACGCAAGAGTGCGTGCGCCACACGGCGAAACGAATTAGAATCAAACATGACCAAAGAAGAGATCCTCCTGGCCCAGAGCGAGCACCTGTTTCCCTGCGTGTTTCATTACTACAAGGAACCGCTCGTTATCTCACACGCCAAGAATCAATACGTTTGGGATATCGATGGCAATCAGTTTCTGGATTTTTTCGGCGGCATCGTTACGGTCAGCGTGGGGCATTGCAACGAGTCGGTGAACCGCGCGCTGCACGCACAGATCGACAAACTGCAGCACGTGTCCACCGTTTTCGCGAATGAGCCGCAGGTGGCGCTGGCGAAGAAGCTGGCGCAGATTACGCCCGGCGGGAAGCTGACGAAATCGTTCTTCACTTCGAGCGGCACGGAGGCGAACGAGACCGCGATTCTGGCGGCGCGGTGCTATACGGGTTCGACCGAGATTGTCGCGCTGCGCTATGCCTATCACGGCAGGTCGTCGATGGCCATGAGTCTGACGGCGCAAGCAAGCTGGAGGCTGGGGCCGGTGACGCAAGCGGGCATCGTTCACGCGGTGAACGCGTATTGTTATCGCTGCCCGTATGGACTGGAGTATCCGTCGTGCGAGGTGCGGTGCGCGCAGGATGTGGGCGAAGTGATCCGAACTACTACTTCGGGGCGCATCGCGGGATTTATCGCCGAGCCGATTCAAGGCGTGGCCGGTTTCGTCACGCCTCCGAAGGAATATTTCCCGATCGTGGCGGAGACTGTGAAGAAACACGGCGGCGTGTTTATCAGCGACGAAGTGCAGACCGCGTGGGGGCGTACGGGCGGCAAGTGGTTCGGCATAGAGCAGTGGGGCGTGCAGCCGGATATTATTACGAGCGCCAAGGGATTGGCTAATGGGACGCCGATTGGCTTGACGATTGCTCGGCCGGAGATCGCCGACGCGGTGAAGGGCGCGACGATTTCGACTTTCGGGGGCAATCCGATTGCAACCACGGCGGCCAAAGCCGTGATCGATTTCATTGAGGATCAGAAGCTCGCGATCAACGCCGCGGAAGTGGGCGCGTATTTCCGCGACAAGCTGCGCGAGCTGCAGGGGAAGCATCCGATCATCGGCGACGTGCGCGGCATGGGGTTGCTGCAGGCCATCGAGCTGGTGGAGGATCCAGTGAGCAAGAAGCCGGCCGCGGCGCAGACCACGGCGATCATGGAAGCGGCTCGCGAAAACAGAATCTTACTCGGCAAGGGCGGACTGCATGGCAACGTGTTGCGCTTCTCACCGCCGCTGAATATCAGCAAATCGGACGTGGACGAATTCGCGCGGCTATTGGATGCGAGTTTGGTGCGTGCGAAAGACCACTCCCTCACGGTCGTGGCTCAGTAAGGGGACAGCATGTCAATGGATGAAAAAGCATTCTACAAAGAATCCCGGACGACCAAGCCGATCACTTTGAATTGCCCATTTTGCCGGACGGCGGACTCGTACGATCTGCCGTGGCTGGTGAGGACCAAGGTGGACCGCCTGCCCGGGCACGCCGACGAGCGCGATCGGGCGAAGTTCAAGAAGGCGGCCAGCTATATGGTGCTGCTGGACGATAAGGTGATGTGCAAGAACATGCGCTGCCGGAAGCGGTTTGACGTTTCGGGGATCAAGACGACGGCGTTTATTTAACAGGCGCGTCGCCGAATTGCAAGGTTGAGTCGGCGGTGAACTTGCGGTAATTGTCGTAGTCGACATCGTTCTTAATGAGCGCCTTGCCGTCGCGCGAGCGTAGCTCGAAATTCAGCGGCAGCAGGTAGCTGGCGTCGCCGATCTGCGTGTACTCGTAGTCGAGCATGAGGCTGACGTCTTGCACCGGGAATGCGGGCGGGATTCCGTCGGCGTGCAGCGTGATGCGGTGAATGAAATGCCGGCGGTCGTCGATGAAGACCAAGCCGTGATAGGCGGTCACGAGGGAGCCGGGCCGGCCCTGGACCACGATGTGGTAATCGGAATTCGCCCGGGGGACTTGGTAGTTGTAGACGTGCATCTTCTGTCCCCGCAGCGTGAACCAGGCTTGCCAATGAAATTCGGTGGTGGGGGCGAAGACCCCCTTCATGACCGAACCAAATTCGCCGGACGATGAAGCGCCGCCCAACTGATCGTGCGCGAGGTTGGAAGGGAGTCCGTTGATCTCGAGCACCTTGTAGTCTTCCTGGTGTTCGAAGTAGGTGAGCCGCTCGACGATGATATCCACGGGCCGGAATTCTTCGCGGCCGGAAAAATCCTGGAAGCGGCGCGTAGTCTGGGTGCAGATAAAGTTCGGCAGATCGCGCTCGTGGTTGGCGGCGTAGTCGGTGGCGTCGGCGAGCACCTTCTGTGCGAGCGCCGGGTCGGGAGGTTCTTGGCCCCATAGGCGAAAGGCAAGGGCCGCGGCCACCAGGACGGTCAGGTTGCGGGCGGGTGAAGACAATATCACAAGCTACACTGGCCTAAAGATGACTATAGAGATTCGGACCCTCGGGGCGCAAGACGCCGAGGCGTTCTGGCGACTGCGTCTGGAGGCGCTGGAGCGGGAACCCCACGCGTTCGGCGAATCGGCCGAGGAGCACCGCGCGACGTCTTCAGATGTTTTCGCCAAGCGGTTGGCGGCCGCGAACGCCGAAAACTACGTCGTGGGGGCATTCATCGGAGGCGAATTGGTGGGGACGGTCGGGTTCGGACGCAACACGCGGCACAAGCAGCGGCACAAGGCGAGAATCTGGGGAGTTTTTGTACAGGAAGAACATCGCGGCCATGGAATCGCGCGGCGAATGATGCAAGAGGTGTTGAAGCGAGCCGAATTGCTCGTGGGTCTCGAACAAATCATCCTGACAGTCGGCGCCAACCAAGATATCGCCAAGAAGCTTTATGCGTCGCTCGGGTTCACGGTGTTTGGGCGCGAACCGGCGGCGCTGAAGGTCGGCGACGTGGCAGTGGATGAAGATCTGATGCTCTACGACTTGGCGGAAAAAGCGCGGGGCTGAATGGAAGGTGTTTTCGCCCCGGATTGCGGACGCCGGAGCCAGGCGAGCGCGAGGGCCAACCCCAACAGGACACCTGTGAGGCCGGCCATTTGCGGCAAATGCAGGACAGTTAGGTTGGCAATGGTGGCGCCTACCATGACGGTTGCAATCTGAAGCGCCGCCCAATAGCGGACGCGCGGGACGAGCAATCCGATGGCGCCAGTGACTTCGAGAATGCCGGTGAAATATCGAAACCACTGCCCTAACCCGACTTGAGCAAACTCTTGCACCATCTGTGGATTGTTGACCAGCTTGACGCCGCCGGCGGACGTGAAGGCGATCGCCAGGAGAATGGTGAGCATCCAGGCGAGGACGTTCCAGACTAGTCGCAATACGTTCGCCTGAGGATGAGTTGCGGCTTGCTGCGCGGCAGTGGGTTGCATTAGCAGCCTCCTTCCCGACTTAGACACCGGCGCGATTGAGCATGTTCCGAGTCCGGCAATATTTGCCCGTCCAGAAATTCTTGCGTGGTGGGGCGGGCTTGCCGAGGCGCGTGCCTTGGCTCACAACTATAAGATGTTCAAAAACTTATCGCTCTGAGGCAGCGTAATCGCGCGGTGGTACTCCAACTGCAATTCTTGTGAAACGAAAGCTGAGAAGGCTAATTTTCCAAGGGAGCTCATCTGAAGATGACCTGTGAAGAATACGGCAACGCATATAAAAAGGGCTACAATTTGACGGTTCGCTTTCTTGTCTCGCGCGGCCTTTCCTATGACGGGGCGCAAGAGACCGCGCAAGCCGCGTGGGTGAAGGGCTGGGAACGGCTGGGACAGTTGCGCGATTCGAACATGGTGCTCACTTGGATGAACAGCATCGCACTCAACATTCATCGGAGCTGCATGCGCCGCGAACCGTTCCTGCAAACGCTTCCCGAAATCTCGACGCCGCCGAAAGTGAACCTGGCAGCGATTGATGTGCGCCGAATTCTCAAGACCTGCAAGAAGTACGACCGGATGGTGCTGCAGCGTCATTATCTGGAAGGCTACAAGGTGCAAGAGATCGCGCGGGCGCATGGCTGGACCGAGACCGCCGTTCGCATCCGCTTGCTGCGCGCACGCCGCGCGGTGGGAAAACGCTTCGCGGCATAGTTGTTTTTTGTCGAGTCTCGACACGGCACGCAAGAGTGCGTGCGCTACATTACACTCAAACTCGCCTGATAATATTTTTTGCAATCCTAGCGCAATTCGAGTTAGGATAGTGGGTCAACAGGAACCGAAAACTGGATGGCCCAGCTCTTCCACCGCAGTGCCAATAGCATTTCTAAAATCAGTCTCGCAGCGGCTGTTCTCGGGCTTGGAGGCTTACTGGCCTTCGCCTACACGATGGACCGTGGCCACTACATCACGGACGTCAAGGTAGTCAAAGAGCAGCCCGTTCCATTCAGCCATAAGCATCACGTGACGGACGACGGCATCGATTGCCGCTACTGCCACACGTCGGTGGAAACGTCGTCGTTCGCCGGCATCCCCGCCACCGAGATTTGCATGAGCTGTCATTCGCAGATCTGGTCGAACGCGGAGATTCTGGAACCGGTGCGAGCCAGCTACCGCACGGGCGAATCGCTGCAGTGGACCCGTATACACGACCTGCCCGATTTCGTATACTTCAACCACAGCATCCACATCAACAAGGGCGTCGGATGCGCCACCTGCCATGGCCGCGTGGACCAGATGCCGCTCATGTACAAGGAAAACACGCTGTACATGAACTGGTGCGTGAACTGCCACCGGAACCCGGAAAAATATGTGCGTCCGCGCGATCAGGTGTTCAACATGGCCTATGAGGCCCCGCCCAATCAAGAAGAGCTTGGCCGGAAGCTCGTTGACGAATACCACATACAAAGTTTGACGGATTGCTACACTTGCCACCGATGAACGAGAAC
>Ga0187810_10000852_pt1 | contig 11011 bp, 8 predicted proteins | sample NC_wetland_sal_i_9_FD_132963 | JGI IMG/M metagenome (GOLD analysis project Ga0187810, IMG submission 132963) | Wetland sediment microbial communities from Neuse River Estuary, North Carolina, USA - ASW_5 | ecosystem: Environmental > Aquatic > Freshwater > Wetlands > Sediment | place: USA: North...
CACCATCCTGCCCATCCCGGCCATGACCCCCAAGGACCGCAGCGACCTCGATGCCGCGCTGCATCTGGGCATCGACTGGATCGCGCTTTCCTTCGTGCAGCGCCCCGACGACGTGGCCGAACTCAAGAAGGTGGTGGGCAACCGTGCCGCCTGCATGGCCAAGATCGAGAAGCCGCGCGCCATCGAGTGGCTGAGCGAAATCCTCGACCTGTCGGACGCGCTGATGATCGCCCGCGGCGATCTGGGCGTCGAACTGCCGGTGCAGGAAGTGCCCGGCAAGCAGAAATTCATCACCAAGCTGGCGCGCAAGGCCGGCAAGCCGGTGGTGGTGGCCACCCAGATGCTGGAATCCATGATCACCGCCCCGGTGCCCACCCGCGCCGAAGTCACCGACGTGGCCAACGCGGTGTTCGACGGCGCCGATGCGGTGATGCTGTCGGCCGAATCCGCCGCCGGGCAGTTCCCGGTGGAAGCCGTCACCATGATGGACAAGATCGCCACCACGGTGGAAGGCGATCCGCTGTACGTCTCGATCATCGATTCCCAGCGCAACGAGCCGGAATCCACCACCGCCGACGCCATCATGGCCGCCGTGCACGAAGTCACCAGCACCATCCATGCCCGCGCCATCGTCTGCTGGACCAAGTCCGGCTCGACCGCGCTGCGCGCCTCGCGCGAACGCTCGGATGCGCCGATCATCGCGCTGACGCCGCAGCTCGACGTGTCGCGGCGGCTATCGCTGGCCTGGGGGCTGCACTGCATCTACACCGACGACGCCCAGGACCTGGACGACATGGTGGACCGCGCCGCGCGTTTCGCCTACCTCGAAGGCTTCGCCAAGGTGGGCGAGCGCATCGTGGTGACGGCGGGCGTGCCGCTGCGCACGCCAGGAGCCACCAACATGCTGCGGGTGGCGTTTGTGGGACCGCAGAAGCCGGGGTGACGGCGGAGACCGGCGGCATTCTCTCGATGTCCGGTCTGGAACGGAACCTGCGTTTGGCTGAGGGCCGGAATGCCAATTCCTGCCATTCGTGACAAGGGAGAAAAGTGGAACTTAAGCCGCCATAGTGGCACTATATGCGAATTAAGGAGGATACATCCTTGATGCGCAAATGGGTGTTGGTTGCAGCGTGGTCCCTGATGCTATCGCCCGCGTTGGCGGCAAATCCTTGGGCTGCGATGAGCAAGGGCGATTTGCAGGCGATGCATGATCTGATCGCCGCCAATCATCCTGGTGCGGTCGATCTCGAAAACCCGCATTTTCGCGACTGGCTGGAAAATGGCTTTGTCCAGGCCATGACAAAGGCGGACGAGGCGCGATCGATAGACGACTACGAGCGAACGCTGCACTTCTACCAAGACGGATTTCAGGACGGTCATGTCGGCGTTTGGTTTTCGGTGAATCCCGACCAATTATCATGGGCGGGGTTTATACTTTACGCCACCGACGCAACAGATGTGCAAGTTGTGGCCGCCGAGCCGGGCTCCGGCGTGAAGGCTGGCGACCGTCTGTTGTCGTGCGATGGCAAAGGTATCGATGCGCTCCTGGCCGAGCGCACGGACGCGTTCTATTGGAATGCCGCCGTTCCGCATCTGCGCTATGCCCCGATCAATTACTTGTTCCGGCAGGATGCTCAGGATCACCTGACGGAATTGAGCGCCTGCACGTTTTCGTCTGGTCAAGTCACGTTGAAATGGCGTAACGGCGACTATGCTGCCGTCATGGCCAAATATGATGCGGCGCTGGCGACATCTAACGAACCCGGCCTGCGCCAGATCGACGGCGTGTGGTTGCTCTCGCTACCGACGTTTTATTATCCAACCGATGCCGACATCGCGAAGATGCAGGGCATCATATCTCAGGTTGAAGCAAAAGCAGCCGTATTGCGCAACGCAACGCTCGTCATTGACGTGCGTGGCAATACCGGAGGTTCTTCCCGCTGGGGTGAGATGATCGCGGCCGCTTTATGGGGCAAAGCGTGGGTTGAGCGGATCAAGGAACAGCAAGACGAAACGGTGGATTGGCGCGCATCGGATGATAATCTCGCACAGGTAGATTGGATCATCGAATACGTCCGCAAACAGAGCGGGAATAATACCGAGACGTTACGGCGTCTCTCCGCCATGCGTCAGGCCATGGCTGTTGCGCTGAAAAATCATAGGTCATTGGTGCGGGAGTCGGAACCAGCTCATAGTCCGAGCGCGCCGCTACCGCCGAACCCTGTGAAGGGCCGCGTCTTTTTTCTCACTGATCGTAGTTGCGGCAGCGCCTGCCTGGATTTCGCGGACCTCATGCGGCAATTGCCGGGTGTCACGCAGGTCGGTCAACCGACCAGTGCGGACTCTGTTTATCTGGAAGCCAATCTAAAGCCGCTGCCCAGCGGGATCGCGATGTTCGAGTACCCCATGAAGGTCTATCGCCATCGTTTGCGTAAGAATAACGAGTGGTATGAGCCCAAAGTGTTGTGGCCATATGGTCCGATGGTCGATGACGCAGCGATAATCCGGTGGATAAGAACGCTCAAATAGCCATTCTTGCTCAAGGCAATGGCGCGACTGTCCCGCCAGAACGAGCTTCCATTATTGGCGCAAAGCGGAGCAGAAAGGGGGTTATGTTTCATCGGAAAGGACAGGGTTTGGGGCTTCCCCCTCGCCCCTTCGGGGCACTCCCCCCGTAAACGGGGGGAGAAAGCTATTCGTTTCCTTTTAATCCCCGGTCTTCAAATTCCCCGGTCTTCAAATTTCCCGGTCTTCAAATCCCCTGGCCTTCGACGGTGCGGCTGAGGCCGTCGATGTGGCGCTGCAGGCCTTCGTATTGGGGGTCCAGCGCCAGGGCGCGGCGGTACATCTTCAGCGCCTCCGCCTTGTCGCCGTAATCCTCCAGCATCTCACCCAGCTCCGCCATGGCCTCGAAATGCCGCGGGTTGAGCTGGACCGCCTTCTGCAGCGACAGCATGGCCTGGCCGTCTTCGCCCGCCTCGGACTGCATCTGGCCCCGGCGGTGCCAGCCCTCGGCATACCAGGGGGCGATGTCGGTCACGGCGTCGTACAGCTTGCGGGCCACCGTCTTGTCTCCGGCGGAGAGCGCCGTGGCCGCCCGTGTCATCAGAAGATCGACGCTGGGGCTCGAGGAGCGCAGGAAGAAGGCCTCGATCTGCTCTTCCAGGGGCCCCGCCTCTTCCGGCGAGGAGGCCTGGTGCAACTGCTCGAACAGGGTGTCGATGGGCGGCTTCTGCGGCGGCTTGGGGGCCGGGGCGGCAGCGGCCGCCGGCAGCAAAAGGGCAAACAGGAAAACGGCCAAGCGCATGGGCCAAGCCTAAACCAACGCCCCGCGCTCGCGGTAGCCCGTATGAACGGGGGATGGAGGGGAATTAACCCTGACGCGCCTTGAAGCGGGGGTTCTTCTTGTTGATGACGTAGGTGCGGCCGCGGCGGCGGATCACCCGGCAGTCCTTGTCGCGCTTCTTGAGGGAGCGGAGCGAGTTGCGGATCTTCATGGCACGCCTTTTGAACTTCAGAAACTGCGAGATGGGCCCCGCCGAAGAGGCGCGGAACCTATTCGGCGGGGATTTGGGTGTCAACAGTGTGGAAAACGGCCGGTTCTGCCGCAAAAATGACGGGTCTGCCGTGCTAGAACCGGCCCGAATTGAGCCAAAGGGGGCTTAGCTTCCGTGCGTGTCGTTGTGCTGTTCCTGGCCTATCTGCTGTCGATGGTCCTTTTGGTCGCCGCCTACGGCGCCGAAACGCCCCCTGTCCCAGTCCCCTCCCCGGCTGCCGAGGATGCGGCCTTTGCCGCCTTCCTCCACGATTTCCGCGCCACGGCGCTGGCAGACGGCATCACCCCGGAGACCTATGACGAGGCGACCAAGGACATCGCCCGCAACCCGCGCATTGCCGACCTCAACCTCAACCAGCCCGAATTCGCCAAGCCGGTGTGGGAATATCTCGACAACGCCGTCTCCCCCCAGCGCGTTTCGGACGGGCGCGCCATTCTGGCGGGCGATGCCGACACCCTCGCGCGCCTCCACGCCAAATACGGCGTGCCGCCGGAGATCCTGGTGTCGATCTGGGGCAACGAATCCGATTACGGCCGCTCCATGGGCGGCTACAACATGTTCGAGGCCCTGGCCACGCTGGCCTACAGCGGGCCGCGGACCGATTATGCCCGGCCCCAGCTGCTCGCCGCGCTTCATATGATGCAGCGGCAGAACTACGTCGCCACGGCCATGACCAGCTCCTGGGCGGGCGCCTTCGGCCAGACGCAGTTCGTGCCCACCACCTTCCTGCGCGAAGCGGTGGACGGCGACGGCGACGGCAAGATCGATCTGTGGTTCGACGTGGCCGATGCGCTGGCCTCCACCGCCAATGTGCTCTCCAATGCGGGCTGGAAGGACGGCAAGCCCTGGGGCATCGAAGTGGCGCTGCCGCCGGGTTTTGCTTACGAAGACGCCGATCTCGACAACCTCAAGCCGGTGGCGGCGTGGAAGAAGCTGGGACTCAAGACCGCTGCGGGCGGCGAACTCAGCGGCGACGAAGCGGCCGCCGTCTATCTGCCCGCCGGGGCCATGGGACCGGCCTTCCTGGTGTTCCCCAATTTCAAGGCCGTTTTGAAATACAACAACGCGGCCAGCTATGCCCTGGCGGTGTGCCTGCTGGCCGATCAGTTGAAGGGCGGGCCCCTGGTGGCGGCGCAATGGCCGCGCGGGCTGGCGCCGCTTTCGCGCGACGAGCGGGTGACGCTGCAGAATTCGCTGTTGCAGCTCGGCTTCGAGATCGGCATGGCCGACGGGCTGATCGGCGCCAAATCGCGCGGCGCCCTGCGCGCCTGGCAGAAGGCGCATGCCCTGCCCGCCGACGGCTTCGCCACGGAGGACCTGCTGACCCGCATCGCCATGGAGGCGCGGGAGAAAATCGCCAGCGCGGTTACGCCAGCCGGGCGATGAAGTGGCAGGTTTTGCCGCCGCGGCGCAGCGATTCCACGACTTCGACCGGAACCGGACGCTCCAGCGCGGTTTCGAAAATGGCCTGGTGCGTGGCGCGCGTGCATTCGCAATGCAGGTCGTGCTCCCGCACCGGGTGATAACGCGCCGCCGGGCAATAGCAGATGTTGCTGACGGCGCCGTAGCGCACATGCACGACGTCGCCCTCGCGCCAGACCTCGAAATTCTTCTTGTAGGCCTGCAGCAGCTTGTCGAGGTCGCCATGGCCCTGTTTGGCAATGTCGGTCTTGAAGGCGTGGCGGCGGAAGCAGCCTTTGCCGCAGCCGGCCATCACCTTGACCTTGGCGGCCGGGTCCAGTTCCCGGTCCATCGCCTCGAACAGGTCGGTCAGCCAGTTGGCGACGAATTCCTTTTCCTCGGAGGCCGGATCGGCCTTGGCGGGAAGGCTGCCCAACACCGCCAAGGCGCAGCAGCCCAGCCCCGCCTTGGCGGTTTGCGCGAAGAATTCCTTGCGGTTCATGCGGTTCCCCCTTGATGAAGCGCCGCGGGTTTTACACCGGCGGGCGGGAAGAATCGCATTACGAAGCTGTTCTCCGTTTCACAGCTTCGCGAGCCGGAAGCGTCACTTCGTTGCCGTCTGCACGCCAGTCCCAGACGCCGTGACCGGCGGGATCAGGGCGTGGAGGATGGGTTCGATCCATTGGCCTTTGTCGATGTCGTAGGCGACGAAGTCGTGGTCGAACTGCCAATAGGCCCAGGCGAAGCCGCGGGCTTCGTTGGCGCGGGCCACCGCAGCGGTCCAGCGCGCCCGGTCGGCCATGGCGCCGGTCTCGTAGGCCCCGAACTCGCCCTCGAAGATCGGCCGATCGTTGGCGACGGCCCACGCCTTGACCTCGTCGAACTCCTTGTCGAGCAGCGCGTAATCCGCCGCGCTGCCCCAGGTGACGCCGAGCTGCTTGTATTGCGGCACCCAGGGCGCCCCCTGATGGGTGAACTCCATCGGGTGATAGTAGTGGAAGGTCACGATGATGTGGCGGTCGCCGGCCGGCAGCACCAGCTTGGGCAGGAACTCCATGCCGTTCCAGTTGCCCGGTCCGATGACGACGTTGCGGCTGGGGTTGCTGGCGCGGATGATCGCCAGCGTCTCCACCAGCTGCCGGTTCCACAGCTCGGCGGTCAGCGCGTCGTGCGGCTCGTTGAGGATCTCGAAGATCAGCCGATTGGGCGCGTCCTTGTAACGGGGCGCGGCGATGCTCCAGAAGGCATTGAGCTTGGTGCGGCAGGTGACGACGTCCTTGCCGCAGAGTTCGTATTCGTGATTGTCGATGATGACGGTGAGGCCCGCGTCGAGACCGGCCTTGACCATCAGGTCGAGATGGGCGAACCAGCCGGGATCGAGATTGCCCTTGTCGTCCATGAAGGCGAAGGGATTCATCACGATGCGCACGGTCGAGAAGCCGGCGTCGCGGATGATCTTGAAATGGGCGGGGGTGAAGCGCGCCTTGGAAGCATCCGCCCAGCCCGGATCGCCGCTGAGCACATTCATGCCGCGCTTCATCCCGGCGACCTGATCGGCCGGGGCGATGGGGGCAAACGGCTCGGTGAAGCTGGGAGCCGGCGGCGCCTTGGGTTGCAGGATTTCGCAGCCGGAAAGCCCCAACAGAACCCCCGCCACGGCGGCGCAGCGCAGGGCAATCGAAATCGCCTTCATGGAATCCTCCCCGAAGTCATTGTTATCCCATAGAAATATGACAGCGCTTACCGAAGGTCAAGCAGCTTCGCCGTGAAGACGGAGGAGGCCGATTATTTTTCCCGTTTGAAGCGCACCGTGGCGGTGTCGCTGCGGCCTTCCGCATCCACCACGGTGATGCGGGCATTGCCCTCGCCTTGCGGCAGATACAGCGCGGGCTGGAAGCGGTCGAAGCTGCCGATCAAGAGGCCGTTGACCAGCCAAGTGAGCGGGGCGCGGCCGCCATCGGCCTTCAGCAGGATGGTCTTGTCCTTGGCGTGCGTACCCGGCAGCGGCACCACCGTGCCGTCGGGCGGAAACGAGATCGAAGGCGGGGGCACCGCTGTGCGACGGACCATCTGCGTCTCGCTGGAACGGGCAAAGAGGCGCAGCGACGGCGGCAACTGGTCGGTCGAGGCCAGGATGACGCCCGCGGGCGGCAGGGGCGCGGGGCGGCGGTCGGCGGGCAACAGCCCGAAGACCTTGAGCAGAATCGGGGCGGCGGAATCGACGCCGACATGGCCGGGGCGCGGCGTGCCGTCGGCGCGGCCCACCCAGACGCCCACCGTGTAGTCGTTGGAGAAGCCCACGCTCCAGGCGTCGCGGAAGCCGTAGGAGGTGCCGGTCTTGAAGCCGATCGTACGGCCGCGGTTCAGCCCCTCGCCCATCGCCCAGCCCTCGGGCAGCGAGACACCGTCGAGGATGTCGCGCAAATAATAAGCGGCGACGGGGCCGAACAGGCGATGGGCGGGCGCCTCCGGCGTGCCCATCACGGTGCGCAAGGCACGGGCCTCGCCGCCCTCGGCGATGCCGGCATACAACATGGTGATGTCGGCGGGCGAAATACCGAGGCCGCCCAGCGCCACCGGCAGGCTGGGCGCGGTTTCGCCTGCCGGGAAGGCCAGACGGGCACCGGCGTTCTGCAGCGCCAGCGTGAAGGCGAGCGGGCCGACGCGGTCGAGCACCATCACCGCGGGCACGTTGAGCGACATGCGAAGCGCGTCGCGCGCCGTCACCGCGCCCTGGAAATCGCCGGAGAAATCGCGCGGGGCGTAATCGCCGAAATTGGCGGGGGCATCCTCCATCATGGTGGAGGGGTGCAGGATGAGATCGTCGAAGGCCAGCCCGTAGATGAAGGGTTTCAGCGCCGAGCCGGGCGAACGCGGGCGGCGGGCCAGATCGATCTGTCCCGCCCTGCCCCAGTAATCGGTGCCGCCCACCCAGGCGACGACGTTGCGCGTGGCGTTCTCCACCACCACCACGGCCATGGTGGCGCCGTCGCCCGCGTAATGCGATTCCTGCACGGCGAGCTGTTCCACCGCGCTATGGACGTTGGCGTCGATGGTGGCGACGATGCGCGTACGGTGCAGGGTGCGGGCGAGGCGCTCGGCCAGGTGCGGCGCCGAAAGCGGCATGGCCTGGCGGGCGAAAGGCACGCCTTCGCGCCGCGCCACGGCGGCGTCGGAGGCGGTGACCACGCCTTCGCTCACCATGCGGGAGAGCACCTTGTCGCGGCCTTTCAGCGCCGCGATGGCGTGGCGGTCGGGGCGCTGCTTCACCGGCGATTGCGGCAGCGCCACCAAGAGCGTGGCCTGGGCGAGGTCGATCTGGTTCGCCGGCTTGCCGAAATAGGAGAGCGAGGCGGCGCGCACCCCTTCCAGATTGCCGCCGAAAGGAGCGAGCGTGAGATAGAAGGAGAGGATCTCGTCCTTGGAATAGCGCTCTTCCAGCTGGAAGGCGCGGATCATCTGGATCAGCTTGGTGGCGAGGCTTCTGTGGCGGGGCGGTTCGAGCAAACGGGCGACTTGCATGGTGAGAGTCGAGCCGCCGGAGACCACGTGGCCCGTCGAGGCCCATTGCAATGCGGCGCGCAACAGCGAGCCCGGATCGACGCCGAAATGGCTGTCGAAATGTTTGTCCTCATAGGCCTTGAGCATGGCGAGATAACGCGGCGAGACATCGGCCACGCCCGTCTTCATCCGCCAAAAGCCGTCATGGGTGAGGAAGGCGCGCAACAGCGTGCCGTGGCGGTCCACCACCTCGGGCGAGACGTTGGCGATCTTCGCCATCTCGGGCGGGTTGGCGCGGTCGGCCACCGCCAGGGCCGAAACCAGGCCCGCCGCCGCAAACGCCACACTCACCCAACGCCGGTTCATTATCTTTTTCCTGCGCCGAAAATGCTAACACATTTTCGGCGCCCTCAATCGCCGGTCTCCGCGCCCCTTGGCTCCCGCCGCCTGGAGCGCAATAGTAAAAGTGTGCAGCGGTTTTCCGTAAATTGCGCGACTACAAAACCAGCGGCGCGGCCGCAGTCGCGGCCGTCCCGCGGCCAAACGCGGCCGCGGGTTCATTGTTTCGGCTTGAACAACATGACCAGCGCGATGCCGCCGATCAGGGCGCCGAGAACCGCGGCGTAGAAGAAAGTCTGCGAGGCGGCGAGGTGCGGCCATAACCGGTAGGCCCCGCCCACCAGCGCCATGACCGCGATCCAGTACAAGGCGCCCAACAGCCAGAACCGCGAGCCTCCGAATTTTTTCTCGGCCATGCCGCCCTCACGGCTTGATGGTAACACTGCCCATGGTGGTACGCGCGCCGATGCCGGGGGAATACATGTCCTCGGCCACCGCGGCGGGCAGCGTGAAGCTGCCCACCACGACCGCCCGCACCACATAGGCCGCGCGGAAGCCGGGCTGCGGCTCGGCCTCCTTGCGGTTGATATAGCCGTTGTAGCGCGAGCCCAAGGTGAAGGCCGCCACATAGCGGTCGTCGCGCTTGTCGGCCAGCGAAAGGTTGGTGAGCGTGCCGTTGAGATTGTAGGGCTTGCCCTCGTCGCCTTGCAGCGTCTGCTCGATCTCGAAGCCCGCGGGCAACAGGTCGATGAGGCCGACCTGGCGGGCGTAGTTGTTGGCGAGGCGCCCGCCGATCTCGACGATCACCCGGTCGTTCTGGTGCAGGTTGGAAAGATCGGCCGGAGAGCCCGACAGCGTCCAATAGGACTTGGCCAGCGTCATGCCGTGCAGCATCGCAGGCAAGGGCGCCGAAGGCGTGCCTTGGACCGAGATTGTGCGCCAGATGCCGGCATCGCCCTTGTTGGCGATGACGATGCCTTTTTCGAGCATGTCATAACTCGGCGCCAGACGGATGGCGCCGTCGCGCGGCACGGCCGGGGCGCCGTTCACCAGCACGTTGAGACGCGTGCGCTGTTTGGTCAGCTCGTAAGCGGCGCGCAGCATCCAGGCCTTTTCCTGGGTGGTGGTGTAGTTGAGCCGCATGTCGATGCCCTGGACACGGTCGAGCAAGGCCGGCAACAGCTCGGCCATGTTGCTTTCCGCGGCCAGCGCCGTGGCGGCGGCCAGGTCCCGCAGCAGCGTGCCGTACATGCTTTGCGGATAGGCGTTGGGCCTGGCCTTTTGGGCGATCTGCAAAGCGCGGTTGAAGCCGTAGACGGTGCGCGAGCGGTCGCCCACCTCCGCCGCGGCCGCCCCCGTCAGCGCCGCCGCGATGACGGTGTTCCATTCGGGCCCGCGCGTATCGCTGAAATAGCGCAGGTCGGAGACGTTGACCTGTCCGGCCCGCGCCAGGAGATAGAAGGCGTAGGCACGGGTGGCGTCGTCGCTGGACGTGGAGGACGCCGTGCGTCTCAGCCAGGCCAAGCCGCGGCGCAAGCCGTCATTGGGCACGATGTAGCCCTTGTCCTTGGCCTGCATCAAAAAGTCGAGCGCATAGGCGCCGATGAAGGGATCGGCGTCGGAGCCCGGCCCCCACATGCCGAAATTGCCCGCCGGATTCTGCATGTCGAGCACGGCGTCGGCCGCACTCTGCACCCGGTCGCGCAGCGCCTGGTCGCGCGGCAGGCCGGAAAGATCGGCCAGGTCGTTGAACACCAAGAGCGGCATGGCGCGGCTGGCCTGCTGCTCGATGCAGCCGAAGGGGTATTTGTCCAGCCATTTGAGCAGGCCCGGCACGTTGGCGAAGCCGTGTGCCGCCGAAACCGTGAGCGCCACGGCTTGCGTGCCCGGCACGATATCGGCGACGAGGCCTTTGCCCGCCGTGAAGCTGGCCCCCGCCTTGAGCGGCAGGGTTTCGTCGCGGGCGATGTCGAGCTGGGAGCTGCGCACCTCGATGCCCCAGCCATGGGTTACGGCAAAGCCGGGGCCCGTGAGCTTGAGGTTGACATGGGCCACGCCGAGGCCGCTGCCCTTGACCTCCACCGGCAGCAGCACGCGCTTGCCGGTGACGAGGTGCTGGGTGATGGCGGTTTGGGCGCCGTTTGCGAAGCTCAAGGGTCCGGAGGCGGACAGCGTGGCGGTGTAATCGCCGCTGCGGCCTTCGACGTTGTTGA
>Ga0187810_10000854_pt1 | contig 10992 bp, 7 predicted proteins | sample NC_wetland_sal_i_9_FD_132963 | JGI IMG/M metagenome (GOLD analysis project Ga0187810, IMG submission 132963) | Wetland sediment microbial communities from Neuse River Estuary, North Carolina, USA - ASW_5 | ecosystem: Environmental > Aquatic > Freshwater > Wetlands > Sediment | place: USA: North...
CGAGCTTGACCGGGTCGTCCAACAACGGCATGGCGCCGAACCGTTTATACCAAGCGGCGGCGCGCGCATCCTTGGCGTCGATGGCAAGGGCCACGCCGCCGATTTCGGCGGCAACGGCCAGCGCCCGGAAACCAGCCGCCAGCAGCAATTCGCCGCCGAGGCCGCGCCGCTGGCATTGGACGGCGACGGCCAGGTGTCCCAGGCGAAATACCGGCACTTCATAACGCCCGAGTTTCCGCGTCAGCACGGCCGGCATTCGGGCGAATTCGATGGCTCCGGGGCTGATGGTGTAATAGCCCAAGACTTGTTTCGGTTCCGCCGGCGACACGGCGACGAAGGTCTTTGCCCCGCCCGTTTCGTGATTCTGGCGGGCGTAACGGGCAAGATATTCGTTGAGCTCGGCCGAGCCGCAATCGAACCCTTCCCGGTCGTGATGGCGCGCGATCGGCTCTTCGCGCCAGTCGAGCGCGGCGGTCACGCCCGGCCGCGGCGGCGGGCGGCGGCCAGAAGCGCGGGCGTCGGCTTGGGCGGGTTTTCGAGCAGTTTCAGGACCCGGGCGGAATCGCGTTTCGACAGCACGATGCGTTCGGCGCGGTCCACCACCTGGCGAGCGGCCGGCAGGACGTTGCGCATGATGAAGCTGGTTACGTCCAGCCGCTCATAGGCCGCCGCCGCCGCCAGGATGCGCTTTTCTTCCTTGGTCGCGCGCAGCTCGATACGATCGTCGCGAGTCGCGGGATTGACCGCCATGTCAGGCTCCTTTTAAGAGACTCAGTATACCGTACGGACATTACCCGTACAATAACAAATTGAGGCCGACACCTCGTTTCTTCTGTCATGCCCGGACTTGCCCCCGGGCTGCGACCCGGGGGCTTGTTCCGGGCATCCACGCCTTGAAAAAATCCGTGGTCCGTCATTCCCGCGTAAGCGGGAATCCAGGGCTTTTGGACTCCCGCTTGCGCGAGGGCGACGGTGAACCGGCAGCCCGCTTCTACTTGAACTGCACCTTGACGATCTCGAAGCTGCGCGCGCCGCCGCGCGGCGTCGTCACCTCGACCGAATCCGAGATGCTCTTGCCGATGAGCGCGCGGGCCAGCGGCGAGGTCACCGAGAGCCGCCCCTTGCCGATATCGGCCTCGTCCTCGCCCACGATCTGATAGACCATCTTCTCGTCGGTTTCCTCGTCGGCGAGCGTCACCGTGGCGCCGAACTTCACCACCTTGCCCGAAAGCTTGGAGACGTCGATCACCTCGGCGCGCGCGATCTTGTCCTCGAGTTCCAAGACGCGGCCCTCGATGAAGCCCTGGCGCTCGCGCGCGGCGGCGTATTCGGCGTTCTCGGCGATGTCGCCGTGTTCGCGCGCCTCGGAAATCGAGCGGATGATGGCCGGCCGGTCGACGGATTTGAGCCGTTTCAGCTCTTCCTGGAGCCGGCCATAGCCCTCGGCGGTCATCGGCAGTTTGGCCATGATTTGAGGCCTCATTGAACCTTCGTTTCGCGTTGTTTACGAAAAAACCGAGCGTCCCCAAGGCCTTACGGCCGGAGACGCTCAATACGACCCCTCAAAATAGGATTGAAGCGAGGCGACTTCAAGGCCGCCGCTTTTGAGGGCGGAAATGGCCTCCACCGCCGCCCGGGCGCCCGCCACGGTGGTGTAATAGGGGATGGAATTCGCCAACGCCGAACGCCTGAGCGTGAAACTGTCGGCGATCTCGCGCGCGCCCTCGGTGGTGTTGAATACCAGCTGCACCTCGTCCGACAGCATGCGGTCGACGATGTGCGGACGGCCTTCCTGCACCTTGTTGACCGCCTCGACGGCGAGCCCGGCCGCTGCCAGCGCCGCGGCGGTGCCGCGCGTCGCCAGCAGCGAAAAGCCCATTTCCAGCAGCCGCCGGCAGGGCGCGATCATGGCGGGCTTGTCGCGGTTCCGGACCGAGACGAACACCGCGCCCGTGAGCGGCAGGACCGTGCCGCTGCCCAATTGCGACTTGGCGAAGGCGTGGCCGAAATCGGCGTCGAGCCCCATCACCTCGCCGGTCGATTTCATCTCCGGTCCCAGGATCAGATCGACGCCGGGAAAGCGGGCGAAGGGGAAGACCGCTTCCTTGACGGCGATGTGCGCGTGCCGCGCGCGCGGCTTGAGGTCGAAACTCGCCAGCTTCTCGCCCGCCATCACCCGCGCCGCGATCTTGGCGATGGGCAATCCGGTCGCTTTCGCGACAAAGGGCGCGGTGCGCGAGGCGCGCGGATTGACCTCCAGCACATAGACCTGCTTGTCCTTGACCGCGTATTGCACGTTCATCAGCCCCACCACCTTGAGCGCGCGGGCGAGCGAAGCGGTCTGCTTCTCGATCTCCTTCACCACCGCCGGGGGCAGGGAATAAGGCGGCAGCGAGCAGGCGCTGTCGCCGGAATGGATCCCCGCCTCCTCGATATGCTCCATGATGCCGGCGACGAAGACCTGCTTGCCGTCGGCGAGGGCGTCGACGTCGACCTCGATCGCATCCTGGAGATAGCGGTCGATCAGCACCGGGTTCTTGCCCGAGACCTTGACCGCTTGCGTCACGTAGCGCTTCAGGCCGGCATCGTCGTGGACGATCTCCATGGCGCGGCCGCCCAGCACGTAAGAGGGCCGGATGACGATGGGATAGCCGATGCGCGATGCTATCTCCTCGGCCTCTTTCGCCGTGGTGGCGGTGCCGCTCTCGGGCTGGAGCAGCTTCAGGGTCTGGATCAGCTCCTGGAAGCGCTTGCGGTCCTCGGCCAGGTCGATCGATTCGGGCGAGGTGCCGAGGATCGGGATCTTGGCGTCCTCGAGCGCCTGGGCCAGCTTCAAGGGGGTCTGGCCGCCCAGCTGCACGATCACGCCCTTGAGCCTGCCTCGGCTTTCCTCGACCCGGACGATCTCGATCACGTCCTCGGCGGTCAGCGGCTCGAAATAGAGGCGGTCCGAGGTATCGTAGTCGGTCGACACCGTCTCCGGATTGCAGTTGACCATGATGGTCTCGATCCCGGCCTCCTTCAGCGCATAGGCCGCGTGGACGCAGCAGTAATCGAACTCGATGCCCTGGCCGATGCGGTTGGGCCCGCCGCCCAGGATCACCACCTTGTCGCGCGCGCTGGGATCGGCTTCGCATTCGGGCGCGCCCGAATCCCGGCTTTCATAGGTCGAATACATGTAGGGCGTGGCCGAAGGGAATTCGGCGGCGCAGGTGTCGATGCGCTTGAACACCGGATGGACGCCGAGCTTCGCGCGCCGCGCCGCCACCTCGGCCTCGTCGAGTTTGCCTAGCTCGCCCAGCCGCGCATCGGAAAAGCCCAAACCCTTGAGCCGCGCCAGCCCGCTTGCGTCCTTGGGCAGCCCGTCCTTTTTCACCCGCGCCTCCGCCGCCACCACCCGGGATATTTCCTCGAGGAACCAGGGATCGTATTTGCAGGCGGCGTGGATCTCGGCGGTATTCAGCCCCGCGCGGCAGGCCTGGGCGATGGTCAGCAGCCGGTCGGGCTTGGGCTTGGTCAGCTCGATGCGCCAGGCTTCCTTGTCGCCCGGCGCCACGCCGGGGATTTCCGCCTCGTTGAAGCCGGTGAGGCCGGTTTCCATCGACCTGAGCGCCTTCTGCACCGCCTCGGCGAAACTCCGCCCGATCGCCATGGCCTCGCCGACCGATTTCATCGAGGTGGTGAGGATGGGCTCGGCGCTGGGGAATTTCTCGAAGGTGAAGCGCGGCATCTTGACGACGACGTAATCGATGGTCGGCTCGAAGCTCGCCGGCGTCGTGCGGGTGATCTCGTTCTTGAGCTCGTCCAGCGTATAGCCCACCGCCAGCTTGGCCGCGATCTTGGCGATGGGGAAACCGGTCGCCTTCGAGGCCAGCGCGGAGGAGCGCGACACGCGCGGGTTCATCTCGATGATCACCAGCCTGCCATCGGCCGGATTGACCGCGAACTGCACGTTCGAGCCGCCGGTGTCGACGCCGATCTCGCGCAGCACCGCGATCGAGGCGTTGCGCATGATCTGGTATTCCTTGTCGGTGAGCGTCAGCGCCGGCGCCACGGTGACGCTGTCGCCGGTGTGCACGCCCATCGGGTCGACATTCTCGATCGAACAGATGATGATGCAGTTGTCGGCCTTGTCGCGCACCACCTCCATCTCGAATTCCTTCCAGCCGAGCACCGATTCCTCGACCAGGATCTGGCGCGCGGGCGAAGCGGCGAGGCCGTATTTGGCCACGTCCTCGAATTCCTGCGCGTTATAGGCGATGCCGCCGCCGGTGCCGCCCAAGGTGAAGGACGGGCGGATGATGGCCGGCAGCCCCACGAACGACAGCGCCGCGCGCGCCTCCTCGATGGAATTGGCGATGCGGCTTCTGGGCGAAGCCAAGCCGATGCGGTCCATGGCCTCGCGGAAAAGCTGGCGGTCCTCGGCCTTGGCGATCGCGGTCTCGCTGGCGCCGATCAATTCGACCCCGTGGCGCTTGAGCGCCCCGCTCCGGGCCAAGGCCATCGCCGTGTTGAGCGCGGTCTGCCCGCCCATGGTGGGCAGCAGCGCGTCGGGCTTTTCCTTGAAGATGATCTGCTCGACCGTATCCGGGGTGATTGGCTCGATATAAGTCGCGTCGGCCAGGCCCGGATCGGTCATGATGGTGGCCGGGTTCGAATTGACCAGCACGATGCGGTAGCCCTCTTCCTTGAGGGCCTTGCAGGCCTGGGCGCCCGAATAATCGAATTCACAGCCCTGGCCGATCACGATCGGCCCGGCGCCGATGATCAGGATGCTTTTGATGTCGGTGCGCTTAGGCATGGCCATCCGATCTTTCCCTCCCCCCTTGAGGGGGAGGGAAGGGAGGGGGGTCAGCCCTTAAGCAGGTCGTGGATGCGAAGAAGAATTTCGTCGGTATTGGCGAGCACGTCGTTGTTCCAGAACCGGACGACGCGATAGCCTTTTTCTTCAAGCCAGCGCGTACGCTCCGCGTCAGCTTTTGCTTGCTCCTCATGCTGCCCACCATCGATCTCGACGATGAGCTTGGTTTCGGGACAGAAGAAATCGACGATGTACCGGCCGATCGGCTGCTGGCGGCGAAAGCGAAAACCGTCGAGCTGTTTGCGTCGAAGCCGCATCCATAGGCGGCTCTCCGCTTCGGTTGGCGTTTGGCGCAGCCGCCGCGCAAGGATCGAGGCCATGATGGGATGCTGCCATTTTCGCGGAAATGCCGCCACCCCCCTCCCGGCAACGCTGGCGCGTTGCCGACCTCCCCCTCAAGGGGGGAGGTAAGAAAACTGCGTTTGTAGATGCGTCTAGACATTGCTGATTGGTAAAGAAGTGGCTAAGCGTTTGATCAATTCTTCCCAATCATCGAGCCCAATTTTTGTCGGTGAAAAGGCCGTGACTGCTTGGACATAAAAAATTTTACCAAAGTTAGTTTCACCGCTACTTTTGAATATCGGTAGAAATTTCTTTGCATCTTCCGTTGTCAACTGACGATCCGGGGTACCGAGCGGCAAAATATGGAATGGCAATACCCATCTACCCGGCCAGACATTATCTATCGGCCGGTCGACTGCCTTCGAATAGACAATGAAGGGTGTCGTCAATGCATGAGTTTTGACGCAATAGAGCAAACCAAACGACCCGATCCGCATATCTTGTGATTTCGTCAAACGACTTTTTACAGTTTTTTGATCGCCAGTTTCAGCAACTGCCCAAAGCCGCGCGCCAATTCCGGCCCAAATATTAGTGAGATCATTTGAAGCGAAAACATAGATTTCCATTAGGATGATCTCTCCTTCTTTTCCATCAGCTTGACGAACCGCTCGAACAAATAACGGCTGTCCTGCGGCCCGGGGCTGGCTTCGGGATGGTATTGCACCGAGAACACCGGCTTGTTCTTGAGCCGCAAGCCTTCGTTCGAGCCGTCGAACAGCGAGACATGCGTCACCTCCGCCTCTTTGGGCAGGGTCTCGGGCAGCACGCAGAAGCCGTGATTTTGACTCGTGATCTCGACCTTGCCGGTCGCCAAATCCTTCACCGGATGATTGGCGCCGCGATGGCCGATCTCCATCTTCCTGGTCTTGCCGCCCAGCGCCAGCGCCAGCAGCTGGTGGCCGAGGCAGATGCCGAATACCGGCTTGCCCGATTTGATCAAATCCTGGATCACCGGCACGGCATAGGCGCCGGTCGCCGCCGGGTCGCCCGGCCCGTTGGACAGGAAAATCCCGTCGGGCTTATGGCGCAAAATTTCCTCGGAAGTGGCCGTGGCCGGCACCACCGTGACGGCGCAGCCTTTGCTCGCCAGCATGCGCAGGATGTTGCGCTTGGCGCCGTAATCGACCGCCACCACCTTGAAGCGCGGCTGGCCGAGCCTGGCGTAGCCCTGGCCCAGGCTCCAACCCGCTTCGTCCCATTGATAGCTCTGGCGGCACGAAACTTCTTTCGCCAGATCCATGCCTTCGAGGCCGGGCCAGTCGCGCGCCTGTTTCAGAAGCGCGTCGAGATCGAACTTGGCCCCCGCGTTGAAGCACAGCGCGCCGTTGGGCGCGCCGCCGTCGCGGATGCGGCGGGTGAGTTTGCGCGTGTCGACGCCCGTTATGCCGGTGAGGTTCATCGTCTTGAGCCAGGAATCGAGCCCCTGCGCCGCGCGCCAATTGGAAGGTTGGGTGATGTCCTCGCGCAGCACCAGCCCGCGCGCCGCCGGGGTCACGGTCTCGATGTCCTCGGGATTGGCCCCGACATTGCCGATATGCGGGAAGGTGAAGGTGATGATCTGCCCGGCATAGGAGGGGTCGGTCAGGATCTCCTGATAACCCGTCATCGCGGTGTTGAAACAGATTTCGCCGACCCGGATGCCTTCCGCCCCCACACCGCCGCCCCAAAACACGCTGCCATCGGCCAGCACCAAAACGGCGGTCGATGCTACGGGGCGCGCGGGGGGTGTGGGCGCGGCATTCATGCGGCGAGGCCTCGTCTCCGGAGTCGCGGGGCCGCTCGCGTCAAAACGCGCCGCGGGAGGCGATCCGGCGGCGCGGCAAAACAGCGATCGGACTTGAAGACATTGAGATAGACCGGGCATAGGATGCCGTCAAGCCGCTCAACTCGGGGCGGCTTGCGGGAGGCTCCATGCTGCGCGAACGGTTCACCGAAGCGTTGAAACAGGCGATGAAGGACAAGGACGCGCTCGCCCTTTCCACGGTGCGACTCGTGCTGGCGCGGCTCAAGGAGAAGGACATCGAGGCGCGGCCCAAGGCGGACCAGATCGACGAGCCGGCGATCCAGCAGATGCTGCTGCAGATGATCAAGCAGCGCCGCGAATCGATCGAGCTTTACGAACGGGGCAAGCGGCCCGAGTTGGCATCCAAGGAAAAGGGCGAGATCGCCATCATCGAGCGCTTCCTCCCCAAGCAGATGTCGCAAGCCGACATGGAAAAGGCGATCAAGGAGACGATCGCCGCCACCGGCGCCGCCGGTATCAAGGACATGGGACGCGTGATGGCGACGCTGAAGGAGAAATATGCCGGCCAGCTCGACCCCGGCCAGGCCAGCCAGACGGTGAAGAAGTTACTCTCAGCTTGAGCCATTCGCTGTCAGCTTTCGGCTCTTGGCTTTCAGCCATCGGCTATCCGTCCGCCGCCGATCGCGCTAATATCCAACACCGTCGCCGACCGGGCTGACGGCTGAGAGCTGATGGCTAAGGGCTGATCGCTGCGTCATGGCTTTTCCACCGCGATTCCTCGATGAGTTGCGCGAGCGCGTGTCGCTCGCCGAGATCGTCGGCCGCCGCGTCAAGCTCACGCGAAGGGGCCGCGAATATATCGGCCTGTGCCCGTTCCATAACGAGAAGACACCGTCCTTCAGCGTGGTCGAGGACAAGGGCTTTTATCACTGCTTCGGCTGCGGCGCGCATGGCGACGTCATCGGCTTCGCCATGCAGACCGAGAGCCTGACCTTCCCCGAAGCGGTGGAGCAGCTCGCGCGCAAGGCCGGGCTGCAAGTGCCACAAGCGACGCCGGAGGAGCGCCAGCGCGCCGAGCGCGCCCAGACCCTGCAAGGCGCATGCGAGGCGGCCTGCGTCTTCTTCGAGCAACAGCTGCGCGAGCCGGGCGGATCCCGGGCGCGCGACTATCTCGCCAAGCGCGGCCTCGACGAATCCGCCTGGAAGCGCTTCCGCCTGGGCTATGCCCCTGACAGTCGCGAGGCGCTGAAACAGGCGCTGGGCGGAAAATTCCCCGAGGCGCTGCTGATCGAGGCCGGGCTGCTGCACAAATCCGACGACGGCCGCACCTTCGATTATTTCCGCGGCCGGGTGATCTTCCCCATCGGCGACCGCCGCGGCGCTATCATCGCTTTCGGCGGGCGCGTGCTCGACGACGCCATCCAGCCCAAATATCTCAACTCGCCTGACACGCCGCTTTTCGCCAAGGGCCGGGTGCTCTACGGCCTGGCCTCGGCGCGCGCGGCGGCCGCGCGCGAGCCTTCGGCCATCGTCGCCGAGGGTTACATGGACGTGATCGCGTTGCGCCGCGCCGGCTTCCACACCGCGGTGGCGCCCTTGGGCACGGCGCTCACCGAAACCCAGATCGAGGAGCTGTGGAAACTCGCGCCCGAGCCGGTGCTGTGCTTCGACGGCGATGCCGCCGGTCAGCGCGCGGCTGCGCGCGCGCTCGAACGCGCGCTGCCGCTCTTGAAGCCCGGCTTCTCCCTGCGCTTTGCCACCTTGCCGGCGGGCGAGGATCCCGACACGCTCATCGCCCGCCAGGGTGCGGCCGCCATGCGCGGGGTGCTCGACAATGCCCGGCCCTTGGCCGAGGTGCTGTGGACGATCGAAACCTCCCACCCGCTCAAGACGCCGGAGCAGCGCGCCGCGCTGGAGCAGCGGCTGGAGAGCCAAATCCGCCGCATCGCCGACCGTTCGGTGCAGGAGCATTACCGCAATTTCTTCCGCGCGCGCCTGGCCGAGACCTTCAATACCGGCGCCAGGCCCTCCGGCCGGCTCGGTTGGGGCCGTTTCGCCCCCTGGCGGGTGGGCCCGATTCGCCGTCATGGCCGGGGCGGCGGGCCCCTGCGCGGCGGCGCGGCCTATCCGGCCCATGAAAAGCCGCCCGAGGGCGATCCCGGCCTGTTGCAGCGCCGGGCCCAGGAAGTGCTGCTGGCGCTGCTTTTGAACCACCCCTTCCTGCTGGCCGAGGTGGGCGAGGAATTGGCCCAGTTCGAGCTGCCCGACCGCGCCCTTGACAGGCTTTGCCGGGAGATTTTAAGACTGCACAGCCTTCACCCGGACCTTGACGCGGCGGCCCTGAAGCTCCACCTATCCAACAGCGGATTCGGCCAGGAAATAGCTGGGATTCTCTCTTCCCAGGTCCTGAATCACGCCGGTTTCGCGCGGCCCGGGGCGGATGCCGAGGACGTCAGGTTGGGGTGGAGCCATACCAAGGCCCGGTTGCAGGAGCGGCGGCTGTTGTCGACGCAGATATCGGAAGCGGAACGCCGGGCCGCGGATGGGACCGACGAGACCTGGTCGCGCCTTCAGCCCTTGCTGCAAAGCAAGGCCGAGGATGACGGCGCGGCGGGCGGGGGAATGGATTGACGGCCCGGGTAACGCTCGGGCAAGGGTGACAGCGAACGGGATGGCGAGCGCATCATGCGCCGTCGCGCCCGTTCTTTGATTCTATAGGCAGGCCCATCGGGCCAGGTGAAGGCAGGATCGACATGGCGAGCAAATCCACCGCGAAGGACGAAGCACCCGAGGCGCGCGAAGAGGCGGCCGAGGCGTCGCCGCTCGACACCGTCACGGCCGCGATCAAGAAGATGGTCGCCAAGGGCAAGGAGCGCGGCTACGTCACCTATGACGAGATCAACGGCGCGCTGCCGCCCGAGAAGGTGTCGTCCGAGCAGATCGAAGACACCATGACCATGCTGTCCGAGCTCGGCGTCAACATCGTCGAGAACGAGGAGGGCGAGGAGCCGGCGGCCAAGGAAGGCGAAGAGGAAGAGGCCGAAGCCAAAACCGGCGGCAACCTCGACGACGAGGATATCGGCCGCACCGACGACCCGGTGCGCATGTACCTGCGCGAGATGGGCTCGGTCGAATTGCTGTCGCGCGAGGGCGAAATCGCCATCGCCAAACGCATCGAGGCCGGCCGCGAGATGATGATCGGCGGCTTGTGCGAAAGCCCGCTCACCATGCGCGCGCTCATCGCCTGGCGCGACGCGCTGATGGAAGGCAAGATGCTGCTGCGCGACGTGGTCGATCTCGACGCGACTTACGGCAGCAATTTCGACGAGGAAGCCGCCGAGGCCGAAGCCGCGGAAGAAGAGGCGGGCAAGGCCCCCGAGAAGGAAGGCGAAGAGGCCGAGGAGGGCGCGAAGCCAGCCGAAGGCGCGCCCGAGGCCGAAGGCGAGGGCGACGGCGAGGAAGGCTCGATCTCGCTCGCGGCGATGGAAGAGGAATTGAAGCCCGGCGTCCTCAGCAATCTCGACGAGATCGCGGGGCTCTACAAGAGGCTGCACAAGATGCAGGAAAGCCGGCTCTCCGTCCTGAAAGGGGGCGACGAGATCGGCAAGCCGGCCGAGAAGCGCTACGACAAGCTCAGGGCCGAGATGGTCGAGGCGATGAACAACGTCCATCTCAACAACGCGCGCATCGAATACCTGGTCGAGCAGCTTTATTCCTTGAACCGCCGGCTGCTGGCCGCGGACGGCAAGCTGCTGCGGCTGGCCGAGCATGCCGGCGTCAAGCGCCAGGATTTCCTCGGCCAGCACATGGGCCAGGAATTGCAGCCGGACTGGGTTTCCCGCGTGCGCCGGCTCCACGGCAAGGGCTGGACCTCGCTCATTTCCAAGCACGGTCCCGAGGTCAAGGCCATGCGCACCGAGATCGCATCGACCTCGGCCGAGGCCGGCGTGCCGCCGGTCGAATTCCGCCGCATCGTCTCGACCGTGCAGCGCGGCGAGCGCGAGGCGTCCCGCGCCAAGAAGGAGATGGTCGAGGCCAATCTCCG
>Ga0187810_10000856_pt1 | contig 10991 bp, 7 predicted proteins | sample NC_wetland_sal_i_9_FD_132963 | JGI IMG/M metagenome (GOLD analysis project Ga0187810, IMG submission 132963) | Wetland sediment microbial communities from Neuse River Estuary, North Carolina, USA - ASW_5 | ecosystem: Environmental > Aquatic > Freshwater > Wetlands > Sediment | place: USA: North...
CGGTCGGCGGTGGCGTCGATCGAGGCGGTCAGGTCGCGCAGCGCGGGAGCGGCATCGCGGAGCGCGGCCTGGTCACGCGGCGGCAGCGCCGCCAGCGCCGACGCGATGATCTCCTCGTTCACCTGGTGCCACCGGGTCACCGCCGTCAGGCCCTCATCGGATAGGTCCAGGTTGACGGTGCGCCGGTCGCCAGCGCCGTGACCCGCGGGAGTTCGCTTGACGTAGCCGGCCGACTGGAGCCCGCTGAGCAGGGTGGCCACCGAACTGGGCGCCAGCCGGAGCATCCTGGCCAGCTGGCTGGGCCTGACGCCCGGATTTTCTGCCATGCAGGACAGCAGCTCGAGCTGGGCGACGGAAAGCCCCAGGGCCGGGTCGGCCGCACGGGCGGCCCGGCGGATGGCCCGGCGAAGGCGGGACACGATATCGGCAAGTTCGGGACCGATCTGATCCTGGCCCGGGACCTCCCGCGCCTGGTCGTGCTCCTGTGCAAGATCTCCCTCACGTGAATGCACCTGACGGGTCCGCCTCCCTCGGACGTCTTCGTCCGGCCCGCCCCTGGTCCCGTGCGCGGCTGGCCAGCGCGATCGCGGCCGCAGCGGCGGAGACGGCGGCGAGCACGATGAACGCGGGCCGCGCCTGCGTCGCACCAGCGTACCCGTGGTCGTGGCCGGCCGGTGAACCCAGCCGCACGGCCAGTGCCATCAGGGCGATGCCGAGCGTGGTGCCTATCCCCCTGGCCATGCTGACCAGCCCGCCGAGCAGGGAGGCTGATGAGTCGGCGGAACTGCCCATGACGGCCGCGTTGTTCGCGGGCACGAAGAGTCCGAGGCCCAGGCCGGCCAGGGCGAGCAGCGGAACCACGCTGACCTCGGTGATGGGCACGAGGATCCCGGCGCACATGGCCGCGCAGGCCAGGACCGAGCCCGCGAAGCCGCGCGGTCGGTTCCCCCAGGAGCGCGGGAGTACCGCGTCACCCATGAGCGCGGCCAGGCCGAAGCCGAGCGGCAGGGCGGACAGCAGCAGCCCGGTCCAGGCCACGCTGCCGTCCGGTGATAGCAGGAGTTGCGGGATCAGTACCAGCGGCCCGAAGAGCGTCAGGTAGCCGCAGGCGGCCCCGGCCAGGGCGAGCGCCAGCGGGGCCGAGCGGAGCAGGGCCACAGGTATCAGGGGATGCCTGACCCGGGCCTCCCGCACAGCGAACGCGGCCGCGCCCGCCAGGCCGACCGCCGCCAGCAGCGCGATCAGCCAGCCAGGCAGGCTCAGTCCGGAGGCCGCGGACAGCACGAGGAGCAGCGCCGAGGTCCACGCCACCAGCAGAAGGGTGCCCGGCCAGTCGAACGGCCCCGGCGTGGCCAGGTGCCTGGTCCGCGGGAGCAGGTAGCGGCCCGCGACGATCGCTATGAGGCCGACGGGAACGTTCACCCAGTAGACGGCGCGCCAGCCGACCGTCGAGGTCAGCAGCCCGCCCAGGGTAGGGCCGAGCGCTAGCCCGATCGACTGCGCGGCGGCCTGGACCCCGAGGGCGAAGCGCATCCGGTCCCTGGGCGCGCTGGTCGTCACCAGGGCGACGCTGTTCGCCTGGAGCATCGCCGCCCCCGTCGCCTGGACCAGGCGCAGGGAAACCAGGACGCCCAGCGTGGGAGCCAGCCCGCAGGCCGCGGAGGTGATCGTGAACACGGCGAAGCCGTAGGTATACACGAGCTTGCGCCCGGCCGCGTCGCCGAGCCGTCCGGCCGGGGCGAGCAGGGCGACCAGGCCGAGCAGGTAGACCAGCGATACCCACTGGACGCCTACGACCGGGACGCCGAAGTCGTGCTCCATGGCCGGGAAGGTGATCGTGACGATGCTGGCGTCCAGCTGGCCCATGAACGCGCCGAAGCAGACCACGCCCACCGCCAGCCAGGGCGCCAGGCGGCTCTCCCGCACGACCGCGGGCCTGGGCGGTTCTCGCCAGATGCTTCTGTAAACGAACATCTCGTGTTCAATTTAACAGAAGTAGTTCTGTAAGCGAACATCTTGCGGCACGGGATGCCGGGGTGAACGGGACGGGGGCCCGGGTGAACGGGGTGCGCGGTGCGGGAGTGACCCGCGGACGCAAAAGCCGGAATGAAACCTCGTGCATCCGTTAGTAATCGCCTCATATGTTTCACAGGCGTCATTAGTCACTGCACTCGATACCATGTTCGGGGCTTGGGGGCCACGAGCACCGTCTATCGGTGCATGTGGCCCCCAAGCCCCATTCGGCCATCCCTCTCTTGGGGCTGGGGTGCCCCCGCGCCCGTATCGGGCCAGGGTGTCACATACACCATTACCGGCCCCGCAAGCGGGATTAACTCCGGACATGCCGGGCGCGGTGCTGGCCATGGCGTTCCGGAGCCGACAGACTCAGGGACGTGGAGTGGTCCGGCACCTATGGGCTGGCCGCTCGGCTAGAGTACGCCAGCAAAGGGCCGGAACAGACGGCGGCCGGCGGGCTCGGGGCCGACGGGAACGGTTCGCGGAGGGGCCGGAGCAGAAGGGACGACGATGCAGGAATTGCGCTTCGTCGCGGTAAGCGAGGACGGTCGTTACGCTGTCCTCGCTGTGCCGGGCCGGAGCGCACGCTTCACGTTGCCGATAGATGAGCGGCTCAGGGCGGTCGCCCTCGGCCAGACGTCCCGGCTCGCACAGTACGAGATCGAAGTGGAGAGCCCGTTGCGACCCAAAGAGATCCAGGCACGGATGCGCGCCGGGGAAACGGCGGAGGAAATCGCGGACGCGGCCGGGATCGCGATCGAGCGAGTGCGCTGGTTCGAAGGTCCGGTCCTCGCCGAGCGCGCGTACATGGCGGACCAGGCGCAAATCGCCTCGGTGCGCCGGCTGGGAGAATCCATCCCCTCCACTCCGGGTCCGCGGCTGGGCGAGATCGTTAGCCAGCGGATGACCGCGCTGGGCGCCGATCCGGAAGACGCCCAGTGGGACGCTAAGAAGCGCGGCGACGGAAGCTGGCTCGTGGAGCTCACGTTCACCTACGCCGGTCGGCTGCACATCGCCGAGTGGGTCTTCGATCCGCGCCGCAGGCACGTGCTGCCCGCCGATGACAACGCCGCCCGGATGTCGTTGCCCGGCGTCGAACCACTCCAGCCGGCCGCCCCGCGCCCCGGCGAGGCCACGGTCACCCAGCTCGCGCCCAGGCTGACCGCGGGGTACGGCGCCGCCCCGCAGGGGAACGGCACGACGGGGCCGGGTGCCGACGGCTGGGCCAGGCACGAGCGGCCGGGGCCCGGTCGGTCGCCGGTCCCCCAGCCTGCGCCCCCGGCGTTCCCGCCGCAGGCACTGCCTACGCCGCCTGCACCGCCCGCGCCTGCGCCGCCCATACCTGCGCCGCCCGTACCCGTAACAGCCGCGCCCATGACGGCCGCGCCCATGACAGCAGAACCGCGGGGCGAGGTGCCCCGACAGCCGACCGCGGAAAGGAGCCCGCAGCCGCCCGCGGTCCCCGCCGCCGAAGCCGTAACCCCGGCCGCGGAGGAGGATCCGGCGCGGGCGCCGGCCGCGGTCCCGCCGGAGCCGACCGGCGAGCAGGCCGGGCGGCCGGGCCGGAAGACGGCCCGCGGCAAGCGGTCCTCCGTCCCGTCCTGGGACGAGATCATGTTCGGCAGCTCACGGCAGCAGGACTAACCCGCGCCCGTCCCGCTCCGGGACGAGACCATCTTTGCCGCTTGCAGCGGGCTGACCCTCGCTCCCTTACGCCTGTCCCGGGGCCAGGGGAATCCGGGACCAGCGCACCGCCCCGCTGCTGAACTCCGGCGCGCGGGCCTCCGCCGGATCGGCGACCGCCTCTCCGACGCGATTGACGAACTCCCGGACGGTGGCGACCGCGACCAGGCGCAGCCCCGCCCGGTCCAGCGCGGCGCCCAGCGCGCCCAGCGGCGGCCGGTAGACCCCGACCACCGCGACGGTGGTCGCCGGTTCCCCGTGCGGTGACTCCTCGCGCGGGGCCAGCCGCAGGTCGGCGTCGAGCACCGGGAACAGCGCGCCGCCCGCTCCGGCCGCCTCCCAGCGCAGCGCCATGACGGCCGACCCCTCGCGCGCCACCAGGTCCCGGAAATGCACCTCGACCAGGCGGGACAGCCCCGGCACGGAGCCGGCCGGCCCGACGCGGGCCAGCCCGCGGCCTCCTTCGGCGTAGGCGTCACCCGACGCGCCCGCCAGCCAGCCGCCGGCCAGGCCCGCCAGGCGGGCCCGCGCGACATCGAAGGCCACGTTCACGACCGTCTCCGCGCTCACGAACACGGCACCAGTTAACCGCACGCCTGCCCACCCACCCACGGACCAAAGTCCCGGGCCAGCGGTCCGAAGTCCCCCAGGTGCGTACGCCACCTGACAGCGGAGCCGACAGGAGGCTGTGCGCGTTCTGACAGCGGCGGCGGCCACTATGGGTTCCATGCGATATGACGCGACTACCACGAACGCGATCGAGGCCACCGGCCTGGTGAAGCGGTTCGGCAAGACCACGGCGCTCGCCGGGGTGGACCTGGCCGCCAGGCCGGGGCGGGTGCTCGGCATGCTAGGGCCCAACGGGGCGGGGAAGACCACCGCGGTACGGATCCTGGCCACGCTGCTGCGGCCCGACGCGGGACAGGCGACCGTCTGCGGCTACGACGTGCTGCGCGACGCCCACCGGGTGCGGCAGCTGATCGGCCTCACCGGGCAGTACGCCGCCGTCGATGAGGGCCTGTCCGGGACCAACAACCTCATCATGATCGGGCGCCTGCTCGCGCTGCCCCGGGCGGAGGCCCGGACTCGCGCGGCCGAGCTGCTGGCCCGCTTCGAGCTGACCGACGCCGCCGGGCGGATCGTGAAGACGTACTCGGGCGGGATGCGCCGGCGCCTGGACCTGGCGGTCAGTCTGGTCGGCCAGCCCAGGGTGCTGTACCTGGACGAGCCGACCACGGGGCTCGACCCCAACAGCCGCACCGACGTCTGGGGCATGATCCGCACGCTGGTCGCGGACGGGGTCACCGTGCTGCTCACCACCCAGTACCTGGAGGAGGCCGACCATCTGTGCCACGACATCGTGGTCATCGACCACGGCAAGGTCATCGCGACCGGGACGCCGGACGAGCTTAAGGCCAGGACGGGCGGCCAGGTGCTCCTGGTCACGCCGGCCGACCGGAGCCGCCTGGCCGAGACCGCCGCGCTGCTCGAGGGGCTGGCCGGGGCCGAGGTCGCCACCGATGCTGACACCGGCACCGTCTCCGTGCCCGCCACCGACAAGGCGCTGCTGCCGCGCGTGGTCCGCGAACTCGATGACAGGGGCATCGAGCTCGACGAGTTCACGCTGCGCAAGCCGAGCCTGGACGAGGCCTTCTTCGCGCTCACCGGCCACCGGGCGGACGACGAGGAAACCCCGACCCGCGACCTTGAGGAGACCACGCGATGACCGCCTTCGCCCTCCCGGCTCCGCCTCGCAGGCTCGGCCTGCAGGGCGGGCTGCGGAACACCTTCACGCTGACCTGGCGCAGCGTCCTGAAGATCAGGACCAACATGGAGGACGTGCTCGGACTCAGCCTGAACCCGATCATGTTCCTGGTCCTGTTCACGTACGTGTTCGGCGGCGCGATCTCCGGCGGCACGCACCGGTACCTGCAATTCGAGCTGCCGGGGATCTTGGTGCTGAGCGTGGTGTTCGCGACGCTGGGCACCGGGTTGATGCTCAACCAGGACATCTCCAGCGGGGTGTTCGACCGGTTCCGCAGCCTGCCGATCGCGCGGTGGGCGCCGCTGGCGGGCGCCGTGCTCGGCGACATGGTGCGCTACATGATCTCCGTCGCGATCACGCTGGGCTTCGGGATGATCCTGGGCTTCCGCGTGACGGCCAGCGCGTTGTCCGCGTTCCTGGCCTGCCTGCTCGTGCTCGCCTTCGCGCTCTCGATGTGCTGGCTCTCGGCGCTGATCGGCATGCTGTCCAAGACCCCGCAGGGCGTGCAGTGGTTCGGCTCCCTGATCTACTTCCCGCTGACCTTCGGCAGCAACGTGCTCGTGCCCACGAAGTCGATGCCGGGCTGGCTGCAGGCGTTCGTCAAGGTCAACCCGATGACCTACCTGACCGAGGCCGAGCGCGGGCTGCTGACCGGCGGGCCGGTCGCGTCCCTGGCGATCAAGGCGCTGCTGTGGGCGCTGGGGATCTTCATCGTCTTCGCGCCGCTGGCCGTCCGCGTCTACCGGCGCAAGACCTGACCGGGTAACCCGACCGCGCCCGAGGCCAGGACGAGCGTCTCGTCGCGGCTAAGGGCGCGGCCGCGTTCGTAGGCGGCGTCGAAGGCGGCCTCGCCGAGCAGGCGGCGGGCGGAGGCGCGGGCGCCCGGGGCGTCCAGGCTCCCCTCGTCGAAGGCGCCCCGGATGGTGTGGCCGGCCCCGAGGAGGGTGGCCGCCAGGGCGGCGCGACCGCGATCGGTGTCAGCGGATCCGTGGAGGACGAACACGGCGATGGCGTCCAGGACGGCGGCCAGCGCTGGGCGCTCCACCCATTCCGCGGCGGCACCCAGCGCGGCGGCGAGCAGCGCGCGGGACCGGGCCTCGTCCCCTTCGGCGAGGACCACCAGGGCCGCCCGGGCGCGCAGGTGCGCGCGCATGCCGTCCCACCACGGCGACGACTGCTCGTCCAGCCAGGCCAGCACCTTCTCGCAGTTACGGGCCGCCGCGGCCAGGTCGCGCTCGCGGCAGTGCAGTTCCGCGCGCACCAGCGCCAGCCACGCCCCCATGTCGTTGAGGCTCGCGCTCCGCTCGGATGCGGCGCGCTCGGCCCGCTCGAGGTGCGCGCGGGCGCGCTCCAGGTCGCCCATCCTCAACCTGATCGCGGCCAGCATCCCGTCGATATAGTTCAGGTCGCCCCAGGCGCCCAGCTTCCTGCCGAAGGCGCCGGCCTCCTCCACGGCCGCGACCGCGGCCGCGTAGTCCCCCCTGAGCTGGGCGAGCTCTCCCAGCTGGATCAGCACGGAGGCCGCACCCCACGACTCGCCGAGCGCGCGGAACGCGGCCAGGGACTCCCGGCAGCCGGACTCGGCCCAGTCGATGTGGCCGAGCAAGCGGCCGAACGACCCGCGCAGCAGCGGCACGGCCGCCTGTATCCACGGATCCGGTGAGGTCACATACCGGTCGAGTACGGCGAACGCGCGCTCCGGATCCCGGTCGTGCAGCGCCAGCATCGGCTCGCCCATCGCGGCGATCGGGTTGGCCGGCGCCGCCCCGCCGGTCAGCTCCGCGTAGTCGGCTACGGCCGAGGCGAGCACGGGCTGCACGGCCTCGATCTCGTACGCGATGCCGGCCGCGGTCAGGGCGCAGACGATGCGGGCTTCGGCGATGCGCGGGGAGCGTTCGCGAGGCTGGAGTTCGAGGACGTCGCGGGCCAACGCCTGCGGGTCGCCGGGCTGCCCGCGGAGCTGCCAGTACCAGCCGAGGGCCCGCACGAACCGCAGCGCGGCATCCCCGTCCCGCCTGGTAATCGCCAGGCGCAGCGCGGCGTGCAGGTTGTCCTGCTCGGCCGCCAGCTCGCGCAGCCAGCGGCCCTGGTCGGCGGCGCGCAGCCGCGGGTCGGCGGTCTCGGCCAGGTCCAGGTAGCGCGCGGCGAAGGCGTCCCGGATCTGGTCCTGCTCCCCCGCTTCGGCCAGCCGCTCCAGGCCGTACGCGCGCACGGTCTCGAGCATCCGGTACCGCGGGCCCATCGGCAGTTCCCCGTCTGCGCCGTCGGAGGTCTGGCCCACGGTGACGATGGACTGGTCGACCAGGCCGGACAGCGCGCGGAGCACCGCCCCGGACGGCAGGAGGTCATCGGCGCAGACCTGCTCGGCCATGGCCAGCGCGGCGCCGGCCGGGAAGACCGCGAGCCTGCGGGCCAGCACCTGCTCGGCGGGCGCGAGCAGGTCCCAGCTCCAGTCGACCACCGCGCGCAGGGTCCGGTGCCTCGGCAGGGCCGTACGGCTGCCGCCGGTCAGCAGCGCGAACCTGTCGTCCAGGCGTTCGGCCAGCTGGGCGGGCGTGAGCGTGCGCAGCCATACCGCCGCCAGCTCGATGGCCAGCGGCATCCCATCCAGCGCGCGGCAGATCCGCGTCACGGCGGCCGCGCTGGCCGCGCCCAGCTCGAAGTCGGGCCGGACGGCCACCGCCCGGTCGCGGAGCAGCCGCACGGCACCGTAAGTCTCGAGCGACTCGCCCGCGGACGCATCCTCGGGAGGGACGGCCAGCGGCGGGACCGGGCTGAGGGTCTCGCCCTCGATACGGAGCGGCTGCCTGCTGGTGGCGATGATCCGCATCCTCGGGCAAGCCGCCAGGACCCGGCCCGCGAGCGTGGCCGCGGCCTCGATGACGTGCTCGCAGTTGTCCAGGACCAGTATCTCGTCGCGGTCCGCGAGCGCGGCGGCCAGCCGGTCGAGCGGGGTTGCCCCGGGCTGGAACCCGGCTCCCCCGCGGCGGGTCAGGACGGGCTCACGGACGCCCACCGCCTCCAGGACGGCGTAGGGCACCTCGGCCTGGTCGGTCACCGAGGCCAGTTCGACGAACCGCACCGGACCGTGGAGGTGTCCCGAGACCTCGCCCGCCAGCCGCGTCTTCCCGACGCCCCCGGGGCCGGTGAGGGTGACCAGGCGGGCAGCGCCGAGGTTCTTCAGCACCAGGGACACCTCGCTGTCCCGGCCGACGAAGCTGGTCAGCGGCTGGCCGGCCCGCGGGGACGCGGGGGTGGCCGGGAGAGACACCAACGCTCGTTCGGGATAAAGAGTGGGATCAGCGCGCAGGATGCGCAGGTAGACGTGCTCGAGCTGAGCCGACGGGTCAACGCCCAGGCGGCCCGCCAGCAGCTCGCGGGCCTCGTGGTACACGGCCAGGGCCTCGGCCTGGCGGCCCGCCGCGTACAGCGCGCGCATGAGCAGGGCGCGGGGGCGCTCGGCCAGCGGGTCGGCGGCGGTCAGCGCGCGGACCTCCCCGACCAGGCTTGCGCCCTCGCCCAGGGCCAGGTCGGCCTCGATCCGGTCGGCCAGCACGCTGGCGTGTAGCTCCGTCAGCCGGGCCGCGGCGACCTCGGCCGCGTCGCACCCGGCCGCGTCGGCCAGCGGCTGACCGCGCCACTCCGCAAGGGCCGAGCGCAGCACGCTCGCGGCCGTCTCGGCGTCGCCTTCGGCCAGCGCCCGGCGGCCCTGGGCGGCCAGGGCCTCGAAGACCGCCGCGTCCACCGCGTCGGGCGGCACGGCCAGGCGGTACCCGGCCGCGTGCGACTCGATCACCTGGCCCAGCCCGGCCCGGCGCAGCTCGGCCCGCAGGCGCGAGACCAGGGTCTGCAGGGCGTTGCCGGGGTGGCCGGGCGGCTCGTCGGGCCACAGCTGCCCGGCCAGCGAGGCGACCGGGACGACACGCCCGGCGTCCAGGGCCAGCAAAATTAGCAGAACGCGCAGCTGACGGCCGCCGATGGGCACACTGCGCCCGGCTCCGTCCCGCACCTGAAGCGGGCCGAGCACCCCGATACGCAGCGCGTCTGGCATCAGCCCTCTCCGGTCATCCCGCTGCTAGCCCGGACCGGCACCCGCGCCCCCGGACGATTCAACGCGCGGCTTCACCTTACGCTTCCTGGGAGGTTCTACTATCAACCGACGGCATGGCGCTGGCAGGAGGCAGGCGAGGTGACATCGGCCCGGGACCGCAGCCGAAAGCCACGGTGGACCGCGCTGGGCGCGGCCGTGCTGGCGGCTCTGGCGTTGGCCGGGTGCGGAAAGGCTGGCTCCGGCGCGGCTATCGCGCCCGCGATGCTGTCGGTGAACAGCGCGGCCCTCAGTCAGAATGTGCTCCCGCAGCGTTATACCTGTCATGGCACCGGCATCAATCCCCCGATCAACTGGTCGGGTGCGCCGCCCGGCACCAAGAGCTTCGCGCTCGTGGTCGACGACTCTTCTGCGCCGATCACGCCCTTTATTTACTGGATCGTGTTCCACATTGAACCGGGTACTACCGACATCCAGGAAGGAATGCTGCCGACCGGGGCGCGCCAGGCGCTGAACAGCGCGAACACCCAGCCCTACGACGCCCCGTGCCCGGTCGGCCATTCGCACATGTACCGATTCACTGTTTATGCCCTTAACACCGAGATTGACCTGCCCCCCGGAGCATCCCTAGAGCAGGTATGGACCGCGATCGCCGCCGCCACAATCGGGCGCGGTAGAAAAGTGGTTACTGGGTACCCGTGATCAAGCTGACACATTTTGTAACCAGCTCTCAACAGAAGTTTTGCAATCGTGTGACACGCTCCCCGCTCGTGAGTCAGAATCGGTGATCAAGCGGGTTCTGGGCGCTCGCGACTACGGGGAAGGCTCGCGTCAATAGGCCGCGTGTGCCTGGCAGCGCCCCCCACGAGGCCCCGGCGTTCTGGGATGGAGACCATGATTCTGGTCGCGGGACTGGCCATCGCGGGGCTTGCGGGCATCGCGGCGGCTTTCTATTTCAGTGTTCGCCCTGGCAACAGCCACAGTTCCCGCGGGCGGACCGCCGGACCGGGCCGGATTGAGACCGACCGGGCCGACCGGATCGACCCGTCCCCGGCCCGGGGCAGGACCATGGCGTCTCGTTCCTCGTCGTCCCGGAGCGGCGCGAACGGGGCTTCGGCCGCGGGCCGCACCAGACCTCATCCCGAACCGCATCCTGACGACGACTACGAAGCGCCGCCCAGGCGCCATGCGGGCGTCGGGCATCTCGCCGTAGGCCACCGGGTCCATCGCGACGAGCCCGCGGGGCACACGGCGCCGGTCGGGCTGCGTTCGGCCGATGCCGGGGCACGCGCCGGTGCCGGGGCACGCGCCGGTGCGGGGACTCGGCCCAGGCCCGCGGAGCGACCCGACCTGGAGGACGATGAGGGCGCGGAGGCGATCAGGTCGAGCCGGGGCCGGCGGCGGGTCGGCTTCCGCAAGGGCGCCGAGGTCGACGAGGAGATGTGGCCGACCGAGGCCTTCGGCGGCGTGAGCGACGAG
>Ga0187810_10000859_pt1 | contig 10960 bp, 8 predicted proteins | sample NC_wetland_sal_i_9_FD_132963 | JGI IMG/M metagenome (GOLD analysis project Ga0187810, IMG submission 132963) | Wetland sediment microbial communities from Neuse River Estuary, North Carolina, USA - ASW_5 | ecosystem: Environmental > Aquatic > Freshwater > Wetlands > Sediment | place: USA: North...
CAAAATCGTAGGGTCTTGTGAGGCTGGTTGTCAAAGATCGACTATTATCTTCCAGATAATGTATCCAAGTAACTATTATCACAATTTTGAAGTATTCCCTCAACAAGGAAGGGCAATGTTGCGTGGTATCGAGAGTTCCGCACCCACCCTGGCAAAAAACGAGGGCATGGGGCAACCTCCCTCGGAGCCGACCGAAGATTGGTGGATCGCTCTATAAAAAACCTGCAACTCCATCCCGCTGTGGAGTAAAGTAGAGCCCCGAGTTAGCGCGCCCAAGAAACAGGGCGAAGCGGGTGCACCAGGCGGCAGGCTTCGGAATTCTCGCCGCATTCTGAGGAGACTATTATGGCAAGCGAGAGCCTCTTTACCCGCGCGTACCAGAAAGCCTGTGTCGCGCTGCTCCTCTGTGCCGGCGCTGCGATTCCTTCTACTGCGCAAACCTTTACCAATCTGTTCAGTTTCAACGGGACAGATGGTCAGAGTCCTTATGCGCCGCTTGTACAAGGCACAGACGGAAATCTCTACGGAACGACCGCTGGTTCCTTTATCGACCTGGGGGGGACGGTCTTCAAAATTACCACCGGGGGCCAGCTGACCACTCTATATAGTTTTTGCACACAGGCGAGCTGCGCTGACGGCGCCGCCCCTGTTGCAGAGCTGGTCCAAAGCAACGACGGGACGTTCTACGGGACAACTTACCGCGGCGGAGCCAATAACAATGGCACCGTATTCAAAATCACGCCGGGAGGCAAGCTGACTGTCCTTCACAGGTTTTGCCAAACCGACTGCAGCGACGGAGCTAGCCCTATCGCAGGACTAATGCAGGGCAGTGATGGCGCATTCTACGGGACAACGTACGGCGGCGGAGCGAGCGGCAACGGCACGGCTTTCCGAATGAGCCTCAAGGGAAAAGTTACCACGCTGCACAGCTTCGACGGGTCTGACGGCGCGATGCCGGAGGGAGGATTAGTGCAAGCCGCAGACGGAAACCTTTATGGAACAACCTACGCCGGCGGCACGGGCGGCTGTTTCGGGCAGGACTGCGGCACGGTCTTCAAAGTCACGCCGGGCGGCAAGTTCACGACGCTCTATGTCTTCTGCACGCAAAGCTACTGCCCGGATGGTTCCAATCCTGTCGCGACGCTGATCGAGGGCGCTGACGGGGAATTCTACGGAACAACCAGTACTGGCGGCGGCACCGAATCGGCCTGTGAGGGGGGATGTGGCACAGTTTTCAAGATTACTTCTCGTGGCAAGCTCACCACGCTGTATCGCTTCTGCTCCCAGAATAACTGCTTTGAAGGCACGCTGCCCACCGGGAATCTGGTACAAGCCACGGATGGAACCCTCTACGGGACGACCCTGGTTGGTGGCGGTGGCTACAACTGTAACTCCATCTACGGAGAAGGCTGCGGCACAGTCTTCAAAATTAACTCGGGCCAACTGACTACGCTGCATGCCTTCGGCACGACTGACGCCGGCAGCCCGTGGGCGGGCTTGATGCAGGATACTAACGGCACTTTCTACGGGACGACCACTGGTGGAAACGCGACTCTCGGCACAGTGTTCAGCCTTGCCGTGGGTGCTCGTCCATTCGTTGAAACCAGACCCACCTTTGGCAAGGTGGGAGCGGCCGTCGAAATCCTGGGAACGAAGCTCAAGGGCGCGACTGGAGTCAGCTTCAATGAAACGGCGGCTATGTTCACCGTCGTCTCGAACACCGAAATCAAGACTACTGTTCCGACGGGCGCAACGACCGGCTTCGTGACGGTGACCACTCCGGGCGGCACACTGAAAAGCAATAAGAAATTCCAGGTGGTGAGGTAGGTTACGTGGTACCCCTTGCTGGAGGGTGACGATCCGGCAACGTTCCCCAAGCTGACGGACGAGTAGATCGAGTTGTTCAAACGGTACGGGAGGGTTCGACCCGTTCAGGCGGGTGAAGTTCTGTTCCGCGAGGGCGACGCGTCCTATGACGTGATGGTGGTTCTGGAAGACCGGGTCGCTGCTTTTCTTCCGGCGGATGGGTTCCGCGTGAAAAACTTAGCTTGACTTCGGAGCGGGAAAAGGATAGAAAAGTTTCACTCTTTTGAAATTCTAATGTTCCCGATTACTCACAAGTCGAGTTTGGTTGGCCAGCGGGTGAGCGGATTCGCGCTTGAACTCCTCCTTATTGTGGCCATTCTTGGCCTGGTGCTTGCACCCAGAGGATACGGCGGATGATATAGCTACAGTTGGGTTTCAACGCAAGGCCATCATCCACCGGATGATGGCCTTTTTGCTTTATGGCGGTTGGTTGTCAGACTGGGAGGAAAGAATTGAACGCACAGGTGAAGGTGTTCGATACGACGCTGCGCGACGGCGAGCAGAGTCCGGGCTGCAGCATGAAGGTGAATGAAAAATTGAGAATGGCGCGGCAGCTCGAGGCGCTCGGTGTGGACGTAATCGAGGCAGGGTTTCCGATCGCGTCCGCGGGCGATTTTCGGGCGGTGCAGTTGGTGGCAGAGGAGATACGCCGGCCGGTGATTGCAGCACTGGCACGGTGTTGCCCGATGGATATTGAGCGCGCCTGGCAGGCCTTGCAGGGGGCGGCGCGGCCGCGCATTCACATTTTTCTCGCGACCTCCGATATCCATCTGCGCGACAAACTCAAGATGACGCAACGGGAATGCCTGGAGCAAGCGCGGGATGCGGTGCGGATGGCCAGGTCTTTCTGCGAGGATGTAGAATTTTCGGCCGAGGACGCTACCCGCTCGGACTGGAAGTTCCTGTTTGAGGTGCTGGAAGCGGCTATTGAAGCGGGCGCCACCACGATCAACATCCCGGATACAGTCGGCTACGCTGTCCCCGCGGGGTACGCGGAATTGATTCGCGCCATAGGCGATCGAGTGCGCGGGGCGGACGGAGTGAGCATCTCCGCACATTGTCACAATGATCTTGGGCTGGCGGTGGCGAACTCTCTGGCCGCTATCGAGGCGGGCGCGCGGCAGGTGGAGTGCACTATCAACGGCATTGGCGAACGCGCGGGCAACGCTTCGCTCGAAGAGATCGTGATGACCATGCGCGTGCGCCGGGACCATTATCCATTCGAGACAGCGGTGGTCAGCGAACAACTTTTTCCCTCCAGCCAGTTGCTGAGTGAGATCACTGGGATTGCGGTGCAACCCAATAAGGCGATTACCGGGCGCAACGCATTTGCGCATGAAGCCGGAATTCACCAGGATGGCATGATCAAGAATCCGCTGACTTACGAAATCATGAGGCCACAATCGGTGGGAGCGCCGGACAGCTTTTTGGTGTTGGGTAAGCACTCGGGGCGTCACGCTCTGGGGCTGCGCTGTGAGCACCTGGGGTTTCAGTTGGATCGCCGCGAACTGGATGAAATTTACCGGGAGTTCATTGTCCTGGCGGATGGCATGAAGCGAGTCGAGGATCGGCACATCCTGAAACTGATACAGGAGAGGCACAAAGGCCGTGAGCAGATGGGCGGCAGGGCAGTTTCGGAGGCTCGCACTTCGAGTTGGAAGAAACCAGCCGCGCGACGGCGTCAGTCTAGCGATCCATTTTTGATTCCCGGGCGCGCTGCCATCACGGGGAAAAGTTCAAAGGCGCGGAGTGCGGAAGATTTCCAGTCATGAAGCGGAGCACGCGGACAAAATCGGATTGCGGATAAGTTTTCTCCTGTTTATCCGACTCCAAGTTTTTGCAGGTCTTGGCGCAGTTGCTCCGCATTTTGCATCTGGATGACGTGCATTCCCAGGCGGGCGGCGCTGTCCAGATTCAAGGGACGATCGTCGATAAAACAACTCTCCTCGGGAGGCCTTTGCGTGATCTCGAGGGCGAGGCGGTAGATTCCGTCTTCCGGCTTGCGCAATCCGACAAAACAGGAGCTTACGAAAAGGCTGAAGATCTCGCGCAGGCCGAAGGTCTGAATGCGGTGCAAATTCAGTTCTTTCGATTCATTGTTGATGGTGGACATCAGGTACTTGCACGAGTGACTGAGATCCTTTGTCAGCTGCAGGGTGTCCGGGTGCGGTTGCGAGAGCGAGAACATGTACTGTTTAAAGGCATCGAGGGTAAAAGATCGCGGGCGGTAGAAAATCGTGCGCTCCAGGTATTCCTGCAAGGTGATTTTGCCGCGCTCGAACGAAGAGACCAGCATCTCATGGCGGCTTTCGAATTCGACTTCATCCAGATGGAAGTGTGTGAGAGCTTGCTGGCGCTGCTCGTGGTCCCATGCATTGCTTAGCAGCACGCCGCCCACATCCCAGAAAATCGCGGTGATTTTTGCCAAAGTGGTCCTCCGACGCTGCGATTGGTTACGAGTGGATATCTTACAGGGTGAGTGGGAGCACGAGCGGGGACGCTCGCGTTTGCCCGAGCCGCGCCTCTACATTGAAAAGCCCCGACCCTGGGTGCAGGATCGGGGCTGGCGGTTTCGGGCCGGCTTAGTAGGCGCTGCTGGTGCGCGGCGACAAGGTTTGCCGGTAGGTCAAGTTATCGATATCGCGGAACAGCGGCGTACCCGGGGGCAGTTTGGCAGGCACGGTGAAGTCCGGATCGAAGATGTAGTTACGAGCTGGAGGCGTATAGACGGAGTAATTACAACACTTGAAGGTTCCGGTGTTATAGGTGGCGTAGTAGAGGCTGACGAGCGAACCTTCGTAGTTGAGGGTTACACCGCTCCAGTCTTCCAGGAAGCGCAGGAAGTTATGTACGCCGCCGTCGGTGCCGAAGCCATAGTCGGCGGCAACCTCCCATCCAGGGAAGGGGAAATTCATGTTCTTGCCACCGGCGACCGCGACTCGATAATAGGTTGTGCCAGCCGTGCGGGCCGGGGCGGGAACGTTGAAGCCGACAGAGTTGCCTCCGGTGTAAGGGTTGGTGGGCCAGACGTTGTTCAAGCTGTTAACGTCCACCCAGTTGTTGGACAGCACGGTGACGGCGTCAGCGATGATGCCAGCTGCGGCCATGCCAGGTTGATCGGCTCCGGCAGGAACGTTCCAGATGGGATCGACCGAGTTGGTGTTATAGTTTCCGACAATGTAGACCGGATTCTCCGAACCCACAGTGAAGCCGCCTTGCCCGTTATCAGCACGGAGGGGCAGATTCCCCAGAGTTCCGTCCACCAGTTTCAAGACGTGGCGAGCGCCGCTGATCCAGCTCCTCTGTCCCAGAATACAAGCCGGCATGCGCTTGCCGGTAAGGAACGGATCGGGTGCGGGTGCGCCAAGGATCTGACGGTTCACGCTGTTGGCCACGGTATAGGGAGCAAGAGTGCCGTAGCCAAGGCCAAGACCGATGTTGGCTGCCCCGAAGTTGTCCAGCAAACCATTCAGGTTAACGTCCTCGTCGGAGTTCGTTGTGTTTGCAGGGATGGGGTCGAGGACGCCATCGGGATTGCCCGCGGCATTGGCCCGGTTGATGTTGTCTTCCAGACCGGAGTCTCCGGTTTTGGTGTTAGCCGTTCCCGGCAACTGAGTGCCGTTGGGGCTAGGCAGCATTCCCCGGCGGTCAGAGAAATAGAGGATGTATCCGTTCTGAGCGATGAAGTCGACTAATGTGCCGCTGACGCCGGTCTTGCCCTGCAGCCATCGCTTGAGGTTGCCTACGTCCAATTCGACGGCGTTCATAATTCCGTTGGGCGTACAGCTGTTGTTATTTTGCTGGATATCGCGCGATTCACCCTCGCGGGGATCGTAGAAATTGATGGGATACCAGTTGTACATGGTGTAGCTGGGATTGGCGGCGAGGGCGTTACCATACCATGGGCTCACCGTGGTCAGGTCGTAGGGCACTTCGGGCGGGGTGGCAACGGTGCAGGTATATCCACCGCCCGCTTTCGCGGCACAAGTGGGTTTGACGCCAACTGAATCAGGATTGCCATCGGCGTTGCGATCTGCCGGCGCCTGAAGGAGCAGAATGGCGTCGGGGTTGACTGGATTGCTGCCCGCACCCGCGGCGGCGCCAGCGACCGTGGGAGAAAAGGTGCTTCGGGCGAAACCGAGCCTCAACCATTCTTGTGTGACCGGGTGATAGACGCCGTTGACGTCGCGATATTCGACGCGCAGATAACCGTCCAGGAGATTCCAGGCAGTCTCAGTCGGCGCGCCCGCATTCGCCAATGGCCAGCCAGCGCCACCCGTGGGCGGAGTGTTGAACCACGGATAAGGCGGACATACTCCGGTTACGGTGTTGCAGAGGTTGATGTTGATGTTCAGCGGCGCGATGGCCAGGTCGGTGCTCTTTCCGGTGGTGACTCCAGTGCGAAGCAACGGAGCATTGGCATCCCAAAGGGTAGTGTCGGCGGCGGTGGCCGGCGGCACGGGCGCATACAACCAGTCGGGTACCATGGAGGGAGGATTGGCAGGGACGCCTGCCAGGTTGCGATTGGGGATCAGGCTGGAAGCGGTCGCGAAGTAGGTCACATAGCTGTCGCCAGCCGCCAGATTCGGCATGCCAGCGGTCTTCACATAGGAAGTCTGAACTCCAAAAGTGTAATTAGGACCGGCGGCGAACTGGCCATTGGCCAGACGGACGTTTTGCGCGTCCGCGGAGCCGCAGCCAGGAGCGGGCGGTCCGCTGGGGTTGCCGCAAGGCAACTCATCCGGGCTGTCGGAGAGCAGAACGCGAATTTCGGCTTCGTTGTAGAGCCGCGATCCGCCCAGAGCTCCGGTGGGATTTTCTCCCGTTGGAGGACGGCGGACGATCTCGTAGGGTTGGGGTCCGGTGTTTGATGCCGTCGTGCCATTCACGAAAGGAAGCGTGAGGTTGGTAGCTCCCGTTCCCAGCGCGGTGTTGCCCCAGTCTCCGTCGGTAACGAAACCGTTATAGTAGGCGGTATTCAAAGAAATCTTTTGCCACGACGGCGGACCCGCGTTGTAGGCGGAGGCCGGCGGGTTTCCCCCTGCTCCCACCAAGCTGCCTTCGGTGGCTGCCATGGCTCGACACGCCGGAGCCCCAGGCAGATCACAGCCTCCGGTCGACTGCGGGATCAATACTGTTCCTGAGTCATTAAAGGAGGCAGCGGCCAGTCCATTGGGAAGAACCTGGCGGATGACGTTTCCAAAGGCTGAAAGCTTGTCGTGAAAGCGGAGGGTGAAGCCATTGGCGACGCCCAGATATAAATCGCCGTTGGTGTGGACGCGGCCTGCGAAATCAAGATTGGGGCTGCTGAAGAAGCCCAGATCGCTCTGCGAGAACACGCCGAACTGGAATACCGGAATCAAGGCTACTTCGACGGTGCGGGACATGTTGACTTCATCTCCCACCGTTCCCTGCCCGGCCACTCCGGCGAAGGTGCTGGCGGTTACCTGCAGGTTGACGGGAAGCAACTGTGCATAGAGGCCCTGATAGGTTCCGCTGGCGATTTGTCCCCAACTGGTGGCCAGGGCTCCGGTCACCGGGTTGGTGGCCGGCGTCAGGCTATAGACGGGGAAGCTCATCAGAGCGGTGTTGGCGGGCGCGTCCGCGCTCAGCCCCGTGATATCCGATGGCTTGGGCGATTCGATGTTCTGAAACATGTTGGCCAGGTCCGAGGTCATGTGTTCGATACCACCTTCGGCAGCGTGGAAAGCCAGGTTGTTCTGTACATCCTGGCCACCGACTTTGCCTTCGGTGTTCACCATCATGAGCAGGCCAATTGCAACCCCGGACATAATCAACATCAGCATCAGGGATGCAATCAGAGTGAATCCTCGTGAATCAAGTTTCATGCTATGCATCGTGTCGCTCCTCATTGCCGTACAGCTTTTCTTTCTTTCCAATCTCATTTCTTCTTTCGCCTCGTCGCACTCAGGGGGTGAGAATGTAGCGATTCTGGTAACTCAGGTTTCGTGCACTGATCGAAGTCTGGGTATCGAAAGCCTGGTAGCCACTACTCATCATGAGACCGCTCTTGGCGCCGGCAACCTGGTTGCGAGTGGTCAAATGAACCAGATTGATTTTGCGAATCAGATTGAAGGAGGTGCCGAGCGAATATCCGCCGTCGCCCAAGGCGTTGAGCAGGTTGCCGGAGGAGTCATAGGTGTCGTAGGTGAACTGCAGGTTGACGACGCCCTCTTCTACCGGGACCGGGGTTTGGCCATTCACCTGGCGCATCAGGGTGGGGGTTCCGGGGCCGACGCCGAGGGGATCGGGCATCATCCACAGGTAATAGGTAATTACGAAAATGCGGGTGGCAGTGGCGGTCGGGGGACAGGTTCCCACCGCGCATGCCAATTGCGCGAGACTGTTTGCCGGAGCACCAGGCTGGTTCATGTTTAGCGTGTCCACGGGAGCGAAATTAACTGTATAGTTGCCGCCTCCGTTGACGTTGACGGTTGTGACCTCGCCTACCGCCACCGCGGAATTTCCTCCCACCGTGCTTTGAAACAGAATCACGTCGCCCGGGGTTAAGCCTCCGGCCGTGGGCGGGTTGGTGACGACCGGCTGCGGGGCCACCAGGGGTGGGGTTAAGATGCAAGACGGGGGCAGAACCGCGGGCAACTGCAGGTTGACTGCGGCGGGGATGATGCCGTTTATGGTATAGCACGGCAAAGCGAACACGGTGTCGGTATAGACCACGGTGATCACGTCACTGGGGTTGGGACTGCCCGGCACGGTGATTCCCAGCCGATAACCGGGTATGAGTCCATACAGAGTTGGATTGCAGGGGATTGCGCCCGCTGCGGTGCAGGGATAGGCAATACCACCCCCGGGGACGCAGTTGTTGAGGCCGGCGCAGCTGGGAGCAAAGCCGTAGATGGGTTTTCCCAATTGCGAAGGCAACGTGATCGCGGTGCCAGAAGGCAATCCAGCGCCCGCCAAACTTATATCTTTTAACAGCATGTCGGAGGACGCTCGCAGATCCTGCTGCATCTGGGCGCGCTGCGAAACCACGAAAGTGGCGGCCATGCCCTGGCTGAACAACTGCACGGCGGCGCCGACGACTAGTGATCCCACGGCAAGCGCAACCAACAGTTCGATCAAGCTGAAACCGCTACTCGAATTTGCAGATCTGCGACCCATAATTTCCCTCTTTTACCGATACGGCGAAATGAAGGTGCTGAGAACGTACTGTCTAGGAAATTTAATCTGGGGAGTGCTGTACTGAACGGTAATGACGACCGCCCGTAGCGTGGGGGACGCGGGACCACCGCCGACCGGGAACACCGGCAAAATCTGGATTGAACGAGTGTAATTATCCAGGGGTATACATTGGTCGGGTCCGGCTAAAGGACAGTTTCCGGCAAAGATTCCAGTCGGACCGGGCACGTCCAGGGTTTGAAGGCCGGCGGCCACGTCATCCGCAGTACCAATGATGCCGTCAACGCCTGGGTTATAGATGGGAGTGAACCCGGCGACGAAGATGCCGCCAGATCCGGTGTTGTTAATCTGCGCCCAGGTTATGTTCGACGTCTCGCGAGCGGTCAAGATACCTTCCATGGCTTCGTTGGCCAGCTGCTTGGCGACAGTATTCTGTTGCGAAGTTTGGGTGGCCGCCAGCGCGATCCCGAATACGCCCAGCAGACTCAGCAGCCCGATCACCAGGATGGCCATGGAAATCATGACCTCGATCAGACTGAACCCTCGCTGGGTTCGTTTAATAAGTGGCTTGAAAGCCATATTGTTTTCAGCTTTCACTGTTGCCTCCAGTAGTACTTAGCCCCGCTCAAGTAGATATGCCATCCGCGCAGACGGCCGGTCGCGCCCCACAATGTAATCGCGCGCGAGGTATTCACGAATCCGGGCATCGCCATATAGACCACGCCATTGTTAACGCTGCCGGTCGCATCCTCGGCGGAGCCGTCAGGGTAGAAATAGATCACGTTCTTTACGCCGCCAGCGATGTTTTGGTCGAAATCGATGGCCGTTGCGCCCACGCCAAAACCATCCGGAGTCGCGGGAAAGCCAGCTTGCGCCGTCGGAATGCCTGGTTCCGCATCAAAGGTGACATCCGTGGGCAGGAAATAAGTGTTCGTGACAGTCCCGGTTGAGCCTTGGGTGATGGTGATGGTGTTGGGCTGAACGGCAGTGCTGAAAGTAACAAAATAGATCTGACGTTGGGCGACTGCGGTGTCGCGCGCCTGGCGCATTGCCATTAGCGTCGTGTTGTATGCCTGGGTGACGTGGCCCTGCTTGAGCGACGGCTGGATCGCCATGATGGAGAAGGCGGTCACCACCAAGATCAGGGCGATCACGATCAGCAGCTCGACCAGCGAAAACCCGCGCGTTTTGCGTGACACCATGGGTCCTTATCTTTCTCCGGGGAGTTTCTGCGAGGCCAGCCTTAAAACAAAGGCCTTTCCTGGCTGCATTGCACCTGCCATCTCGGGGTTGAGCCTGGCATCCTTCATCGCGTGTTACGCCGAAGGAGGCGGTTCCATAATCGGAAACGTCGCTGGCTAACCCGCATGCAACCTCATCGTAAGGAGGGGAAGGGAGAGCGTCAAAGTACTAAAGGACGGGTGGGCACAGCTGGCCTTACGTAACGTAATTTGACGAGGTAACTCCGGTAACTTTGGCATGGTCGGTGAACGGGGACGGTCGGCGAAGGGAGGTTATGCGCCGCGGGCGTTGGCGGCTAACTTCCTGCCTGCTTTGTTGGTCGCGGTGCGGGTGGTCGGTACGTAAGCGCAGGAGCGAACATCGTAGTGTTGAGCCAGGCAACTTCCGCAAAGATGGAGTTGGTGGACCTTGCATTGAACGACGGGAGCTTCGCTTCCGCAGAGATCACAACCGCCGCGAACCCGCTGGTTGGCGGTTGCGGGCTCTTTGCGTGGCTCCCCGGAGGCGATAGCGGATTGCAGCACTCGAGCTTTGGTATAGATGCCCGCGGCCACGACCAGAGCGCCCAACGAGAACTGGCAGGCTCCAATCTCCAACATATCCGGATCGGGATGGCCGCCCAAGGCGCCGGGCAGAAAGCAGAGCCCAATGAACATCATGAGTGCGCCGGCGGCGATGATCCAAGTGGCTG
>Ga0187810_10000860_pt1 | contig 10958 bp, 10 predicted proteins | sample NC_wetland_sal_i_9_FD_132963 | JGI IMG/M metagenome (GOLD analysis project Ga0187810, IMG submission 132963) | Wetland sediment microbial communities from Neuse River Estuary, North Carolina, USA - ASW_5 | ecosystem: Environmental > Aquatic > Freshwater > Wetlands > Sediment | place: USA: North...
AACGCGGTGTTCTTGAATCCCACCGCGTACCCGACGCCGACCGCCAGGCCCTCCCCGCGCGTCACGTTCCCCGTCCCCCCGGGGTAGTGACGCGGGTCGCGGCCCCGCGCAGGCTCCAAGGCGGGCATGTGCGCCCGGGCGCACGACTCGATCAGCTCGCGCACCGGCGCGCTCCCGGTCAGGACCTGGCCGGTCGGCAGGACGCAGCCGGTATGCAGGGCGTTGCGCAGCCGCAGTTCCACCGGGTCCATGCGAAGGGCCGCGGCCAGCTTGTCCATCTGGGCTTCGTGGGCGAAGCAGACCTGCGGTGCCCCGAAACCGCGCATCGCCCCGCACGGCGGGTTGTTGGTGAACACCAGGGTCGCCTCGATCCGGGCGTTCGGCACGTCGTACGGGCCGGCGGCGAACGTGGCCGCGTTCCCGAGAACCGCGGGAGAGGACGAGGTGTAGGCCCCGCCGTCGAACATCAGCCTGGCGTCGACGGTGACGAGCCTGCCGTCGCGGGTCGCGCCGTGGCGGAGCCAGATCCGGGACGGATGGCGGTGCACGTGCCCGAGGAACGACTCAACGCGGCCGTAGCTCATCTTGACCGGCCGGCCCGTGCGCAGGGCGAGCAGGCAGGCGTGAATCTGCATGTGGATGTCCTCGCGGGAGCCGAACGCACCGCCCACCCCGGCCAGGCTGATCCGGACCTTCTCCGGCGGAAGGTTCAGGCAGGGGGCGATCTGCTCGCGGTCCGAGTGCAGCCACTGCGTGGCCACGAACAGGTCGATGCCTCCGTCGTCAGCCGGGACGGCCAGCCCCGCCTCAGGACCGAGCGGCGCCTGGTCCTGCATGCCGGTTTCGTAGTATCCGTCCACCCATACGTCCGCCGCGGCCGTGTCCGGGTGACCGTGCACGATGTGCACGTGCCGCAGAACGTTGCCGGATTCGTGCAGCCGCGGGGCATCCGGCCGCAGCGCGGCCTCCATGTCGGTCACGGCGGCGAGCGGCACCCAGTCCACGGCGATGAGCTTGGTGGCCTGGTGCGCGAGGGCGGGAGTGTCGGCGGCGACCACCGCGACGGGTTCCCCGTGGTAGCGAACGAGGCCGTCGGCCAGGACGGGCTGGTCGTCGAGGTTGAGCCCGAAGGTCCGTTTGCCGGGCAGATCGGCGGCGAGCAGGACGGCATGGACCCCAGGCAGCGCGGCGGCCGCAGCCGCGTCCAGCCGCCCGATCCGTGCGTGCGGGTGCGGCGATCGCAGGGTCGCACCCCACAGCATCCCCTCGGCCCGCAGATCGCTGGCATACTCGAACGTCCCGGTCACCTTGGGGATCGCGTCCACCCGCGTGATACTCTCACCGACCCCGCCACTCACCCGATCACGAATCGCGGTGACCATCGAGCCTCCCTACGCTGGATCCCGCCCCGACCGCTGAACCCTCCTTACCGCGGAACCGTCCTCACCGCTAGGTGCGGTCGCCCTGAGGATGAGGGTCCTTTGGCCCTGTGAGCGGGTGACGCGCGTATGGTACGACCAGGACGAACGCATAATCCGGGGCTGGCCAGGAATCGTGCCCGGGGCACCATACGCAGAAGGGCGGTCTTGAGGTGGCGTCACTGGGGCTTGAACGGCATGTCGTCGATCGCGCGACCTACGACCGGACGGTCGGCCGGTTCCGCGAGGCGGGCATCCTGCTGCCGACGTTCGCGCAGCTGGCCGCGCCGGGCACCATCCCCGCCGGGATCCGGCACTCCCTGGAGGGGGTTAAGGCCGACGAGGCGGATCCGCGCAACCTGTTCCGGGTGCACTGGTACAACGACGGCGCCAGGACCGGCCGGGCGGAGGTACCGGTGCACGTCGTCCTGCCGCGCGAGCTCACCGGCGTGGACGCGCGGATCGTGGTGGCCATCGGCGATGTGTTCCCGATGATCCGGGCGCACAAGGTGCTGGCGGCGTACGGGTGCCTGGCGCCCCGCGTCATCACGGGTCAGTTCGATCCGACCAGGCACCGTGCGGTCTGGCCCTCCACGGGGAACTACTGCCGGGGCGGCGTCGCGATCTCCCGGCTGATGGGGTGCCGCGGGGTGGCCGTCCTGCCCGAGGGGATGAGCCGGGAGCGGTTCGCGTGGCTGGAGGACTGGGTCGCCGACCCGGGCGACATCATCCGCACGCCCGGGACCGAGAGCAACGTCAAGGAGATCTACGACAAGTGCGCGGAACTGTCCGCCGATCCCGGCAACGTGATCTTCAACCAGTTCGCGGAGTTCGGCAACCACCTGGTGCACTTCCTGTGCACGGGCCGGGCGCTGGGGACGGTGTTCGAGTCGCTGGCCGGAGCCGAGCCGGGGCTTCGGCTGCGGGCGTTCGTCTCGGCGTCGGGCTCGGCCGGCACGATCGGCGCCGGTGATTACCTCAAGGAGGCTTACGGGGCCAAGATCGTGGGCGTGGAGGCAGTGGAGTGCCCGACCATGCTGGCGAACGGCTTCGGCGAGCACAACATCCAGGGCATCGGCGACAAGCACATCCCGCTGATCCACAACGTGATGAACACCGACCTGGTGGCCGGCATCTCGGACCGGGCCACCGACCAGCTGTCGGTGCTGTTCGCGGCCGGGGAGGGTGTGGAGTACCTGCGGGCCCGGCGGCGGGTCCCTGACCACGTGCTCGGGTCGCTGCCGTCCTTCGGGCTGTCCAGCATCTGCAACATCCTGGCCGCGGTGAAGGTCGCGAAGTACCTGCGGCTGGGGCCGGACGACGTGATCGTGACCGTGGCCACCGACGGGGCGGACATGTACTCGAGCGAGCGTGAGCGCATCACCGCCCGCGACTTCCCCGACGGGTTCTCCACGGCCGACGCGGCCGGGGTCTTCGGCCGGTGGATGCTGGGGACCGGCACCGATGACCTGCTGGAGACGACGCTGGCGGACCGGGATCGCATCTTCAACCTCGGCTACTACACCTGGGTCGAGCAGCAGGGGGTCTCGCTGCCTGATTTCGAGGCGCGGCGCGACCAGCGGTTCTGGACCGGGCTGCGCGACCTGCTGCCCGCCTGGGACGCCATGATCGGGGAATTCAACGAGCGGACCGGCCTGGCGGCGGAGGGATGAGCGCACCGGACAGCACGATCCGCTGTTCCGGGTGCGGGCACGTGGCCGACGCGAATGACCCGTACCCGTTCCGGTGCCCGCGGGCCGATACCGATGACACTGACCACGTGATGACGCGGGTGCTCAGCCCGGGCGGTGCCCGGTTTCCCTCGGGGAGTGAGCCCAACCCGTTCGTGCGCTACCGCGCGCTGATGCACTCCTATCACGTGGCCATGACCCACGGGATGTCCGACGCCGACTACTGCGACCTGGTGGGATTGCTCGACTCTTCGGTCGCCGCCGTGGACGGGCACGGATTCAGCGCCACGCCGTTCAGCAGGAGCGGGGAACTGAGCCAGTCACTGGGCCTGTCCGCCGACGGTGGGGTATGGGTCAAGAACGAGACTGGGAACGTGTCAGGCTCGCACAAGGGCAGGCACCTGATGGGGGTGCTGATCCACCTGGCGGTCATGGAAGAGATCGGCGTGCTTGATCCCGGGGACCGGCGCAGCCTGGCCATCGCGAGCTGCGGGAACGCGGCCCTGGCCGCGGCCGTGGTGGCCCGGGCTGGCGGCTGGCGGCTGGCCGTGTTCGTGCCGCCGGACGCCGATCCTCGCGTAGTCCGCCGGCTGCGCGAGCTGGCGGACGTGGTTCCGTGCCCCCGCGAGCCCGGCGTGCTCGGGGACCCGGCGTATCTGCGGCTGCGGGAGGAACTGGGCCGGGGCGCCCTGCCGTTCACCGCCCAGGGTAACGAGAATGGGCTCAACCTCGAGGGCGGCGAGACCCTGGGCTACGAGCTGGTGACCGATCTCGCGAGCTCGCCCGGCGGCGGCCTGGATCACCTGATCATCCAGGTCGGCGGGGGAGCGCTGGCCAGCTCCACCATCCAGGCGCTGCGCGAGGCGGCGGAGCTTGGCGCGCTGGGCGCGCTGCCCCGCGTCCACACCGTTCAGACGTTCGGCGCCCACCCGCTGGAGCGGGCGTACTGGCGGGTGCGGGCGCTGCTGCCCGGCGAGCCGGGTCCGGAAGCGATCCGCCAGGCCATGACGAGCGCCGCCACCCACCGGTCCGCGTTCATGCAGCCCTGGGAGGAGGAGCCGAAGAGCGTGGCGACCGGCATCCTCGACGACGAGACCTACGACTGGCGCGCCGACGTGGAAGGCATGCTGCTGACCGGCGGCCAGCCGCTGGTCGTCAGCGAGGACCTGCTGGTCGAGGCCAACCAGATGGCTGTGGCCTCGACCGGGATCCGCGTCGACCCCACCGGCTCAGCAGGCCTGGCCGGCCTGCTCGAGCTACGGCGCTCCGGACAGATCGGCGACCACGACCGCGCCGCCGTGCTGTTCACCGGGATCCAGCGCTAGCCCGGCCGGGGAAGCCCGGGGTACCGGCCACCCCGGCAGCCACGGAGGCCCGCCTCGCGCCGGGCGGTCACCTTCAAGCTTGGGCAGGCCGGCTATACGGTTCCGCGGGTCTACCGCGCCTTCGCGCCGGCCTTGGCCTTGGCGGCTTCCTTCAGTCCCTGCTTGTACGACCGGACCCGGGCCAGCGAGTCGGCGTCGAAGATATCCGCGACCGACATGTGCGAGCCCTCGGCCCCGAACGTCCCCGCCGCCTCCCGCCATCCCGTAGGCTGCACCCCCAGCTGCTTGCCGAGCAGGGCCACGAAGATCTTCGCCTTCTGCTCGCCGAACCCCGGCAGCGCCCCCACCCGCTTCAGCAGTTCCGCCCCCGTCGCCGCGGTCTCCCAGACCCGCGCGGCGTCCCCGTCGTACTGGTCCACGATCAGCCGCGCCAGGTCCTGGACGCGGGCCGCCATGGCCTTCGGGTAGCGGTGCAGGGCCGGCCGTTCGGAGAAGATACGCGCGAGCGCATCGGGGTCGAAGTCCGCCAGCTCGGTGGCGGTGGGCTCGTGCCCGAGCCGCCGGACCAGGTCGAGCGGCGCGCTGAAGGCGCGCTCGAGCGGCACCTGCTGGTCCAGCAGCATCCCGATCAGCAGGGCGAGCGGGCTTCGGCTCAGCAGCTCGTTGGCCTCGGGCCCCACCGGCATCGAGATCGTCACGTGACCCTCCCCATCGCGCATGCCCGCAGCGTACCCCGCGGGCGATCATCCAATACACGCGCCGGCGCGCTATAAGCTAGAAGGGCCGGGTTGGGCTGGGGGTCCCTGGCCTGGGCGGAAAGGATGGAGTCAGCATGACACCGCACATGAAGTGGGGCATCGCCGGGGTCATCATCGGCTTTATTCTGCTGTTCGTCGTCCCCTGGGAAATAGCCCTGGCGCTGATCGTGCTCGCGATCGCGATCCCCACCGGCGCCTACCTGATGCTCGACCCCGCGCAGCGGCGCCGCCTGAAGAACATCCGCCGGCAGCGCCAGATCCGCTAGCCGCTCGGTTTCCGCCCGCGGGAATGACGGCGTCCCGTCGTGAATTGCAGGTATCAGCAGTTCCCGAGGGAAGGAAGCCCCGATGGCCGTCCGCCGCCTGAATCACGCTGTGCTGTACGTGCACGGTCTCGAGCGCACCGTCCGCTTTTACACCGAGACCCTGGGCTTCGAGATCCGCATGGAGATCCCGGGCCGCGCCGCGTTCCTCGGCGCGCCCGACTCGGCCAACGACCATGACCTCGGCCTGTTCGAGATCGGCACGGGGCACGCGCCGGACCGCCCGCAGGTCGGGCTCTACCACCTGGCCTGGGAGGTCGGCACCCTGCGGGATCTGGTCGAGGCCCGGACCCGGCTCGTCGCGGCCGGGGCGCTGGTGGGGGAGAGCGACCACCGCGTGTCGAAGTCGCTGTACGCCAAGGACCCGAACGGCATCGAGTTCGAGGTCATGTGGCGCGTCCCGGCCGAAGACTGGCCGACCGAGACCGACGGCGCCGGGACCCTGCCGCTCGACTGGGACGCCACCCTCGCCCGCTGGGACCGCGACCAGGTGACCGGCGCCGCCGCCGGGTCGCCCACCTGACCCGACCTCAGCGCCCCTCGGAAACCCGCGTGATGTAGGTCATCCCGACAAACGCCCGGAACACCTCCAGGGGGTCCTCCCCGCGGATGCTCACCGTCCGCGCGCCGGTCCGCTCGACCCCGCGGACCCAGCTCGCCACCTCGGCCATGTCCGCCGTCTGCACGTGCACCTCGAGGGTGGCCGGCAGCGCGATGGCCGGCAGCGCGAGCACGGAAGGCTCCGGCTCCTCCGGATCCTCCTCCACCACCGGTTGAGCCGGCGCCCGCGGGGCCGCCACCCCGGCCGGCGCCGCCGCGATCTCCCACACCTGCGACTCCTCGACGGCCGCCCGCTCGACCGCCCGCCGCGCCCCGTCCGCGATCAGCTCGCGCGCCACCTCCGGGTGCAGGTTCGCCGCGCCGAACCTCGTGAACGATTCCTTGACCACCACGAGCTCGGCGTCGGCCAGGAACGGGTCGGCCTCGTCGATCGTCTGCTGGTCCCCGGTGATCAGCCCGACCGGCGCCTGGCAGGCCAGCGCGACCAGGGCGTTGATGCCGCTCTCCCCGACCCGCACCCCGTTCAGCTCGACGTGCGAGATCACCGAGGGGTTGTAGGTGTGCGACAGCACCGAGCTCTCGCCCGAGATCGACCCGTGGTAGCCGACCATGAAGACCAGGTCCGCGGTGGCGTCCAGCCCCTGCATCATGTACAGCGGCTTGTGCCGCCCGGACACGTAGCTCGCCTGCCCGTGCAGCTCGGACGGGTCCAGGTTGTTCATCGTCCCGTGCGAGTCGTTGCACACGATCTCGGTCGCGCCGGCCTCCAGCGCCCCGTCGATCGCCGCGTTGACCTCGCCGAGCAGCAGCCGCCGCCCCTCCTCGTACGCCTGCCCGGGCCCCAGGCACTGCGACCAGTCGACGATCCCGGCCACGCCCTCCATGTCAAACGAGATATAGACCTTCACGGAAGACCATTATTTCCATTCCCCGAACGGCGGTGGTGCCTCCCCCGACCCCTGCGGGAGCCACCGTTGGAACCAGGCCACCAGTCCCCGCTCGCTCTCGGCGATGAGTTCCGGGGTCAGGGCGTGCCGGACGCCGGGGTACTCGACGTACGCGATCCTGTCCGGCTCGGCCGCGTAATACGGGTCAAGCGCGGCGTGAAAGGCCCTGATCGGCCCGGGCGGGCAGTGCTCGTCGAACTCCGCCGCCTGCGAGAGGACCGCGGCCGGGAAGAAGCGATCCGGATGGTGATGCGGGCTGTGCGCCCGCGGCAGGGTCCACTCCGGCGTCCCCACCACCGAGACCACCGCACGCACGCGGTAGTCGGCCAGCACCGACGCGTACGAGACACAGCCCCCCATCGACCGCCCGGCCACGCCGACCCCGTCCGCCCGGGCCCACCCTCGCGCCAGCAGGTCGTCGATGATCGCCGGGATCTCGGCGGCGGTCTCGTCGATCACCCTCAGGAAATCGGTCTCGGCCTCCTCGAACGAAGCATCCCAGCGCTCGTCATTGAAGATCACGTCGAAGTCGGGATACCGCCGCTCGCCGTGCCCGACCGCATCCAGGCTCACCGCCAGGAACCCCGCCTCCGCGAGCGCCGTCGGGGCCGCCGTCGAGCCCGGCTTCTCCTTCGTCCCCCCGAACCCGTGATAGAAGAGCACCGTCCCGCGCCCCGCCGCCGCCTCCGGCGATTCCCGGTACCGCAGCAGCGCCGGCACCCCGGCCACCCGCACCACCACCCCGCCCGCACCCGTCACGCCCCCAGCGAACCATCCGCCTCACCCGCCCGGCAACCCCAATTCCTGCGGCCAGGATCAGTAGCGCCCTTTCGGGCAGAAAGAGACTTTCGGGCACAAACAGCCTCTGGCATCATGGTTCGTATTAGAGCGACCACGCTGGGTCAGGCGCCGGAGATTCACTTGGAGGCCAGATGAGCCAGCCAGCATCGGACCTGCCCAGGTTCGTCCAGATCATAGGGCGGTACAAGGCCCTGGTCGGCATCCTGGCCGCGCTGGGCCTGCTGGCTGGCGCCGTCTTCGCCGCGCTCAACCCGCCGGTGTTCACGAGTCAGGCGCTCGTCCTGCTGACGCCGTCGTGTCCGGCCGGGGCCATCTGCGGCGGGCCCCAGTTTGTGTCCGATAACGTCGGGCCCAGGGTGCTCCAGCCACTTCCGAGCGGGGTCCAGGTAGCGTCCCTAGCGGGGAATGTCCTGTCGGTGAGCGCCACCGCCGGCACCGCCGCCCGGGCAGAGGCCACCGCTAATGCGGCCGCTCACAGCTACCTCGTCTATTTCGATGCCCTGATTTACTCCAGCGGGCAGACGTCAGTACCAGACCTCACCCCTGCGACGAGAGCAGCCGGGACGGCGCCGCTGATCCGCTTGCGCGACGACGCGCTGCTCGGCGCGGTACTGGGCGCGCTGCTCGGAGTCATCGCGGCGCTGGCTGGCAGCGGCGGGACCATCGACCCGCCGGCCGCTCCACCCGGATTCGACGTCGGCCAAGGAACAGGAATCATCAGGGAACGCGCGCGAGCAGTCGGGTCATGAGCGTGCGCAGCGACGGGCTGGTCGGCACCGCGCGGCCCAGCGCCAGGGCGTCGGTCTCGATGATGTCCTGACCCCGCAGGACCACCAGCGATTGGATGCGGAGGGTGCCGAACGACGCGAGAGAACCGCTGAAATCGGCCTGGAACGCCTGCGTCCCACGGATGGACACCGTGACGATCCGCTCGGTGATGTGGATGTAGCCCCCGCCTGCCGCTGATCCCCATCCCGGGCACCTGACCGCGACGGAAAGGATCCCCTGCCAGAACGACCGCGCCGCTTTCGCGCTGGCGAACTGGACAACCATCTGCCCGAACGCAGCCCCGCTCGTAGCGGTTTTGTTGTCCACGAACGTGCTGTAGGAGTTCCTGGCGACCGCGGTCTCCCCGAAACCGGAGTCTCCGAAGTGATTAGCGAGGGTTTTGCAGCTGATGCTGGCCAGGTGATACTTCGCCTGGCCCGTCTCCAGCCGCGTGCCGGACTCGTAGGACGCCGACCGGTCGTAGCGGTACCCGCGGGGGAAGTTCCCCGCGGATAGCAGGTCGGCGGCGAGTTGGCTCCCGGTGAGCTGGACCGCCTTGGCCGCCGGGGCCCGCCCCGCGGCCCGCGCGGTGCCGGCCGAGATGGCGAGCGCCGACGCCATCACTACGATGACAGCGCCGGTCTTCGTGATCCGGGAACCCATGTCTGCCCTCCGAGTGCCGAGCCGGAAACCGGAAATCGTCAGCACACTGTGGCATAGCAGTCAGGGCAGCACAACGGGAAAGCAGGAAAGGATCTTGACTCGCCCGGCCACCCGCTCAGTCGCCGGAGCCGGGGGATGGCGGCGGGGTGACCGAACCAGGGGGCGGGATGGTGCCCGGTCCGCTCACGTTGCACGCGAGGGCGTTCGGGTCGGTGTCCACTAGGGGCTGGGCCAGGGTCGGCGGCGTCAGGAACGCCGGGTAGCGCAGGTCCAGCATGTCCAGCATGTTGTGGGCGTTCGCATCCCGCAGCGTCATCGCGGGCAGGTTCCACTTGGCCTCCACCAGCGCGCAGATGCTGGTGTGGTCGAAGGTCCGGTGCGAGACGTGCCAGGGCCGGGCCCAGGGCGAGACCACGGCGCACGGCACCCGGAACCCGTACTGGGCGAAGCCGTTGTAGGCCGACTCACCGTCAGGAACCGAGGGCGGGATGTTATCGGGGGCGAGGGCGGGCGGCGGCGGCACGTGATCGTAGTAGCCGCCGTGTTCGTCATAGACCCAGATCAGCAGGGTCTTCGACCAAGCGGGACCGGACATGACCGCGTTGACCACCGAGGCGGAGAACTGCTCCCCGCTGGCGATGTTCTGCGGATCCTCCTCGGAGGTCGTGCCGTAGTTCGGCTCGACCAGGGCGACGCCGGGCAGCGTGCCCGCGGCCGCATCGGTGAAGAACTGCGTGATCGGCACGACCTTGGTGCCCTTGTTCTTCAGGTACAAAGCCGGGTACAGCTCGACGGTCGGCAGCGTGGTGTAGTAGTCCCGCCAGCTCACGCCTACTGCGTCGAGCCGGTCGAAGATCGTCCCGTTGGCCGGGTAGTCCGTCAGCGCGGGCAGCGTGTCGTTGACCTGGCCGATGGAGGTCGCAGAGATCAGGTAGCGCCGGTTGGGGAAGGTCTGGCCGAGCACCGAGGCGAAGTACCGGTCGGCGATCGGGAACACCCGGGCCAGCGAGTAGTAGAACGGCAGGTCGGACTGCTGCCAGTAACCCATCGCCACGGGGCCGCTGCCGGACTCCACGAAGCCGTCGTTGCGGCCGTTGTCGAACTGGGTGTGGCTGTCGAGCCAGGATTGGCTGGGCATGCCGGTGAGCTGGCAGGTGGTCGGCATGTGGAAGGCGTGCTGGATGTTCCCGTTCGCGTAGGGGTTCGTGGCCCTCGGCAGCCCGTCGAAGCCGAGGTGGAATCCGTCGGCGCCCCGCCGCCGCAGCATGCCCAGGTAGTTGTCGTAGGAGTGGTTCTCCATCATCATGACGACGATGTGCTCGATCTGCGGGATCGTGTCGGTGCCCGCGGGCAGGTTCGGGTAGGGCAGCGAACCCGGCTGACGCAGGTCGCCCTCATCCAGCGGCGCCCGGGCGGCGTACCGCCAGCCCCCCGTGCCGACGACCGCCCCGGCGATCATCCCGGCCTTGAGCAGTTCCCGCCGGTTCGGCCCGGACCGCCCAGCCGCGCGTTGCTCGTCGCTCACGATGCCCTCCTAGCGGGTCTGACGGCACGACGTCACAGTGTTACAGACCGCGAGAAGGCAGTAAAAGCCGACCAAGGTGAACAGTAACGATCAAATGACCAGCCTGCACCCCAACCGGATCAAGCCCCGACCCCCCCGCGCCGGAACTCGCCTCCCGCCGGCGGCCCCAAGATGAATT
>Ga0187810_10000861_pt1 | contig 10956 bp, 12 predicted proteins | sample NC_wetland_sal_i_9_FD_132963 | JGI IMG/M metagenome (GOLD analysis project Ga0187810, IMG submission 132963) | Wetland sediment microbial communities from Neuse River Estuary, North Carolina, USA - ASW_5 | ecosystem: Environmental > Aquatic > Freshwater > Wetlands > Sediment | place: USA: North...
GCCGAACTTCAGTCCGATCCAATAGGAGATCGCATCGCCCAGGATCGCTCCGATGGCGGCGGCGACTCCTACGGAGACGGGATCGACCACGCCCGTGGTGACCAGCGTGCCGGCGGCGACCAGGATCGTCGTCCCCGGGATCAGGAAGCTCACCACCGCGAAAGACTCCCCGAACGCCGTCAACCCGATCAGCAGGGCGGCAAGGTCGGGGTGGGTCTTGATGAGCGTCAGGACGGTGTGGGCGAGGTGGTCCATGGGCCGGGATGGTTACGCGGGCTGGCGCGCCGGAGCAATCGTTGCCGGACCGCAATCGTCGCCCGAGTTCTTCCTGCCATTTTGCCGCAGTTCGCCCGGGCCGGCAGGGGCCGCGACGCGGGCATTTGGCGGGCAACTTGTCCCGGAGGCGCAATGCGTTTATCTGTCGCCCGCCCACCGGGACCATAAATCTATGCCTCTGCTACGCTTTCTTCCGGAAGCCACGAACATCAACTTCATCGGCGTGCGCTACTACGCGTTTGCGCTCGACGGGCTTCTCCTGCTGGTTTCGATCTATTCGATCTTCTTCCACGGCTTCAATCTGGGTCTGGATTTCACCGGCGGCGTCGAGGTGCAGGCCAAGGCGCCTTACTCCATCACCGAGACGCAGGTCGCGGGTATCCGCCAGGAGGTCGCCTCGCTGGCCTTCAACGACCAGGCGATCCAGTCGGTGGCGGGAAGCGCCATCTGCGACAAGCCTGTGCGCTCCTGCGTGATGATCCGCGTGCAGCCCAAGGCGAACCAGGACTACAACGCGGCGGCGCAGCTCATCAAAGACAAGCTCGGCAAGAACTACACCTACCTCAACACGCAGGTGATCGGCGCCAAGGTTTCGGGCGAACTGTTCCGCAGCGGTATCTACGCCGCCATCCTGGCGGTCATCATGATCGCGGTATGGGTGGCGATCCGCTTCGAATGGCAATACGGCATCTCGGCGGCGATCTGCACCGGACACGACGTGTTCGTTACCGCGGGCCTGTTCAGCATATTGCATCTCGATTTCACGCTGACGTCCATCGCGGCGCTCTTGACCCTGGCGGGCTACTCGATCAACGACACCGTGGTGGTGTTCGACCGCATCCGCGAAAACCGGCGTAAATACAAGCGCATGGCGCTCGCCGACCTGATCAACCTCTCCACCAACCAGATGTTGACGCGAACGATTCTGACATCGGCGGCGACCGCGATCTCGATCATCCCGCTCTATTTCTTCGTCCCCGCGCTGATGGAGTTCACCGGCGCCATCTTGTTCGGCATCGTGATCGGTACGGCGTCGTCGACCTATGTCGCGTCCGCGCTGTTGCTCTATCTGCCCGCGCCCGCCGGCGCCATCGACACGCCCGCGAAAGCGGAGAGCGTGGGCGGCTAGGCCGATTCCACCCTCCCTCAAGGGGAGGGTGGATTTATTTCTACAGTGGGAACCAATCCCGCTTGGCCGTGTATTCCTGGTATTGCGCGTTGACGCCCGCCCTGAGGCCCACGCCGGTGCGCATCGGCGCCAGCGTCACGCCGCCGGAGCGCTGATAGAGCACCCCGATGCCCGCGATGAAGTAATAGGAGCCTTCCACGCCGGGGAAGCGCTGCCACAGATGCTCCTCGTGGCGCAAATTGTAGGCCAGGGTGAACACCTTGGAGGCGTTGCCGCCGATGTCGAAGCCGACCGACGGGCCGCGCCAGTAAACTCTCTTGGCTTCGTGGTTCTTGCGGATCAGCCAGCCCGAGCCGTAGCGCAGGCCGACCACGAACGCGCCGGAGCCCTCGTCGCCCTTGATGTAGGCGTCCGGCTGGCCCAGGTCTTTGAAAACGCGCTGCACGACTTTCGCCATCGCTTCGGTGGTGATGCCGAAGAAGTCGGCCCCGGCTCTGGTGATCTCGTTCTCGGTGAAGGTGGCGTCTTCCTCGTCGGCAAAGGCCGGAAGCGGAGCGACAGCGAACACCGAGGCTACCGCGCCCTTGAGCAGATCGCGCCTGATCATCAGCGTGCACTCCCTTTACGAATCACAACGCGCGAGCATCGCGCAAATCCCATCGCTGCGCCAACGGCCTTGTCGCGCCGAAGTTCCGGCGGCCCTAGCGTGAGTTTGAGGACAAAAATGGCAACCTGATGTTGAACGCATCCGTTTCGGCGATGTTAAATTGCCGTCACGGTGGCGAGCCGCAGCGGAAAGCGGGTGCGCCGGGCGGCCGGCGGGGCGGATCGAAAGGAACTCGGATGAAGCACGGACCCAAGAGTACGCCGCTGGGCATTGCCGGGTGGGTGGCGCTGATCGTGCTCGCGGGCCTCCTTGCGGCCGCGATCTCGTACGCCGTCCACGCCTGGCTGGCGCTGTCCGGCGTGGCGATGAGCGGCGCGGGCTGGTTCTTCCTGATCCTGGGCGCGGTGTTCACGCTCCTCGTCGGCGCCGGGCTGATGGCGCTCGTTTTCTATTCCAGCCGCCACGACTTCGACCGGTGACTTTTCTGCCCCCGTGGTGCGGGGGAGCGGGTAGCAGCAGCGTCGTTCCGCGCGCGCGGAGTGGAGGCAATGGTGGCCGATACTGACAACCTGACTTCGCATTTGTTTTATCACGGCACTCGGGCTGACCTAAAACCCGGAGACCTCATCGAGCCCGGCTACACCTCTAATTTCGGTGAGAGGAATAAAACAACCTACGTTTACCTCACCGGTACTTTGGATGCGGCCGTTTGGGGTGCGGAGCTGGCCCACGGTGAAGGACCCGGCAGAATCTACGTGGTAGAACCGACCGGACCAATCGTGGACGATCCCAATCTGACGGACGCAAAATATCCAGGTAATCCGACGAAGTCATACCGCTCCCGCAAGCCGTTGCGTGTTACGGGAGAAGTCACAGATTGGAAGGGGCATTCCCCTGAGACGGTCGAAGCCATGAAGAACAGGATTAAGGGTCTCAAGCCAATTGACGACTGAGTAAATGGGCGCATCTGCATCTCGCGGCATGGCGAGCACAATTAGACCTCACGGGAATGTCGTGTACCGGCGCATTTGCGATCTGGAGCGAATTTCCGCTCTTGACCCGAAACGTGCCGTTCGCCGTTGGTCCGGCTTGCGCCACGAGCGCGACATTCGCGCGCACGTCCATTTACTGTATCATGGCCTAACAGCAGGACCGGCCATGAAACTGATCTTCAGCAGGAAAGGCTTCGACAGCGCAGCGGGCGGGGTTCCTTCTCCGATTATTGAAGGGACGCCGATAAGCATTCCGATCCCCACAACTCGACGTTCCGAAACAAGTTATCGACGCGTCGGGCTCGGGGATACTGTCGAGAAAATCACACGCGGTCGCATTTCAGCCGACCATCTTTGCCACGAAGACCCTGCATTTGCGAATGGACGATGGGCGTTTGGGCAGACTGGCACCGCGCAGTCGCATTTGGCGAACAACGCGGTTGGTGTCGGTGATGTCTTTCTTTTCTTCGGTCTTTTTGCATCCAACAACGGCAAGGACCGTCATCATCGGATATTCGGGTACTTAGTAGTCGATGAGGTGCGCCACTTGCGTGCACATCCATCCAAAAGCGACAGCCCGGACGGTTTCGAGCGCCGACACCCCCATACCATTGGAGAGTGGGACGAAAACAACACGCTTTACCTTGGTCACGGCATGAAGGCTGAGATTGCTCATCCTTCTTTGCGCCTCACTAGGCCCGACGCTCCGGTTTCAGTCTGGAGCGTCCCGACATGGCTCAAGGCGGCGGGATTGACCTATCACAGTAATCCATTGCGGTGGACTGGTGATTGCGAGCTTCATGTAGCCTCGCGAGGCCAAGAATTCGTTTCGAATATCAGCGACAACAGTGCTGCGAGGGGTTGGCTGCACAAGGTGTGCACGATGATCGGGGAGGGCACATGCGGACATTGATCTATAAGAGGACACACAGTGGCGACCCCGACGAGCATACAGGCGTATTTGGTTGTCACGATTGCATGGGGCCTGTGCGCGGGTGGGCCTACGGCGCTGTTATTGGCATCGGTGGGATAGGGCCTGAGCCCACACGAAAGGGGATAGCAGGTAAACTCACGTGGGTTGGGATTGGCCCGCATGAAGTCGGCCATGCACGGCGCGGGCCGAAAATGGCCTTTGAATACTTCTGGTATCTCGGCGAGCAAGGGCCGCTACTAAAGGAGTTAGCTCCAGAATTGGCGGAGCATATGTTGATGAGACAAAATATAAGAATGCTCATTGACAAATTCTCGCCTGAGGAACAGCAGGAGATTGACGAAATTCTCAAACGTGCACGGCGCAAGAGACCTTCGCCAGCACTGCTCCAGCCCGACAACGACGACAACGTTTTGCACCAACGAACACCATGTCATCGCCCGCATTGCGGCTGCAAATGACGCGGAGTGAAAACCTGTCACCAAACCGGCTAGAGAGGGGTTAGACGGCAACTATTGGCGGATACTGTTGAAAAACGTTTTGGAGCCGAAATTTGCGCAACTTTGATTCTCCGAGTGGAGTTGCAGAGCACCAAAGATTCAAAGAGATTCTGTGATCGATTCAGAAGTTGCGTCATGTCGAGGCGGGCGGGAGTTTTTCAACAATATCGGCGGATCGAGGACATACAGCACGGCCCCGGTCTGTCCGATTTCGGGTGAACAGCAGACATCGGGCTTCTGCATCGCCCCCCCCCCCGCGCTTCTCAGCTGCAACTAATTCGTACGTACACGAACAATAATGCGTCGCGCTTGCGAAAATAATTCTCGCCGCACCCTCTTGAAACGCCCATTCCGCATACCCACATCGCTGCCGTGGTTTTTTTAGGAGTGCCGCAAACAGGGCCGTTCCGGTGGCCCGCTCGGATCGCAGATTTCAGCGTTGGCCACGTCAGACTAGGGTTGGGTGTCCGCCGCGTGCACCCGAGACAACGCCAGGCCAAGGAACTCCCGCGCCCCTCCGTGTCGCGGTCCAGTGAGCGACGGCCGGCCGCGTAAAGCCCCTGAACCAAAGCGAAGGTGCATGTCGATTTCCGCGCTGACCCGCGGGTTCCGCTTGCTGCCGGAGCCTCGAGTCAGGGGCGGACTTGCCCGGCGCGCGGAAAGCGGAGGCCGGTTCGAGGCCGCCTTTTCGTTACCGGGCCTATTCCAGCCCGCGGGCTACGAAGTGCGGATTGGCGAAGCCGGGCTTGCCGTATCCGAACGGCTTGCCGTCCAGCGTCGTCACGCTGCCGCCCGCCGCCGCCAGCACGGCGTGGCCTGCCGCGGTGTCCCATTCCATGGTGCGGCCGTGGCGCGGATAAATGTCCGCTTCGCCCGAGGCGATCAGACAGAACTTCAGCGAGGAGCCCGCCACCAGGAACTTCTTCACCGCATAGGCGGCGCGAATCTCGTCGTCTTTGTTGTCGTTATGCGAGCGGCTGACCGCAACCACCAATCCGTCTTTGGCCGGTGCGCGTGCGAAGCACGGCCGTGCTTCGGCGAAATCGGGCGCCCCGCCCGGCGGGGCATAGCTGTCGAAGGCGCCGGTCGACGATTCGCCGAAGAACAGGCGATCCTTCGCGGGCGCATACACCACGCCGCGCACGGGCTTGCCTTCCACGATCTCGGCGATGTTGATCGTGAATTCGCCGTTGCGGCTGATGAATTCCTTGGTGCCGTCGAGCGGATCGACCAGGAAAAATCGCTTGCCCACTTTCGGAATGCGTCCCGCCGCAACTTCCTCCTCCGCCACGATCGGAACGTCGGGCGCAAGCTGCGCCAGCCGCTTCAGGATGAAGCGTTCGGTCTCCACGTCGGCGGCGGTGACGGGCGAGGAGTCTTCCTTGCGCGTGGCGGTGATCTCTTCGGTGTAGTGCGACAGCACGATCGCGCCTGCGTCATAGGCGATGCGGGCGAGCGCGCGTAGCATGGGCGAAGCCGAGTGGGCGTGGGTTTCCGTCATGAATCGTCCCCCGGTCGTTCTACCGGTTCCAGGTTGGCCGCGTCGATATGGATCACGCGTTTTCCTGCATGTTCGAAGTTCACGGTGGCGCGATGACCTACCACGGATTGCACTTGGCCGATGCCCCAGTCGGGTGCTGACGTAAGCTTGACCCACTGGCCGGGCACCAGGAACGAATCCATTAAGCTTTCCTTAAGCCGCGAAGCAGACGATAACCATTTCGCAACCCTGTCGCATAGCCCGGGACTCCATGAACGACCTTGAGTTCTCCGCCTTTCTTGTCAGCCGCGTCTGCCACGACCTCGTGGGGCCCCTGGGGGCGGTGGTCAACGGCTTGGAAGTGTTGGAGGACGAGCGCGATGTGGCCATGCGGGCCGATGCGCTGAAGATCGTCACCTCGAGCGCCGCGCAGGCCCTGGCCCGGCTACAGTTCATGCGAATTGCTTTCGGCGCGGCCGGTTCGGCCGGGGCGGAGCTCGATTTGGGCGAGGTCGGCAGGCTGATTTCCGGCCTCCTCGAAGGCGGCAAGGTCACCCTCACCTGGGAGCCGCCGCATGTGAATTGGCCCAAAGATTGGGCCAAACTGCTGATGAATGCGGCCCTGATCGCGGCCGATTGCCTGCCGCGCGGCGGGGCGGTACGCATCGAGACCGGCGCCGAATCCTCCGTGCCGGGCTTCAAGATCGTCGGCACCGGGCAGGCTGCGAAGGTTTCCGAGGGGATGGAGCGCGCCCTCAAGGGCGAAGCCACCGATCATGATGCGCGGGGTGTGCAGCCGGTGCTCACGTGGCGCTTGGCCCAAGGGATTAACGCCCGATTGACCATTGCGGCGCGCGAAGGCCAGGTCGAGATCGTCGCCGGTTAAATTCGTCATTTACCTTCACCACGTATCCTGCCGGCCGACCAGAAATTGCTTGGCGGCGCTCCATGAAAACTTGCCTTGTCGTTGACGACAGCCGCGTGATCCGAAAGGTGACGTGCCGGATCCTGCGGGACTTGGCGTTTGAAACCTTGGAAGCGGAAAACGGCGTGGCCGCGCTGACGGCGTGCCGCCAGAAGATGCCCGACGTTATCCTACTCGACTGGAGCATGCCGCAGATGACCGGCCTGGAATTCCTGCGCGCTCTACGCAGCGAGACGCGCGGCAACCATCCGATCGTCGTAGTAAGCACCACCGAGAACGACACGGCGCGCATCACCGAAGCGCTTGGTGCCGGTGCCGACGAATACGTCGTCAAGCCGTTCGACCGCGGCATTCTTGAAGCCAAGCTGGCCGAAGTGGGCTTGGTGCAGCCGCGATGAACCTGCACGACTTTGCGTACCTCTCCGATGTTCTGCGCCGCCGTTCCGGCCTCGCGCTCACCGACAAGAAAATGCATCTGGTCGAGAGCCGGCTCCAGCCCGTGATGCGGCGCTTCGGATTCAAGGACGTGGGCTCGCTTCTCAAGGAGTTGCACTACGGCCACGAAGCGCTGGTCCAGGCCGTGATCGAGGCGATGACGACCAATGATTCCGCCTTCTTCCGCGACCGCAAAACATTCGAGGAGTTCCGCGACATCGTTCTGCCGAGACTGGTGCACGATCGCGAGGAGAGCCGGGAACTGCGCATCTGGTGCGCCGCGTGCGCGGCCGGCCAGGAACCGTATTCGGTGGCAATGGTGCTCGACGACGCCAAGCTCATCGAGCGCGGGTGGAAAATCACGCTCGTCGCGACGGACATCAACACCGAGATGATTACGCGCGCCGAGGAAGGCACCTACTCGCAGTTCGAGGTACAGCGCGGACTTTCGATCCATCGTCTGGTCGGCAACTTCACGCAGGACGGCACTGCTTGGCGCGTCTCCGACCGGCTGCGCGGCATGGTGACGTTCCGTCCGTTCAACCTTTTGGACTCCTTCGGCTGGCTGCCCGATCTCGACGTCGTGTTCTGCCGCAACGTGCTGATGTATTTCGAGCACAAAACACGCGTCTCGGTGCTCGACCGCATCGGCGAAGTGCTGGCATCAGACGGGGCGCTGCTGCTCGGCCCCGCCGAATCCCTCACGGGCTTCGCCGTCGGCTATGAGGCGGCAGCCAGGGCGCCGGGTCTGTATTTCAAGACGAGGCCGGCGCCGCTGCTGCGTCTCGCGTCGAGCTAGAGCTTGGTTCTCACACCAGCATAGAACGCCCGTCCCGGAGCGCCGTATCCTGCGACGGGCTCGGTGCGATCGTTGTTCAAATTCTCCACTCGCCCGAACAGCGAGACATTCTCCATCACGTCATAGGATGCGAAGAGCTTTACGCGCGTTGCCGCGCCCAGCGGCGTGAAGTGACCGGCATCGTCGAACCGGCTGCCAATATACATCACCTCCGACCCCAAGGTGAGCTGGGGCAGGGCGCGCCACGTCACCGCGGCGTTGACGGAGTCGTGCGGCCGTCTGGCGAGTTGCAGGCCGGTGGCAAGATCGGAATCCGTCAGGTTGGTGTAGTTGGCACTCAACTTCAGCGTCTCCGTCAGGTCGGCGGCGGCTTCGATCTCCACGCCTTTGGCGCGCGAGCGGTCCACATTGAAATAGAATCCGCCCTGCACCGCTCTGAGGTCGCATGCTGGCGACGAAACGCCGAAGCAGGAGAAGAAATCGATCTGATTGGATGTGCGCCGCTCGAAATAGGTGATCGACGCTTTTAGCGGGCCGTAACGCTGGTCGAGACCCGCTTCCCATCCCGTGGCGGTTTCCGGCTTCAGGTTCTCGACCGGGTTGGAGTAAGGCGAAAAAAGCTGGTAGAGGCTCGGGGCCTTGAACCCGTTTCCGATATTGGCCCGCAGCGTCGTGCCGTCGAGCACCTGCCAGGCCGCCGCAAGCTTGAACGAGGTGTGGCCGCCGAATTCGCGGTCGTGATCGTAGCGGGCGCCGCCCGTTACCGTCAGATGCCGGGCGATCGTCGTCTGCCACTGGCCGTAGAAGCCGTCGATGCGGTCGCTGCCCCGGCTGGACCCTGCGTCGTAGATGCTGGTTGAGTTCAGGCTCGTGCGTTGCGTCTCGGCGCCGAAGCTGAGTTCGTTGGCGGGATTAAGTTCGAACACCCCCTGATATTCCAGCCGTGTGGCGCTGCCCTTGGCGGCAAAATCCTCGGTTACGTCGAAGGTCTTGCGATTGCTGTCGGTGGTGGTGATCGCGACGCGATTTGTGAAGCGGCCGTCGAGCAGCGAGACGTTTGCCCCGCCGTAGAGCGCCAGCAATTCATTGTCGCCGTATTGATGGGTGTCCTGGAACGTGTACGCCGGCGGCGGGAAGCCGTCGAAGCTGTCGCGCGCGCGGGTGTAATAGGCGCGGGCGTCGATGCTCACCGCGTCCGTCACGTGCCAGCGCAGATTGCCGGTCGCGCCGGCGTGGTGGTAGCCGTCCGGCTCTTTGTTGCCGTTGCGCGAATCCGCAGCCGAGACGCTGTTGGTGACAAGGAAGTTCGCGGCCGCGCCGTATTCCAGGGACGCAACCGAGCCGTTTGCCGCCACATTCAAGCGCTGGGTATCGAACGACCCGCCTTCGGCTTCCGCCTTGAACGCGTCCGTGCCCCCGCGCGCGGTGATGATGTTCACGATGCCACCGATGGCGTCGCTACCGTACAAGGTCGATTGCGGCCCGCGCAGCACCTCCACGCGGTCGATGCCGTTCGCGAGCACGTCGCCCAAGAGCGCGAAGCCGCTGGTGGCGCTGGGATCGTTGATGCGCACGCCATCGACCAGCACCAATGTCTGACCGGCCTCCGCGCCGCGCATCAGGACGTCGGTGTTCTGTCCCGCGCCGCCGTTGCGCACGGCGGTCAGTCCCGGCGTCTGCGCCAGAATGTCGGTGGCGAAGTCGATCTGCCGGGTTTCGATGGTTTCGGCGGTGATGACCGACATCGAGGTACCGGTCACCTCGAGCGGCTGCGGCGTGCGCGTGGCGGTAACGACCACGGTTTCGGGCGCCGCGGCGGCTGAAATGAAGGCGAGCAAGGCTGCTGAAGAAAGAAAAAACGATTTACGCATGGCGTTCTCCTGGTTTGGGCCAAGAGTCGGCACGCGGGGTTCCCGCTGAAGATCGGTAGATGGATTTCTGGCGTTCACCCGCGACGACTCCGTTTTGTCGTCGCGACGGTTTCCCCCGCAGTCCCCGGCACACCCCGGCCGGAAACAGGACGACGGCATGAGGCAGGTCTCCTGGCTCCCGGGTCTTCGTTCGCATCCGCCTTCCCAAAGCCTTGGCTTCAGTGGCCTGTTGGATGCGTCCTCGCCGGTTACAGTTGCGGGGGCAGTCGCTTTCGCGTTCCCGAACCTCACGCGTGAGGGTGAGCTAAACCACTTCTGCCCGGCGGGTCAACACACGACATACGCGTCCGAAAATGGCCAGACGCAAGGCTGCGTTTGAGGCATAGTCGCACAATGGACTTGCCGTCACCCGACATCTGTTACCGCGCGCTGCGTTCCCGCGATCAGCGATTCGACGGCCGATTGTTCGTCGGCATCACATCGACGGGAATCTACTGCCGCCCGATTTGTCCTGCGCGCACGGCCAAGCCCGAAAACTGCCGCTTCTTTCCCAGCGCGGCAGCGGCGCAGGCCGCGGGCTTCCGTCCGTGCCTGCGCTGCCGACCGGAGATTTCGCCCGACGCGGCCGCGTGGCGTGGCACCTCGAACACGGTGTCGCGCGCGCTTGCGCTGATCGCAGAGGGCGGCTTGGACAGCGACGCGGGAGTCCCCGCGCTGGCCGGGCGGCTCGGCGTTGGCGAGCGGCAGTTGCGACGGCTGTTCGACAAGCATCTCGGCGCGCCGCCAATCGCCGTGGCGCAAACGCGGCGCATCCTTTTTGCCAAACAGCTTATTCAGGACAGCGAATTGCCGATGGGTGCCATCGCAGACGCCTCGGGCTTCGGCAGCGTGCGCCGGTTCAACGACGCGTTCCGCAAGCTCTATGGCCGCAGCCCGCGCGAGCTGCGTGTGCGGCGCGCCGCCGCTCAGAATTCCGCAGTGACGGTCAAGCTCGGCTATCGCCCGCCTTAC
>Ga0187810_10000862_pt1 | contig 10946 bp, 8 predicted proteins | sample NC_wetland_sal_i_9_FD_132963 | JGI IMG/M metagenome (GOLD analysis project Ga0187810, IMG submission 132963) | Wetland sediment microbial communities from Neuse River Estuary, North Carolina, USA - ASW_5 | ecosystem: Environmental > Aquatic > Freshwater > Wetlands > Sediment | place: USA: North...
CCTGTGTGCAGGATTTATTCGAACGGGATGAGGTTGTCTTGCTGAGTGTGCAAGGGTTCAACCGCGGCGGCCTGCTCGTGCAAGGGGATGGGGTGCAGGGCTTTGTGCCAATCTCGCACATTGTTGACGCTCCGGCGAACTTGAGCGATGAGGAACGCTATCATTTTCTCGAAGGTTATGTGGGGAAATCTCTCTACCTTAAGGTCATCGAGTGCGAACCGGCCAACGAACGGGTGGTGCTTTCGGAACGCGCGGCCCAGGCGGGCCAGGGCAAACGGCGGGAGTTGTTTGATTCATTAAAACCCGGCGTCGTTGTCTGTGGAGTGGTCACTAACGTCACAGATTTCGGCGCATTCATCGATTTAGGCGGGGTCGAAGGGCTTATTCATGTTTCAGAAATGTCCTGGGGCCGGGTAGAAAAGCCGACCGAGATCTTGCGAGTTGGTCAGAGTGTAAAGGTGATCATCCTGCAGGTTCAAGAAGAAAGCTCGCGGATTGCTCTGAGCATCAAGCGTTTGACACCGAATCCGTGGGAAGAGTTGCAATTGAACTATAAGCCTGGCGATATCGTTTCGGCGGACGTGACCTCGATCATGAAATTCGGTGTTTTTGCTCGCCTGAAGGAAGGTATCGAGGGCCTGATTCATGTCTCTTCTCTACCGCCTCAGATCGATACGGCCAACCTTTCTACATTTTTCACTCCTGGCCAGACCGTGAAAGTTAAAATATTGCATATCGATGCCGAAAGACGGCGACTGGGGTTGGGATTGGTCACATCGGAATGAGCGACCGTTTCAACCATCCTGTGAAAACGAATGCTTACCGAGATTTAAGCCCAAATAGCCTGCGTCCAACCTGGCGAGATCGGTTCGTTACTTTTTTTCGGCATATCCGGCGCTTTGGTTGGGATTTGCTGGGTACTTTTTTGCTGCTCATTGTTGTCCTTTCACTTTTGGGATTATTCAAAATTTCACATGGAACGCTGCTCGATCCCTGGATTGTTTTTCTCACCCTGTATCTGGGCTGGGGTAGTTATCTCTTTTTGCTTACCCTGGGCTATTTTGGTGTTGCCTGTTTTCTCTATCGGGCCGGCAAACCGAGCGGGCTGAGTTTTGGGCGCCTGATCGCTCTGGAGTGTGGCTTTTTTGGTTGTCTGGCCCTGCTTTCCGTCTTTGGCGGGATAGCGTTGGACCGCGCCGGGCATGGCCTTGATGGCGGGCGCGTCGGCTGGGGATTGGCTTCTTTGCTCTGGCCAACTTTGCCCGTCTGGCTGATCGGGTTGATCTACGCCCTCGTTACCCTGTTCTTTTTGATCATTGGTCTGGGACTGGCGCAACCTGTATATGCCTGGCTGCTGGCCTGGGCGGATTCACCTGAGGCGGCCCGGCCAGCGACGGTCAGGCCAACCCCACAAAAGGTTGTTCCGGCTGCTCCGGCTATGGAAACGAGTGTACCGACTCAGACTGCAACCGGCCGTGACGATCACTTGCCACCGCTGAACCTGTTGCTGGCGGACTATAATAACGTGCCCGACGAGGCGCAGATTCGCAGCAAGGCGATCACGATCGAAAAAACGCTGGCCGAGTTTGGTATTCCAGCCAGGGTGATCGGCTTTCGCGTAGGGCCGACGGTGACGCAATTTGCGCTGGAGCCTGGTTACATCGAACGGCCGGGCCCGGAGGGCGAGCCGATACATCAGAAAGTACGGGTGGCCCAGATTGCTGCGCTCAACCGTGACCTGACCCTGGCGCTCTCTGCATCACGCCTGCGCATCGAGACCCCGGTCCCCGGGCGCTCTTATGTGGGCATCGAGGTGCCCAATTCCAATAGCGAGGTCGTGCGGCTGCGCTCGATCCTCGAATCGAACGAATTTAGAAAATTAACCTCCCCACTGGCCCTGGGCCTGGGGCGAAACGTTTCAGGCGAAGCGGTAGTGGCGGATCTGGCGAAAATGCCTCATCTACTCATTGCCGGGACTACGAATTCAGGTAAATCGGTGTGTATCACTGCGATCACGGCCTGCCTGGTGATGAACAATACACCCAGCGACCTCAAGCTGGTGATGCTGGACCCGAAGATGGTGGAGTTGGTGCGCTACAATGGTCTGCCGCATTTGTTGGGCAATGTCGAGACCGAAGTGGAACGCATGCTGGCCGTGCTGCGCTGGGCGTTAGTAGAAATGGATACGCGTTACCGCACACTCGAGACGGCACATGCCCGTGATTTGACCGATTACAATCAAAAAATGCGGCGCAAGAACCAACCTACCTTGCCGCATATCGTTATTCTCATCGATGAATTAGCTGACCTGATGATGTCGGCACCTGACCAAACGGAACACAGCCTTATCCGCCTGGCCCAAATGGCCCGCGCCACCGGTATTCATCTGGTAGTGGCCACGCAGCGACCCAGCACCGAAGTCGTGACCGGCCTCATCAAAGCCAACTTCCCGGCCAGGATTGCCTTCCTGGTCGCCAGTTCCGTCGATTCACGGGTGATCCTGGACGCGAACGGTGCCGAAACGCTGCTGGGTAAGGGCGATATGCTGTTGCTTGATCCGCAGAAGAGTGCTTTGCAAAGGGCGCAAGGGGTGATGGTGAGCGACCGCGAGATCGAAAAGATTCTGACCCACTGGCAGAACGTAAGCAGGAAGGTGCCTGAAGCAGCCCCCTGGGAGGCCTTGATCGAAGGGCCTGGCAGTTCACTCGAGGATGTTTCGGATGCCTTGATCGAACAGGCCATCGCCGTGGTCAAGACGGCCGGCAAGGCCAGTGCGTCACTCTTGCAGCGGCGTTTGCGCGTGGGTTATCCGCGGGCCGCGCGTTTGCTGGATGAATTGGAAGAGCGCGGTGTGGTAGGTCCGGCAGTAGGCAGCGGCAAAGACCGTGAAGTGTGGCTCAGTGATGAAGATGAGGACACATCCGGGGAAGACATTTAAGCAATGGCATAAGCAATATGTCTGCTTGACAAGGCATCGCGCGCAAGTTAGTATTCTTATTTGCAATTAATTTGGGTCTCTCAAGGAAAGCTGATGAGTGAAGTAGAAGAAGAAAACGTTAAAGTTCCCTGGTCCTTCGAGATGTTCCTGCGCAGGGTCTTTAAAAATGTCTTGGACCCGATCGCTGGCTTCTTGCTGAAAATTGGCTTGACCCCGAATGCAGTAACGGTTCTGGGCGTGGGGTTGAGCGTGGGGGTGGCAGTATTGCTGGGCCTGGGCTATGTTACCTGGGCGGGTGTCTTGATCGTTGTTTCCGCGCCAATGGATGCCCTCGATGGCTCGATGGCGCGTCTACAGGGAGCCTCGACGTCCTATGGGGCTTTTCTCGATTCTGTCAGCGACCGGTATTCCGAGATGATCATCCTGTGCGGCTTACTGGTGTATTACCTGCAGCAAAATAATGCGCTGGCTATTCTACTCGTCTTTCTGGCGGCGGTTGGGTCTATCATGGTCTCCTACACAAAGGCCAGAGCTGAATCGTTGGGTTTCAGTGCTAAAGTGGGAATCTTGACCCGCGTCGAACGTGTGCTGGTACTGGCCCCTTGTTTGATATTCAACATTCCCCTGGTGGCGCTGTGGATTCTGGCCATTCTGGGAAATTTCACTGCAGTGCAAAGGATTCTTTTCGTACGAGGACAGGCCTTTCGTTCGTAATTTCATTTACCTGAAAGGATTCACAAATCATGCCTGATGGATTTATGCTCTTTGGATTAAAGGTACATTATTACGGAGTCATCATCATGGCCGGGGCTGTACTGGCAGCCTTTTTATCGGTGCGCGAAGCCAGGCATCGTAAAATCGACGGCGATACAGTGTGGGATATGCTGCCGTGGTTATTGGTGGCAGGCATTGTCGGGGCCCGCATCTGGCACGTATTGACGCCGCCTGCCTCTATGCTGATCAATGGTGAGAACCCTTATCTGATCCACCCATTGGATGCTCTCAAGATCTGGAACGGCGGTTTAGGCATCCCCGGGGCCGTGATGGGCGGCGCGCTGGCTTTATTCATCTACTGCCGTGTCAAGAAAATCAGCTTCCTTACCTGGGTGGATATCATCGCGCCGGGGTTAGCGCTGGCGCAGGCCATCGGCCGTTGGGGCAATTTCGTCAATCAGGAAGTCTACGGTTTGCCGAGCAATTTACCCTGGGCCATCTACATCGATCCGGCGCACCGTCTGCCCGGTTTCGAAAATGTAGCTTACTATCATCCCACTTTCTTATATGAATCTCTCTGGGACCTGCTGAACATGGCCCTCTTACTGATACTGGCGCATAAGTTCCCAGAAAAATTGAAAACCGGCGATATCTTCTTGATCTACCTTTCTTTTTATTCATTTGGCCGTTTCTGGCTCGAGTTCGTGCGCATCGATTATTCACCCATAGCGGGCCTGAACATCAACCAGACCTTGATGGCGGTGGTGTTTGTGGTTTCGGTCGCTACGCTTTTGGTGAGGCACTTTTTCTTCAAATCCAGGGAACCCCAGGCAGCGTAAACACCAAAAAATGCGTGAGAATCACCCGAGTATATAATAAGGGTGATTCTCTCTTTAATCCGGAGGTCGTATGGAACGATTAACGTTTTTAGGCTCGGCGTTTGCCATCGCAAACGCTTTACAAGAAAATTCTTATCTTTTGTTACAAACTGCGGGTCACACCGTGCTCATAGATTGCGGCAATAATCCGGTGGGCAGGCTCGAACAGGTTGGGGTGGCGCTGACCGATATCACAGATCTTGTGTTGACCCATGCCCACGCCGACCATATGGGTGCGCTGCCCTTATTGATGATGGATATCTGGCTGCGTAAACGTAAGGCCCCGTTGAATATCTATGGATTGGACTATACGCTCTTCCGCGCCAAAGCACTGCTGGATATTTTTGGCTGGCAGAACTGGAAAGAGATGTTCCCGGTCGAATTTCACGCAGTGGCGGATAATGAGAGCACGGTTATTATTCAGGCGCCCGATTTGCGCCTGACGGTGGCACCGGTCAAACACTTGATCCCGAACATTGGTCTGCGCATGGAACTGCCCCATGCCGGTAAGACTTTCGTGTACTCCAGCGATACCGAACCTTGCGATAATCTGGAGAGGCTGGCCGAAGGAGCTGATCTTCTCATTCAGCAGGCGGCCGGACCGGGTACAGGACATACTTCGCCGGAACAGGCCGGAATCGTGGCGGCCAGGGCCGGCGTGCAAAAATTGGCCTTGATCCACTACGATGCGGCTAAGCTGGCACAGGGAATGATCGACGAGGCTAAGTTGAACTTTGCGGGTGAGGTGGTGCTGGCGAAGGATCTGATGTTCTTCGAGTGAGGGGTGGGCCTTACCAGCCGGTCAGGAAGGTTTCCCATTCGCTGTTGCCGTTGAGTTGGCGCGCGAAGACGTAGGTGGCTTTGGCCGGCGGAGCCAGCGGAGTGTGCAACAGAATCATGCCAGTCTCTGCCAGCGGGCGCCCGCCTTTGCGATGATTACAACTGGGGCAGGCCGCGACCACGTTGGTCCATTCGTGCTTTCCACCCATGTGCCGCGGGATGACGTGATCGATGGTCAGCACCGAGGTGGTCTTGCCGCAATACTGGCAGGTGTAATTATCCCGGCGAAAGATCTCGCGTTTGGAGAGGTGAACCACCGGTCGTGGTGCGTGCACCATTTGCTGCAAGCGGATCACCGAAGGGATAGGATAAGTTGTGTGAGCGGTGTGTAATACACCCCGGCCATTCATGACCAGAGACGCTTTATCCGACAACATCAAGCCTACAGCACGTTGCAAATTACACACGTTGATGGGTTCAAAGTTGGCATTGAGGACGAGCACTGCGTTTTCCATACTAAGGAAAAATTATAGCACCGCTTGATTAACGTCCCAAATTAAATGGGCATTAGAAAAGAGAGATGAGTTTATGCGCGTAGTCATTATAGGAGGCAGTGGCCTGATCGGACGAGCACTCAGGCAGGAACTGACCGGCCATGGTCATCAGGTGACGGTGCTGACGCGGTCGACTGGCAGCAAAGAGCATCCCGATTTTGCTTTGGCCGAGTGGGATGGCAAAGATGAGAAACGCTTGGCAGAACTGCTCGATGGGCAAGAGGCCGTGGTCAACCTGGCAGGTGAAAGCATTGGCAAGGGCCGCTGGAGCCTCCAAAGGAAGCAAACTATTCTCAGCAGCCGCCTCGAACCGGGAACGGCCCTGGTGGCAGCTCTGAATTCACTTGCGAAGGGGCCGAGAGTGATGGTTCAGGCCAGTGCCATTGGCTACTACGGTACTGGCGCTGAGACTTTGGATGAAAATAGCCCCGCTGGCGCTGACTGGCTGGCCGAGGTTTGCCGGCAGTGGGAAGGTAGGTTATCAGGATTGCAAAGAAAAGAGATTCGCCAGGTCATCCTCCGCAACGGAGTAGTGTTGGTTCGTGAGGGCGGAGTGCTGGCGCAACTGTCCTTGCCGGTACGGCTGTTCGTCGGCGGCCCATTGGGGAATGGCAAACAATGGATCTCATGGATTCACCTCACCGATGAAGTGCGGGCCATCCGCTTTTTGCTCGAAAATGCCGCCTGTGCCGGGGTGTATAACCTGACCGCGCCTGAGCCGGTCAATAATCGGCAGATGGGCCAGGCTCTCGCACGGCAGTTACACCGTCCATTCTGGCTGCCTTTGCCGGCCTTTGCACTGCGCATGCTATTGGGCGAAATGAGCCTATTGGTGCTGGAGGGGCAACGGGTTTTGCCCAAGCGGTTGCAGCAAGCGGGTTTCGAGTTTGCTTATCCTGATGTTGTGACGGCTCTAAAAGACCTGTATAGGTGATCTTCACCTTAAAAAGGCGAGATGGACGGCGAAGCGTTGGTATAATCCATTTTTAAGATTTACTTCATGCCAAAGGAGACCCCTATGAACATTAACGAACAGGTCGAGTATTTGATGCAGGGCACCGAATACGGCGATGAAAAGCTCAAGCAGAATATGGCCGATGAACTGCGTACTCGCTTGCTTACCTGTGAAAAAGAAGGCCGTCCTTTGCGTGTCTATTGCGGATTCGACCCGCGCAAGGCCGACCTGCATCTGGGACATACGGTGCCCATGCGCAAGCTGCGCCAATTTCAAGAGCTGGGCCATGACGTCAGTTTCGTGATCGGCAATTACACTTCCTTGATTGGTGACCCTTCCGACAAAGACGTATTACGTCCGCAGTTGACGGCCGAAGAAGTGGCCGAAAATGCGCGCACTTATGCCGAACAGGCTTTCCGCATCCTTGATCCGGCCAAAACCAAAATCCGCTATAATGCCGATTGGTTGGCCGGACTGACTTTCGAACAATTGATCAAACTGGCCTCCAACTTCACCCTTCAGCAATTCTTGACCCGTGAGAACTTCAAACTACGCTGGGAGAAGGGGGACGCGGTCTATTTGCACGAGACGTTCTATTCCCTCATGCAGGGCTACGATGCTTATTCGCTCAAAGCGGATATTCAGGTGGGCGGCACCGATCAACTCTTCAACATAATGACGGCGGCACGCAAGATCATGACCTTTTTGGGAGAACTGCCCAATATTGCTATCATCGTGGGTATTTTGCCGGGCACGGACGGCGTGGTCAAAATGAGCAAGTCACTGGGTAACCACATTCCCATCAACACTGACGCCATCGACATGTTCGGCAAGGTGATGAGCATTCCCGACGCGGCCATGGGACAATATTTTCGCCTTGTGACCCCCTTGACACCACCGGAAATTGCCGCCATCGAGAATGGTGTCAAGGCCGGCACGTTGCATCCGCGTGATGCCAAAATGCGTCTGGCCAGTGAGATCGTGGGTGCCTTTTATGGCAAAACAGAGGCTGTGACGGCTCAGCAAGCATTTGTCGAGACCTTTCAAAAAGGTGGAATACCCGATGATGTGGCAACCAGTCCACTGGTTGAAGGTCAGACAATTGTGGAGTTGTTGGTGGCACAGGGATTCGCCAAGAGCAAAGGGGAGGCGCGCCGCCTGATCGAGCAGAACGGCGTCAGGTTTGCAGGAGAAACGCTGACTGACCCGGCGCTGATATTGCAAAGTGAAGGCGTCTTGCAGGTAGGCAAGCGCCACTTTTTGAAACTGATTCACTGAACAAACGGGCCGCGAAAATATCGCGGCCTTTTTATTTAATTTTGGACAAAGATATCCTTGACCAGATTCTGGCCGATGTTCTCAGCGACGCCGGCAGTGCTGTTTTCAAGGGCAATGACCATCACCAGGGGCACGCCTTGCCAGTTGGCGGGAGTGCCGGCGATGTACCAGGAAACCGTCTTGCCCTTGTCGGCTACCTGAGCGGTCACCTGCCAGACCGGGGAGTTCCCTTGCAGGAGCAGGTTGACGGTATCCGTAGCCGCAAAATGATCCAGTTTTGTGCTCGGCGTGGTTTTGGGGAACAGCACCCATTCCCCGGTCGGTGCCTGGTAGGCAGAAATCAGTGACGGCACAACGACCTGACCCCCATTGGTCAGTTCGGCGGCGGCGATGGCCATTTGCAACGGCGAAACACGCAGGCTGTCACTGGTGATATATTGCGAGGCGTCGGATAACGTCGGAATCGAGCCGGCCTGCCCGGTTTCGATTTGAATTTGCGGCTGGGTGGCAAAACCGAGGGCTTTATAGAGAGAAATCAGATCGGTGGTCGTGGTGCGTTGGGCCAGGCTGGTCACGGCATCGGTACAGCCTGAGGCAATCAGGGTTGCCCATCCCTGGTCTGCGCCGGGTGAGACCGCGCAAGAGGAGTCATTGCCTGTACCCACCGACCATGAAAGTGAAGGGGCTATCTCAGGCAGGGTCTGGCTGGAAAGGAAATGCGCCAGCAAGAACGGACTGGTGGCTGTGCCGGCGGGATATTGGCCCTGTGTGACCCGGTTTAGCAGAGGAGCCGAAGAATTGTTCATCCAGCCTTGCCAATCGCTTGCCAATTGGTTGGCGTCGAAAGTGGGTGAGTTAGCCATGGCCATAATTTCACCGGACTGCGCGTTCATCAGAATCAACGCGCCCGACTTTCCCTGCATGAGCGTATCGGCTTCTTTTTGGACCTTCAGGTCCAGGCTGAGGCGAATGTTAAGACCTACCGGATACTGGTCATACAACTCGCGATCCAGCCAGATCGTCATCGTCTGGTTCCCGGTAACCCCGCGCAGGTAACTATCCATGCTGGCCTCTACGCCGGTTTGCCCGTAATCGGGGTTGCTGTAACCCACCGTAGCGCTGAGTTGTGGATAGGTGATCTGGCGCACATAAGTGCCGCTATCGCCACTGGATTGGGCCAGCACGTTGTTGTTGCGGTCGAGAATTTCACCGCGCAGCACGTAGCGATCCGAAATCGCCCGGCGCGGGTTATCGGTTCTGCCTAACAGGTTGTCTGCGCGCACCATCGACCACCAGCCTACCAGCCCGGCCACCAGGGCGAGCCCCGCTAGAAAAATAGAACCGACAAACATGTACGAGTGTCCGTTTTCGATGGAAGCCGGCTGGTCCTCAGATTGGTTGCTGATGACCATGAGCAAGAAGGCCGAAAAGAAAGCTGTGATGAGCGAAGAGCCCCCATACGAGATAAAGGGCAGGGTCACACCGGTAAGCGGCAGCAGCCGCACGGTTCCACCTAAAATCAGCAGGGCCTGTGTGATCAGGTAGGAGGTAACGCCGGCCCCCAGAAAACGCTGAAATTTGTTGGGCGCATGCAGGGCGATGGCCAGTCCGCGCACGGTGAGAACCGCCAGGATGACGACCAGGGCAATGGCACCTGCCAGACCGAATTCTTCGGATATGGCGGCAAAAATGAAATCCGATTGGGCCACGGGTACAACGCCCGGGCTGCCCAGGCCGGTGCCGCGCCCAAAGAGTCCGCCGTTGGCGACGGCCAGCAGAGATTGTACGATCTGGTAAGACCGGCCGCTGGGGTCGAGCCAGGGGTTGATCCAGCCCTCGACGCGCAGGCGAATTACATCAAAGAGGAAATACCCGGCTACCAACGCCAGCACGATGCCCAAAAAGCTGAACAAAAGCACGCGCCTTTTACCGGATGCCAGGTAGACGATGAGCGTGTAGATGATAATGAAGAGGGTGGCCGTGCCCAAATCGCGCTGGGCGATTAAGATCAGCAAAGCGGCGCCGCCCAGAATAATAGTGGGGGCCAGAAGCTGCATCAGGTGAAAATGTGCCGGCAGGCTATCTGCCAAGTAGGCAGCCAGGTAGACGATGAGCAGGATCTTCAAGAACTCAGAGGGCTGAATATAGACGCCGCCGGCGCCCAACCACAGGCGCGGACCGGCGCCGCCCGGGTAAGTGCCAAAGAAAAACGTCAGCACGGCCAAAATCAGGCCGCTGACCAGCCAGACGTATTTGTAGCGCCGCAATATATTGAAAAGTTGTGGAACGCGCAGACCGATGATCAGAGCCGCGAAACAAGCAGCCAGCCAGGCGGTTTGCCTGAAACCCAGGCCCACATCCAGACGGTAGATCTCGAGCAATCCCCAACCGGAGAGGAGTGCAACGATCGGCAGCAGGTAAGGGTCGCGGTCAGGCAAAAAGTGATTGACCTGGCGATAGACCAGTGCAAACCCTACCAGCCATACGGCAAACCCGACCCACTGCTCCCAATGATAAGCAGCCAGCCAGGTGTGCAGGCGTACTGCCGGTGCAAACATCAACACCAGACAGCCCAAAAAGAGGAACAGGGCTGCCAGCTTCATCAAGCGGCTCTGCAGTTGGTCTTTGGGTGCCTGGGTGGAAGGAAAGAGAAAGCTCACTTTAGATATTTGTCCACAAGCAGGCCCAGCTTTTCTTTGGCCTGGACTGAAATAGCGCTTTTACTCGTGATGATGGCATTTTCGAGCGCGTTCTGGCAGGTACACTGCAGGGTTTCGGGCAGTTTCTCGACCAGGGCGAGAAGAGCCTTCTGAGCGATTTCGGTATTCCTGTGCAGCGTGTTGACCACC
>Ga0187810_10000863_pt1 | contig 10946 bp, 7 predicted proteins | sample NC_wetland_sal_i_9_FD_132963 | JGI IMG/M metagenome (GOLD analysis project Ga0187810, IMG submission 132963) | Wetland sediment microbial communities from Neuse River Estuary, North Carolina, USA - ASW_5 | ecosystem: Environmental > Aquatic > Freshwater > Wetlands > Sediment | place: USA: North...
GGCTTCAAGGCACCCAGGACCGTGCGCTTCGTGGATCACCTCCCGCGCAGCGAGGCCGGCAAGCTGATGAAGACGGAGCTCAGGGCCAGGTACGCGCAGGCCTGACCTGCCCGCTGACGGCAGCCAGGACGCACCCACCCGTCATCACGGTCTCAATTTGGGTCCCCGCCGATCCCCCCATGAGCAGGGCGCTAGCTGTACCATCACGGCCATGAACCCACTGTCGGGCGTTATCGGCGAAGCGTGGCAGATGTACAAGGTCCACGCCAGGCACCTTCTCGCCATCGCCTTCGTCATCTACCTGATCGCCGCGATCATCTCCGCGCTCCTCGGGCTGCTGGGCACGATCGGCCTCTACCTGGCCCTCATCGTGAGCATCGTCGCGCTCTTCCTCCTGCAGGCGACGCTGGTCAAGGCCGTTCAGGATGTGCGCGACGGCCGCGCCGACCTGTCCATCAGCGAGACCGTGAACCAGGCGACGCCGTTCATCGGGTCGGTCTTCCTGGCCTCGCTCCTGGCCGGCATCGCGATCTTTATCGGGTTTATCCTGATCATCGTCCCCGGCCTGATCCTGATCACGATCTGGGCGGTGATCGTGCCGGTCATCGTGATCGAGAGATCCGGGGTGATGGCCTCCTTCGGGCGCAGCCGCGAGCTGGTCAAGGGGCACGGGTGGCAGGTGTTCGGGACGCTCGTCGTGACGTGGATCATCCTGTTCGTCGCCCAGATCATCCTCGGCCTCATCTTCGCCTTCGTGCCCTACGCGGTCCGCGGCGGCCTGGCCTCGGTCATCTCGGGTACCCTCGTCGCCCCGTTCATCGCGCTCGTCGTGACCCTGATGTACTACCGGCTCTCCAGCGCCGTGGCACCCGCGGGCGGCGCCCCCTACGGCGGCTACCAGCAGCCGCAGGGCGGGCCGTACGGCGGCTACCAGCAGCCCCCCCAGGGCGGTGGTTACGGCGGCGGCTACCAGCCGCCGCAGGACCAGGGCTACGGGGGTTACCAGCAGCAGCCGCCCCAGGGCGGCGCCCCCTACGGCGGCTACCAGCCGCCCCAGGACCAGGGTTACGGGGGCTACCAGCAGCAGCCGCCCCCGGGCGGCGGTTACGGGTCCCAGCCGGGCCAAGCTCCGCAGGACCCGGGCTACGGGAACTACCCGCCCACCCAGGCGGGCTACCAGCCGCCGGCGCCCGGCGGCGGTTACGGCGGAGATCAGCCCACCCAGGTTCCCGGCGGCTACGGGTCGCAGCAGAGCCAAGGTCCGCAGGACAGCGGTTACGGGAACTACGGCGGCTACCAGCAGCCTCCGCAGCAGGGCGGCGGGAGTCAGGTCAGCCAGGAGCCGCCGACCAGGATGGCTCCCAGGTACATTCCGCCCCAGGACGACGACGACCAGGGTCGACAGCAGTAAGCCGCGTGCCGCGCCGGCCAGGGCCGGCGCGGCATTCCGGTAAAATCACCTCGTGCCCGACCGACCGGATCACGTCACCGTATTCGACGCATCGCGCCCGCACGTCGCGCGCGTGTACGACTACCTGCTGGGCGGCAAGGACAACTTCGCGGCCGACCGGGCCGTCGCCGACCAGATGATCGCGTCGCTGCCCGCCGTCCAGGTAGGAGTGCGGGCCCAGCGCGACGTGCTCGGCCGCGTGGTCCGTTACCTGGTCGGCGAGGCCGGCCTCCGCCAGCTGCTCGACATCGGCTCGGGCCTGCCCACCGCCGAGAACGTGCACGAGATCGCCCAGCACGTCGAGCCGTCCACCCGCGTGCTGTACCTCGACAACGACCCGATCGTGCTGTCCCACGCCACGGCCCTGCTCGCCGACGACAAGGCGACCTTCGTCGTGGACGGTGACCTCCGTGACCCGGCGGGCATCCTGGCTAATCCCGACGTGATCGAGCTCCTGGCCTGGGACCAGCCCATCGGCCTGCTGATGTGCGGGATCCTGCATTACGTCCTGGATGAGGAGAACCCGGCCGAAATCGCCGCGAAGCTGTACCAAGCGCTTCCGCGCGGCAGCTACGTCTTCATCCACCACCTGCTGCAACTCGACGACCCGGCCTCCGCCACCCTGCAGGAGCAGATGCGCAAGGGCGTCGGCCGGGCGCAGTTCCGGACGCTGGACCAGGTCATGGTCCTGTTCGACGGGCTGGAGCTCGTCGAGCCCGGGCTGGTCCTCGTCCCCGACTGGCGACCCGATCCCGGCACCCCGCAGGTGCGTGATCACCCCGTCCTGCAGATGGCCTGCGCGGGGGTCGCCCGCAAGGCATAGGTAGGGGATACCACCGCTCGTTCGGGCCAAAGAAGACCGGCAGTGGCGCGGACGCTCGCCGTAAGCGCGCCAGGGCCATCTGCACTAGCCTGACGACGACCAGGATCATCGCAAGGGCCAGGTAGGACCGCAGGATGGTCAGGCCGACCTTGCGGCTGGCCGACATGACCGGCTTGGACAGCACGGTCAGCGGCGGCATCCGCCAGTTCTCCCGGCCGGTGCGGTCGATCGCGACGCCGCCGACCGCCCGGCGCGCCCGGGCCAGGGTCCATGCGCCCAGGATCGCTGCGGCCGCCCCGCACACGCAGATGATCTCGATGATCTGCCGGGCGGTGATGTTCGGGAACAGCACCGAGGCGGTCAGCACCACCGACAGCGCGACCAGGAGCGCGACCACCGTCGCGGCGAACATGGTCGTCTTGCGCCCGTTGACCCACGGGCCGAGCACCGCGCGGTCGTTGCACAGCAGCAGCAGGTACACCGTGGCGCTGGGCAGCAGGACGCCGGCCAGGGCCTGCACGCCCTCGGTCAGCAGCCCGAGCGGGCTGCCGGGGATCAGCACGATGGCCGCGGCCCCGGCGATCAGCGCGGCGTAGATGGCGTAGAAGCCCTTGGCCTGCCGGAACCCGCGGTGCAGCGAGTGCTTGAGGCCGAGTACATCCCCGATCGCGTAGGCGCTGGACAGCGAGACCGCGAACGCCCCGATGATGGAGGCGTCGAGCAGGGCGACCGCGAACACCACGCCTGCGGCACGGCCCGCGTAGGCCGCGATGCCGTGAGCCAGCCCGGCGGAGTCGGTGAAGTTGCCCGCCCCCTTGGTCCCCGCGAACGCGGCGGCGGTGGCGCCGATCACGGCCGCCGCCCCGACCACCACGATCACGATGCCGATCCACAGGTCGGCCTTCTCGTAGCGCATGAACCGCGGCGTGATCCGCTTGTCGATCACGTAGGACTGCTGGAAGAAGAGCTGCCACGGCGCGACCGTGGTACCGACGATCCCGATGATCAGCAGCATGACCGTGGCCATCTGCCCCGAGCCGCCGGGCAGCCCGGGCACCACGAAGCCGCGCGCCACCTGCCCGACGTTCGGGTGGGTCATCAGGGCCAGCGGGATCAGCAGCAGCGACCCGGCGCAGAACGTCATCGCGATCCGCTCGAACCGGCGGAAGCTGCCGGTGAACGCGGCGGCGATGATCACCGCGGCGGCGAGCACCACCGCGAGCAGCCTGGGTACGCCCAGGTAGCTGGCCGCGAGGGTGATCCCGATGAACTCGGTCACGATGGTCAGCGCGTTGAGGATGAACAGGTCGATGACCGAGAACGCGCCCCAGAACTTGCCGAAGCGCTCCAGGATCAGCCGGGCGTGCCCGACGCCGGTGACGGCGCCGAGCCTGAGCACCATCTCCTGGTTCACGTACAGCACGGGAACCAGGAGCAGCAGGGTCCACAGCAGCCGGGTGCCGTAGTTCTGCCCCGCCTGCCCGTAGGTGGAGAACGCGCCCGCGTCGTTGTCCCCGCACATCACGATCAGCCCGGGGCCCACGATGGCCAGCAGCGTCTTGAGCTTGGCGGACAGGCCGACACGCGGAGCGAAGTCGTCGGCCGGGATCGTCCCCAGCGCGCCGCGGATATCGCCGACGTGCGCGTCATCGAGGACGGCGGTGATGGGAGCGGAACGAGTGATGGTGGCCATAGTGAACACCCCTTTCACGTCATCAAGTTCTGACGGGATCGGGGCACACGCCTGCGGACCCTGGTGGCGGTGTTACCGCGCGGGCATCAGACATGACCTGCACGCACTCAGGCCTGCTGGCCGTGAGTTCGGGTCAGGTCAGTTCAGCGAAACCCTGGGCTGCGCCTTCAGGGATAGGCACGTGGGCGTGCGCCCGGAACAGACTGGGAGAGCGGCGAGAAGGGCCAACTTCGGCCCGGACTATCAGAGTCCATCGCGTGCCTCCCTTCTGTCGCGACGCACGGGGGCGCCAGGTCGCGCGTGCCGTTACGGCACTCTCCACGTGACACACCTGCTGAAACACAGGCCGGGCGCGGGATAATCCTGGCCGTACATGTTTCGTACGAGCTCCCCAAGAATGCCTGCTGACAGACCGGGGTGTCAAACTTGGCGGGGCGATTCAGTTACTAACTCCCGGGAAAGGGTTGTAGTTCGGCGGTCCCCACAGGGACATCGTCACCGTCTGCGGACCTTCCACGTACTTGGTCCCGTTGTAGATGGGCGGGCGCTTGCCTGGGTAGAGCAAGGTGACGGTCGCGTACCTCTGCGTCCCCGGTGAGCCGGTCACCGCCGTGCTGCCCCAGAAGATGACGTCCACGGGGTAGGCGTGGAAGTGCCCGGCCGCGCAGTACGGGATGCAGTCGTTCTCCTCCTGCGTCCCGACGGCGCTGGCCAGGTGCGGGCCCCAGCTCGTCCAGTGCAGCTTGGTGAGGTAGTCGTTCCCGTCCGCGCAGGCCAGGACGAAGCTCGAGGGGCGGACCTGCGCCTTGCCCAGGCAGTTGAGCACCACGATTTGCTCGGAGTAAAGCTGGCTCGCGCCGGTGGCCGTCCTCGCCGACGCGTGCGCGGCCGAGGTTACCGCGCCGAGGCCCAGGCCGAGGGCCAGCCCCAGGGCCGGGACCGATACCGCCCCGATGGCCAGTGAAAGACGTCCCCGCTTCATATGCCCTCCCTGGTACCTGCGGCGATCTTCGTTCCCTTAGACGCGGGACGCACCCACGAGGTTGCCCACTGTCACGGGTTTGCCGTAACGCCCAGGCCAGGCAGCACCAGGGCCGAGGGCAGCGCGGCGAGCAGGCGCCCGGGCAGCCTGAGCTTGGAACCGCGGATACCGGAGCCGATCACCACCGACGGCGTCTTCGCCACCGCCTCGTCGACCAGCACCGGCCAGTCCGGGGGGAGCCCGACCGGCGTGATCCCGCCGTACTCCATGTCCGAGGCGGCCGTCACCGCCTCCACCGGCGCGAACGACGCCTTCTTGGCGTCCAGGTGCCTGCGCACCAGCCCGTTGACGTCCGCCCTCGTGGTCGCGGCCACGACGCAGGCCGCGTACTTGCTCACCTCGCCGCGCCGCCCCAGGACCACCACGCAGTTCGCCGATTCCGTCAGCGAGACGCCGTACCGCTCGCAGAACGCCGCGGTATCCGCCAGCGCCGGGTCGATCTCGGCCACCTCGACCTCATCCGCCCCGGTCCAGCCGCGTAGCGCGTCCGCCACGGGCTCCGCCACCAAGTCCAGCCGGGCCAAGACAGGCCGAAACGACAACGCAGTACTCATCCCCCCATCCAACCACCCCCCGCCCCGCGCCCAGCCACCCCCGCGCCCCGCCCCCAGCCACCCCCGCGCCCCGCCCCCCACGCCTCACCCGTCACATTCCCCGTGATCACGAAGACTTGTACCCCCATTTCCGGGGCAAAAGTCTTCGTGATCATGAAATCCGCCTCCCCCGGCCAGTATCGGGGAACGGTTACGGGTCCATTCGGCCGCGCAGCCAGGACCGGAGTACGAATTGAGCCACCGCGACGACCAGGGCGCCCCATACTCCGAAAAGGATCCCGATAAAGAGGACCGCGTTCTGCTCGTTGGCCTGATCAATCGGATCTGTGGTGTCCCAGGACATCGGCACTATGTAGCCGGTGCCTGACCACGTCAGGGTGCCCGGCGCGGACGTCGGCGGATCGGCCGATACCACGGTCTCATTCCCGAATTCGCCCGGGACGTTCACCGTGATACTTGCCGACTCGGGGTCCCGCCATCTTCCCGGTACGCCCGCCAGCTTAACCGTGCCGATTACGCTTTGCGCGCTGATCCCCGGCAGGTAGCCGACGGTCTGACCATCTCCGATGCTGGTTATCCGGCCGCGCAGCTGGCCGGTAACTTCGGTATCACCGGGGCCGTCAGTACTCCCGACGATGACGCTACTCGGCGTCGTATACGAAGGTGCAAAGTTCGACGGAACGGCCTCGACCCCGCCCGCATGTTCCGTGAGGCTTCCCGCGGTGAGGGGACCCTGAGCCAGGTCACTGATCTCCCACGGACCCTGACTCACGAGCGCGAATTCGGCGCTGGCCGAGCTGAGAGAAATGCTCGCGACGAAGCCAGGATCGGCCGCTCTGGAGTCTGTTACCGAAATACTGATCGCAGCCTGGACGCCTGGCTTGTTGACGAACAGGTACAGGCCGCCGTCGGCTATCGGAGCGAGCGGCTGCGTCGTGGCGTCGCCCAGCAGGGACACGCCTCCCACCAGCAATCCGCCGATCGCGGCCGCCGTCACGATAGCCGCCACTATCCAACGTCCGAATCGATCGGGAGCGCCTTCTGGCCGACCTGAATCGCCCGATCCCGGCGGTGGCGGCGGGGGAGAAGGCTCGGGAACAGGCGCCTTAGGGCGGCGGGCCAGCCAGCCAGTTATGCCGCCGACGGCCAGGGCCGCGATGAGCAGGCGCAAGTTCCCGCGACGCACGAAACAGACGGTACCGCACACGAGGGCCGCCGCAGCGGAAGGCTCCGGAGCCGAAAACTGTTACGTAACAGGGCCCGATTCGGTTTACCCTTCCCCTGCCATGGAGTCGCGATCTGTGATGTCCTCGCGAGCCGAGCATGCTGTGCCTGCCGAGCATGCTGCGCGCGCCAAGCGTGCTGAACGTGCCGAGCATGCCGAGCACGCTGCGCGTGCCGAGCACGCTGCGCGTGCTGAGCGTGCCGAGCGGGCTCAGCGTACGCGGGCGCGGCACGTCGAGGCGCGAGCGGCCCGCCGGGCGGCGATGCCGCCGATTGAATACCCGCCCGAGCTGCCGGTCAGCCAGCACAAGGACGAGATCGCCAGGGCCATCCGCGACCACCAGGTGGTCATCATCGCGGGGGAGACCGGCTCGGGCAAGACGACCCAGATCCCCAAGATCTGCCTGGAGCTAGGCCGCGGCGTCACCGGGCAGATCGGGCACACCCAGCCCCGCCGGCTGGCCGCCAGGACGGTCGCCGAGCGGATCGCCGAGGAACTGGGCAGCCCGCTCGGCGAGACCGTCGGCTACAAGGTCCGGTTCACCGACCGGTCCGCCGACGACACCCTGGTCAAGCTCATGACCGACGGCATCCTGCTGACCGAGCTCGGGCGCGACAAGCGGCTGTCCCGCTACGACACGCTGATCATCGACGAGGCGCACGAGCGCAGCCTGAACATCGACTTCATCCTCGGCTACCTCAGGCAGCTGCTGCCGACACGCCCGGACCTGAAGGTGATCATCACGTCGGCCACCATCGACCCGGAGCGCTTCGCAAACGCCTTCGGCGGCGCCCCGGTGGTCGAGGTCTCCGGGCGGACCTACCCGGTCGAGGTCCGCTACCGGCCGATCGAGGCTCGCCAGCCAGAAGAAGGCGATCAGCCCCAGGCCATCGGCGACGCGATCGACGAGCTCTCCAAAGCCGGACCGGGCGACATCCTGGTCTTCCTGTCGGGCGAGCGAGAGATCCGCGACACCGCCGACGCGCTCGCCGGGCGCGACCGGCTCGAGGTGCTCCCGCTGTACTCGCGGCTGTCCGCGGCCGACCAGCACAAGGTCTTCGAGCAACGGGCCAAAGGCAACACGCGCCGCGTCGTGCTCGCGACCAACGTGGCCGAGACCTCGCTCACCGTGCCTGGCATCCACTATGTCATCGACCCGGGCACCGCCCGCATCTCCAGGTACAGCCACCGCACCAAGGTGCAGCGGCTGCCGATCGAGCCGATCTCGCAGGCGTCCGCCAACCAGCGCAAGGGCCGCTGCGGCCGGACCGCGGACGGGATCTGCATCAGGCTGTACTCCGAGGAGGATTTCGAATCCCGGCCGGAGTTCACCGAGCCCGAGATCCTGCGCACCAACCTGGCCTCGGTCATCTTGCAGATGGCCGCGATCGGCCTGGGCGACGTGCCCGCGTTCCCCTTCATCGACCCGCCCGACGCCCGCCAGATCGCCGACGGGCTGACCCTGCTGGCCGAGCTGAACGCGTTCTCCGACGGCCGCATCACCGCCCTGGGCCGCAGGCTGGCCCGGCTGCCCGTCGACCCGCGGATCGGCCGGATGATCCTCGAGGCCGACCGGAACGGATGCGTCCGCGAGGTCCTGGTCATCGCCTCGGCGCTGTCCATCATCGATCCGCGCGAACGCCCCGCCGACGCGCAGCAGGCCGCGGACGACAAGCACCGCAGGTTCGCCGACCCCGATTCGGACTTCACCGCCTACCTGAACCTCTGGGCGTACCTCGCCGAGCGGCAGCGCGAGCTGTCCTCCTCGGCCTTCCGCCGCCTGTGCCGGGCCGACTACCTCAACTACCTGCGCGTCCGTGAATGGCAGGACCTGCACGGGCAATTGCAAAGGCTGGCTGGCGACCTCGATGTGAAGGTCGATTCTTCTTCACCCGAACGAGCGGTGGTGCATCTCTCGCTCCTGGCCGGGCTCCTGTCGCAGATCGGCATGAAGACGGAGCCCGCTCATCCCGCCGCGTCGCCCCGCGGCGACGGCAGCCCCGGCCCGGGCACGGCCAGGCGCAGGCCGCGGGCCGAGTACCTCGGCGCCCGCAACGCCAGGTTCGCGATCTTCCCCGGGTCGAGCCTGGCCAGGCAGGCGCCGGACTGGATCGTGGCCGCCGAGCTGGTGGAGACGTCCAGGCTCTGGGCGCGGACGGCGGCGCGCATCGAGCCGGAGTGGGTGGAGCCGCTGGCTGCTCACCTGGTCAGGCGCAGCTACAGCGAGCCGCACTGGGAGCGCAAGCGCGGCTCGGCGGTTGCGCTGGAGAAGGTGACGCTGTACGGCGTACCGCTGGTGACGGATCGCCCGGTCCCCTACGGGCGCATCGACCCGCCCGCGGCGCGTGAGCTGTTCATCAGGCACGCCCTGGTCGAGGGCGACTGGCAGACCAACCACCGGTTCTTCGCCGAGAACCGGCGGCTGCTCGCCGAGGCCGAGGAACTCGAGCACCGCGTCCGCCGCCGCGGCCTGGTGATCGGCGAGGACGAGCTGTTCGCGTTTTACGACGCGCGGATACCGGCCGGCGTGGTCTCCGCCGCGCACTTCGACACCTGGTGGAAGCAGGCCCGCCGGGCCGATCCCGGCCTGCTCACGCCTCTGCCCGGGGATCTGCTCAGCGACGACGCCGCGCAGATCAGCACGGATTCCTACCCCGACATCTGGACCTCGGAGTCCCCGGCGCTGAAGGCCCTGCCCCTGTCGTACGCGTTCGAGCCTGGCTCCGATGCGGACGGCGTGACCGTGGACGTCCCGCTGAGCCGGCTCAACCAGCTGGATCCCGCCGAATTCTCCTGGCAGGTCCCCGGGCTGCGACAGGAGCTCATCACCGAGATGATCAGGTCGCTGCCCAAGTCGCTGCGGCGCGACCTGGTGCCCGCGCCCGACGTGGCCCGCGAGGTCCTGGCCCGCCTGGGGGAGCCGTCCGGCGACCTGCGGGACGCGGTCGCGCGCGAGCTGCGGTCGCTGCGCGGCGTCACCGTCCCGCGCGACGCCTGGGACTCCTCCAAGCTTCCGCCGCACCTGCGGATCACGCTCCGGGTGACGGACGGCGATCGCGTCCTGGCCGAGGGCAAGGATGTCGCCGAACTCCAGCGCGAACTCCGCCCGCGCCTGCGGGCGGTCCTGTCGAAGGCGGCGGCCGGCCTGACCCGCACGGGCCTGACGTCATGGAACTTCGGCGAGCTGCCCGCGGTGTTCCGCGAGGGGACCGTCGTGGCCTATCCGGCCCTGGCCGACGCGGGCGATGCGGTCGACGTGCGCCTGTTCGAGACGCAGGCCGCGGCGCGGGCCGCCATGTGGGCCGGGACCCGCCGGCTGATCCTGCTCGGCGCGCCCTCCCCGGCTTCAGGGTTCAAGTCCATCGCGGACCGCCTGTCCACGCCGGCCAAGCTGGCCCTCAGCCACAACCCGCACGGCGGCGTCGCGGCGATGTTCGCCGACTGCGTCAGCTGCGCCGCTGACTTCCTGATGGCCGAGGCCGGCGGCCCGGCCTGGGATCAGGAGGGCTTCAACCGGCTGTCCGCCGCCGTGCGATCCCGCCTGCACGAGGTGACCGCCGAGGTCGTCACGCACGTCGAGTCGGCCCTCCGGGTGGCGCATGCCGTCGAGACCCGTCTCGGCGACCTGAAGGCCGACGCGGTCCAGCCCGCCCTGGCCGACATGCGCGCGCAGCTGTCGGGGCTGATCTACCCGGGGTTCGTGACCGCCACCGGGTACCGGAGGCTGCCGCAGCTGACTCGCTATCTGCGGGGGATCGAGCGGCGGCTGGACAAGCTGCCGGAGAACCCGGCGCGGGACGCGGCCAACATGGCGGTGGCCCAGCGCGCGGAGCAGGCCTACCGGCAGGCGGTCGCGGACCTGCCTCCCGAGCGGCGGACCGATCCGCAGGTGACCGACGTGCGCTGGATGCTCGAGGAACTCCGGGTCAGCCTCTTCGCCCAGACCCTGGGCACGCTCGGACCGGTCTCGGAAAACCGCATCCTGGCCGCCCTGGACCGCCTCAGTTCCAGGGTCGCCGCGCCGAGATCGTTATCCCGCCGGATCGCGCCCGCCGATCCATATCGAGATGTGGGCCGGTTCCAAGGCGTGCTCCACGACACCGGCCAGGTCATCGCGGACCGAGTCCAGGTCCACCGCGTCTTTCAGCCGGGCCGCGAA
>Ga0187810_10000864_pt1 | contig 10945 bp, 15 predicted proteins | sample NC_wetland_sal_i_9_FD_132963 | JGI IMG/M metagenome (GOLD analysis project Ga0187810, IMG submission 132963) | Wetland sediment microbial communities from Neuse River Estuary, North Carolina, USA - ASW_5 | ecosystem: Environmental > Aquatic > Freshwater > Wetlands > Sediment | place: USA: North...
CCTCCGCGCGAGCGGTCGTACGCATGGCGGCGAGGTCGCTCCCTCCACCGGGTTCGGTGGTCGCGATGCCGAGAAACGCCTTTCCGGCGCAGACCGCCGGCAGGACCTCGCGTTTGGTCTCCTCCGTTCCGTGCCGGGCCAGGATGTGTCCCCACCCGGCCTCGAGCAGGAAGAAGACCGCCGTGGCCATGGAGAAGTCCCCGCGGCCGATTTCTTCGGCGGCGATCTCCGTCAGGACCGCGGAGGCACCCATCCCTCCGTACTCGGTGGGAACGGGCATCGCGAGCAGGCCGAGGTCGGCCATCGCCGCGAGGACATCGGACGGGATCCGACCCTCCGCATCGATCTTCGCTTCGTTCGTGCGGAGGACGCGGTCGCCGAAGCGTCGGACCGCGGCCTGGAAGGCCTCCTCCTCGTCACTCAATCGGAAATCCATGACCGCGGGGCGCGGACGGCCGTTCGTGGATAAAGCCTCGCCGCGGTGGCGGCGGCGCGCGGCAGTTCCTTTAACCTAGCGAACCATCGACCGGATGGGATAGTTCGTGCGGGTCCGGGTCGCCATCAACGGGTTCGGGACGATCGGAAAACGGGTCGCCGACGCCGTCGCGAAGCAGCCGGACATGGAGCTCGTCGGGGTCGCAAAGACCCGACCAAGCTACGAGGCCCGACGGGCATTGGAGAAGGGGTACTCGCTCTACGTGACCGGCCAGGGTAAGCCGGAGGATTTCTCGTCGGTGGGACTCTCCGTCGCCGGCACCATCCAGGACCTCCTCCGCAATGTCGACATTGTCGTCGACGCGGCGCCCGACAAGATCGGCCGCGAGAATCGGAAGCTCTACGAAGCCGCCGGGCTCCGAGCGATTTTCCAGGGTGGGGAGAAGGCGGACGTCGCCGACGCCTCGTTCAACGCCCTCGCGAACTACGCGGCGTGCCGGGGCAAACGGATGCTGCGGGTCGTTTCGTGCAACACCACCGGTATCGCCCGCGCGGCGGCCGTGCTGCGCGAGCGCTGGGGAGTGGACCACTGGGAAGTCACGCTCGTACGGCGAGCCGCGGACCCCGCGGAAACCAAGAAGGGGCCGATCAACGGCATCATGCCCACCTTCCACCTGCCGTCCCATCATGGTCCGGATGTGCAGACGATCCTCCCCGACCTTCACATCGCGACGACGGCCGTGGTGGTCCCGACGACGCTGATGCACGTCCACGTGAACCACGTGCGACTGACCCGCGCCCCGAAGGACACCGCGGAAGTGCTCGACGCCTTCCGGGGCACCCCCCGGTTCCGGGTCTTCGCTCCGTGGGAGCACGTTGACGGGACCCCTCAGGTGATGGAGTACGCGAGAGACCGGGGCCTCGGATTCAACGACATGATGGAGAACGTTCTCTGGGACGAAGGATTCCGCCTCGACGGTCGGGACGCCTACTTCTTCCAGGCGATCCACCAGGAGTCGATCGTTGTCCCCGAGAACGTGGACGCGATCCGCGCATCGCTCGAGATGGAGCCCGACGGCCGCGCGTCGATCGCCAAGACCGACCGGGCCCTCGGACTGACGCGAGCGTAGACCACCTTCTCGACCGGACCCGTTTATCTCTCCCACCCCGGTGGGAGAACTGTGCCCCCGCGCCCGATGCAATACCGGCAGCCCCGAACTTCGACCGCAGCCGCCTCGGCCCTGCGTCGGCGACGCGTCCGCGCGAAATTCGACGCGCAGGTCGACCGCGAATGGGCCCGGTATTCGGGCGAGGCGTGGCGGGTTCTTGTTCGCGAGCTGCGCGACCGGTTCCTCGCGCGACATCTTCCGAAAGGTCGGGGCTGGGTGTTGGAACTCGGTCCGGGACCCGGCCGGTTCACGCCGACCGTCCTCGCTTCCGGTGCTCGGGTGGTGGCGGTCGATCTGAGCCTGCCAATGCTCCACGCACTTCGACGTCGGAAACGGGTCCGGGGATCGTTCCGACGATTGCGTCGTGTACGCGCGGCCGGAGAACATCTACCGTTCCGAAACGGAGCCTTCCGCGCGGCCGTGGTCTACGGGAACATCCTCGGCTTTTCCGCGGACGGCGGCCCGCAATTGCTCTCCGAGGTCGCGCGGGTCGTGGCGCGCGGCGGCGTGTTGATCCTCGACGTTTCCTCGCCGGTCGCCGCAGTGACCGAGTTCCTTACCGCGGGGGCCCGCCGGCGATTCCTCCTGCGGATCCTTCGGGACCCCGAGTACTATCTCTTCGGCGTGCACACGAAATTGAGCGACCGGGCGCACCAGCCGTACGCCCCCGAGCGGTTGGCATTCTGGGAGTTCGATTTCTATACGGTCGACGGCGCGGAATCGGCCCTGGCCACCGCGGGGTTCCGTCCAATCGACCGGATGGCGGTCGGAGCGGTCGGGGCGTTCCGCGACCGACTCACCACGATCGCGCGACGCGAACGCACGACGTGGAAGAACCTTCTCGAGCTCGAGGAGGTCATCGGGCGTCGCCCCGGAGTCCTCGAGACGGGTCACGGCTTCGTGATGGCGGCGGTGCGCTCGGGCCGAGGTCGACCGACCCGCTCGAGGGCCTGACCCCAAGAATCTTATAGGCCCCCCCGCTCGCGCGCGAAGCATGTACTATCTCGATCATCGTCGGGATGTTGTCCGCATCCCGCCCCAGCGGCTCGGGCCCGAGCTTGCGAACGTGCTGACCGAGCTCGCCCAACAGCAGTTCGAAGGGAAGCTCGTGGACGGCCAGAGCGTCGCGGTCACGATCCGGGACGTGACCCCCGTCGGCGAAGGCCACATCATTCACGGCGACGGCGGAGTCTACCAGGAGGTCGAGTACGAGGCTCTCCTCTTCCGGCCCGAGATCCAGGAGGTCGTGGAGGGAGCGGTCGTGGAGATCCGGAAGTTCGGCGCGTTCGTTCGCTTTGGCCCGCTGGACGGGCTCCTGCACGTCTCCCAGATCATGGACGACCGGGTCAACATCGACGAGCACAACCAGCGGCTCGTGGGGGTAGAATCCAAGAAGGACCTCAAGGTCGGCTACAAGGTCCGCGCCCGCGTCGTCTCGCTCTCCCTTTCCGAGATTTCGCCACGCGACAGTCGTATCGGGCTCACGATGCGCCAGCCCGCGCTCGGACGACTCGAGTGGATCGTGGAGGCGCACAAGAAAGCCGAGGGCGGCACCGGCAAGAAGACGGGAGCGACCCCGGCCAAGAAGGCGGCCGTTCCGGCGGCGAAGGCGACCCCCAAGGCGGCCCCCAAGCCGGCTCCGAAGGAGCCCGCGCCGGCGAGCTAGAGCCATGATGAACCTGAAGGCCTGCAAAAGCTGCAACACGATCACCGACCAGGCGAAATGCCCCCGGTGCGGTGGCGAGGTCTCCCGGGAGTGGCAGGGATATCTCGTCGTCATCGACCCGGAGAAGTCGGAGATCGCGCGCAAGATGGGGATCCATGCCGCGGGCCGGTACGCGCTCCGCGTCAAGTGAAGAGCGCGCCTGGGCGGTCCCGGAGTCGCTGCGAGCGACCCTCGCGGAACGCTACGGACCGGTCTACACGGGGGCGGAGGCCGACCGTCGACTGTTGGCGCTCGGAACGTTCGGAGCCTGCGGCGACCGGGTGACCGCGCGCGCGATCGAGCTCGGGCACCCTCCGCTCGTCGGGATCGTGGATTACAAGACGCGGCGCAACGAGGCGGTGGACCCGGCGGCGTTCCGTTCGCTCGCTCGTCGGCGCCTCGTCCGCGTCAAGAACCCGCCCGGGCTCCTGACCGAGGCCCTCCGGATCGCGGTCCGCGAGCTCGTGGAATCCGGCGGCGGGCTCGTCGAAGTCGACGGCGAGGAGGACCTCGGCTCGCTCGCGCTCGTCGAATCGCTCCCCGCCGGGGCCACTGTTATATACGGTATCCCGGGTGCGGGGGTCTCCTTCGTCCGCGTCGACGCGGTCTCGAAGGAAAACGTGCGGCACCTCATCGCCCAAATGGAGCTTCGGAGAATCGACCGTGGAGATTAAGATCCTCGAGGACCGGGCGAACCCGCTGATGAAGCGGCACGAAGTTCGCTTCGAAGTGGCCCATGCTACCGCTGCGACTCCCAGCCGGGATGCGGTCCGAGGCGAGCTCTCGAAGCTCGTGAAGGCCCCGAAGGACCGGGTCATCATCGAGCGGATGAACGCGCGCTACGGGACGGCCGTCACGCGCGGCGACGCGGTCGTGTACGAGACGGCGGACTCGGCGAAGGCGGTCGTCCGCGAGCACATCTTGGTCCGCAACGGACTCAAGGAAAAGAAGGTCAAGGGCCCCGCCCCCGCCGCTGCGGAACCCGCGGCCCCGGCCACTCCCGCCCCTCCGGCCGCGACCGAGGAAGCGAAACCCGCCGCCGAGAAGAAGGAGTGAGCTCCCACGGCCAAGGCGCGAGTCGGCCTCTACGAGGTCAAGGGAGATGCGCTCATGCGGACGCACAAGTCGTGTCCGAAGTGCGGGCCCGGTACGTTCCTCGCGGACCACAAGGACCGGCGCTCCTGCGGGAAATGCGGCTACTCTGAATCGAAAGCTCCGCCGCCCGCGAAAGCGAAACCCGGAAAGGCCGCGTAACCCTGGACGTGCGCCTAGCGCGCCGATCGACGTGACGCGCATTGGGGACAGCCCCACGTGGAAGCCGCGGGTGAGGCCGCGAAGAATACCGGCGAGCGGTGCCGCTTGCGGAAGCAGACGAACAGCCGGCGCTCAGTTCCGTCCCGTGCGCGAAACGGGTAGACTCTCCAGTAGACAACCCGGACGCCCCGCGTCGGCCGGGCGGCGGCGAGCGCTCGCTCCGCGGCGCGTCCGAGCTCGGGACCATGGCGCGTGGCGATCCGAAGGTCGTGCCACCGAACGAGTGTCGCGGGGGAGGTCCACCGCCGGAGCGTCTTCCGGACGGACTCGGTCGGGTCCCGGCGGGTCCATTCCGTGTACGTGGTGACCGAGACGACGCCCGAAGGGCAAGCCCGAACGAGCCAGGTTCCCGGCAGGCGGCTCGGGATCCGCCGGACGCGGATCGGCCGATCGCAGTGGCGGTAGCATTGCCCTTTGTTCCACGCGAGAGCGGTGCGCACCGCGAGCGGAGGGCGAATGGCCCGGCTCATCGGCTCGCCTCCCTCCGAATCGAACTCAGCCACGCGCTGGATAGGAGGTGATCCCAAGCCCGGGCCGTCCTCGGGACCTGCTCCGAGAACCCTGTGAGAAGGTGTTGGACACGGCCGTCCGACCACTCGAGGAAAACTTGGGGGATCAAGTAGTCCGGAGAGGCATCTCCCTCGGCACGAACGAGCCGGTCCGCCTCTTTCTCCTGGGCCCGACGATCGATGTCCAAAGTGCGAAGGGGGACTCCAAGACGCTTCGCGAGCTGCCGTCCCTTCCGGACCGAGAGTGGCACGCAATGGGGGCACCACTGGGCCAGAACGACGGTGAGCCGCTTCGGGCGAGCGAGAAGACGTCGGGCGACCATGCAACTCGCTGACTCGTCGTTGGCTCATTAGGTCCCGTGTGCGGAGGGCGGGAGCAATCACAACGCGGCCGGGGCGGCCAGGGCGACCGGGGCATAAACCTCGAGGCGAACTCGGACGGGCACGTGCGCCCTTTTGTACAGCACCCCGACGGGGCAGGTCCGCAAGGTGATCGCCAGCGTCGTTTCGACATCCGCCCGCGGGGCCGAGGTGGAGATTCGCAGGATGCCTTCGACCGAGGTGATCGTGGGAGCCCCTTCCGGTCGCTGCGCGTCGAGCTCGACGCTCATCCCTTCGAACTTCAGCCGTCGCTTCTTGGCGACGAGAGCGAAGATCGTCATGATGCATCCGGCGAGTGATAGCACGGAGAGTTCGAGCGCGAACGGGCCCGCGTTTCCCCCACCCTCGTCGTGCGGAAGGTCGACGGTCACGCGGTGGCCCGTCGAATCCTCGAGGACCGTCCGATATCCTCCCTGCCAGGTCCCGACCGCCTTCATCGTTCCCTCTTCATACCCACGGAGTCCGGATAGTTCTCCCGTCAACGGAGGTTGACCGTAGAGCGCCCAAGAAACGGGCTCCGGAATCCTTCCGGCGCGACGACGAAATCCTGCAAGTGAAGTCGGTCTCACTGAGAGTATTAGCGGCCCGGGGAAATTACTCTCACCATCCTGCAAGTGAGCAACTTGAGGATAGTGTAAACCAACCAAGGGAGTCAAAAAAATGTCGAGCGCAACCGCCCTATCCGGCGAATTGAGTCTGCACAAGGACCTCGGGCTGGCCGCGGAAGAGCCGACCACCACTCAGCCCGTTCAGAACGGCTTGTCGATGGTCGTCTTCTCGGGTGACCTGGACAAAGTTCTGGCGGCGATGATCATCGCGAACGGCGCCGCGGCGATGGACCTCCCCGTGAGTATTTTCTTCACGTTCTGGGGGCTCAACGTCCTCCGCCGAGGGGGCCCGGTCCACGTGCAGGGCAAGAAGACAATGACCGAGGGCATGTTCGGCCGCATGATGCCCCGCGGTCCGGAACACCTCCATCTCTCCCAGATGAACATGGCCGGGCTCGGCACCCGGATGATCAAGAAGGAGATGGCGAAGAAGCACGTCCTCAGCCTCCCGAAGCTGATCCAGTCAGCTCAGGAGCAGGGCGTCCGGTTCATCGCGTGCCAGATGTCGATGGACCTGATGGGGATCCACAAGGAGGAGCTCATTCCCGGAATCACGATCGGTAACGTCGGGTCGTTCATCGACGCGGCCGACCGCAGCCGGATGACGCTCTTCATCTAGAGCGAGGCCTGCGCCGATGACCGACCGGCCCGAGGCCGACCCGTCGCGCCTCGACCTGAGGGGGTTCGAGCTCGAAGCCGATCTGATCCGCGTCCTCGCGAATCCGAAACGGCTGATGATCGTGAGCCTCTTGGGGCCCGGGCCGCTTACGGTCACGGAGATCGCCCGCCGGTTGAACCTCTCCCTGCAGAACACGTCGCAACACCTTCGATTGATGCGGGACCGCACCATCGTTCGCGCGCAGCGGGACGGCCGCGAGGTTCGTTACGCCCTGACGAGCCCGGTGTTCTCGGAAGCCTGTCGGCTCGTCCGTCAGGCGCTCCTCGCGGAGGCGCGGGCCCGCCCGGCCCATTTCGGCTGGGGCGGCGGGTCCGTGCCCGACGCGGGAGGGCTTGCCGAGGCCGAACCTCCGAGGAATCGCCGAACGATCGCGGTCCCGAGTTGAATCTCCGGAGAACGAACATCATGAACATCGAAGAACTGAAAGCCCTCAAGGTCGACAAGGTCGTGGACGCTCGCGGCGTGGCTTGTCCAGGTCCGCTGCTCGAAGCCAAGCGGATGGTCCCTTCGGTCCCGATGCACGGGGTCATGGACATCATCTCCTCGGATGAGGGAACGACCGAGGACGTACCGCTCTGGGCGAAGAAGGTGGGACACGAGTACCTCGGTACGGTCCCCGACGCCGGACTCTGGCACGTCTACGTGCGACGGGGTAAGTAGTGCCCGAGGGGCGCGCGACCAGCCCCCGACCGCGCGTGCTGGTCTTCTCCACGAACGCGATCTCCGACATGGGGATCGACCTCGCGGGGAGCTCGCACATGGACTACTCCCCGACGGTTCAGGTGATCGCGGTTCCCTGTTCGGGAGGGATCAACCCGGCGTGGGTGTTGCACGCGCTGAGGGCCGGATTTGACGGGGTCTTCATCGCGGCCGACGGGAAGGAGTGCACGTTTCTCTCGGACTGTGTCGATCGCACGGGGCATGTCGTAGAGCAATCCCAAGCGTTGCTGCGACAGGCTGGACTCGAGCCGGGTCGCGTGAAGACGGCCGCGATCTGTTCGGTTTGTTCCGAGCCGTTCGTCAATCACATGAAACAGTTCGCGAAGGCACTTTCCGAATTGCCCGGAGTCGCTGTGGCGGTCGCGTAGATGGCAGCGAACGGGTCGAAGACCGATTACGACGCCCTTGTCGTGGGTGCCGGGGTCGGCGGTATGGAGTCGGCGCTGACGCTCGGCGACATGGGGTTCAAGGTTCTCGTGGTCGAGAAGGAGCCGAGCGTCGGCGGGAGGATGATCCTGCTCAGCAAGGTGTTCCCGACCCTCGACTGCGCGAGTTGCATCTCCACGCCCAAGATGGCCGCGGTGAACAACCATCCCAACGTCCGTGCGCTCGTCTACTCTGAGGTCGACGACATCACGCCTCGACCCGAAGGAGGGTTCCTGGTCCATCTGACCCGGAAACCAACGTTCATTGACACCGCAAAGTGCACCGGCTGCGCGCTCTGCGAAGCGGCGTGCACGGTGGCGGTACCGGACGAATTCAATTACGATCTTGCCGCCCGCCGGGCGGCTCACATCGCCTTCCCGCAGGCCGTGCCGAAAAAGGCGGTCATCACTCGGCGCGGCACCTCGCCGTGCTCGTTCACGTGCCCCGCGGGCGTGAAGCCCCACGGGTACATTTCGCTCGTCCGATCGGGACAGTACGACCAGGCCTTCCGCCAGCACCTCGAGGACGCCCCGCTCGTAGGGGTGTTGAGCCGCGCTTGCTACGCCCCGTGCGAAGAGAAGTGCTCGCGCTCCGACCTTGAAGGGCCGGTCTCGATCCGGGGAATCAAGCGGTTCATGGCGGACCGCTACTACGGCGAACACGCGGAACCCGAGTACGGGCCCCCGAACGTGCGATCCGGAAAGAAGGTCGCGGTCGTGGGGTCGGGACCGGCGGGTCTCTCCGCCGCATTCTTCCTTGCCCGCGCGGGCCACGACGTCACGGTGTTCGAGGCCGATGCGGAGCCGGGAGGGATCATGCGATGGGGGATCCCGTCGTACCGGCTTCCGAAAGAGGTCTTGGCTCGGGACCTGAAGAACATCTCGGCGCTCGGCGTTCGGGTCGAAACGAATCACCGGGTCACCTCGGTCTCCGCGCTTCGGCAGACCGGGTTCGATGCGGTGTTTGTCGCGGCGGGCGACCGAGGGGGACGCAAGCTCTCCGTCCCCGGTGAAGAGCTCTCGGGGGTCATCGACGCGATGGAGTACCTGCACCAAATCAACGAAGGACACCCCGCCGACTTGACCGGGAAGAACGTCGTCGTGATCGGCGGCGGAAACGTCGCCATCGACTCGGCTCGCAGCGCGTTGCGTCTCGGGGCGCGTTCGGTGAAGATGTTCTGCCTCGAATCCCGACCCGAAATGCCGGCCCATCCCTGGGAAATCCAGGAAGCTGTGGACGAAGGCGTCATCGTGACGACTTCGTGGGGGGTGGGGCAGATCCTGGGTGACGACCACACAGTCGCCTCGATCGAGCTCATCCGGTGCACCGCAGTCTTCGACCAACAGCACCGATTCAACCCTTCCTTCGACCGCACGGTCCAACAGTCGGTCCGGGCCGATGTGATCATCAAAGCGATCGGTCTCGCGCCGAACACCGCCCCCTTTTCCCCCGAGCTCACGCTCCAGCGCAGCGGAACGATCCAGGTCGACCCCGAGACACTCGAGAGTTCGCTTCCCGGGGTCTTCGCCGGCGGGGATGCCGTCACCGGCCCCTCGATGATCGTGACCTCGATCGGGCAAGGGAAACGGGCGGCATTCTACATCGACCGATTCCTGCGGGGCGCCCCGAACGCGGGAGTTCACTTCGACGAGCGGCTGCCGATTGCCGACCGTTTGGACGTGCTGGCTCGGGCCCGGGTCGGCGGTACCCGGCGCGAACCTGTGGCTCCTGTTCGGACGCCGGTCGTCGAACGGCTCTCCTCGTTTTCCGAGTACGAGAGCCGGATGAGCGAGGAGCAGGCCCGTGCGAGTGCCAACCGCTGCCTCGACTGTGGGGTATGCTCGGAATGTCGGCAGTGCGTGGCGGTCTGTCCGGCGAACGCCATCGACCTCGACATGAAAGACCTTCACGAGACCGTAACGGTCGGCTCGGTCGCGCTCGCGACCGGGTTCTCCCCGTTCGATGCCCATAAGAAGCCCGCGCTCGGATTCGGTCGGTTCCCGAACGTTATCACCGGCGTCCAGATGGACCGGATCCTTGCGCCGACGCGCCCGTTCAACGCCCTCGTCCGCCCTTCCGACGGCAAGGTTCCCTCGAACGTCGCGTTCGTGTTGTGCGTGGGGTCGCGGGACGAACAGGTGGGGAACCGCCTCTGCTCGCGGGTGTGCTGCATGTACTCGATGAAGCAGGCCCAGCTCCTCATGGGAGCGATCCCGGTCGCGGACGTCACGATCTACTACCTCGACATCCGGGCGTTCGGGAAGGGCTACGAGGAGTTCTTCCAGCAGACGAAAGGAATGGGCGTCTACTTCACGAAAGGGAAAGTCTCCCGGATCGAGGAGACCGACTCGAACGACCTCCTCGTCCACTACGAGGACATCGAGGGCGACGGGGGCCCGAAGCAAGCCCGTCACGACATGGTGGTACTCTCGGTGGGGCTGCTCCCCAACCAGGGAGCGTTCCAGCTCTTCCCCAAAGAGGGGCTCGCGAAGGATGCCTACTCCTACATTCGGGAAACGGACGAGGAGCTCGAACCCGGCCAGACGAGCCTTCCCGGTGTCTTCGTCATCGGCTCGGCGACCGCCGTGCGGGACATTCCCGATACGATCCTTCACTCCGAGGCGGCCTCGGCCCAGATCGCGGCGTATCTCAAGAGGGGGGCGAGAGCGTGACCGCTCGCCGCCTCGGCGTGATGATCTGCCAGTGCGGGGGGAACATCTCCGATTACGTCGACGTCGAGAAGGTCCGCGCGGAGGTCTCGAAGGAAGGGGACGTCGTCTCGGCGCAGATTCAGATGTTTGCCTGCTCGGACGCCGCGCAGCAGACGATGATCCAGGAGATCCGAGAGAAGAAGCTCGACGGGATCGTCGTCTGCTCCTGCTCCCCGAAGCTCCACACCGCCACCTTCCGCGCGATGAGCGAGCGGGCGGGCCTCAACCCGTACCAGTACACCCAGGTGAACATTCGCGAGCAGGATTCGTGGGCGCACACTCACGACC
>Ga0187810_10000865_pt1 | contig 10941 bp, 10 predicted proteins | sample NC_wetland_sal_i_9_FD_132963 | JGI IMG/M metagenome (GOLD analysis project Ga0187810, IMG submission 132963) | Wetland sediment microbial communities from Neuse River Estuary, North Carolina, USA - ASW_5 | ecosystem: Environmental > Aquatic > Freshwater > Wetlands > Sediment | place: USA: North...
ACGGAGATCGCCACCAAGGGCCGCCACGACCCCTGCGTCGGCATCCGCGCCGTGCCCATCGGCGAGGCGATGATGGCATTGGTGCTGGCGGACCACGCGCTCAGGCACAGGGGACAGATGGGCTGAACGCGAATGGGGGGGCAATGAGCGCGTTCGACTACTTGTCGGTTCTCTATTCCGTCATCCTCGGTCTGGCGTTGACCCAGATCCTGCAAGGATTCCGCGCGCTCATGCTGGCGCGCTCGCGCGTGAAAATTTTCTGGCCGGCGCTGATCTGGGCGGCGCTGGTGATCCTCATCGTAGCCGGGGCCTGGTGGGGGATGTTCGCCATGCGCACCTTCGGCGAATGGACCTTCGCCATGTACGCGGCCGTGGTGATCCAGATCACCCTCATCTACCTGGTCGCGGGCCTTGCCGTGCCGGACGTTCCGCCCGAGGGCGCCGTTGACATGCGCCGGATGTATTTCGACCATAAAGGATGGTTCTTCGGCCTGTTTGCCGTCACGATCGCCGCCACATTCCTCAAGGACGTCATCACGACCGGACATCTCAGCTCGCTGTCGAATGCCTGTTTCCTGGGGTTCTTCTTGGCTCTGGCGGTCATCGCGGCCATCGTGAAGTGGCGTTGGTTTCACGGGCTGCTGGCGCCGTTCAGCGTCGCCGCCGTCGTCGCCTACTCGGCACTGCTTTCTTTCCGGCTCTAGCCGGCCACGAAAGGACAAATCATGGAATTGCTCGGCACAGTCGTTCTGGTCGTTCTGGTGTTTTTCGCGCTCACGATCTTCTTCGGGAGCTTCTTCACGGTGCAGCAACAGAGCCGCGCCATCATCGAACGCTTCGGACGGTATGTGCGGACCGCCCGTCCCGGCCTCAACTTCAAGGTGCCGTTCATCGAGACCATCATCCAGCGCGTTTCGCTGCGCGTGCAGCAGCTCATCGTCGAAGTCGAGACCAAAACCCAGGACAACGTGTTCGTGAAACTGCTCGTCGCCGTGCAGTACCGCGTGGTGGAGGGCAGCGAGGCGGATTCCTATTACAAGCTCCAGGACCATGTGGAGCAGATCAAATCCTATGTTCTCGACGTGGTGCGCGCCAAAGTTCCGCGCATGAACCTCGACGAGGTGTTCGAGAAGAAAGACGACATCGGCACCGCGGTGAAGTCGGAACTCGACGTCTCGATGAAGATCTACGGCTTCGAGATTCCCAATGCGCTGGTGACGGACGTCAATCCGGCCGATAACGTCAAGGCGGCCATGAACGAGATCAACACCCAGCAGCGCCTGCAGGTCGCCGCCACCGCCAAGGGCGAAGCCAACAAGATCCTGGTGGTCAAGAACGCCGAGGCGGAAGCGGAATCGAAGCACCTTCAGGGCGAAGGCATCGCCAAGCAGCGCCGCGCCATCGTGGACGGATTGCGCGAATCCATCTCCGCCTTCACCGAAGCGGTGGGAGGCGTCAGCGAACGCGAGGTGCTCAATCTCGTCCTGCTGACGCAGTATTTCGACACCCTGAAGGAGATCGGCGTTTCCGCAGGCTCCAAGGTGATCCTGACCCCGCACTCGCCGGGCGGCATGACCGACCTCAATCAGCAACTGACCACCGCGATCATCACCGGCATGGAAACGGCAAGCGCGAAGGCACCCGACGCCAAAGGGCGATAAGACCGGCCCCAAAGCCCAATATGGTTAACGGCACGCCCCGTTGTCGATGTCGCGCGGCGTATTTTACGCCTGTCGCGTGTGTTAAGGTTACCCGTCTCGGTGGCAAACTGCGACGAACGACTTCACTTCGGGGGGCGTCCAAGTGCCGAATTCCATGAACTCAGTACAAATGCCTCACGGCATTCGTACTGCACAGACCAATGCGCGATCGGCGGCCGCGGCCGCGGCATCGCCCAACAGCAATATCAGTGCCGACGTCGCACGATATTTCGCGGCCATTCGCGACGCCGATGCCTACATCGCAGGTTCTCTCTTCGCCCATGTGGCCGAACCGGCGACGCCGTTCACAAAACAGTTTAAGAGGACCGCTCGCTACCGGGTGCCGCAGAACAAGGAGATCTACGACGAAGCCGACAGGCTGCAGGGGAAATGCACGCGGCGCTATTTTGCGCTGCGTGTGACCACCGCCGCCCTTTTCGGCGTGTTTCTTTGGCTCGTGATCGGCCTGTGCGACGTATATGGACCGCACTTCATCGGCCGCTTGGGGCAGTCCGTGTTGGGGAGCCTCCTCTACATAGGAGCCGCACTGCTCATCGGAGCTGGCCTCGCGCTTGTCAGGTATGGCGCGCGGTGGGCCTTTCTCGATCTGTACATCAAGATGCCCGTTGGCGAACTGGCGCATCTGATGTCGGCAAAATTCAACAAGGTCGTGTCCGACACGAACATCGCCTGCGGTCAAATCGAATCGCGGACGGATTTCGGAACCGGTCTCGGATGGGCGCAACGAGCCTGGGGATGGAGCATGATCGCGCTCTGGAATTCGATCCAGAGCAGAACACTGGACGGATATGCGACGACCGTTTTCTGGAAGATGCAGTTTTTCGATATCGCCGCAGAGCGCACGTGGCGCCTGATTAAGGGCGTGCTCCTCATCGTCGCACTGTTCGCGTTGTTCTATATGCAAGGATCGGAAGCACAGCGCATATGGATCAAGGGCCTAGTGCCGGTCTACTGCGCCGTCGGCGTATGGCTTGTCTCGTGGTATTTCATGTTTGTGCACTGGAAGCGCCGGATACGCCGCAAGCTGCCTGTTGACTTCCTGGGTCTGGCGTTGGCCTACGCCGTGCTCGCCGCCTTTTGGACGTGGAAGGGCGCTAGCATTAGCATCGATCTAACCGTTTCGTTGATCGGGGCCGTCTGCATCGTCGTGTTCTGGTCCGGCTGGATCGTCGCCGACGAGAGAGACGACAAGGAACTGGTTCAGATATTCACCAGCAAACTCAAGATCGACGACGTGGCGACGCTCAACACGTCGTTCTACTTCAATTCCATCTCCGCAAGATTCCAGAACCTCGTGGAGGAACTGATCGACGCCCAGAGGAGCACGAGGGGCACTCCACCGGCGACGACAAAGGACGAGTAGCCCGGCACACCGCTACGCGGGCGGTGCCAGGAGCTACTTCCACCGCGGGAACGAGGCCGCCTTGGCACCGACGGCAAGCTGCGGATACGAGGGCAGATCGACCTGCTCCTTCTTCTCGCGTGCGTGGACGCAGGCGATCGTGCGCCTGGCGAAGGCGACGAAATCGCCGGCCTGCGGCAGCCATTCCACCGCGCAGGTGTCGAAGTAGGTGTAGCGGTCGGCCTCGCCGCAGCCGAACGAAGCCCGGTCGGCCGCCGCCGCGGTGAGCACGATGCGGTCGGGCGCTTTCAGCGCGGGCACGAAGACGCCGGAAAAGCAGGCCGAGACGACAACCACCGTGGGCCGGTTGCCGCAGGTGTTGGCGAGCATGCTCGCCAATTCGCTCGGCGAAAGATCGCCTTTGCCCAAGACGATGCCGTCGTCCGATCCGTGCGAGGTGAAATAGACGAAGCAGCCGCCCTTGGCGCGGTTCGCATAAGTCCACAGGCCATCCCAGATGCGCCGCTTCAGAGCGGGCTCGGCCTTGCCGCCCGGCTCGTGCTGGGGCCATGACGAATATTGCAGCACGTTCGAACGCGAGAAGCCGATGCCGACCAGCTCATCCGCGACAGTCTGACGGCCGTTGTCGAACACGTGGCTCGGCTTGCCCGAATGGGCGTGGAAATCGCCCGCGACCACGATACCCGCCCAATCGGAAAAATCCGCGGCCGACACAGGCACCGCCAACGCGGCCAGCACGAAAAACCACCAAAGACGCATCGCCTCGCCTCCCCCGCGTACTATGCGAGCGAGGCGGACACAGGTCCAGACCTGAAGCGGGGCGGAGCGGCGGATTTGGAGAGCGTGCGCATCAGCGTGGCGCAAATCCATTCGACCTCGGCATCGCCGAGGCTCGAGCGGTTGGGCAATTCGAGCAAGCGGCGATCGAGATCCGGAATGCTTCTCAGAGCCTTTCGATTGCTCTCGCCGAGCGCATAACCCTGCCGCGTCTCCAGACCTTGACGGCTGAGCGCCGCGCGCAACGGCCCCATCTCGACCGGCTCCGGCAGAAGCACCATCATGCGGGTGAGATAACGGCCGGACGCATATTGCGGCATGACGATGCCGCTGCCGGACAAGACGCGCTGGTAGGCGGCGGCCAAGCGAATTCGCCCAGCCCTGCGCGAGGGAAAGCTTTCAAGCTGCTGCAGCACGACCGCGGCGGCCGCATTCGACATGCGGGAAGGAGGGCAGACGCGCGGCCTCCGTTTGCCGCTGCCGCCGAACAATCGCCGAAGCCGGTCGAAACGATAGCGCAAGGCGGCCGCGCTGCGGTGAAGCGGGCCGTCTTCCAGGAAGGCGAGAAAATCGGATGGCCGATAGGCGCCTTGCGGCAGCGCCTCCACCGCGCGGTGCGCCGCGCGTTCGAAGGCCCCATCGTTGACGATCAGCGCCCCGCCTGCGTTGGTCGCCCCGGCCGTGACACTCTTCACCTCGCTGAAACTCGCGATCCCGAAATGGCCGAAGCAGCCCAGCGGCCGTCCGCCCGCCGAAACGCCGAGCACCTGTGCCGCATCGTCGATCAAACCGACTCCGGCGGCAAAGCAGATTCGCTCGATCTCCTCGATGGCGGCGGGACAGGCGTACATGTGGGCCGCGATGACGGCGAGCGTGCGCGGCGTGATGGCTTGCGCGAGCTGTTCGGGATCGAGGTTGAGGTCGCCTCGCACGTCGACGGGCACCGGAACGAGACCGCTCCGTTCCACCGCGCGCAACACGCTGGGACAGATATAAGCGGGAACGATCACCTCAGGTTTCGGCGGCGTGCGCTCGGCGTAAGTCCTGAGCGCGATCTCGATGGCGAGGCGGCCCTGGTTGACGAGATGCAGCGGGCGGCCCGCAAACATGGGACCGAGGATTTCGGCGAGCCGCTCCAGTTCCCGCCCGCGCACGCCGATCGCCGCGCCGGCAAGAACGCGATATTCCGCCCAGCCCCATTCCGCGATCAGCATCGGCTGGCGCATGCCGTCACTTTCTCTGGAATTGCCCCGCCGGCTCAATATGCGACGACCATAGGAACCGGTCACGCGCCGGCCGCAGCCGGCGATCCTTGTTGCGCCCGCAACAGGTACCACGCCGCGCAGAAGAACAGGAGTACGCCGTTGCCGAAGGCGATCAGAGCGCTGGTTGCCGACGGCGCCGACGCCAAGACGGGCGGCACGCCGGTTGCCTCGATTGCGGCCAACACGGCCGCAACCCACAGGCACATGACGATGCCGACGGCGAGATGAAACGGCGTGCGGAACACCGGCGATAACGCCGCGAAGTGGAAACCGACGATCACCGAGATGGCTGGAACGATGTCGTTCAGACGCTGCTGCCGGATGCACAACCACACCGCCGCCGCGATCGCCGCGTACTGCGCGATATTGATGATGATGAACCACCTGAGGATGCGCGCGTCCCGCGCGGCGTCGTCGGGCGACACGTCCGGCGACGGTTCCCGCGCGAGCCGGTGGCGCACCCGGCTCTGCCACACGAGCACGGCCGCGCCGAGGATCAACGGCACGGCTAGATGCCAGATCAGCTGCGGATTCTCGAAGAAGGTCACGCCGGCAAACAGCCACAGGGCGCCGAACACCCCAAAGAACCCCGCGCCGGATACCATCCCCCTGCGTCGCACCACGCTTGGCGATGCCGCCATAGTTGCCCCGTTTCCATGGTGTGGATTGAACCCCTCGTACCACGGAGGGTATCAAGGATTCCGCTCCGAGCCTACCGTGCGAAAGCCGCCGCCAACTCGATTTGATTTGACCATAGGAACTGGTCCACGGGAACGACGCGGACCAAACGGAAGCCGCCGCCGATCATGACGCGTGCGTCACGCGCGAAAGTTTCCGCATCGCACGAGACATAGGCCACGCGGGGCACGCGGCTCTTCGCCAGCATCCCGGCCTGTTCGAGCGCGCCCGCGCGCGGCGGATCGAGACAGATCGCGTCGTAACCGTTCAGTTCCGTTTCCGTCAGCGGGCGCTTGAACAGATTGCGCTTCTCCACCGTGACGGGCCTGAGGCCCGATGTCTTCTTCGCCGCGGCAGCCATCGCAGCGAGCATGGCGCCGTCGATTTCGACGGCGTGCACCTGTGCGGTTTCCGCAAGCGGAAAAGAGAAGGTGCCGCAGCCGCAAAACAAATCCGCGACGCGCTTGGCGCCGGCCAGCGCCTCGCGCACGAAGCCCTGGAGCGCGCCCTCGCCTTCGCGCGTGGGCTGGAGAAAAACCTCCGGCGGCAGCGACACGACGGCCTTGCCCAAGCGGACGGACGGCGTGCCGAGCGACACGACGGTTTCGCCGTGGGCGGAAATGCGCGCCAGCTTCAGATGCTCGGCCCAGCGCGCCAGCGCGGCGATGGTGGACGTGTCGTTGGGCAGGCGCCAGCGCAGGCCGAGGTCGACGCCCGTATCGGTTTGCGTCAGGCGCAATTCGGCATCACCGTCCGCGGGCAGGAGCGCAGCCAGCATCGCCCGCAACCCCGGCAGCAACGCCGTCAGCGTCGGCGTGAGCACCAGACACTGTTCGAGATCGACGACCGAATGCGTTCGCGCGGCATGGAAGCCGAGTTCGACACCGGCGGCGGTCTTTCCGGCCTTCAGCGTGGCGCGGCGGCGCGTCGCGGGGGGAACTTCAACAATGTCTTCGACGACGGTTTCAATGCCGTGGCGGGCCAGTGCCGTCGCGACGATCGCGTGCTTCAGCGCGCGATAATCGGCGTCTGGAATGTCTTGATGCATGCAGCCGCCGCAGGTGCCGAAATGGCGACAGAGCTGCGTCACGCCCGCCTCGCGGCCATCAGGAATTCGCGATTGCCGTCGCCGCCCTGGATCGGACTTTCCAGCGTGCCGAGAACGGACCAGCCCTGCTGTCCGCCAAGCCAGCCGGTGATGGCGCGAATGGCTTCGTCGCGAGCCGCCTCGTCCTTGACCAATCCGCCCTTGCCGACCCACTCACGACCGGCCTCGAACTGCGGCTTGATCAAGGCGACCAACCAGCCGCCGGAACGCACCCGCTTCAGCGCCGCGGGAAGCACGAGCCTGAGCCCGATGAAGCTGACGTCGGCGACGACCACATCCACGTCTTCGGCAATGTGGCTCGGCGCAAGATCGCGCGCGTTCAAGCCGTCGATCCGGATGACGCGCGGGTCGCCGGCGAGCCTGGGATGCAACTGGCCGTGTCCCACATCGATCGCATAGACCTTGGCGGCGCCGCGTTCGAGCAGCACTTCGGTGAAGCCGCCGGTGGAGGCGCCCACATCGAGGCAGACGAGGCCCTCGGCAGACAGGCCGAAATGATCCAGCGCCGCGACGAGCTTCAAGGCGCCGCGCGAGACGTAGGGATGTGCTTTTTCGTATGAAATCTCTGCGCCCTCCTCGATCTGCTGCGAAGCTTTTAAAACGGGCGCGCCGCCAACGCGTACCTTGCCCGCATGGATGGCCGCCTGCGCTTCGGCGCGGCTGGCGGCGTAACCGTGTTCCACAAGGTAGAGGTCGGCGCGGGTGGGCATCTACGCCCTATAGCACCCCGCATCTCATCCTTCGAGGCCGTCAGGCAAACCTTCCGGCCACCACGGCGGAATTGGAGCGGCCGAGGGCGGCAAGCGCCATGTCGGCAATGGAGCCGGCATCGAGGCCGGCCTCGATATACATGCGCTCGGGCGTGTCCTGGTTCTGGAAGCGATCGGGCAGCGTCATCGGGCGCACCTTCAGGCCGTGGTCCAGCAAACCTTCCTGAGCGAGATATTGCAGCACATGGGCGCCGAAGCCGCCGATGGCTCCCTCTTCCACCGTGATCAACAGCTCGTGTTCCACCGCCAGGCGGCGGATGAGATCGCGGTCGAGAGGCTTGGCAAAACGCGCATCCGCAACCGTCGCCGAAAGACCGTAGGCCGCAAGACGGTCGGCGGCTTCCAACGCCGGCTGCAAGCGCGTGCCCAGCGACAGGATCGCGATGGACGTGCCTTCGCGCACGATGCGGCCCTTGCCGATCTCCAGCGGCGTTCCGATGAACGGACGCTCCAGGCCGAGCCCTTCGCCGCGCGGATAACGAACCGCCGAAGGACCATCGTCGTAGCGCACCTGGGTCGCCACCATGTGCATCAGTTCAACCTCGTCGGCCGCCGCCATGACGACGAAACCGGGCAACGCCGAAAGGCACGTGACATCGAACGATCCCGCATGCGTCGGACCGTCGGCACCGACCAGACCGGCGCGGTCCAGTGCAAAGCGGACCGGCAGGCCCTGAATTGCCACATCGTGCACGACCTGATCGTAGGCGCGCTGCAGGAACGTAGAATAGATGGCGCAGAACGGCTTCAACCCCTCGGCCGCAAGGCCGGCGGCGAAGGTCACCGCGTGCTGCTCGGCGATGCCGACATCGAAGAAGCGGTCCGGGAATTCCTCTGCGAAACGATCCAGTCCCGTGCCGGCCGGCATCGCAGCCGTGATCGCCACGATGCGCGGATCGACCTTGGCCTCCTCGACCAGCGCATCCGCGAACACCTTGGTGTAGGTCGGCGTCGTGGAGGTCGATTTCTTCTGCTCGCCGGTGAGCACGTTGAATTTCGTGACGCCGTGGTACTTGTCGTCGCTGGCCTCGGCGGGCGCGTAGCCCTTGCCCTTCTTCGTCACCACATGGACGAGAATGGGGCCGTTCTGCATGTCGCGCACGTTTTCGAGCACCGGGATAAGGTGATCGAGATTGTGCCCGTCGATCGGTCCCACATAATAGAAGCCGAGTTCTTCGAACAGCGTGCCGCCGGTAAAGAAGCCGCGCGTGTATTCCTCGACGCGGCGCACCGCGGTTTCGAGCCGCCTGGGCAGGCGGTGGGCAAAGCGTTTGGCAAGTCGGCGCATGCCGCGATACGGCCGCGAGGAAACCAGCTGCGACAGGTACGCGCTGAGCGCTCCGACCGGCGGGGCGATCGACATGTCGTTGTCGTTCAGGATCACGATTAGGCGCGTGTCCGCCGCACCGGCGTTGTTCATGGCCTCGTAGGCCATGCCGGCGCTCATCGAGCCGTCGCCGATGACGCATACGACATTGCGATTGTCGCCTTTGAGGTCGCGCGCCACCGCAAAACCCACGCCGGCCGAAATCGAGGTCGAGGAATGCGCCGCACCGAACGGGTCGTATTCGCTCTCCGCCCGCTTGGTGAAACCGGACAGGCCACCGCCCTGCCGCAAGGTGCGCATGCGCGAGCGCCGGCCGGTGATGATCTTGTGCGGATAGGCCTGATGACCGACATCCCAGATCAGCCGATCGTGCGGCGTGTCGAATACATAATGCAGGGCCACGGTAAGCTCGACCACACCAAGGCTGGAGCCCAGATGGCCGCCGGTCACCGACACCACATTGACCAACTCGCTGCGCAGCTCGTCGGCGAGTTGCTGCAACGACGAACGCGGCAGCCCCCGCAAATCGCTGGGCGAATCGACGCCATCCAAAAGGGGCGTCTTACTCGGTGTTGGCATCACAGGCTCCACTCGCCGCGCTTTTTTGGCGCGTGCATCCCCACCCCAGGGTCCCAATTGCCCCAAGGCTCGGATTTCTGGAGGAATAAATCAAGCAGCGGTAATGAAAAGCCTGAATCCGCGTCATTAATACGAAGCAAGATTATATCCCAATCGCGCTTGCCCTCTGCCCGATCGGTCCGATCGGCTCGAAATCTGTAGCCGAGTTCGACAAGGGTGCCCGCCAAGCCCCACCGGGCGGCCCCATCCTTTTTGGCGCAGACGCGTGAGGCGGGTTCGGATCACCTGCGCGGCCGACGCTCCACAAAAAACGCTTCAGCCGATTTCGACGGGTTCGCTCGTCAGCTTGCCGGTGCTCTGCACGATTTTTTCCAGCCGGCCTTCGGCGGCCTTTAGTTTGCTTTCGCAATGCGCCTTCAGGGCCTGGCCGCGTTCGTAGAGTACGATGGACTCTTCGAGATCGACCTGACCCTGCTCCAGCCGCGCGACGATACTCTCGAGCTCTTTCAACGCAGCTTCGAACGAGAGCGCACCTATCTCGGGCAGATCCGGTTTGACTTTGGTCGTCATGCAATCGCTCTCATTGCGAGCATCCACGCTTGTAAGTAACCGGTGGCGCCGTAGCGAACAACAGCGCCGCAAAAGCACACACGGCTATTCGCCGACTACCACTGCAAAGCCGACGTCAACACATTTTTGTATGAACGCGCGCATGTCACTGCTCTTTGCCTTCAATCGGAGCGTGCCCAACTCTGCAGCATTCGCCGGGCATTTTTCCCTAAAGTTTCAACATTCAAACGACGACGGCACCGCTTGGAAATTACGCCTTAACACCGACCGTTGCAGCATCGGTATGCGCAATAAAATTACCGCATTAAATCTGATGACATGCGCAGCGTTATGACTTTCTCACGGAAACCTTTGCGACATTCGTGCTCAGACTGAAAAATGGGCACATAACCTGTTGAAGTTATTGTGACTTTCACACTTTAGGCATAATGACACTAAATATCTCGCACGCGTCGTGCGCTGTAATTTAATTTCTTATCGTATGACGCGAGAAAAACTTTGTTCCATAACAACTTGTTTTTGACGCCTTATTGCAACATTACGGGCTGGAAATCATAGCTAACGGGACTCTCCTAATGACGGTTTCGTTCGAGACACTTAGCCTCTGCGTCATGCGTGGGCGGACTATGAGGCAGTAGGGGTAAGCACTGCTCTGCCGTCATGGGTGACCAGCCCGCGAAACGACGTCGCTACGATTGAACGAAGGGGGTTCCAGTGTCCAAAACAAATACAAATCTGCGCACCGCGCTGTTCCTAGGAGCAGCGACTGCGGCCGCGCTCAGT
>Ga0187810_10000866_pt1 | contig 10936 bp, 11 predicted proteins | sample NC_wetland_sal_i_9_FD_132963 | JGI IMG/M metagenome (GOLD analysis project Ga0187810, IMG submission 132963) | Wetland sediment microbial communities from Neuse River Estuary, North Carolina, USA - ASW_5 | ecosystem: Environmental > Aquatic > Freshwater > Wetlands > Sediment | place: USA: North...
CAGAAAACAATACGATCTGCACGGTTTTTGACTTCACCAAGAGTACAAGTCGGGAGGCCAATGTCCTGCACGGCAATCAGTGTCGTGCCGTGGCAGACTGCAGCAGTATTATCTACGCAGGCTTTTGAGATTTCGGCAATCTCGTGTCCCATACTCTGGGCTTCACAGTTAGTGGAGCTCCAGCCGTACATGAGTGGCTTCTTTGCTTTTGCAAGCATCTGTGCGGTATATTCTGCAGCGTCGTCATAGCTGATCTCCTTATAGGATCCATCAGCCTGCATAAGTCGCGGACGTACGACGCGGTCGGATGCCTGCGAGTGCAGGAACTTTTCGGTTCCGATGACACAGGCATTGTAGACTTCGAGGATCTTTTTACCATCGTCGGTAACAACCACTTCAAGGTCATCGCAGAGCGTTCCGCAGAATGGACAAATAACGTCGGTTACCGTTTTTGTCATGACAATTCACCCCGGCACGCTTTCTGGACAAGTTCGATGCCAAGAAGCACAGGCTGATTGACTGCAACCTCTATCGTAACCGGCGTACCCTTAAAAGTCGGCATACCCGTAGAGTACGTGTTCGGGTTCACAATCTGGTTTGCCCATGGGCCCATCGGGATGAAACCGACCCCGGGGTGCGGTCCCTGGCTGGTCTCAGTGGCCTTGACAATTACACTGCCAAATTCACTTGTTACCCGGACGTTTGTGTTCTTCCATGCGCCAAGTTTTTTCAGATCTGAATGGTCGAGTTCGATAATCCCGCAGGCAGTGCGGTAAAGAGGCTTCTCCTTTCCTCCTTCTATTGCCACACCCTGCTGGATGCTCCGCCCGGAAATCAGATTTACTTTTATCGTTGCCACGATATATTCCTCCTAATGTAATAATCGGTGAAACGATGGATCTCCTCCTCATTAATCGTGCTCTTCCAGCGTTCTCCTGGCATTGGTATGCCCGCTGAAAAATATGAGTTGTGAGGAATCTCATGTATTCACGCAAATTTTCTTATTTTTTGAGCTCCGTTATAGGACTTGGTCCGAGTTCTCGGATGGTGTTGACCACGTCCGTTACCACGGCACCCCACTTTGCGCCTTCAGATGCCGAAACGAAGGTCATCCTGAAGCGGCGGTCGTCAAGGCCGATGCTTTTCATCAGGCGCTTGACCATGAACATACGTTTGGCTGCCTTGAAGTTGCCTTCAAGGTAGTGGCAGTCACCGAAGTGACAGCCCGAGACAAGCACACCATCAGCGCCATCGGCGAATGCTTTCAGGACGAAGAGTGCATCGATACGACCCGTGCACATGACACGGACGATCCGGATGTCGGGCGGGTACTGGATACGGCCGCCGCCGGCAAGGTCAGCGCCTGCATAGGAACACCAGTTGCAGATGATGCCTTGGATCTTGGGCTGCCAGATACCGGGTCCGCGTTCGGGGATGGTGAAGTTTCCTGGAGCTGACATTTACTGCTCACCTCCGAGCAGGAATGCATCGATTTGTGCGACGATCTGCGGGGTGGTGAAGTGGTTCATCCAGATTGCGCCACCGGGGCAGAATCCACCGCAGGTACCACAGCCTTTACATTTCGCTTCAGTTACCTGCATGACCTTGCGGCCATCTTTCTCTACAAGGGAGAGTGCACTGTATGGGCAGAGGTTAACGCACATGCCGCAGCCTGCGCACCGGTCTTCGATACAAGATGCGAAGTACGGTTCGAGTTCAACTTCTCCCATATGGATCGGGATACTTGCCGCAGATGCCGCACCTTCAGCAGATGCAACAGTGTCGGGGATATCCTTTGGGGCCTGGCAGGCACCTGCAAGGAAGACTCCGGCAGTGGTTGTACCACAGGGGTTTAGTTTCGGGTGTGCTTCAAGCAGCCATCCGTCCATCGAGCATGATACACCGAACAATTTGCGTGTCCTGTTGGTATCTGCCGAGGGCTGGATTGCCGATGCGAGAACGACGAGATCCATTTCCATTGAAACTGGTCGGTCAAGAAGGGTGTCGTCTGCACTGACATAGAGATTCTTGGTCTTGGGGTCTTCCTGGATATGGGAAACACGGCCGCGGATGAACTTTGCACCCTCGTCCTGGATACGGTAATAGAATTCTTCGTACATCTTGCCGAATGAACGGATATCCATGTAGAAGATATAAGGGACCGCGCCGGGAATCTTTTCAATGATCTGGTGGGCGTGTTTCAACGAGTACATGCAGCAGAACCGTGAACAGTATGGCTTGCCGATGCCGGTGTTGTCACGGGAACCTGCACAGAGAACGAACGCGATCTTCTTCGGTGTCTCTCCATCGCTCGGGCGGACAAGGTGGCCCCCAGTCGGACCGGACGCACAGATGAGCCGCTCAAATTCGAGGCTGGTGATAACGTTCTCGTATTTCTTGTATCCCCACTCTTCCTTCTTCTCGATAGGGAAAATATCGTAACCTGTAGCGAGAATTGCAGTTCCGACCTTAACCTTGACGAATTCGTCTTTGGATTCAAGATCGATTGCACGCTTCTCGGGACCACAGGCAGTGACACACAGCCCGCACTTGATACAGGAGTCGAAGTCGATGGTGTAAATGAGGGGGACAACCTGCGGGTGGTAGATGTAGATTGCCTTGCGGGGCTTCATGCCGATCTCAAATACATTCGGCTTGACAACCGGGCAGACTGCATCGCAGTCACCGCAACCGTTGCAGCCACCGCCGACAATGCCTCGTGCCTCTGCCTCTTTTGGCGTCAGGACACCACGGGCTTTCTTCCTTATAGTGACATCGAAGTTACCGATGTAACCTTCAACTGAGTCAACCTCAGAGTAGGTCATCAGGTCGATATTCGGGCTTCTGCCGACATCCACCATCTTCGGTGTAAGGATACACTGCGAACAGTCGAGGGTCGGGAACGTCTTGTCGAGCTGGGACATACGCCCACCGATAGTCGGTGCTGATTCGATGAGGTAGGTCTTGATACCGGCAGCAGCCAGATCGAGCGATGCCTGCATACCGGCGACACCTGCTCCGACTACCATTGCTGCCTTTTCGACGGGTACCGACTTCGGGTAGAGGTCCTCAAGAAGTGCTGCTTTTGCGACAGCAATGCGGACTGCATCCTTTGCCTTCTCGGTTGACCCTTCGCGGTCGTGCATGTGCACCCACGAGTTCTGGTCACGGATGTTTGCCATCTCGAACCGGAACGGGTTCAGGCCGCCTTCTTTCGTCGCCGTCCTGAAGGTTGGCTCGTGAAGACGGGGTGTGCAGGCTGCAACAACGATACCTGTCAGTTTATGGTCCTTAATTGCTTTCTCAATCTTCCCTTGGCCGGGTGTAGAACACATGTACTGGTAGTTGTCTACCCACGCGACACCGGGAATAGTACTGGAATATTCCTGTACCGCCTTGAGGTCCATTGATCCTGCGATGTTGGTACCGCAGTGACAGAGGAAAACACCGATGCGTGCTTCCTGTTTTGTGGTGCTGCCATGTGCTGGTGACGCAGCAGCTTTAACCGCGGGAGCTGAAGCCTTGACTTCTTTTGCGGGAGCATCCTGCTTCTTGGCCTCTGTCTTTTTGGTAGTAGTTTTCTTCTTTTCTGCCATCTTTTTCACCTCACAGGACCTTCTGCAGGAAGGGTTCGCAGCTGATCGCATGGAGATCAAGTGCGAGGTCCTGCGGGCTCATTCCCTGTGCAAGTCCGAGCAGTTCAGCAAAGTGCAGAACAGGCAGATCATATGAGACCCCGAACTTTTCCTTGATCTCGATCTGGCCGCGGTCGAACTGGAGCTGACAGAACGGGCAGATATCAGTGAGAGCGTCAACCTTTGCTTCTTTCAGGTTGATCAGTTTCTCATTTGCGATATCGAGCGCGTGTACGATATCGTATCCACGGACACCGCCGCCTGCACCACAGCATTGCATCTTGTTACGGTATTCTACAGGAGTTGCTCCGATGGCAGCGACAAGTTCTTCCATCCATGTCGGGCGCTCGGTGCTCATCATCTCTTCCCGGGGGAATTCACGGTCCTTTCTCGGCTTGATTAAGTGGCAGCCATAGTGGACAGCGATACGGGCACCGGTAAGCGGGTTGGTTACGCTGTCACGGATCTTATCGACACCGATGATCTTGTCATCGTAGAGAAGTTCTGCAGTGTGGTAGACATTGATGGTGCCTTTAAATTCCATGTCAATCTCTTTTAAAACCTCATTGACACCATCTTTCAAGTCGGGGTTGTGCTTGAGTTTGTGGTTGACTTCCCAGATCGACTTGTAGCAGCCATTGCAGAGCAGGGCGATATCCATCTTCATTTGTTCGGCGAGAACAAGATTTCGTGCTGCCATCGCGTAAAAGACGTTCAAATCGATCGATCCAAACGCTCCGGGAGCCGGGCAGCAGCTTGCTCCTTTCAGAGGAACCAGTTCAACGCCGAGTTTCTTCATAGCCTTGATCGAGGCTGCTTCTGAACCGGGATACCGATTGGGAGCGATGCAACCGAGGTAGAACGCATACTTGTGTTTTGCTTCCGCTGACATTGATTATCCCTCCCGTTCCTTGACGATACGGTCAGCATTTTCCTTAAGCTTATAGTGGTCAAGGATCTTTTTGATGCCGGGCATATATTCCGGATACATATGGGTGGTTGGTGGATCGCGGGTGAGCCCAAGTTTCTCGCGAGCTGCCCTGTTCACGTCATTGTTTGGTACCCCATGACCGGAGCTGTAAATAGCCTGAACCGTCTTGAGGAAATTCACCGGCACGATATCTCTCTCGAATGCGAGGTTCCTCATCGACATTATAACATCGGTTGGCAAGATATCCCTCGGGCATCGGTCAGAGCAGCTGTAACAGGTTGTACAGAGCCAGAGATCCGGGTCGGTCAGGGCTTCGTTCTCAAGACCGAGAACTACTCTCCGCATAAATTTACGGATCCGGTAGGTGCTGCGTGGGGCTGACGGGCATGCTGCCGTACAGGTACCACACTGGTAGCACATCTGCGGGATCGTGCGTGAAATCGATTTCACCCGTTTTGTAAAAGCCGGGTTTGAGTCATCAACGAAGTAGCGCTGCTCATGGAGTTTCTTCTCGAGCGCTTCCGGGTAGCCTTTTGCTCGTGCCATAATATTCACGCCTTCCCCATTACTGTGCCTTTAAGTTCTACCTGGCCGGAAGTCGACTCTTTCACCTTGGATGTTCGAGTGGTGAAGAGTTTTGCCTTGATCCTCTTGAACAGGTCAGTCTCGGGGCCTTTCATCCTGATGCCGGTTCTTGAGAGGACAATGATATCCTCACCGGGGCAGGCATTGACACAGGCACCGCAGAGGATGCAGTAGTCCTTGTTGACGGCGATCGTTGGTTCGATCTCGTGCTTCATCTCGGCTGCCGGCTTTGACGAGGGGAGATAAATTGCATTTGCAGGGCAGATCTCTGCGCAGGTTGAACAGCCGCCTGGGCACTTCTCTGCGTGGAATTCAATATTGCCTTCAAAGACTTTCTCGACAGTAATCGCTTCAGTCGGACAGTTTCTTGAGCACCACGTACAGGTACAGCAGTTGTCCTGAATGATATCGACTTTTCCGGCGAGTTTATCAGAAATGACTTTCCGGTCAACAGTGATGCATTCCTCGGGACATGCTTCAACACACACTTTACACGCGTCGCACTTTGTCTGGTCCCAGACAACTTCACCTTCAACCTTTCCGACCTCAGCTGTGAAACCCTTGTGTTTCACATTGATTGCCGGGCAGAGTGCACCGCAGATACCACAAAGAGTACACTTTTCCTTGTCGACAGTGAATGTTGTCTCTGACTTGAGTGCCGTCTGGCGCTCTTTTGCTCCTGCTACCGGTCCCTTGTAGGTTCCCTCAAACGCGGGTACATTGCGATCGATTGCATCTCTCGGGCAGACTTCCTCACAAATCGTGCACCTGACGCATTTTTCTTCGTCAATTTCCGCTTTCATATCATATTGCGGGAATCCTTCCTTCTCGATGATCGGAAGCCGTTCCTGTCCATCCACTTTCAGAGTCAATGCGTTGAATGGGCACATGACGACACAAACGCCACAGTACGAGCACTTCTGCTCGTCAACATCGACGGGAGCTGCATAGTTAATAGCTCCTCGCCGTGATGCGCCGACGAGTCCGAGAACGATTGCGTCCTCAGGACAAGACTCGACACAGACACCACATCCTGTACAGGTCTCTGAATTCAAAATAAGGTTGTTAACGCTCTGAAGGAGGCGCTGCTCCATCACAACGTTAACGCCCTCTCGTTTCTTAGAAAACTTGGGAAACAATGCCATGAATTTACCCTCACGCAGTTCCTTTATTGTACCTTTGCCTGTGCTCTGGTTTCCCAGGGCCCTGCCAGCTTGATAACATCGTATGGGCATGCCTCAACGCAAACACCGCATCCGGCGCAGAGTTCACTCTTGAAGTCGAGAACAACGGATTTCCCGTCCTTGACCTTGTAGATCTTGTCCTTAGTGGCAGGTTCTACAGTGTGAAGCTCAAGCGCATCTACGGGGCACGCGACCACACAGTTGTTACAGCCGGTACAATTTTCCATGTTTATGTGCACTGCAAATGCCATATTTTTCACGCACCAGCTATGATCGATTTCAAAAATCGACTATCAAAAAGTGGTAGAAGAATGTAGATAAATGTTCTGAAATTCGCAAGGAAAAACGGACAAATTTCTGGAGTTTTTTAATTTTTATTTATAAATGATTTAAATAGGTTTAACATATAGTGTTGACATTTCCTGCCATTTTATATGCGCTCTTTCGTACCCGATCAAATTAGAAAATTTATTCAGCCAATATCGTTGTACAACACATTTACCGGAGGTTATTTTATGCAAATCAACGGCGTTACAATTGACGATACGTACGCAGAGGCTTTCCCAACATGGGTCTGCCGTATTATCATTACTGCGGTCACGAAGGAATGGGCAAGGAAGGCAGCAACTGAGGCAACCGGTTTTGCGACATCGGCCATCGGATGTCCGTGCGAGGCAGGAATTGAAGGGGAGATCCCGGCAAACCAGACCCCCGACGGAAGACCTGGCGTTGCAATTCTTATCTGTGCGAGCAAGAAGAAACTCAAGGAACAGGTCGTCGAACGTCTTGCGGAATGTGTCCTCACTGCACCAACGACTGCGGTTTTCAACGGCATTACCGATTCCGAGGAAAAAATCCCGGTCAAGCTTCACTTCTTTGGCGACGGTTACGAGTATCAGAAGGAAGTTGGCGGCAGGAAGTGCTGGGTAATCCCGATCATGGAAGGAGAATATGTCGGGGAAGAAGAGTTTGGCATTGTCAAGGGCGTCGCAGGCGGCAACTTCTTTGTGATGGGCGAGGACCAGATGGCTGCACTCCTCGGAGCTCAGGCAGCAGTCGAGGCAATTGAATCGATTGCCGGTACAATCACCAGTTTCCCTGGTGGCATCGTGGCAAGCGGCTCGAAGGTCGGCAGCCTGAAGTACAAGTTCATGCCGGCATCGACCAACGAGAAATACTGCCCTACTCTTCGGGAAAAAGTTACCGACAGCAAGATCCCGGCCGGGATCAAGGCAGTCTATGAGATCGTTATTGACGGTGTCGATGAGAAGAGCGTTTCTGCGGCAATGGGTGCAGGTATCAAGGCTGCAGTCATGGTGCCCGGTGTGAAGTTTATCTCCGCAGGCAACTTCGGTGGAACTCTTGGACCATTCAAGCTCGAGCTCCACAAAGTGCTTTGAACCAACCCATTTTAACTTTTTTTAACGCTATGTTTTCTTAAACTGAAAATATTTCTTACGTCATCGATTGTTATTTATAAATTGTTGCCAAATCTTTTGATAACGAAAATCTCGGCGATAAAATGATCAGTCTGAAACCTGACGACGTAAGAACGCGGTTCGGAACACTCTTTGCCAGAAAATTCCTGGTGATGGTTGACGAGCTTGCCGGGAAAGCGGAGATCATCGAACAGTGCCATGCCCGCGGTACGATCGAGTGGGATGCGATGAATCGCCGAAGAGCCGGTGGGGCCGTATCAGGCTGCGAAGTCGAAGGAACCTCGATGACCCTTCACGCGAATCTCGGTAAGTTCCCAGTACATTTCGGCGCAGCCTCCGGGGATATTGGCGGACAGGCGCTCGAGGCCGTTGAAGTTACAGGAGATGAGGTAATTACCTCGTGGGCTGGGATCGCCGGAGCCGGTGTTGGGATAGCGGCTTGTCTCCCCCAGGCCCCGGGCGTGATAAGAGCCGAGTATCCTTCCGAAGAGGATCTCAAAGTCGGGGGAGCCCGGACAAACCGGGTCAGGATCATCTCGCCGAGATACGAAAAAATCTGTTTTGGGATCGACGATACCGATACAAAGACCGAAGGGGCAACCTGGGTGATGGCTCTCAAGTGTGCCGAAGCCTGCAGGATTGAAGGCGTTGAATTTCTCAACATGCGGCTCATCCAGCTGAACCCGTTAGTTCCCGATAAGACGACAAACTGTGTGGGATCGGCACTCAACTTTGCGGTGAAGCCCGATAAGGTCGAGGCGCTCAGGGATCATGTCTGCACTTTCGTTGAGAAAAATACGTTCTCGAAAGATACCGGCATCGCATTTCACCGGGGCATCGGGTTTTCTGTTGACTCTCCTGCATTCAAACGGATAAAAACAGAGATCATGACCCGTGATGAGGCCGAGAAGGAAGCAAAAATCCTTGGTATCGAATTCCTCGACCACAATGCACGGAAAGGAAGAATCGGGGCACTTGGTGCGGTTCTCTGGGCAAACCGGGGCACCGAGGCTGCAGGACTCTATGGCGAACATCTCTGAACCCTACATCATTCACTACCCGCAGATCATCGCGGTAGCGGATACTGACGGAAGTCAGGTCGAGCTTGTCGAATTCTTCGATTGCGTCGGTGGGGCAATGTGGTCGAAACATCACTATGCACAGAGCCCGATTGTCCGCGACGTCAGGACTGTAGGTTCGACGATTCGGTACTTCCTGAGGCCGGATACTGTTGACTTAAGCCTCGAGGGATCACGGTTCCCTGCAGGGATCTCCTCGTGCAAGGTTGATCGGGACGAGATTGCGATCACGTACATAGGAATGGGTGGCGGTGGGGTTGGTGCGGCAGCGTGTCGCTCCGATGCAAAAGGTGTCCTGCGCAACAGGAGTGATCCCGCTGGTGGGGGCAAGGTGGCCGGAGCCACTATCTGGTTACCCCGGAGGCAGCGAATACTTATCGGGGTTGATGACACTGACACACCGGAAGAGGGTGCGACATGGACGCTTGTGCATAACATTGCAAAAGCCGTCGAAAATGACCAGAGTACTTATCTCTCGCACACTATCGTCCAGCTCTTCCCGGTTCCTTACCGGACGAAGAACTGTGTGGGCCTCGTCGCCGAGTTCGCTACGACAGATCCTGACGGTCTTGTAGCGAAGTTCCACAGCCTTCTCAAACAGTTCACCCTGTCTGAGAAGACCGGCATGGCAGTATATTCCGGTTTTTCACCCTCCGATGAATTACTCGCCTTTGGCCGTGCTGTCAAGAGAGGCGAAATCGCACGCGGTCAGCTGGAAGAACTCAAAGATCCTCATCTCCGGATTATCATGAATGGCCGGGGGATCATCGGAGCGGTAGCCGCCCTGCCGTTTTTCACCCGGTACGAGGAGGCGCTCGAATTATGCAGCGGAAAGACCTGAAGGCGCAGCTCCTATCTGTCGGATCGGCAAAGCTCACCGGAGAACCGGCGGAACCCTACGTTGCACGATCCACGGCTGGGCCGGGCGCAGGAGGAAGTGGTGCGATTTTCTTCGCAGTAGGAAACCAACGGGTCAAGTTCGCGACGGATCCTCTTAGCAGTATCGAAATCAATCATTTGGGAAATGGGGACGCTGTTCTGATCTTCGAAGGGGAACACATCAAAGGGAGACTTCTTGAGCCGGGATTCCACTGCCCGGGCCAGGCGTTCATAACGGTCACCGGCAGTTGTATCTTCAAATGCAGATACTGTTCCGTACCGCGTCTTCCCGGCCAGCGCAAGAGTATCCCGGAGATCGTGAGGATGGTAGAATCTGTACGGGACCGGATAAGTGCGATCTCGATCACCAGCGGAGTCCTTACCACTATCGAAGAAGAAGAATCCTATGTTATTGAGGTGCTAAAGAAGCTGACCCGGTTTGGCCTGCCCATAGGTGTATCAATCTACCCGACCGAAGAAACACCCGACCGGCTCAAATGCCTCGGCATCGCTGAAGTCAAGTTCAACCTCGAAGCAGCAACCCCTGCCATCTTCGGGAAGATGTGCCCGGGTCTTGATTATGGGTTACTCTGGAGCGTGCTTGACCATTCAGTGAAACTCTTCGGTAAGAACCGGGTCTTCTCAAACGTTATCATAGGCCTTGGAGAGACTGACGAGGAGATGGAAGCCTGTATCCGGAAGCTGGCCGCACACGGTGTTATTCCTGTTCTGCGTCCGCTCAATCCCGTTGCCGAATTGACCGGGACACCCCGCCCGTCTGCAGACCGGCTGAAAAAGATCTTCGCGGTCCACGCCCGGGTGCTGGAAGAAGCCAACCTCGATCCAAAACTGGCCCTTACGATGTGCACGAACTGCTGTGGCTGCGACCTTGTGCCAGGGAGGGATGAATGAAAGGCGTCGAGGCAATTGCAAAAGCGCTCGTTGCGGGTACAGACCGGTTGTATACGGTCCCGGGCTTTCCTGTTACCCGGCTCGGCGAACTCACCAATGCGGAGATGGTGATCAATGAGAAGACCGCCCTCGAATACGCTCTTGGGGACTCGATATCAGGGAGACGGGCGGCGGTCATCATCAAGAATGTCGGCATCAACGCATGCGCTGATCCGCTCCTCCAGGCATCCGCCCAAGGGCTTATTGGGGGCGTTGTTCTTGTTGCCGGTGATGACCCAGATGCCGAGGGATC
>Ga0187810_10000867_pt1 | contig 10920 bp, 16 predicted proteins | sample NC_wetland_sal_i_9_FD_132963 | JGI IMG/M metagenome (GOLD analysis project Ga0187810, IMG submission 132963) | Wetland sediment microbial communities from Neuse River Estuary, North Carolina, USA - ASW_5 | ecosystem: Environmental > Aquatic > Freshwater > Wetlands > Sediment | place: USA: North...
AGCAAGGCCCGCCGGCCCGAGACCGGAAACTGCGCCCCCGGCGCGCTCGACATTGCGTCCCACATCGTTGTTCCCCTTTCTCCATCGCCGGCCTACGCCCGGCGCGTTGAGGAACATTATCCTACAAGTCGCCGGGAGGTGGATAAGGAAACAACTGCAAATGGTGTACGAAGCGTGTTTTGCGTGGCCGACCGGGGACTTACAGCGCTGGATTTTCTGCCGCAGGGGCGGGGATAAGCCAAAAAGAGGCTGAACGCACTCGCGGCAATACGTGCCGGAAGTTGTACGAAAACAGTCCTTGATTCGGCGCTGATTCGGGCGAAAGAAGGCGGCGGGGCCGCCGCCGCCGTTCCCGGCCCCCTGAAGGCAGGCTCAGCGCCTGACGCGTTTGCGGCGCCGCGCGCCGAATCCGGCCAGGCCAGCCCCCAACAGCGTGAGTGTGGCCGGCTCGGGGATGGTGTTGCGGTTCGGAACCGTCTCGCTGAGCGTATTGGTGATGGACGAGACGGTGCCGCCGTCGGTGAGGGTCTCGGAAATCACCAGATCCGTGACGCCGGGATTGAAATCCGAAGACAAGACGCTGCCGGGTTGCACGATCGGGCCCACCTTCACTTCATGTATTTGAGCATCGCCCGCAGGAGTCAGGAACTTGTCCAACGTGGAGGTTCCCACGGTCTGGGAGAAATCGGAGTCGACGCCCGTGATCAGCGTGCCCGCGGCCGCGTTGGAGGCCAGTTCCACTTCATAGCCGAAGGTGTAGTCGGTGTTGATCACGTAGCTCGCGTCGAACGAAAGCTGCTGGTGCTCGACGCCGACGAACGTATTCAGGTTGAAATCGAGAACCGTGGTAGTCGGCAGATTGCCCAGATCGAAATCGCCGTAGAGGCTGTCGGCCGCGTGAACGCAGGTGCCCGCCGAGATCAGCGAAGCCGCAACCGTGCCGGTTCCCGATGGAACATCGATCGTCGCCGAGCACGATACCGACGCCTGAGCCGAACCGGTTGCAAGCCATGCGCCGGCCAACGCCGCCGCGCCCGCTGCCAAAATCTTTGCGCTCATCTTGCACTCCTGCGTTTTACCGGTCCGCAGCACCGGCTTGATGGAGCCGAAGCAACAGGTGTGCCATTGTCTTACGACACGGAAAAAACAGGATTTTCCGGCCTTTTTTGCATCTCCACAGGGAGCCGTGTCGGGCGATGTCAAATGCGCCGGCGTCGAATCGTGACGCCTGCGAATGTCGCACACCGTTCGGTCATCGCGCCGATTGCGAAAAGCGCGCCGCGCGGCACATCCGCTGGGCGGCGGCCGGACACATTGCGTCAACATGCGCCGGCCGGCGGCGAGGAGTTGTGCGCCATGGCGTATGCGTCATCTGCAATCTGTAAGTAGTTATTACAGTTTTTTGCGGCGGTTTTTCGAAAACCCGCCGAAAGCGCGCCTGTCGCGCGTCAGCGCGCTTTACAGTGCGCGAGCGTTCCAAAACCATGTCGACATTGCATGTTCCGAGGCGGGACGCGTTTTCGCTGCACGGCGGAGCGCGGGCAGGGAGCGAGAAACACCGTATACGGATTATGTTCTGCGAACGCCCGGGCGCGGGTCCGGGCTGCCGGACGACGTTTCCGGGGCGCAATCGCTCCGGTTGCGCTTTTGCGCCGCGGGTGCAGCGCAGATTCCGCCCGCGCCCCAGCCCGCGTGCGCCGTTCGGCGAACTTTACCGGCCGCAGCGACCTGATACACTCGTCAACATGAACACACGCGCTCTGATTTGCCTGGTAGCGGCCATCAGCCTGGCCGGCTGCGGCATCATTTTCCCCTCCGCACGCGACCGCGCGGCCAAGAACACGCCCGGCTTCAAGAGCGGGTTCAGCGACGGCTGCGCCTCCGCCACCATCCAGGACACGAATTATCGCAAGGACACGGTGCGCGACGAGCAGCTCTACAAATCCGACAAGGACTATCGGGCCGGCTGGTCGAGCGGCTTCACCAACTGCCGCACCAACCAGACCCATCCGACCAACTCGTCGACCGTCGGCCCGATTCCCGACAACAGTCCGGGCGGGCATCCTTACTGATCGCATTCGCCAAGGGGGCACCATGCGCGGCTTTATCGTGTTCCTGCTTTTTATCTTCGGCATTTTTTTCGCGGGGCTCTACCTCGCTTACGGCCAACTCGACCCCTGCCGCGCGCTCGCCGCGGAACAAGCCAGACGCTCGGCCTTGCCCACCGGCGTCGCCGCGATCTGGACGCGGATCGAGACCAGCGGCAAGTCGCGACCCGCCTGCACGCGCGACCTCTTCAAATCCTGGCGCGACCGGATGACGGGTTAGCGCTGCGGCCGCGCAAGCCGCGCGGCTGTCACATTCCGCGGCTGTCACAAAGCTTACCGGACGAGCGGCGTCCGTTAACCTGTTTCGTCCGTGGGCTGATTGTTGTCCACGCCAATCAATGCTATGATGCCCCCGTAATGTGACGCTGACTGGGAGCGGAACATGATGGGATTGCTGGTAACGACGGGCGCGGGCTTCGCCCACTTCAGAGCGGCCTCGCGGCGGTCCTGGTGGCGCAGGCTGGCAAACTGGTTCCACCGCACACGCTGACGGCCGCTTGCGGCGCGATCTCCGCCGGACGGCGGCGGACAAATGTCACTCGATCGGTGCGGCGGTTTCCAGCACCAGCATGTGCACGTCGCGCGCGGGCGCGAAGTTCTGCGCCGTGAATTCGAAGGTAGCGGGACCCGTCTTCTTCAAATCGCCGTCCCAGCACAGGGTGAGGATGTTGTCCGCCTTGAGCTTGTCGAGCGTCAGGTGGAAACGGCCGATCGGGCCCTGCCAGTTGGCGGCGGTCTTCAGAATGTAATCGGTTTCGTAACCGTTCATGTAGGTGCCGGCGTCTTCCGAACCGGGCTGTTTCGTCTTGGCGGTGCGCGCGTCGAGGCTTGCCCAGATGCCGGGATCGAAGCAGAAGCCGGCGTTATTCTGGTCGGTGCGCTTCTGGTATTGCGTCGAGAAGAAGAACTGTCCGGTGACGGGCTGGTAGGAATGCTCGATCACCACGGTCTTGCCGGCGGGAAATTTCTGTGGCCAGTAGAATTTCGTGCGAACCGTCCATTGCGGCACGAATTCGTTCAGCCCGTCGCCGTCCGCGGCGCCCGCCGCGATCAACGCCTTTTGCTTGTCGCGCGGCAATTTGGAGAGTTTGTCGTAGCCTTCGTCGGTCACCGGATTGATCGGCGCGCCCGCCGCCAGCACGATCGCCGTCACGTCCTTGTTCTTGACGAAGGCGCGCTGTTCCACCGTGAACGGCACCGGCTTGCCGTCGACGACCGCCTTGAAACCGACGAAGTTCTTGGCGTCGTCCTTCACCGTGCCGATGGCGCTGCCCCAGAACTCGGACGTGTCGATGTCGGGCAGCGGAAAGGCGACGATGGTGTCAACATCCTTCCTGGTCGGGTTCTGAAATTCGAACCGGATGCGCACCGCCTGCGGGCTGATCGCGAGGTCTTCGGCCGCCATGCGGACCGGCGTGTTCTTGGTGAAAACGATGCCGCCGGCACCGAGCGCCGCCGAACTGTCGTCCGCACCGGCCGCAACCGCCAACGCGGCCAGCGCTGCGAGCGCCGCGGGTCCGGCCCGCACGATCCGTGGAGTGCGCATGGAAACCCTCCCCCTTGAAGGGGAAGGATTCTAGAACAAAACGCCTTCAAGCAGAATCGGCGTTTTGCTCGCGCTCTTTGATGGTCACGGCGTTTTCGAAAGGAAGAAAAACGGCCAACCCGGACCGGCGAACAGCACCGGCCCGGGATCCGCCTGGAAAATTACGCGGCGGCGACCGCCTCGCGCGGGGGCTCTGCGCTTTCCGCAACGGCGTCCGCAAGATGCTGATCGACCTCGACGATGCTGTGCTTCAGCTCGTTGATGGCGATGTCGATGTCCACCTTCTGCTTCTCGAAGGCGACGATGCGCTCTTCGAACTTCTTGCGCGCATGCTGAAGTTGACGCGCGTTGGCGGACTGGTTGTAGAGCTCGAGATATTCCCGAATCTCCGCCAGCGAAAAGCCCAGTCGCCGGCCGCGCAGAATGAGAATGATCCTCGCCCTGTCCTTCACGGAGTAGATGCGAGTCTGGCCGCGCCGCTCCGGCGCAATCAGGCCTTCATCTTCGTAGAAGCGCAGCGTGCGCGCCGTGACGGAAAACTCCTTGGTAAGCTGCCGTATCGTGAATGTTCGGTTCATCGTGATTCCCATCGCTTTACTTTGCGGGCCGGCTGCATTTTGGCCATTTCGGCTTCTGGAACGTGCCCTGACAATTTCTCAGCTAGGGGATACTACGTATACCGCTACGTTAGCGTCAAGGCTTTCCCCTATTAAATCAGTGTATTTTTTCTGACAGCAATGGCGGGCAATTACGGTCACTTTTCCTTCTATAATACTTGGGTAATAGTCTTACATTAGAACAAATCTACTATATTTCCCGGACACTTACGTCATTCATATTGCCCCCTATTCTCATTAAGGAAATACCCCCACCGCTGGGCCTGAGAAGGGCTGGCCGCAGCCCGTCAACCAGGTCATCGACCGCGCCGCGACCTGCCCCGGCGGTCGCGAAAGCGTCGATGCAGGCCCCGACAACACCCTCTCGCGCGCGGCGCATTCCCGTGGCCGAGCCGGCGCCGCAGATGCCGGGCGCAAAACTGTATGTGGCACTGACGGATGGCGCCCGCCTTCCCGCGCCGGAGGAACAACCTCGTCGCTTGCGGAAACCCGCTGCGGAAGGGGGCGGAGGCTTCGTCCGGCCCGCGCTCGACGGGCACACGGCTTGCGGGCTTTGCGACGCCGGCGGCACTGCGGGCGATCCCAATGACGGGCTTTAGGGCACGATCGCTTCCCGATAAATTGTTCCGTCGTGGCCCGGCCGTCAGCCTGAGCTTGTCGAAGGGGGCCCGGCCGGCCGTCCCGAAGGCGCTCGCAGGCGACATGGCGACATAACGTATGGATGGCCGCCTCAAAGGGCGCCGCCCCGCGGCGGCGTCGCGACGGAATCGTGACCGTCGCCGCGCGGTCCAGGGCCGTCGTCAACTCCGGCGGAGCGTGGATTTCTTCTATAAATACCGAGACTTTGGCAACGAACCGCCGGGCCGTGGCGCAGGCCCCGGCGGGCGGGCTCAAGCACCCCAAATGGGACGAACGGCCGCTGCTCGTCGTGGTCCTGAAGCCGGGCCAAAACGCCGCCAATGAGGATATACTTGCCTTTCCATCGGGAAAGACCGCCAAATCGTAGGTGCCCGAGGTCGTGATTGTGGATTCCATTCCGCATTCCGCAACGGGAAAGACCCAAAAGATCGCCTTGCGGGAGCGGTTCGCCGGGTTCGTCATGGCCCGATGAAAGGCCGTTGAAGAGGGGGAAATGCGCCACCAGCCGCTGCTCGCGAAGATTTCGTTCGCGGCCTTTATCATCGGCGGTCTGATCGCGCTGGCCGCGTGCCTGGGCACGCGCCTGCACTATTGGGATTTCGCGTTCGGCGTGAAGGTGCTGACGCCCGGCGTCGGCATCGGCGGCGTGGCACTGCTGTTCGGCATCGCCTGGATCTGGCGGGCGCTGGCCATGAACAACAGTCTCGGCTGGCGGCTCGGGACGGCCGGCCTGATCGGCTCGGCGCTCTTGGTCGGCATTCCGGCCAACTACATCTGGCACTGCTACACCCTGCCGCCGATCCACGACGTCTCGACCGACATCGGCGATGCGCCGAAATTCGACACCCTCTTGACATGGCGCAAGGGCGCCACCAATCCGGCGAGCTATGACGGGCCGAAAACGATCCATTACGGCGGCGAGAAGATGACCACCGCGCTGGCGCAGAAGAACGCCTATCCCGACATCAAGCCGCTGGAAGCCATCGACAACCGCACGCCTCAGCCCCAATTGATCGCCAAGTACTTCTGGCGCGCCCTGAACGCCGTGAATGCGGAAGGCTGGCAGGTGGCGTCGTTCGATGCCAGGAAGGGCCGCATCGAGGCCATCGACACCTCGCTGTGGTTCGGCAACGTTTCCGACATCGCCATCCGCGTGCGTCCGGCCGGCGAGATCGGCGTGCGCGTCGACATCCGCGTCAAGAGCCGCATCGGGGAAAGCGACGCGGGCCGCAACGCCGAACTGATCCGCGATTTCCTCTCGCGCGAAAAAGGCCGCTGATATCGTCGCCGCAAACGTTCAGGCGACGCGCCGCCGCATGCGGGCGCGGCGGTAAAGCGCGGTGGGGCGCGTCCGGCGGATCATCACCCTCACAATCCTGGGCGCACGATGCAGAAACCGCTCCAGCCAACGCGACAGAAACGTGAAACGATGCCGCAGCCCCTGCACAGTGCGGCGAAACGACTTGGAATTGGCCGACAGAATCGCCGCACCGGCGAGCAGCGGCGCGGTTCCGATCAAGGGGATGGGGATGGGCGCGAACACCAGCACGGCGCCTGCCCCGAGCAACCCCCATCCGCCTGTGAGTACAATCAGTTTGCGCATCGTCCACCCGCGGATCGCGTCCGCCAGCAGGTTTCATTGTGACCCGGCAGGGTTGAAATGGGAAATCAGGAGAAATCCCCAGGCGGGCGCGACGTCAGCGAAACAGCGTTAATCATACCTTAATCAATTCCGTCCGAACCGGCGCCAACCCGCGTAACATGTTGCCCATGGAGAGTGGGGACCTGCCAAAACCTGAATCACGGGTTTCGCTGACGCCATGGGCGCTGTGCGTGACGGTGCTGCTGGGTCCGGCGCTGCTGGTCTGGATCGTGCGCGGCGTCGCATTTGCGGCGCAATGCCAGCCCGGTCCGGCCCTCTGCCGCGGACTTCCCATCGGCGCGGGACTGCGCGACTCCCTGACCTTGAGCTGGATGGTTTCGACCAACACGACCTTGCTCGTCGGGCTGTCGCTGATCGCCACGTTCGCCGCCTTCCGCGCCTGCCGGCCGCTGCTCGGCACGCTCAGCCTTTTGCTGCTGCCGATCCTTTCGCCCGTGCTGCCGATGATTGCCGTACTGGTCTCGCGCTACGAGGATTGTCCCGTCTCCACCGACGGCATCGGAAGCTGCATGCTGTGGGGCGCCTCGATGGGCATGAGTTTCCACACCGCGGCCATCGCGCGCGACTTCGTTTACGGCATCGTGCCCTACACCTTCGCGCTGACCGTCATGCTCGGTCTTGTCGGATTCTTCTTCGCGCGGCCGCGCGCCCCGGCGCCGCCTCCTCCGATGGAGCAGATGCGCCGGATGACGGACGATTTTAAGTAGCGTTCAATACGGCTTCGAATCGATCGCGTGTACCAGACCGCGGATGGTGCGGTAGAGGAACCACACGATCAGCCCGAGCATGATCGGGATGCCGACCACGACGAAGCACAGCGGCACCGCGACGACACCGATCATCAGCGAAATCCAGAACGTCGAGATGATCGCATCGAAATGCGATTCCCAGATCGTGCCGCGCACGTCGCCCCGCTGCACATAGGCCAGGATGACACCGCCGACGGTGGCCAGATGCAGCGTCGGCCAGCCGACCAGGAACAGGACATAAGCCACAACGGCCATCATGCGGCCATTGTCGGATTCGGCCGCGCGCGGAACCTCGCTCATCGTCGCTCTCCTTACGTCTTGGTAAGAAATGGGGAGCGGCCGGTGGAATGTCAACAAAAGGTCGCGAAACGACAAACGGCGACTTCGCGGCATAAAACAAAGATGCGACGCGAAGAGTTTTCCTCGTTGTCATTCGACATTCGCGCTTCGGTGCCAGAAGCTTGAAGCACGCGGGGCTCGAAGGAGAACGTCATGCCGAGCTACGACATCTGCTATCTCAACGAAGACGGTTCGCTCAACGCCAAGATCGCTACGGAATGCGCCAACGACATGCAAGCCAAGGTCCTGGCGCATGCGATGAAAGCAGTGGGCTCCAAGCGCATCGAAGTCTGGGACGGCGTGACGCTGATCTACGAGCGCCCGGTCACGATTTGCGGTCAGCGCGCAGTGGTGTAGCGTCGGAGGCATGCAGGATGGCGGCGAAGCGCGGCTGAAGGAGTGGATGCTGGCTTCGCTGGCCGGCGACGGCGCGGCCTATCGCATGCTGCTTTCGGCGCTGACGCGCCATCTTCGCGCCTATTACGCGCGGCGCCTGACCCACAAGGCCGACGCCGAAGATCTGGTGCAGGAAACGCTGATCGCGATCCACACCAAGCGGGCCAGCTACGATCCCGCGCTGCCTTTCACGGCATGGCTGCACGCCATCGCCCGCTACAAGCTGATCGATCACTTCCGCAAGGCAGGCGTGCGGCGCACGCTGCCGCTCGAAGACGCCGCCAGCGTCATGGCGGACGGCGACAGCGAGGCGGCGGAGGCGGCCCGCGACGTCGAGCAGCTTCTGGCAAAGCTGCCGGAGAACCGGCGCGCACTGATCCGACATGTGAAGCTGGACGGGCTTTCCACCGCCGAAGCGGCCGCCAAAACCGGTCTGACGGAATCGGCCGTGAAGGTCGGCGTGCATCGAAGCTTGCGCAAGCTGGCGCAAATAGTGAGGGGGCGCCCATGAAAACGGCAGAGCTGATCGACCGCCTCGCCGCCAATCCCGCGCCGGTACGCAGCGCCGCCAACACGCTGGGATTCGGCGTCGCGAGCGGGGCGCTCGTCTCCTTCGCCATGATGGTGATTTGGCTGGGCTTCCGCCCCGATTTGGCGGATGCCGCGGGCACCTGGGGCTATTGGCTGAAGTTCTTCTATCCGCTGGCGCTGGCGGCGATCGCGTTGCGCAGCGCGGCAAGGCTGGCGCGGCCGGGAACCTCCGGGCGGGCCGGCTGGGAATTTCTGCCGCTCGTCTTCGTTGCGGCGGCGGCCGCCGCCCAATGGATGAACACGCCTGACGCACAACACTGGCATCTCTTGATGGGCAAGTCGTCATCGGCATGTCCGTGGCGGATCGTGGCGCTGTCCCTTCCGCTGCTGCTCGGTACGTTCTGGGCGATGCGGCGGCTGGCGCCGACACGGCCCGTTCTGGCGGGCGCCGCGGCAGGCGTTTTCGCGGGTGCCGCAGGGGCGTGGATCTATGCCTTCGCCTGCACCGAAACCTCGGCCGTCTTCCTCGCCGTGTGGTACACAGCGGGCATCGCGCTGACGGGCCTGCTGGGAGCTTTGTTGGGACGCTGGGCCCTGCGCTGGTGAAGATGATGGGAGAACCGCAATGAAGACGTTCATGACCGCCGGCGCAGTGTTCGCCGCGCTTGTCGCTCCGGCCGCGCTGGCCGACGCGCATTCTGAAATCGTGCAGGCCGAAGCCCATGCCGGCTATGCCGCAGCGGCGGCCGATATCGCCGGCGTGCATCACCATCTGCACCACGCCCTCAACTGTCTGGTGGGGCCGTCGGGCACCGGCTTCGATGCGAAGGAGATGAATCCGTGCGCCAATGCGGGCAACGGCGCCATCCCCGACGCGTCCGATACGGCCAAGAAGGCATCGCTGCAAGCGGCCGCAGACGAAATCACCGCCGCCCTCGCCGAGACGAACGAGACCAAGGCCAAGGCGGATGCCACCAAGGCGGACGCCATGCTGAAAGCGGCGGAATAGATCGTTCCGCTTCCCGGGCCGCTTCACCGGCGTTGTGATCTAGCGCAGCGCCGTCCAGGCGAGATAGCCGCCGTCGAGGCTGAAGGCGCGGTCGTAGCCGTGGGCGCGCAGGAATGCCACCGCCTGTGCGCTGCGGTGGCCCGAACGGCAATAGACCACGAGCCTGACGTCGTGCGGAAGCCGCGCATAGGTGGCCGGCAGGTTGTCGAGGGGCATCAGCGTGGCGCCTTCGATGTGGCCCGCCGCGAATTCATCCGGATTGCGCACGTCCACCAGCACGAAACGCACCGGCGAAACCATGAGCTGCTTGAGCATCGCGGGTTCGATCAGCGGAACCGACGCCTGCACGACCGCGGCTTGCGGCGGTGTCGTCGTGCCCGGAGCGGCGCTCGCCGCCAGGAATGCCGCCAACGCGGCCCCGAATGGAAACACCATGACTGCCCCCAAGTTGTTGTCTTTATCGGCGCAACCAGCCTGAGAAGACGGCAAGGAATTGGCAAGACGGCGTGCGGTCGCTAGTGGTTTGTACGGATTAACCACGTGCCGGTTTATCTCGGTTTTCCGCCTTTTCACGCGACCACTGTGCCTGCATTTCCCGTTGCCAGTGTGTGCGTAACTTCGCCCGCGGCGTGGCATAGCGCGCCTCCAGGAACGCAAAGGCCGAGATGCGATCGGTGCGGAAGTGCCGGAACGCTTTGCGCAACTCGCACCAGGCCACGATCAGGCGCACGCGATCCCAGTAGCTGACGGCAATGGGCCAGATGACGCGCGTGGTCTCGGCGCCCCGTTCGTCGCGATAGACGATGCGGATCTTGCCCTGGGCGCGGATGGCGGTGCGCACGCGCGCCATGTCGATCACGTCGGCAACCTTGTCGGGCTGGGCCGGCGCGGAAACCGCGGGCTCCATCAGGATGGGGCGCAGATGCTCGGGAATCACCGCGCCGATCTTGGCGACGAGATCGCCCGCCGCGCGCGCCAAGACCGCATCGCCGCGGCCCATCACCCATTGCGCCCCCAGCATCGCGGCTTCCACTTCGTCGGCGGTCAGCATCAGGGGCGGCATGTCGAAGCCGCCTTCGAGTACGTAACCGATGCCCGCTTCGCCGCGGATCGGCACCCGTTCGGCCATCAACTGGGCGATGTCGCGATAGATCGTGCGCGGCGAGGCTTCCAGTTCCTCGGCAATTTCCGCCGCCGTCGCCGGACGCTTCTTGCGCCGCAACACCTGAATGATCCGGAACAGCCGGTCCGCCCGCCTCATGGGAATAACCTCATGATGACATCCTGCTGCCACGCTGCTGACAGCATGCTGTCAGCAGCCCT